>Ga0302326_10000854_pt1 | contig 79902 bp, 66 predicted proteins | sample Palsa_T0_3_FD_202264 | JGI IMG/M metagenome (GOLD analysis project Ga0302326, IMG submission 202264) | Peat permafrost microbial communities from Stordalen Mire near Abisko, Sweden - Palsa_T0_3 | ecosystem: Environmental > Terrestrial > Soil > Palsa > Peat permafrost | place: Sweden: Abisko...
GCCGATTCTACAGGAAAGGTTTTGGAGATTGCTCGAAGGGATGGGCAATCCCCGAAGTAGCACCGCTCGATTTACGGTAATCCCAGACTCCCGTAGGACCGGGGGTAGGTAAGGATGCCCCACGGCAGCTTGAATCCCTCGATTGTGCCCAGTGGTTTGTAGGAATTGGCATCGATCACAACAACATTGTTCGATCGTCCACAGGCCAATAGAACCTTGGAGTCGTCGGGGGTAAAGGTGAAATGCCAGCACCTTTTGCCGGTCGGCACTTCCGCCAGCAGTTGCAGGGAGTCCGCAGAAAACACTTGCAGTTTACCGGCCAGCGCGGCGGAGACGAAAATGCGCTTACCCGCGCGGTCGAACGCGACCCCGTAGGGCTTCTCTGCTGTCGGCGCAGACTTGAGTACCTTGAGGCTCTGGTCCATTGTCAGTAACGTCCCCGAGCTTTCCATCGTCACCGCGTACTTGTTGCCTTGGGGAGACACTTTGATGCCGCGCGGGCGGATCCCATAAGTTTTCAAATCGACATCGCGCAAATGGCGTCCGGTGGTCTCGTCGAAGACTCCGATGGTTTCCTGCGATTCATTGGCTACCAGCATCAATTTTCCATCGCGCGAAAATTCGATTCCCTCGGTCTCCTGACCCGCACTAGAAACCGGACCCGCTGCCCAATCTCCGATATGGAATGAGGCGATCTGAGCGGGCGGCCCATTTTCGTCATCGCGGTCACTGCCTTTGTCATTGGCTTTGGGAGCTCCCGGGGGTCCACCCTCCGAACTGGGTTCGAAACTCGCGAAAAACCGGTCGCCGGCGGGATTGATCTTGATGAACTCGGGGCTCTCTCCGATATGGATTCGTCGTAGCAAGCTCAGGTCCGGCGTGCTGAAGACGGCCGCATCGCTGGTGTTCTTGTTCGAGGTGATGACGTATTTTCCGTCATAGCTAACCGCAATACCCCGTGGCGAGAGGTCGCTCGGTTCGACTCTGCGAATCACCTTCAGTGTGCTTAAGTCGATCACGCTGACTCCGCCATCCTCTTCGCTCACGTAAGCGACGCCAGCCGGACCCTGCGGGGTGTCCGACCCAAGGAATAGGCCCGAAGTGATCAGGATGACCGCCAACAAACAGCAATAAATCGTTCTAGATCCCATCACGCATCCTTTCACAATATCGAATATACGCCGTCTTCGCCCGAGGGTTTTGGTTCGGAACAGAGGAGGGAGGCTCGGATCGAGCGGCGTTCGATGAATTGGATCCTTGCTCCGCGGGCTAGAATGTCGTGACCAGGCGAAACGTGTATTGGCGTGCCGGACCGATTGCGTTGCCGGAGAACAACCCCCCGAAGTCGATCAGTTCAAGCGTGTTGCTGAGGTTCGCGACGTCGCCCTGAAAGCGTACCGAGCGTTTTTCCCGCTGGTAGAGATCGACGCCCACCGAAGCATTTTGCGTGAAATACGGAAGGATGCGGTCGCGAGTGAAATTGAGGTGATTCACCACCGTTTGGCCGTATTCGGTGGCATATTGCTCGGGAGTCAAATCCGGTTGAAAGGGCAGTCCGGTGTTGTAATCACATCCCAAGGCGACCCACAAGCGCGGAACGACCTGATAGCGGACGCGAGTGCGCACGGTATTCCGCTGGTCCTGCGAGTCGGGGAAATGTCCGGTGGTCGGGTTGATCGCATCATCTCCCAAGAACAACCCGCCGGTCACCGGGAACCAGGCATTCCCGACGATGTAGGAGTAGCTGGCGAAGCCTGAGAACCCCTTCCATTCGAGGAGTTGCAGCTTGGCGTCCGCGCCGTAGAGAATGGCGTGGTCAAATGCGATGGGAAAACTGATCCCGGTACTCAGAATCTGAGAGTCGTCGGCGTAATTGCTCACTTGACGACGGAACATATTCGCATCCATCCGCAACTTCCCAAAGAACGCTTTCGAGGCTCCCAATTCATAATAGTTGCCGTGCGAAGGCTGGACCGGCAGTTGCAGTGCGGGCACGCTGGTGTCGATGGCCTCCGCAGCCGGAGAACTGGCTAAAAGTATGTTTTCAAACGATGGCGTCTGGAAGATCCGGTCATAGGAGGCGTGAATATTTAAGCCAAGGGTGGGGAAATAGCGGGAGATGGCAAGCCGCGGGCTGACCGCATTCTGATTCAGCAACAGTTGGTAGTGATCCCATCTGAGGCCGGCATTGATGGTCCAGTTGCCGAGGCGGATTAAATCCTCAACATAGGCCGCTTGTTCTAGATCCGGACGGTGGCCTTGGAAGGCGAAAGTTATCGCGCCCGAATCCAAGATTCCCAGATTGATGGGACATTGCGGATCGGCCGGATCTGCACAGTCGGGGATCAGGTAGCTGGTGTTTTCGCGCAGGAAGATGGCATCGGATTCGATTCCCGCCTTCCATTCCTGCCTGCCACGATGCATGGAGACGCTGCCGTTGAAGTAGATCTCCTTGAAGTCGTTGTGCTGGGTAGCAATGAGGGGCCAGGAGGCATCGTTCGAATCAAAGTCGTTGGAGTTATCGCGGGCCATGCCGCGCAGCACGCCGACCGCGTCGGAGGAAAAAATGTGCTGATAAGAGACGCTCCCCATGGTTTCAAAGTTGTCGCCCGTCTGCAGCTGCCCCCCCGGAATAAAAACGCAATCGCTTGGCTCATCGATGGGGGGAACGGGTGGGCAGCCGGTGGTGTTCTCTGCGTTCGGCAGATAGGCTCCGTTCTGCTGCACCAGTTCGTTCGGAATTTGATAGCGCGCCAGATCATGGCGGACAATAAACGTCAGACGGTCTTTCGGCGTGAGCTCCCGCTCGTAGCTCGCCGAAAAACTGCCCGAGGTACCGTGGTTGGTGTAATTCTCAGGAACCACCGGGTTGAGATAGTGGCCCGTCATGTCGCCAGAGGCGCTGATGCCAAGCGTATTTCCCTTCCACGTGTATTGGTCTTCGGTACTGATCCCCGCCGTGTCATAGGTGCCGCCGAAAAGGGTGAGCTGCCCGTGAAATCCCGGATCTTCGTGCTTGAGAGTATTGACTTCCACCACGCCCCCCATCTTCCTGCCAAATTCCGCCGGAATGCCGGCGGTATAAATCGTGAGGGATTCGACGTCATCGGCTTCGGCAGGCTCCGGGCCAAAGCTAGGCGAACGGTTGTCGGTGAGCGGTATGCCGTCGACCACAAATTGCGTCTGATACTCTGATCCGCGCGGATGGAGGACCGAATTGCCTTCGTAGAGCCAGCCCGGTTCTGAGTTCACCAAGTCCTGCATGGAACGGCCGGGGAGCGCGGTCAACCGATTCTGAATCGTCTGGGCACCCATTTCATTGACCGAACCTGCGCGATAGGGATCGACCAATGTGCCGGTTGCGGTCACCTTGACCGATTGGGAAACGGCAGCCACTTTCAGCTGAATCGTGCGGTCCAAGGGGAGAGCGGAACGGATTTCGATCGACTCGGAAAGCTGAGCAAAGGCAGGCGCCTGGATCTGCACCTGGTAGATCCCATAGGGCAGGCGCCTGGCGTCCAGGTTGCCCTGTTCGTCGGTGGTGAATGTCCAGCGAAAGTCGTTGCTCTGGCTGACGAGCTCCACCGTGCTCTTCAGCCCCCGTCCCGCCGGATCGGTGACGGTCAGGCGCAATTCTCCCGCGGTTCTTTGCGCAAGCATGGGGAGCGCCCACAGAAGTAGGGCTATGGTCAGCGCCTTTTTCATCTTTCAATCGTCCCGCAATTGAGGCTAGCTACCTTCGTTGGGGGCAATGGCACCATTTCCGCCCCTCTATTTGAAAATTCCACTTCGGGTGGTTTTGTTCAGTGTTTTTTTCGAAGCGAATGAAGCGAGTTCAAAATAAAGAGGTGTCGAAAATACCTTGAACAGAACAGAGGGGGAATGGAATATACATTCTAGGGACCCAGCCCTGGCGGATCAGGGTCTCCGACTGCCGGCTCGGTGCCGGGGGCGTCCGCTACCGGGAAATAGCAGTCAAACTCGGAATGTCTCTGGGAGCGGTATCGATATCGCTGACACGATCACTGGCACGGTTGATCCGTGCGGACGGGAGATGGAGTGATGCTGAGCGAAGAGCGGCAGCGGTCGGAGATGCACTTGTCGGATCAAGAGCTGCTTCTGGCAGCGGACGGCGAACTCCCAACCCGATCCGCCGCTCGAGTTCACGCCCACCTCGCCGCCTGCTGGAGTTGCCGCGCTCGGATGGCGGAAATCGAAGGCACCATTGCCGATTTCGCGCGGGCTCACCACCAGACGCTCGATCCCCAATTGCCACCGATCGCCGGCCCACGTGCGCTTTTGCAAGCACAATTGGCCGAACTGGCGTCTCGCCCTCCGGCTGGTTCATGGCGTTGGTTCTCCCAGTTCGCTTCGCCCATGCCCGTCGCAGCAGCGGTTTGCGTCGCATTCTTCCTCATTGCAGTGGTTGGCAAGCTTGTCTTCGTGCATTCCACACCTCCGGGAGCACAGTCAGCGGCCCTTTCATCCGAGCGCGGAACCGAACCCGATCCCAACCTTACACCGGGTGCAACACGGAGAGTTACCATCAGCGACGTTTGTTCGAATGCTCAAGAGGAAGTAGTGGCAGAGGTGTCAAGTTCGTTGCGCCAAGAGGTTTTTCGCGAGTACGGCATCGGTAGCACGCAGCCGGACGACTATGAGGTCGACTATCTGATTGCTCCAGGATTAGGCGGCGTCGGAGACATCCACAATTTGTGGCCCGAACCCTCCACTTCCGCCAGCTGGAATGCGCATGTCAAGGACGCCTTGGAAGAACGCCTTCACGAAATGGTCTGCGCCGGTCAACTGGATCTGCCTACGGCGCAGCGTGACATTGCGACGGATTGGATTGCAGCCTACAAGAAATACTTCCATACGGACCGACCTCTCGCCCTGCATTCGCGCCTCGAATCAGCCGACCCCCCCGGGCTTGGTGAAGCGAATGCGGCGCGGCAGCACGCCGCGTGACGCGCGCTCTACCGAACTCCTGAAGCGAATTCAAGACGGCATCAGCATGTCTTGCTTTCACGCCGAAAAAGGTTGGGCCCTCCGATCCTCGGCGGATGGGAGCGCTGGCACGCGCAGTTCAAAATCCGATCTTCCGGATCCCAAAAAGAGCCTGCAACCGGTTCAGGCGCGTGCGATCGAATGGAACAATGGAACAATGGAACCGGGGAAGCGACTCCTATCGGCTCTGTTGCCCGACCACCGCGATGGCCTCTTCGAGCACATCCATGGCAACGTCGGCTTCGTCCTTGGTAACGATGAGCGGTGGGGCGATGCGAATCGTGCTCGGACCGCAGCCCAGGAACAAAACGCCGCGCTCGAACGCCTGCTCCACGATGCGATCGCGCTCGCTGGCGCCGAACTCGCGGGTCGTCTGGTTTTTCACGATCTCGACACCGATCATCAGGCCGCGTCCGCGGACGTCGCCGACGATCTTGTGCTTCTTCGGCCAGTCCGCCATGCGTTTCTGCATGTAGTCGCCGACCTCCTCGGAGTTCCGCAGCAGCCCCTCTTTTTCGATCACATCGAGCGTTGCCAGCGCGGCGGCGATCGAAACCGGATTTCCGCCGAAGGTCGAGGCATGCGATCCGGGAACCCAGTCCATGATGTCGGCCTTGCTCAGAGTGACGCCGAGTGGCATCCCGGAGGCGATGCCCTTCGCCATACAAACGATGTCGGGATGCACGCCGGTGTGCTCGACGGCAAACCATTTGCCGGTGCGTCCAATGCCGCTCTGCACTTCGTCGAGCACCAGCAGGATGCCGTGCTTGTCGCAGATGCGCCGCAGCTCCTGCATGAAAATCGTGGGCGCGACGACGTATCCACCCTCGCCTTGAATGGGCTCGACAAAAATGGCCGCGACTTCTTCGGGGGCGAGGATGGTCTTGAACAGTTTGTCCTCGATGAAGCGCGCACAGCCGAGCGCAAATCTCTCGGCGTCCTGCGGACCGCCCTCGCAGCCCCGATACACATCGGGATAGCGAATGTGCGTCACTCCCGGCACGAGCGGCGAGAAGCGCCGCTTCTGCTGCGGCTTTGAGGCCGTCAGCGAGAGCGCGCCCATGGTCCGTCCGTGGAAAGCTCCAAAGAAGGCAATCACCTGCTGCCGCTTGGTGTGATAGCGCGCCAGCTTCAAAGCGGCCTCGATGGCTTCGGCCCCCGAGTTTCCGTAATAGATCTTGTGCGGCCCCGGCATCGGCGCGATCTTCGAGAGGCGCTCGGCCAAAGTCACCAGCGACTCGTAATAGAAGTCGGTTCCCGACATGTGGATCAGTTCACCGGCCTGCCTCTGAATGGCAGCCACCACGTCCGGATGGCAGTGTCCGGTCGAGGTCACGGCAATGCCAGCGGAAAAATCGAAGAACTCGTTGCCATCCACATCTTCGACCACAATGCCGCGACCGCGCCTGGCAACCAACGGGTAAGAGCGTGTGTAGGACGGCGAAACGTACTTCTCATCGCCCGCGAGAATACGTTGGGCGTTAGGTCCGGGAAGTGCAGTTTTCAGCTTGGGGCCGGCAGTCAAAGTCTTGGTGGTCATCGGAATCCTCCAGTTCAGTTCTCAGTTCCCGGTTCTCAGTTGTGAGTGGCAAGGCCGACGTTCGAGCGAGGGTGCCCCATCCCAACGTCGCGCCTTTTGCGACGTTAGGATGGGATTCCCAAGTCGCCAAAGCCAAACTTAACTACTCGACAGAGTGGGAGAGCAATTAGTCGCTGCCAAAGAGATTGGCGCGCACATGCGAAGGCAGAACGGAAAGATACCGGCGGGGACAAGCGCGTCCCTCGATCCAGCACATCCGGAGAGGCGAAATGTAGGCATTCGAGCGCATCGCAGGTATCAACAGTATATCCCGTGTTCGATCGCGGCGTAACCCCCAAAAGACAGACTCCAAAGACCAAGTCCAAAAGCCACCCGCGATCGCCGCCAAGCGCGTAGGGGGCGCCACGCATTCGCCCGCCCTGGCCCGACCAAGGCTCGGCAACTTCTAGGTCGAGATCGCAGCCCGGCTCCGCTCGACACCAAATACCACACGATCGCCAAGCAGGAAATTCGCGAGCGAACAAAGGGCGCCGGCAATCAGATTCGACACGAGGTAGTGAAGCTTCAGTTGGCCGGCCAGCAGCCGCATCAGCATGAGGTTCCCGAGAATAGAAACCGCTCCGTTGCTGCCATTGAACTTCACCAGCCTGATCAGCGATTGCACCCGACGCCGAGCCGGCCGGTCTGCCCAGGTGAAGCGCTCATGCCACACAAAGTTGTGGATCACGGCGATCTCGACCGCCAGAGCCGTAGCCCACAGAGAATCCAGTTTCATCCAGGAGCGAAAAACAGCCAGAGCCCCCAGTTGCACGGCGATGCCGACGCCGCCGACCGCGTTGAATTTCATCCAGCGCCGAAGGGTCTGACGATTCTTCTGAGAACTCGGAACCGGGAACGGAGACCGGTTCACAGAATTCTCTCTTCCCGGTAAAGCCGGACCGTGTTCTTCACGCTGACCACCACCAGCATCAGCAGCATCCCGGCCAACCCAAGGCCGCCGCCAATATCGAACAGTCGGTAACGCCCGTGAATCACCGACGGCCAGCGGAATAGCGCCAGGTCGCCCGCCACCAGCAGAACTCGCAACTCGGTCGGCCCGAAGCGCCACACCGACAGGTGAAATTCGCCGAGAGTATAGGTCGCCAGATACGACTGGATAGAAAGCAACAGAAACCCAATCAGCAATCCAACCGCAATTGCCGGATGCATAAATCCGGAAAGAGCCAGCCCGCCCATCATCGCAACCGCGCCGATCGAATCGATCATATGGTCGACATAAAACCCGTAACGCGGCCTCTGCCGCTGGCGCACGCGTGCCAAAGTTCCATCCAGGCTGTCGCCAAACCAGTTCGCCGCGAGACAGACAGCGGCCGCGAGCAGCATACGGCGATCCCAAGCCGCAAGTGCGTAGCAAGCGCCCGTCGCGATCTGGGCGGCAAAGCCGAGCAGGGTCAGGTGGTCGGAATTGATCGAGGCCGGCATGCGCTCGGCCATCCACACCAGAGCCCGTTTTTCGGCGGCAGCCAGGAAACTTCCGTGGATGCGTAGAGCTTGCCGGAACCCGGCGTGGCGAGCTTCCGCCAAAGTCGTGGGGTTCGTCTGTTCCGCAAAATCTGCCAGTGAAATCGCCACACTGCCTCCCTACTGGCGGCACTATGGGGCGACGGCCGAGGAATGACAATGCACAGCGGATAAAACCGAGATCAACCGGCAAATGTATTTATTTCAAATATCTAGAGCAGGTCCTCGTCCCGCTTCGCGCGGCCTACGGCGCTCGTTCGCGTAAAGCGCGCGCTCGATCACTCGTACCGCAAACGACAGGAGTTGTTTCTGAATCGAGGAAGCTCGCCGATCCGCGTTCGGCTCAAAGGGCCGGGACGCTCGTTCCCACACGAACAATTGCCATTCCCGATTCCGTCCCGCCCGATAACCCTCCCGCCGCCCGCCAGATGCGTTAATCTGCGAAGGATGGGTCTGCTCCGCTTCTTCCGGCCATCACACCAGCACAGCGCCCGATCCGCGACGCTGCTGCTGATGACGGCCGTTTTGCTGTCACGCGTGATCGGATACATCCGTGAGGCCTATATCGCCTACGCCTTCGGCGCAGGGCAGCAGACCGACGCCTACGTCGCCGCGTTCACGTTGCCCGATTGGCTCAACTACATCGTGGCCGGCGGCACCGCGTCGATCACCTTCATCTCCATCTATACCCGGTTTCTGGCGGAAAAGCGCGAGCAGGATGCGCAGAAAACCTTCTCGATCATCATTACCGTAATGACCACGGTGCTGATCGTCGGCACCATCCTGGCCGAAATCTTCACTCCGCAATTCGCCGACTGGATGTTCCACGGCTTTACGCGCCAGCAGATGCAACTCTGTGTGCATCTCACCCGAATCCTCCTTCCGGCGCAGATTTTCTTTTACGTTGGCGGAGTGGTTTCGGCGGTACTGCTCTCGCACCGTCTGTTCCTGTTGCCCGCATTCGGGCCGCTCGTCTACAACCTGTTCATCATCGCCGGCGGAGTGATCGCCGGACGGCAAATGGGAATCGCGTCCCTCGCCTTCGGCGCGCTCGCCGGGAGCATCGCCGGGCCATTTCTTGTCAACGCGATCGGAGCCGCCAAGATGGGCACCGGATACAGCGTCTCGTTCGATCTGAACAATCCTGCATTCCGGGAGTGGGTGCGCCTGTCCATTCCGCTGATGCTCGGCGTCTCGCTGGTCACCGCCGACGACTGGATCCTGCGCTATTTTGCCTCGAGCGGCATCGGCGACATCGCCCGGCTGAACTATGCCAAGCGTCTGTTCGCCGTTCCTATCGCCATCCTCGGACAGGCCGCCGGCCAGGCGTCCCTGCCTTTTTTTTCGCGCCTGTTCGGAGAAAAAAAGTTGAGCGAATTCGCCGCCACCGTGAATGCTTCGGTCTATCGTGTCACGGCGGCTTCGCTGCTGATGACCGGATGGATGATGGCCATTGCGCTCCCGCTCATCGATCTGGTCTATCGGCGCGGGCATTTCACCTTGGCCGATTCCGAATCAACCGCCATTTATTTCTTCTGGTTTTCGCTTTCGCTGGCGTTATGGTCGAGCCAGGCGCTTTATGCGCGTGCGTTCTACGCCTCCGGCAACACGCTGACTCCGATGATCGCGACCACCCTCATCTTCCTCGCTTCGTTGCCAATTTATAAACTTCTGTTCCACACTCTGTCGGTCACCGGACTGGCCGTTGCCTCCGATGTCGGCATTGCGGCCAATGCAGTGGCGATCGCCACGCTCCTGCATATTCGTGGCCTGGTGTCGTTTGCCGGATTGAACTGGAAAGAATTAGGCAAGTCGGCGCTGGTAGGTGCGGTTTCCGGGGGATTGAGTTACGAAGTCATGCGCTCGATCGCCCTCGATGGCAGCCGCCGCGCCGATCTGCTCGCCCTCGCGCTTGGCTCCCTAACTTGGGCCGCTGCCGTCTCCGCCGGACTCTGGCTGTTACGATCGGAATTACCCGCCGACCTTCGGAGGAAAAAATCGACCGCATTCCCGGGCGTGGCCGAAGGCGAAGCCGCGGAAGCGTTGGCGACCGGCAAGGAGCCCTAACTAACCGAAGGAGCCCTAATTAACGAAGAGCCGCCGCTCGTGCGGCGAGCGCGGTGCGGCCGCTGCTGAGCCTAGGGACAAAACAAACGGGCCCCGTCTGAGGCCCGTCTCACAACCAATCCGCCGCCCATCACCGATCACCGAATCGAGAACGACCAACAGCGGGTCGTCGTCTTAAGGTTTTAGGTCCTAGGTCTGAGTTCTTAGGTCCTATGCTCTAGCCGACATCGCCGGTTCCGGGGTGGCACTCGAAACGTTTTTTGCCGCTTCTTCCGGCTTCGGGGCTCCTGCCGATCCCACTTTGCGAATGTCGATGCCGCCCTTGAAGAACGCGCCGTCTTCAATCGAGATGCGCGCCGCCACCACGTCACCGGTTAAGGACCCGTCGCTGCGGATATCCACCCGGTCGCTGGCCGTGAGGTTGCCCCGCACCTTGCCGAGCACCACAATTTCCCGTGCGCTGATATTGGCTGCGACCACTCCGTTGCGTCCGATGGTGACGCGATTGCCAGAGAGGTTGATCGAACCCTCCACCCGGCCGTCAATGTACAAGGACTCCGAACCGGTCACCTCGCCCTTAATCACCAGCGACTTGCCAATCGTGGCTTGGTCCGAAGTGGTGGTGGTCGTAACCGGACGCGGCACAGCCGCGGGCTCGCTCATACTCAGATTGAGGCTCGGTGCCGTCGTTGCCGTGGGCATGGTCGGACGCTCCGGTTCAGCCGGTCGGCCAGGTGTCGCAGGTTGATTCGTGGGTTTCCACATGTCGTCGAAATCCTTTCCTTTTATTCATTAAGGGAGTCTTAACCAGCGCCGCATTTCGGGGGCCAAACAAATTGTACGCCTCGGTTACTCCCGCGCGCTGTGGAAATCCAGCTTTCTTATTGATTTTCATAGTTCCGAAGAAGATTCCCCTCATGATTCCCAAATCCGACCGCGCCATTTGGCCGTGCCTCTCATCGTGTAAGCCCTGCCCGGCCTGCGGTAATTCTTCTATCGCCATACCGTCGGCGACTGGAATCGGGACCGGATTTGGTAACTCTCCCCAAACCGGAAGGCGGCCGATGGCCCTGACAGGAGCTTTCAATGAGCGAGCAGGAACTGGTCTTCAATGTGAAGGAACTTCACCTGTTGAGCCTCGCCTGTGCCAACTGCGGGCATGGGACAACGTTTGATTTTAAGACCAAGGACTATCTGGAAAGTTTGGTTTCCCCCACGTGCGCGGTATGTGGTACGGAACTGGAAGTCGATCTGCGAGAGCAGCTCAACGCCTACCGCGGTTTCTATGACAGCATGTCGAAGTGTGAACGCGTCGAATTCCGGGTGCGCGTGAATAAAACCGAAGCGCCGGCTTCCTCGAGCGAAGTGCAGGAAGCGGTTTCGACGGCAGTCGCTGAAGTACAGGACGCGGTGGCCACTGCCTTTGCCAAAGAACACGCAAAGAGCCGTTAACCTGGAAGCCGGTTACTCCCTGTTCCGACGTTTTGTCGCGATGCGGTCGCGCGCGATAGTATGGATTCGTGGGACGCGCCCGACAGGTGTCCCCTCGCCGACGAGGAACCATGCCTTCGACTGAAGCGCCTTCGACCGCCACGTCTTCAACCGCGGACGCCAGCCTCCGGGCCCGGCCCGGAGAATACGCTCCGTACTACGAGCGCTACATCTCGCTGGTTGCGGGCAACGACATTGTTGCCGCGCTCGACGAGCAACGCCGCCAGATGCTTCTGCTGCTCTCCGCACGCTCCGACCGCGACGGCGATCTCCGCTATGCACCCGACAAGTGGAGTCTGAAAGAGGTTCTCGGCCACCTCAACGATACCGAGCGCATCATGAGCTACCGCGCCCTGCGCATTGCGCGCGGCGACCAGACGCCCATCGAAGGCTTCGATCAGGATGACTACGTCCGCAACAGCCCCTTCGCGCGCCGTCCGCTGGCCGATCTGATCGAGGACTACATCGCCGTGCGCCGCGCGACCATCTCCTTGTTTCGCAGTCTTGACCCGGCCGCCTGGACGCGTCGCGGCGTGGCCAACCAGAATGAGATCAGTGTGCGCGCCCTGGCCTACATTATCGCTGGCCACGATTTGCATCATCGTAGAATTGTGGAAGAGAAGTACTTGAAATAGATCTCAGGTCTTGGGTGTCAGGTCTTTCGGAAATGCGCCGCAGCGCACGGAATGCCAACGCCCGGAGACCCTGCCACCTGTCACCTGAAACCTGGGACTTGAATCCTGATGTCACGCAACCTGCTCGTCGGCCGCCTGACCATGCATCGCGACGGCTTCGGCTTCGTGATTCCCGAAGCCACTTCGCTCGATGCCAGTCTCAAGTCTCGCCTTTCGGGCGACGTTTTCATTCCTCCGCATGCCATCGGATCCTCCATGCACGGCGACCGTGTGCTCGTAGAAGTCTCCGCCATCCGCGCCGACGGACGCGCCGAAGGGCGCATCCTCCGCTCGCTGTCGCGCGCGCTTCCAACCGTGGTCGGCATCTTCCACTACGGACACCGTCACAACTACGTCAAGCCCATCGACGAAAAAGTGACGCAGGAAATCGCCATCCCGCCCGGGATGGAGAGCCCTAAGCCCTCAACCGCAGCCGAAGACCAGGGCGCGGAGAAAAACAAGCCCGGAAAATCAAACGCAAGGCACCGCGTAATCGGCCAGGAAGCCAAAGTCCACACCGATTGGCGGGATCTGGACGGCATCGTCGTCGACGTAGAGATCACCCACTGGCCGAGCGCCACCGAACAACCACGCGGGCGTGTCATAGAAATTCTCGGCAATGAAAGCGACTTCGGGGTCGACGTCGAGATCATGATCCGCAAGTTTCACCTGCCCCACCGCTTCCCGCCCGAGGTGATCGAAGAAGCGCAAGCCATCGAGAACATCCTGCGCGCCGAAGAGCTGGTGCATCGCCGCGACTACCGCGAACTCCCCATCGTCACCATCGACGGCGAAACCGCCCGTGATTTCGACGACGCCGTCCACGTCCGCCAACTGGAAAACGGAAACTACGAACTCCAGGTCCACATCGCCGACGTGGCGCAGTACGTAACCCCAAATTCGCCTCTCGACCAGGAAGCCCGCCTGCGCGGCACGAGCGTCTATTTTCCCGACCGCGCCGTTCCCATGCTGCCGCTCGAACTCTCGACCGATCTCTGCAGCCTGCGACCGCAGGTCGACCGCCTCGTGCTCTCCTGCACGATGGAGATTGACCACCAGGGCGAGATCGTCGGCTATGAGATCAACGAAGGGGTGATTCGCAGCGCCAACCGCATGAGCTACACGGCCGTGAACGCAGTCCTCGATGGCGAAGCCGAAGGGAACGTCGAAGCCCGCCGCGAATATGCAACCCAGATCGAGCACTTCGAACGCATGCGCGATCTGGCGACCATCCTGAACCGCAAGCGCAAGCGGCGGGGATCGATCGATTTCGATCTCCCCGAACCAGTCATCGAGTTTGACGAATTCGGCATGATGAAGAGCATTACCAGATCCGAACGCAACATCGCCCACCGACTGATCGAAGAATTCATGCTCTCGGCGAACGAGTGTGTCGCCGACTATCTGGAAAATAAACGCATCGCTTCGCTCTACCGCATCCACGAAAAGCCGGACGCCAAGCGCGTCTACGACTTCGAAGTGATCGCCGCCACCTTCGGATATTCGCTGGGAGTAGGCGCGTTGCCCATTCAACGCGTGCAGCTCAAAGCCGACCGCCGCGACGCGCGCGGCACCGGCAAGCGCATCCGCGAAATCGAAGTGCCCAAAGAAATTCACATCACCCCGCGCATGTATCAAAAACTTACGGAGAAGATCGCAGGTAAGCCCGAAGAAAGAATCCTGAGTTTTCTGATGCTGCGTTCGCTCAAGCAGGCCCGTTATTCCGAGGAAAATCGCGGACACTTCGCCTTAGCCGCCACCACCTACACCCATTTCACTTCGCCCATCCGCCGCTATCCCGACCTGATCGTGCACCGCATCTTGAAAGAAGTGCTGCGCACCTCGCCCGAAACAATGGATGGACCTGCGCCCGTCGGAACTTCCCGAGCCCTCGAGTCTGGTGATCCCGGGCGAAGCGAGACACTGAGCGAAACGAAGCGTTCGGCGCAGTCAAAGGACCCCTCCCGCGGCAGCAATCGCAGCGCCCCGCCACCCTCCCCCTGGTCCAAGCGCCGCGACCGCGCCGCGCATCAGCACGCACTCGAACCGCAGGGCGGCCCCATCGCGCCCGAAGAACTCCACAGCATCGCCGAAGAATCCAGCCAGTCCGAACGCCGCGCCGACGAAGCCGAACGTGGCCTCATGGAATGGAAGAAAATGAAATTCATGGAGCGCCGCATCGGCGAAGACTTCGACGGACTGATCATCAGCGTAACCAAATTCGGATTCTTCGTGGAACTCACCGACCTGTTCGTCGAAGGACTGGTCCCACTCCATACCCTCTCCGAGGATCGCTACACCTACCACGAAAACACGCGCCAGATCATAGGACTGCACTCGCGCAAAACCTACAGCCTGGGCGATCGCGTGCGGGTGTTGGTGGACCGAATTGATCCGGTCGAGAAGAAGATCCAGTTTGCGGTGATCGAAGAGCAGTCAAAGCCGTTAGGGAAACGCCGGCGTAAGTAAGCGATTCCGGATAGAATCGAGACCACACCATGCCCACACCGAGCGAGCCGAAGCCCGAGCAAAATCCAAAGCAGGCGGCGGAGCATATCGCCAGCGCTCACAGGCTCCTGAACGAACTGCAGCAGAGAGTCGGAGCTCATCCCGAACTGGGCGAGGCCATCACAAAACTGGAGATGGCGCTCAACAGTCTGGCCATTCAAACGGGCGGACTCCTGTAAGAGCAAACGGAGCCGGGCGTTACGGATCCTTGTCCATCGCCATGAACAAGTTGTTCAGCGACTCGACCAGAGTGGGATGGGCGAAAACGCCGTCGCGCAGCGCCGTATATGGAAGTTTCCCCATGATCGCAATCTCAAGCGCAGCCATCACTTCGCCACCCTCGACGCCCAGAACAGCGGCGCCCAGTATCTGACCGGTCCCGGCATCCACCACCGCTTTCATGAAACCGCGCGTCTCATCCGTTTCGATCGCCCGTGCGACCGAAGTCATCGGCAGTTTCGCGACCCGAATCTTATAGCCCTGCGCGCGAGCCTCGGTCTCGGTCAGGCCCACTCGGCCCAACTGCGGATCGATGAACACCGTGTAGGGAACCAGTCGATGATCGGTCGAGGCATTCTTGTGCTCAAGCAGATTGGCGCGGATGATACGAAAATCGTCATAGGAAATATGCGTAAACGCCGGTCCACCCTTGATGTCGCCCAGCGCAAAAACCCCGCCCACGGTAGTTTCGAGGCGATCATTCACCTGGATAAAGCCGCGGTCATCGGTTTGAATCCCGGCCGCGGTAAGATTCAAAGTGTCCGAATTCGGCACTCGCCCGGTCGCCAGCAACAGATGCGAACCAGCCAGAGTGGTCGAATTACCCTGCTGCACTACCTCCAACTGAATTTTCCCGTCGGCGTTTCGGACCCGAGTCGCTTTCGCATTCAGCAAAACCTCAATCCCGTCCTGATGAAAAATCTTGCCGATTTCTTCGCCGATGTCGGGATCTTCGTGAATCAGCAGTTGGCCGGTCCTCTGAACGATCGTCACGCCACTGCCGAAGCGCCGGAAAAGTTGTCCAAACTCCAAACCAATGTAGCCGCCGCCCACAATCAATAAGTGCTCGGGAACCGTATCCAGTTCCATGATGGAAACATTGTCGAGCGCCCGAACGTCGTCCAGACCGTCCAGCCTGGGACGCGAAGCCCGGGTTCCGGCGTTGATGAAGATGGATTCGCTTGAGAGTGACCGCACCGCGCCGTCGTTCGATCGGACTTCCACCGTCCTCGGCCCGGTAAAGCGGGCATCGCCAAAAATCAACTCGAGGTTGGCCGTCTTTTCAATGCGCGCCTGGCTGCCATTGCGAAAGCTGTCGACGATCTCGCGCTTGCGCTGGCGCACCTTTCGCAGATCGATTCGAATGGCCCCCGGGCCGGTCTGCACTCCGTAGTCAGCCGCGCGTCGCGTCAGATAGGCGACTCGCCCACTGGCCACCATGGTTTTGGTCGGAGTGCACCCTTCATTGATGCACGTTCCGCCCACATGTTTCCGCTCGATCAGCGCGGTGCGCATTCCCGCCTCCGCAAGCGTGGTCGAAAGCGGGGTACCTGCCTGTCCCGAGCCGATGATGATGGCATCGTATGGCTGAGCCGTCACAAGCACGCTCGCGATTGCAGGTGTGCTAAAACAGCGGCTAGTGCCGGGTGGAGTTTTGGGATCTGGAAGCAGCACAGCAGCCCGAGTCCGACCGCGACCAGGTCTTCGGGAATCGCAACCGCGGCATCGGGCACGTGAAGAAGCCGAACCAGCCGGACGCGAGCCTGGTACCCTCCGAACGTTCCCGCCACAGCCCCGATCGCGCCGAGGAGCGCCGCGACCGAGAGTAACGCGCCTTCGCCCGCCCCAAGACAGGCTCCTGTAAGCATGCCCATGATAATTCGGGTTATGAGGGGCGCAGCGGTTGTACGCGCGGCGGTCGAGGGAAGCTGGTCGACAACGGCTTCGGCTAAAGCGAGGAAAGTCCATAGCGCCACTGCCCACACCGAACCCATGAATGCCAAGGGAGATCCGGAAAGATGGATCCAGCCCAGGTGCGCCGCCCAAGCCACAACCGCGGGCGCCGTCATCGTTCGCAACCCCGCGGTCACGCCAATACCAAATACCAGCAACAACCCCAATCCTGAAGGCATAATTTTTCCCCAGTGACGGTCCACTTCATCGGCGACCGCCGCACCGCATTTTACTAGACGGTCGTTGCGAACGGTACGTCAACCGTCGTTCGTCAACCGTCGTTCGCAGGCGTTCGGCCGGGCACGATGCCCGGCGGTCAGCCAGGTTGCAGCCGACCTGCTAGAATCGCTCGTCACGACTCTTGGCGCCTGCCTGGGAAATCGGTTGCATGTCCATCCATTCAAAGTCCAGCAGCGTAGAACCCCGCACTCCCACTCAGCGCACGCGTGTAACACGGGAACCGCAGCGCGCGGTTTACGACCGCGACACGGTCAACCAGATTCTCGACGAAGCCTTCCTCTGCCACGTCGGCTTTGTCGTCGACCGACAGCCCTTCGTCATTCCTACATCCTACGGTCGCGATGGAGACCTGCTTTACATCCACGGATCGGCCGCCAGCCGTATGTTGCGCAATCTCGATCAGGGCGTCCCGGTCTGCGTCACGGTCACGCTGCTCGATGGATTGGTGTTAGCCCGCTCGGTCTTCAATCACTCGATGAACTATCGTTCGGTGGTAATTCTTGGCACGGCAACCCTGGTCGAGGACCCGGCAGAAAAACTCGCGGCCCTGCGCGCGCTGAGCCAGCACATCATCCCGGATCGCTGGGACGACTCCCGCCAGCCCAACGAAAAAGAGCTGAAGGCAACCTCAGTCCTGCGCCTTCCGATCGCCGAATTTTCTGCCAAAGTCCGAGTCGGCCCTCCGATCGACGACGAGGAAGATTACGCCTTTCGAACCTGGGCGGGGGTGATTCCGCTTGAGATGAAGGTCGGCGCCGCGCTCCGCGACGAGCGCTCTGAGCAGGAGATTCCCGCCTACCTGAAGAATTATTCCCGCAAGAAAAACTCGTAGCCTGGCAATGCCTGCCTAGGGGCGGACGCATGGGTCCGCCCGGTGAAGAAGTTCTATTCGACAAGCACAATCCCAGCCGTCATTCGCTCGCCGGGACGTAGACTGCGTCTGCCGACACCAGGTCGAGGTTATGCAGTTCGGTCCTTACCTTTACCGGTTCGAAACCCGACTTCTTCTGGGGCTGCGCCAGAAACGTCAACAGATATTGATGATTCAGCCGGTCCGCCGCATCTTTCAGGTAGGGCGAGAAGTCCGGAGCCGCGCCAAAGAATCCGATGTAATACCCTTCGCCTCCGGTTTCTTCGGTCAGCTTCGAGAGGTAGATCTGTCCCCAGTAGTTTAGCCAGTGGCTGTGTCCGGAGTGCCCGGCGCCGGGTGCATAGATGGCCGAGACGAGAACGCCGGCACGCTGACAATCCTCGATCGCAGCCGTCAGGTAGGGATCCTGCGTGTCGCCACTTCCGTAATAGGGGTCGGACCCACTGGTGATCATGATGACTTCTTGCCGATTCCCGTCGGGGCGCCAGCGCTTCAGAAGGTCGCTGAGGGAAAAGTACGGGCTGGCATTTGCGGAGAAATAGCCCAAGGGAATGCGCACGGCTTTTGCGGCAAGGTCGTGGTCGCTGGTCAGGTTTTGCTCGATGCGAGCGATCCCGTTTTGCATGTAAGCGACGCCCGCCTGGGCGCTGGCCGGCAGTCCGGCAATGAATTTTTTGATGTCAGTTAGCTGCGTGCCGAGCGCGGAGCTCGAACCGTCATCAATGAGGACAAAAAATTCCAGTCCAGCGTGGTCTCCTTGGGCTGGGACCCAGTCGGTGACCTGATCGCGATTCTTTCTTTCGTACACCATCACGTCCTCGCGATTCACGACCGTTTCGGAGTCCTTCCGGGGTTCGATCGTGACAATCATGCGGACCGGAGTGCCCGGCGGGCTCGGCGCCGGTTGCGAAAGTGCGTGACTGCCGAGTGCGGCCGAGATCAGACAGGCCGTCAAGCCAAATCGATTTCGTAGACTGCTCGCAAAACGATTGCTCACCAATGCCTCCCGGGAAACCCGAGCTTCCCTTGTCCTGCGGTTCTTGTCCTGCGGTTGTGCGACTAAGAGATTGGATGCCGTGCGGACGCGTCGGGAGCAGAATTCCACCCTAGCCAGCAAGGATCACGGCAGCAGAAGCAACTTCCCCATTGTCTTCCGTCCCTCAAGCTCGCGGTGCGCCTGCTGCGCTTCGGCCAGCGGATACAAGTGTTCAATCCGCAACTTGAGTTTTCCGTCGCGAATCATGCCGAACACTGCTCCGGCACGCGCCTGCAACTCCTGAGGAGTCGCAACGTAATTCCCGAGCGACGGCCGCGTAAGAAAAAGCGATCCCTTCTGCGTCAGCACCAGCGGATCAATCGGCGCGACCGCTCCGCTTGATCCTCCAAACAGCGCCATCATGCCCCGCGGACGCAACACGTTCAGCCCCTTGTCGAACGTTGTCTTCCCCACCGAGTCATACACCACGTCGACCCCTTTCGCGCCGGTGAACCGCTTGGTCTCCGCCTCGAAATCGGCCTGCGTGTACAGAATGACGTCGTCCGCTCCCGCCGCCCGCGCCGCCTGCGCTTTCTCCTCGGTTGAAACCGTAGCAATCACGCGCGCCCCCAGGTTGTGCGCCATCTGCACCAGAAGCAATCCGACTCCGCCGGCTGCTGCATGAACAAGCGCGGTCTCGCCTTTTTTCAGCGGATAAGTGTCATAAACGAGATAGTGCGCGGTCATCCCCTGCAGCAAGGCGGCCGCAGCGTCGCGCTCGCCCACGCCCGCCGGAATCTTCACCAGACGCTCGGCCGGCACCGCGGCATACTCGGCATAGCTCCCAAGCGACATGGTGTAAGCGACCCGATCACCGACCGCCACCGTATGCACGTCGGAACCGACCGAGGAAACCACGCCCGCCGCTTCCTGTCCGAGCACCAACGGCAGCGGAGCCTTGTACCGGCCTTCCCGGTTGTAGACGTCAATGAAGTTGACGCCTGCGGCCTTGATGTTTACCACGGCTTCGTTCGATTTTGGCTGCGGAACCGGCAAGTCCACTAGCTCCATCACTTCCGGCCCGCCTGTTTGCTTGATCTGGATGGCTTTCATAGGTCGCTTTCGGTGTTTTACGAACGGCCGGCGAAGACACGGCCGGCGAAGACTCGTGCGAAGACTCGTTGCCATCTTCCGCCAGCCTGAGGTAATATGCCCAGCCGATCCCAAAGTAACATGGGTCAGCGACCTTCTGTAGCGTTGACCCAACGAATTTTGGGATAGTACCATCTCATACTGAGAGACGCTCGTTGCGCGCAGGAGCAGTTGCGGTAACTTTTTGGAAATATGAGGCTTTCTTTTCAGCCCTATCTGGCGATCCTGCTCTCCGCCGCCATGTCGGCCGCTTTGGTGGCGGCCCTCGCCTGCCAGGGAGCCCAAAAGGCGTCTTTCATGCCTCCCGCCGAGGCTCAGGCCCCAGCGCTCAGCGCTGCCAGCACTTCGCCTGATCCGCAAAAGCAAAAGCCCGCCGTCGCCGCTCTACCCCAAGCGAAGCCGCAGGTGCCGCAGGCGCTCCGGGCCGATCCCGTAGCCGACCTGATTGCCCGGGTAGAAAAGGAATACCAGGCAGGCCAGGACAACTATCAAGCCGGCCACCTCGAAGCCGCCAAGCAGAATTTCGACTCCGCCTTCAATCAGCTCCTCGAGAGCGGATTCGACCTTCAGTCCGACGAACGGCTGGAGCAAGAACTCGACCACCTTCTGGACGGCGTCAACGGCCTCGAGCTAGCCGCCCTGCAGCAGGGGGACGGCTTTGCCCAGCAAAAGTCGGAACCGGCGCCGATCGACGAAGCCAACGAACTCACTCCGACCGTCGACCAGAACGTCAAGGCCAAAGCCGAAGCCGAGATCAAATCCACGCATTCCGACCTTCCCCTGATGATGACCGACCAGGTAGCCGGCTTCATCAATTATTTCTCCAACCGAGGCCGTGGCACCATCGAACGCGCGCTCGCCCGCTCCGGCCGTTACGAAGACATGATCCACCGCATCCTGCGCGAAGAAGGAGTGCCGCAAGACCTCATCTATCTGGCCCAAGCCGAAAGCGGATTCCATCCCCTGGCCGTCTCCCGCGCCGGTGCCCGAGGCATGTGGCAGTTCATGGACAGCCGCGCCAAAGGCTATGGTCTCGAGCGCAGCTGGTGGATTGATGACCGCCAGGATCCCGAAAAGGCGACCCGGGCCGCCGCTCACCATCTGAAAGACCTCTACAACGAATTTGGAGACTGGTACTTAGCCATGGCCGCCTACAACTCCGGCCCCGGCACCGTGCAGGCCGCCGTCAAGCGCACCGGCTACGCCGATTTCTGGGAACTTTACAACCGCAACGTCCTGCCCAAGGAAACTCGCAACTACGTTCCCATCATTTTGGCCGTCACCATCATGGGTAAGAATCCCGCCCAGTACGGACTCGATTCGGTGGTCAAGGAAAAGCCGGTTCCCTACGACACCGTGAAGATCGACTATCCGATCGACCTCCGCCTGGCCGCCGAGTGCGTCGATGCCACCGCCGCCGACTTGCTCGAGCTCAATCCCAGCCTGCTCCGCATGACCACGCCGAAACTTGCAGAAGACGGAGTGACCGGGAAAGCGCAGGCATTCGAGCTCCACCTCCCCGCCGGAACCGCCGCCAAATTTCAAGCCACGGTCGCCTCGATCCCCACCGACAAACGCGTCTGGTGGCGCTATCACAAAGTGCAAGCCGGAGAAACGCTGGCCTCGATCGCCCGCACCTACCACACCACTCCAAAAGCGATCGCCGAAGCGAATGATCTGAACGACGGACTGAACAACGGAACGGTCGCGCCCGAGAGCCGTCTCATCATCCCCATCGCACCCGGCAAGCAGACCGACACCAGCACCTACGCCCGCGCCACCGTACATTACAAGATACGCAAAGGAGACACGGTGGAGTCGGTCGCCGAGAATTTCGGCGTCCCCGCCAAGATGGTTCGCAGTTGGAACCGCCTCCAGGGCAACAGCCTCGTCGGAAGAAGAGTTTTGTATCTCCACTTGCCCGTCACGGCCTCGGGCGAGAGAGAAAGAGCAGGCGAAACGCAAACCGCCGGCAAGCATTCATTCAACAAACAGGCAGCCGGCAAGCGTTCATCCGTTCAACCAGCAGCCGCGGCGCATCAAGCCGCCCGAACCCAAGCCGCCTCAGCCACAGCGCCCGGCGGCAGCTCATCCAGCCAAAAGCCGAGCGCAGTCGTCCATCACCGCGTCAAGCCCGGCGAAACCTTGTATTCGATTGCCAGCTCCTATAAAACGACGGTGACCGCTCTCAAGCACGACAACCGCAATATCGCCGACCTGCGCCCCGGCATGATTCTGATCGTCCACAATCCCCGCTAGGGCCGAATTCTACCCGCCATGTTTGGTATGGAACACTGCGCGCAGGGATACGTACATCAATATAAGTATCCGCACAATGTGACATTCTGGGGGGAGCGGCGGCGGGCCGGACTGTCCGCGCCCTATCGACCCATTAGCCCATCAGCAATCCACCGTTGATGTTCAGCACATGCCCTGTGATGTAGGAAGCATCGTCAGAAGCGAGAAAGCGCACGGCGCTCGCCACGTCCTCAGCCGAGCCTACGCGGCCGAGCGGAATCGACTTCACCGCGGTCTGCCTGAATTCTTCGCTGAGCGCGGCGGTCATGTTGGTCTCGATGAACCCCGGAGCGACCGCATTGCAGGTGATATTGCGCGACGCGACTTCGCGTGCCATCGCCATGGTCAGGCCGATCAGTCCGGCCTTCGAGGCCGCGTAATTTGCCTGGCCGGCTTGGCCCATCTGGCCGAAAACGCTGGTGATGTTGATGATTCGTCCCCAGCGCTGCTTGAGCATCGATCCGATCACCTGCTGGATGCACAGATACGCGGATGTCAGATTCGTGTTCAGCACCGCATCCCAGTCGGCGCGCTTCATGCGCATGAGGAGTTGGTCGCGCGTGATTCCGGCGTTATTGACCAGGATGTCGATCTTGCCGAATTGCCCGAGGGCCGACTTGATCCCGGACTTCACTTGCTCTTCGTCGGCTACGTCCAGGACGAAAGCCGCGGCTTGGCCTCCCGCTGCTTGGATCTCTGTGACCAGGTCGTCGAGTTTCTGCCGATTGCGCGCGGCGGCCGCGATGCTTGCGCCTTCGCGCGCCAAGGCCAGCGCGCAGGCATGGCCGATCCCCTGCGACGCTCCGGTAATCAGCGCAACTCGCCCCTCGAGTTTCATGCGTGCTCCTTGTGAGATTACGAACCAAACTTAAGAGCCGAAATAAGAACGGAGGATTATAACGTCAGAGGAGCTTCGAGGTGGGCAAAGGTTGGAGGTGGAGATGGACGGCAGAGGCGCCCGTCCCCATCGGGATTCATCGCCTGGCGATGGGCTAGACCGCCTGCCCGGCAGCCCGCACGAGCGACACGGTCGCTAGAATCTTTTCAATTTTGTCGAGCAGGCTCCGGCGCGAATAGGGTTTGGCCAGAAAATAGGCGCGTTGATCGGGCGCTTCGGTTTCGTACTCGGCGTTGCCGTAACCAGATGTCACCAGAACCAGAACTCCCGGTGCATGCTTGCGCAGATCGTCGCCCAATTGCTGGCCTGATCGTCCTGGAAGCACCATGTCGGTCATCACCAGATCGATTTCGCGCTGGCACTTTTCATAGACCTTCATTGCCTCTTGCGCGTTCTCGGCGGGCAGAACGTCAAACCCGGCGTGCTGCAGAATGCTGCAGGTCGCCTCGCGCACAAAAGATTCGTCCTCAACCAGAAGAATGGTTCGGCGGTGCGGCCGATCGTTCCCCGGCCGATCCTCTGCCGGCCACTTGCTTTCCTGCGCGATTGGATAGGGCTGAACAGTCATCACATCCTCCGATTCCTAATCCTCTCCAGCAATACCACGGCCCTGCTGCGTGGCGCTTGGCACGAAGGGTCCCTGCCGTTTGAAAACATGTTTGGAATTAGTTCAGCGCGCTCAGAATCGTCTGCTTGGGATCGAGCACAATCTTTCGCGTATCGCTCGGCGCGGTCAGCCGAAAGGCGGTGTCCGCGCCATCTGCCAGCACTTCACCGAGAAACACGAGCGGGCCTGCTGCGGTCGCGGCATACACCGGAACGGCCGTCACCAGATCGTCGGGTACGCCCTTTTGTACGATCACCCCTGTAACCGTAGTCACGCCCGTTTTCTCCGTGATGTGAATTTCGCGGGCTTCAAGCGCCGGTATCGCCGTGCCTTCGATCCAACCTTGCAGGAACCAGTCCAGCTTGCGACGATTCTCGTACCAAAGTGGGCGCGGCAGTTCCTCTTCGAAAACCTGCATCAGGTCCTCGGTGCTCATGCTCTTCCCCGCATACCGGTCTCGGGCCAGTCGCAGGGCGCGGAAGAAGGGTTCGTCCGGATCTGCCCGCGGATTCGCGCGCCCCTTCCGAGAACGGGAAGCCATTTCGGAATCGTGCAGCATCATGCGCAGCATGTGAAACAGCCAGGTTCCTCTTTCATAGCTGATCGCCTCATAGCCATCGGGAAAATGCGACGACTCCAGCCGTGGCCCGAGCGTCACCGGGCCGGCGTCGCGCAGCCACTCTCCGTCTTTGTTCTTGCTCAGAAGATCGCGCCGGTACTTTTCGAGAACCTGCCGGAATTGGGCCGGGCTCTGCTGCTCGAGCAGCAGCAGCGACGCGTAGTTCGCCAGACCCTCCGCCAGCCACTCATCACGATAGCTCTTCGACAGCACCAGATCGCCCCACCATTGATGCGCCGTCTCGTGGACCAGAACCTGGCTGTCGAGAGCGCGATTCACCGGGTCGAGCCGCAGATCGGTCTGCTCCCGCGGGCTCAAAAACGCGAAACTCGACAAAAACACCAGACCCGGCCATCCCTGGCTCAAATTCCCCGGCATCTGTGTCAGCGCGAGCGATCCATAGGGATAGGGCCCGAACCATTGCGAGAAACTCGCGATGGCCTTGGCCGCTTTCTCCGCCACTGCCTGCACGTCGTTCGCCGGCGACGGAGGTGGCGGGGCCACCAGGATCGGCCCCATCGACCTCGACTTCAGCCCGCGAAGGGCGGGAATCGTCGGCTCTCCCACCACCTCGGGCGGCGCCTTGGGAAAAGATTTCTCCACTCCCTTGGTGCCGTACGCTTCTACCAGGGTGTTACCGCTCTTCGCCTCGGCCCGCACGTACCTGCCCAGATTGAACCCGGCCACTGGGATCGGACGCTCCGACGTCCAGCGCGAAACTTTTTCCGATGCCGCATCGGCGTTGGCTTCCACTTCTTCGCTTGCCGTGCGGGACAGTTGTTTCCCGGTTGCCACCAGGGTCCAACTTGCCGGATAGTGAAACTCCATCTCGAACTGGGCCGGGCTCAAACCGAAACTCGGGTACCAGGTGCCGCGTTCGCCCACATAGAGCAATCCGCTTCCCGCCTCCGACAGAACCTCGCCCGCATAGCTGAACCGCAGCTTCAACTCCTGACCAGCCTGGAGCGGGGCAGGGAACACCACCGCCACCAGATCGTTGCCTTTGCGCTGGAGTTCGGTTCCACCAATCGCCGGATTCTGGATGAAGTCGACCGGTCGGTCCTCCACCTCGACGGCATCAAGCTTCAGATAACGTGACAACTCAAACAGCAGCGTTCTTTCTCCCCCGGCGCGGATTCGAACTTTCGCCTCTGTCGATGCCCGCAACATGGTCGGAGGCTCGACCGACGCCCGAATGCGAAAGCTCGTGATCGAGACATCACTCGCCGGCGGAACAGACGCCGCATGGCCGGCTGCACTCGGCACAAACGAGGTCCAGATATCGAAAAACAAGATACCGTCCTGCGACCGCGGCTGCCCCGCCCACAACGGTTCGGTGTTCGCCAAGTCCCAGAAAACTTCAAAGCTACCAAGTTTCTTGCCGAGCAGATGAGCGTGCAGCAGCGGTGGAAATTTCTTAGCCGACTCGCTTCCACTTCCGTTTCCACCCGGAGACGGAAGAAAATGACTGAAGTCGATCAGCAGGCGCAGGCCGTCAAATTCGGCCAGCCTGCGACCGGTTGCGTCCCACCTCTTCATGAATTCCGCTTGCTCGGGCTCTGGTTTCAGAAAGGGCTGCAACAGGGCTGCCGTGTCATCGTTGAAGCGCAAGTATCCGGAGGTGAACTGCTCTTCGAGAATCGCCATCCCCGTGAACAGCGCCAGCGATCCGCGCTCCCAACGGTTCGGAGGGCGCAGCCGAATTTCACCCTCCCCTTCGAAAAATGCGCCCGTAATCCGCCCGCAAATGTCTTCCGTAAAGGCGAGCGTGCCGTCTTCGAAATCAAGATGAAGACTGGGGCGGTCGATTGCGGCGTCGCGTACGTGGTAGACGCGCTCGGGATCGAGGCCGACCGAACGGATGCGCGCGTAAAGAGCGCTGGTGGTTGGCGGGCACTGCTGGCTTAGGTCGGCTGCCTGTGCACAGGATGCAGCCGCAAGGCACCATGCCAGCCCGATCATCCGCCGCGAGCAAACCGACCGAGGCCTCATAAACTGGGGTCGCCCCCTCCGGGACTTGACTCGTTTTTTCCGTCTCTTCGAGCGCCAAAGCGCTGGGCCAAGCCAGATTGCCTCTCCGGGGCGCGGTCACCGTCCGCTCACCGGAGTGCAGCACCATCGTCACCTTACCGTCCCGCCCACCCGATTGCTAAAATCGGGCGAGTGCGAGCTCTCGTCCTCATTCTAGTGCTTCTTCCGGCGCTTCCGGCGTCTGCCGACATCATTCATCTGAAGAATGGACGCACCATCTGGGCCGACCAGGTCCGCGAAAGCAAAGACCGCGTCGAATACGATCTTGGCGACGACACCTATGCCATCCCGAAGTCCGCGGTTGAGCGCATCGAAGCCGGAGGCGTTGCTCCCGGTCACGCAGGAGCATCGGCCGGAGTACTGCCCAACGCTCCCGACGTCACGCCGCCCGCGCCCTCGTTCAGCCACGAAGCCGACGTCGCCGAAAAGGTCATCCACGACGGCAAGGTGGATACCGATGCGCTCGCCCGGGTTGCTCAGACGGGCAATCCCGAATCGGCCGCCACCGCCTATTTTCTCGCTGGCAAGCAGGAGTCCGATCATGGCAACTTCCCCCTCGCGAAGCACTATTACGAATCCGCGCTCGATTTCCAGCCGGACAACTCCACCTTGCTGATCTATTACTCCGCCACGCTCATGCGCACCGGCCATGCCACCGAAGCGCTGCCCTATGCGCAACACGCCGCCAATCTCGCTTCCGACTCACCCGACGCCCTCGCCATGCTGGGTTTTGTCGAATTCGCCAGCGATCATACGCCCGACGCCATTCGCTCCTGGAACAAATCGCTCGCTCTGCGTCCCGATGCCACAGTCAGCCAGTACCTGGCTCGAGCCGAGCGGGAGTCCGCTGCCGAATCAGATTTCTCGCAGCGCGAAAGCAGCCACTTCAACCTCCACTTCGAAGGCAAGGACACCTCCGAAGCTTTTCGCCGCGACCTGCTTTCAACGCTTGACTCCGACTATGACGACCTGGTGCGCGATCTCGGATACTCACCCCGCAACAACATCGCCGTCACTCTCTATACGCAGCAAGCGTTTTTCGACGTCACCCGCGCTCCTTCCTGGAGCGGCGCGCTTAACGATGGCAAGCTGCGCATCCCGGTGAGCGGCGTTCCGAGCGTCACTGCCGAGTTCGCTCGAGTCCTGAAACATGAACTGACTCACTCATTTGTCTCGCAGATGTCCGGCAACCGTTGCCCCACCTGGCTTAACGAAGGCATCGCACAGATGGAAGAGGGAAAGTCGTCCGCTGCCAACGGACGCCAACTTGCGCAACTGTTCGCGGCCGGCAATGAGATCCCTTTCAACATGCTCGAAGGCAGCTTTATCAGCTTTTCCGCTCCGGAAGCCAACCTCGCCTACGCCGAATCGCTCGCCGCCACCGAATTCATTCGCGACTCCTATGGCATGAGCGAAATCGCGCATATCCTCGAACGACTCTCGCAAGGCAGCTCTACCGAAGCGGCGTTGCGGGGCATCGTCCATTCCGACTACCGGCAACTGCAGGAAGAAGTGACGAGCATGTTAAAAGCAAAATACGGAAACTAGATCGTGTCGGATTTCGACGCGCGGTCCCGGGGCTCGGTCCAGGAAAGCCGCGGGCTGCCGCGTGAAATGCAGCCCGCTTTTTCGCCCATGATTGGTTCGACCCCGTTGCTTCGCGGTACCCAGCGCCGATCTTAGCGGGCGCCTGCTCGAGCGAGTTCGGGGCGAAAGGTGACGTCAGCACTAGCTGGAGCCTTGATACGAAACGCGAGTTTTTCCGCGGTCGCGGGAGTTCTGGGTGGTAAGTGCTTTGAAATCAGGGGCTGCGAAGGTGGTCGCTGCAACTGAAAGCTCCCCCCCCAAACCGATCCTGCGACTGGCACTTCCCGCTCATTGCCTCGCCCCAAACTTTGTGTTAGTTTCGGCCCTCATGGTGAGTCTGCTCTCAAAACTCGGATTCGGATCAACCACGGAAGAAGTTCCCGAAATTGTTCAGGGAGATTCTCCCGCGCTCCAGGGCGCTGACCTGTCGGTCGCGTATTTTTCTTCGCGTGCCGGGGGCGATCTGCACGATTTTCTGCGCGTCAGTCCGCACCGTTTTCTTTTCGGATTGCTCGACGTGGCCGGCAAACGCGAAGCCAACCGCCCGGTTCTGCAAGCCGCGCAGGCTTGTTTCCGTTCGTCCGGCGAGGAGCTGTTTTCCGCCGCCGAGCTGAACGAATCGGAGGTCATGGTCGAGCTTTCGCGCCGTCTGAACCTCGAGATCATGCGCGCTGCGGGAGGCGTGCGCAGTTGCCCTGCCTTACTAGGCTGCTACAACGAGGAACTGGGCACGGTTTGCTACGTGAATGCAGGCCACACCCCCGGGCTGCTGCGCGACGACGCAAGTCTTGTCGAACTGCCTGCGACCGGCTTGCCGCTCGGACTGTTCTCGCTCGCGCCGACCGACGCCCGCATCGTCGGCCTCGGACCCCAGGGCTCGCTGGCGGTGGTTTCACGCGGCGTCGTAGAGGCCGAGTCGAAGGACGGGGAATTTGGTCTGGACGGAGTGAAAAGCGTCATGCAGGGTGGGCCTTCTTCGGCCAAAAATCTTTCCAAGAACATCTTGCAGAAGGTGCAGGATTTCGTGCACATGGTTCCCAAGCACAACGACGTGACTGCGTTGACGCTTACGCGCGGAAATTAGACAGGCAACCCCGAATCGAAACTCGTAGCGGTCGGCCAGTGTGATTGCTCCGCATAAAACCCGTCAAAAACCCGTCCGCTCCCTTGGCCTCCACCCTGCTGGCGGCGTAAAATAGGGAAAAACAATTCCTCCTCGGGGTTACCCAGGATTCACGAGAGCCCGAATGAAGATGACCAGACTTTCCCTGTTGTTGGCGGCCGGGTACGCGCTGTTGCTGCCATGTCTTTCCCCGGCCGATACCGTGGTCGAAGAGATCGTTGCGCGGGTGAATAACGAAATCGTCACGCGTTCGGAATACGTCCGCAGCCGCGACCAGCTCAAGCAGGAAGTTCAGCAGCAGGATCCCACCAATGCCGACCGCGAATTCGCTGAAAAGCAGCGCGACGTTCTGCGCGATTTGATTGACCAGCAACTCTTGCTACAAAAGGGCAAAGATCTCGGCATCAACGGCGACACCGAACTCATCAAGCGCCTGGACGAAATGCGCAAACAGATGAACCTCGAGACCATGGAGGATCTCGAGAAGGCGGCGGAGGCGCAGGGCGCTTCTTATGAAGAGTTCAAGCAGAACATGCGCAACCAGATCATCACGCAGAAGGTCATCAGTAACGAGGTGGGTCAGAAGCTGTCCATGAACAAGGACGAGGAAAAGAAGTTTTACGATCTACACCGCGCTGAACTGGAGCAGCCCGAGCAGGTTCGGCTAAGCGAAATTCTGATTGCTCCCAAAACACCCACCAAGCCTCTCGCGGCCGCAGACGCCAAACCCGATCCGCCGTCGGAAGCGGAAACCCAAGCCGCGCTCGACGCCGCGAAGGCGAAAGCGCAGGATCTGCTCGATCAAATTCACAAGGGAGCCAAGTTTGAAGACCTGGCAAAGAAATTTTCCGACGGAACCTCGGCCAAAGATGGCGGCGACCTCAGTTATTTCAAGCGAGGTACGATGTCGAAAGAACTGGACGATAAGGTCTTCGCCATGAAGACCGGTGAAGTTACGGATGTGATTCGCACCAAGCAGGGGTACGTGCTGCTGAAGGTGAGTGAACATCAGAGGGCGGGCATTCCCACGCTGAAGGAAGTTGAGCCGCGCATCCAGGATGCGCTTTACATGCAGAAACTGCAGCCGGCGCTGCGCGCTTATCTCAGCACCTTGCGCGAAGAGGCCTACATTGACATCAAGAACGGATACGTCGATACCGGCGCAAGCGCGAATCAAACCAAACCGGTCGAGACCGCGGCCAAAGAAGATAAGGCGAAGAAGCTGAAAAAGAAAAAGCTCGGCGTGTTTTAGGCTAGAGTCTTTCAGTTCTGGTGAGGGGCAGCTTCCGAGCGTGCTCCGGCCGACGCCGATGGGCATCGCTCAAGCCATGGCTCGAATCGAGAAACCGGCCGGATACGAGACCTGAGTTTTTTCAGCAGACCGTTTCGCCACTGAGGCCGGACATCGCCAAAGAAACCACGAATGGCAAGCCGATTTCGCGGAGGCTCATGAAAGATTTTTTTATCTCCGATTGTCCGCAGCAGGAAAACAAGATCATCACTTCCAGCTTCGTGGTGGCGTCGAAGCAGGTGAAGGCCAAGAAAAATGGCGAGCCTTACCTGGCGTTGATCCTCGCCGATCGCACCGGCCAGATCGAAGGCAAGATGTGGGACAACGTTGAAGAATTTATCGACGTCTTCGAGCAGGACGAGTTTCTCAAAATCAAAGGGCTTGTCAACAAATACAAGAATCGTTTTCAGCTCACGATTCACAAGCTGCGGCGCATGGACGAAGGCGATATCGATTTCACCGACTACCTGCCCAAGACCAAGAAGGACATCGGCGAACTCTGGAGAACGCTGACCGAGTTTGTGGCCACGTTCGAGAATCCGCACCTCAAGTCGCTGGTCGAAATGTTCATGGCGGATGCGGAGATTGCCGAGCGTTACCGTAACGCGCCGGCGGCCAAGACGCTTCATCATGCTTACATCGGCGGACTGCTCGATCACGTCGTGTCGCTGTTTCGCTCCTGTGATCTGATCTGCCGGAACTATCCGCAGGTCAATCGCGACCTGTTGCTGACGGGAGCGTTTTTGCATGACATCGGCAAGATTCAGGAACTGACCTACAACCGGGCGTTTTCCTATACCACGCGCGGCCAACTGCTTGGGCACATGATCATCGAATTGGAGATGCTCCAGGCGAAGCTGGCGCAACTGCCTGACTTTCCTGGGGAATTGAAGACTCTGCTCGAACATTTGATCATCAGCCATCACGGGCAGTACGACTTCGGATCGCCCAAACTGCCGATGTTCCCCGAAGCGCTCATGCTGCACTATCTGGACGACCTGGATTCGAAGATGGAAGCGATGCGCGCTCACTTCGAGCGCGAGGCGGAGCTCGAGGGACCGTGGACCAGCTATAACGCCTCGCTCGGGCGTCCGCTGCTTGATTCCGCGAAATTCATCCAGGGGGGAAAAGCGCCCGCCCAGATCGTTCAAGATTCCGGCCCGCCTCCGACCCCCTCCGCGGTGCCAGGGAGCCCGACTTCGCCAGAAAAACCAATTTCCGCTCCGCCAGTGCTGGATCTGTTCAGTGAGCAGAAGGCATAAAAAAGTTCTCGAGTTCCGGAGTTCTCGGAAAAACCACGGCTCGCCGAAAAAGCGAGAGCCGAGAGCGCAGAAAGCGCCGAGCGGGCGTCTGATCCTTGGATCCTTGAAATCGTTCCGGTACCTTAGCCTATGGATTTCTCGCGTTTCACCACCATCAGCTTTGACTGCTACGGCACCCTGATTGACTGGGAGGCTGGGATTTTGCCTGTCCTGCGCGATGTGCTCCAGAACCACGGCCAAACTTTATCCGACGCTGCCATTCTTGAGCTCTACGGGGAATTTGAGGCGCAGGCTGAGTGTGGCCCGTACCAAAGCTACCGCGATGTGCTGCAAGCGGTGGTGCGGGCGTTTGCCAATCGCTTTCATTTCGAGGCCAGCCCCGCCGAAATCCGCTCGCTGTACGAATCGGTCTGCGCCTGGCCGCCTTTCCCGGATACGGTCGGTGCGCTCGGCGAGCTTCAGAAGCGCTACCGACTGGTGGTGATCTCAAACATTGACGATGATCTATTTGCCGAGACGCGAAAGCATCTCGGGGTGGAATTCGATGGCGTGATCACGGCGCAACAGGCAAAAAGCTATAAGCCTTCCATCAATAATTTCGAGATCGCCCTGCGCACGCTTGCGCTTTCTCCGGATCGCCTGCTGCACGCCGCGCAGAGCATCTATCATGACGTCGTGCCGGCGCAGTCGCTGGGCATCGGGACGGTGTGGGTAAACCGAAAGTCGGCACGTCCCGGGATTGGGGCGGTTCGAGCGTCGTCGGGGCGGCCGGATCTCGAACTCCCCGATCTTGCCAGCCTCGCCGCCTCCGCCGTGAAAAGCGCGGAAGACTGATTCTCGGCGGCCCTCTAGGTCATCAGGACCGGAAGCGGAAGAATCTTCTTCTGGATCGCGACCGTGACCAGTTGGGCTTTGTTGTGAATATCGAGTTTGCGCATCAAGTTGAACTTGTGCGCTTCCACCGTCTTGACGCTGACCCCCAGAACGGCCGCTACCTGTCTCACGGTGTTGCCTTCCGCGAGCAATCTCATCACCTCGCGTTCGCGCTGCGTGAGGGTACTTCTTCGTAACGGCACCGGCGTCGCCTGCTTGCGCAGCAACCCGCCATCGGGCAGGTTCGTTTGCATCAGCGAACTCAAGGACCGTTCTCCGCGATACGTTTGGCGCAGCGCGCGCAACAAAAGCGGCGCGGGAGTATCTTTCACCAGGTAACCGCCGGAGCCCGAGCGCAGAGCTCGCTGCCCATAGTCCCGATCCTCGTGCATCGTCAGATAGACGATGCGCGCACTGGGGCATGCTTCCTCAATGAGTCGTCCGGCCTCGAACGACGACATGCCGGGCATGCTGACATCGAGCAATACCAAGTCGGGGCGGCGCTCGAGCGCCAACTCGAGCGCCTGAGCGGCGTCACTTGCCTCGCCCACAACCGCAAAGTCGGGATCGTCTTCGAGCAGCCGGCGTAAACCGTAGCGCAGCATCTCGTGATTGTCGGCAATCACGCAACGGATGGGTTCGCGAACTCCTGGATGAAACATAGAAGCCTTGGTGTTTAACATGAAGATTCCTCGCGTCCAGTGACGAAGTGGCGCGATGCGTCTGGAAATCCAGATCAGGAAGCTATCGAGACAAACAACCTACCATTCTACCTGGAAGAGGCACGCCTTCGGGCGAAAATCTTCGTCGCGAAGACCGAGGCGAGCCGAACTTTTCTTCTTCATTTACAATGCCTCTTCCACATGCTGCGCTACTTCACCTCCGGAGAATCCCATGGCGAGGCCTTGGTCGCGTTTCTTTCGGGAGTGCCTGCCGGGCTTCCGGTCGATCAGGCATTTGTCGACCGCGAACTTTGGCGCCGCCAGCAGGGCTTTGGACGCGGCGGGCGAATGAAGATCGAAACCGACCGGGCGCACTTTCTCTCGGGCGTGCATCACGGCAAAACGATTGGTTCGCCGATCGCAGTGATGCTTGAGAATCGCGACTGGCAGAACTGGAAGGAAGCGCTTCCGGTCGAAACGGGCGATCCGGAGAAACACAAGCGCGTGGCGTCGCCGCGCCCCGGCCATGCCGATCTGGCGGGAGCTTTGAAGTACGATTTCATCGAAGCGCGCTATGTGCTCGAGCGCGCCTCGGCTCGAGAGTCGGCCGCGCGGGTGGCGATTGGGGCGCTGGCCAAGCTACTGCTGCGCGAGTTGGGCGTGGAAGTCCTGAGTCATGTGATTGCGGTCGGCGCGGTTTCGATTGCGGATCGGGAAATCTCCTGGGAGCAAATTGAGCTTCTGTCGCACAAAAGCGAGGTGCTCTTGGCTTGCGCCGACGCCGATGCCGAACAGCGCATGAAGGAAGAAGTCGACAAAGTTCTACGCACGGGCGATTCGGTGGGTGGAGTGTTCGAGGTGGTTGCGCACAATGTTCCGCCGGGTCTCGGCAGTTACGTGCAATGGGACGAGCGCCTGGATGCGCTGCTGGCCGCGGCGGTCATGTCGCTGCAGGCCGTGAAGGGGGTCGAAATTGGAAGCGGGATTCAGGCAGCGCATTCACGGGGATCGGCCGTGCATGACGAAATCGGCTACCGCAGCGACGCGGGTTTTGCGGGCTTCACGCGCACGCGCAACAATGCTGGAGGTCTGGAGGGTGGCGTCTCGAACGGGCAGGAAATCCGGGTTCGCGGTTATCTGAAACCAATCTCCACGCTGCGCCGGCCATTGCAGTCGGTCGATTTCGCCACGCGTGAGCCGGTGAAGGCCGCCTATGAGCGCTCGGATGTATGCGTGGTACCTGCCGCGGGTGTCTCCGGTGAGGCCATGGTTGCGCTGACCCTGGCGCGCTGCGCGCTCGAGAAATTCGGCGGCGACTCCTTGAAGGAAACGAAACGGAACTTTCAAGGTTATCTCGAACAATTGAAGAACTACTGATCCGGTCATCTTGAGTGGAAGCGAATTGAGTGGAAGCTGCGGCGGATTCAAATCCATACGTCCTTTGCTCTGCTCAGGATGACAACTGAAACTGACCAAGATGATTTATCCAATTGTGAAATTCGGCGATCCGATCCTGGAAAAACCTGCCGCCGAGGTGACCAGCTTCGACGACGAGATCAAAAAACTCGTGGAAGATATGTTCGAGTCGATGTACGCGGCTCGCGGGGTTGGCCTGGCGGCTCCGCAAATCGGCATTTCGAAAAGAATCGCCGTCGTGGATGTGACCTTCAAGGAAGATCCAGCCGCCAAACTGGTGCTGATCAACCCGGTTGTCACGAATAAGGAGGGCCGGCAGCGGAGCAGCGAAGGCTGCCTGAGCATCCCCGAATTTCGCGAGGACGTCTCGCGGGCAAAAACTGTGACCGTCCGCGCCCAGGACTTGAGCGGCAAATTTTTCGAGCACACCGCAGAGGATCTGCTGGCCCGGGCTTTTCTGCATGAGACCGATCACTTGAACGGCAAGCTCTACATCTCGCACATCAGCGCGCTGAAACGCGACCTGATCAAGCGCAAGATCAAGAAGATGGTGAAGGCGGGAGAATGGTAGGCAAGCAGGTCGCAGGTGTCCGATCTCAGAAAAATCATAGCTGCCACATGCCCTTCCAGGCCGCCGTGACCGTTGCCCGGAGCCTGCCCTGAACCTGCCCTGAACCTGCCCTGAACTTTGTATGAGGTCCTGAGACCTGACTGAGACTTGAGATCTGAGACCCGAAGTCCGAGATTTGAGATCTATGCTGCTCGTTTTCTGCGGTACTCCTCGATTCGCCGTCCCGACCCTGGAGAAGCTGGTCGAGGCCGGTCATTCGGTGCCGCTGGTGGTGACGCAGCCCGATCGGCCGCGTGGGCGGGGAATGGAAGTCTCTGTTTCTCCGGTGAAAGACGCGGCAGTCCGCATGGGCATTCCCGTGGTGCAACCGGCCACCATCAAAAACGACGCCCAATTCCGCGACCAACTTCGGGGGATTCATCCGGACGCGATCATCGTCGTCGGCTATGGTCGCATTATTCCGCAGTGGATGATCGATCTTCCGCGGCTTGGGAATTTGAACCTGCATGCGTCTCTGTTGCCAAAGTATCGCGGTGCGGCGCCGATCCAGTGGGCCATTGCCAACGGTGAATTGGCGACCGGAGTTACAACCATGCGCATCGATGCCGGACTCGACACCGGTGACATACTCCTGCAGCGCGAAATGGCGATTGGTCAGGAGGATACCGCCGAGACGCTCGGCCCGAAGCTGGCGTCGATCGGCTCCGATCTGATGGTTGAGACTCTCGGCGGACTCGAGGATGGGAACGTTCGCCCAAATCCTCAGGATCATTCGCACGCCACCCTGGCGCCGATTCTCGAAAAAGAGGACGGGCGCATGGACTTCACCCGCACCGCAAAAGAGCTGTTCAACCGCCTGCGCGGTTTTCAGCCGTGGCCGGGGGCGTTCACGATCTTTCGAGGAAAAACGCTGCAAGTGCACCGCGCTCAACCCGTGCAAGCCGGGGTTCGGCTGACGCCCGGACAGATCGGTGTCGAAGGAACAGGTTTTTTCGTTGGGTGCGGCCAGGAGAGAGATTCTGATACGACGCTCGAGTTGATCGAAATTCAACTCCAGGGCAAGCGCCGCACGAGCGCGCAAGAATTCATCAACGGGTACCAGCCCAAAACCGGCGACCATCTGGGACAATAGGCTGCCATGGCTGTTTCTCCTGCTCGGTCTTCTTTGGCTCGAACCGCGGCTTTCGAAATTCTTCTGCGGATTGAGCGCGAGCAATCTTATGCAGCCGAATTGCTCCATTCTGCCGCGCTCTCGAGCCTTTCTTCGCGTGATCACGGGCTGGCCACCGAACTGGTGATGGGAGTTCTGCGCTGGCAGTCTCTGCTCGATCAGTGGCTAGCCGCCGCATCATCGCAGAACCTCGAGCGACTGGATCGAGAGGTTCTCGCCGCCTTGCGTCTGGGCGTGTATCAGTTGCACTTTCTCTCCCGGATCCCGCCGCGCGCGGCGATCTTTGAAAGTGTGGAACTGGTCAAAGCGGCGCGAAAGCGCTCGGCCGCGTCGTTCGTGAATGCGGTTCTCCGTAAAATTGCCAGTGGGGGCGCGGAGAACATCCTTGCGAAAATCGGCCAGTCTTCCGATGCCATCACGCTCGCTCGGACGGCGGCTCATCCGCCGTGGCTGGTGGCTCGCTGGACCGAGCACTATGGCCTGGAGAGAGCGCGTCAAATCTCGGTCCATGATCAAACGGTGCCGGGCGCGGCCATTCACATTTACGGCGGTCGATCGGATCACACTCCCGTCGATGAAGAACTGGTCGCGGCCGGAGTCCAGCTCGCTCCCGGCCGATTGTTGTCCGCTGCGCGACGCGTTGTTTCGGGCGACATCCAAGCAACGCGCGCCTACCGTGAAGGCCGCGTCTCGATTCAGGATGAAGCTTCGCAATTGGTCGGGTTGCTGGCCGGCCAGACAAGTGCGGATTCGAAGATTCTCGATAGTTGTGCGGCTCCGGGCAGCAAGACTGCCTTGCTCGCCCGGCGCAATCCGCAGGCCCAAGTGTTCGCGACCGAGTTGCATCCGCACCGCGCGCGCCTGCTGCAAAACCTCCATCGCTTGCCGAATGTCCATGTGGTCGCGGCGGACGCGCGTCATTTGCCCTTCCCATGTGCGTTCGACCGCATCCTGGCCGACGTTCCTTGTTCCGGCACCGGCACTCTCGCCCGCAACCCGGAGATCAAGTGGCGGCTTAAGCTCGACGACCTGCACGATCTTCAGTCTCGGCAGGTGGCCATCCTGAGGTCCACGCTGGGTCTGCTCACCATGGGCGGGCGCCTGGTTTATTCCACATGTTCGCTCGAACCCGAGGAAAATGAAGCGGTGGTAGAAGCCGCTCTGGTCGGAACAGGGACAGGGACAGCGCAATTCAAGGTCGCGGATTTGACAGCGGAGCTCGAGCGACTTGGCCAGTCTGGCGAGCTTGCCTCCGGGCTCGAAGTCGCGACGCTTCTCGCTGGACCCTATTTGAAAACAATTCCGGGCGTGCATCCTTGCGACGGATTCTTCGCCGCGATGATCGAACGGCGATGAGCGCCGGGAAGGCGCAGGGGTCTGAAAATGCAGGACATTATTTCGCTTCGTCAATCGATATGCTCACCCTCTTCAAACTTCCCCTCCGCAGCTGGGAGCACATCTCGCTCGCCAGCCATCCAGACGTATAGAGTTGGCAACAAGAAGACGCTCATCACGAGGGCTGCGATGAGGCCTCCGACGATAACGATCGCAAAGGGGCGCTGAGAGTCAGAACCGATCGCATGCGAGAGAGCGGCTGGGAGCAGTCCTAGAGTTGCCACCAGCATCGTCATCATGATGGGCCGCAGCCTCAAGACAGCCCCTTCAACTGCGGCGTCTTCGATCGAATAGCGCCGTGCCCTCAGCTGATTGATATATTCCAGCATGATGACTCCGGTTTGGACCGACACGCCAAACAGCGCCAGGAAGCCCACGCCGGAGGAAACGCTGAAATTGGTGCCGGTGAACCAGAGAGCAAGCAGACCGCCAATGGGTGCGATGGCAATGTTCGCCATAATCAACAGCGCCCATTTGAAGGATTTGAACATCGTGTAAAGGATGATGAAAATGAGCAGGATCGTGATTGGGAGTATGATCAGCAGCCGATCGTCCGCCCTCTTCTGGCTCTCGTATTCCCCTTCCCAATCGAGGCTATATCCGGGGGGCAATTTGACCCTTTCGTTCACCTTCTTGATCGCCTCTTCTACCGTGCTGCCAAGGTCGCGACCGCGGACACTATACTTGATGGCAACATAACGACGATTGCCTTCGCGATAGACTTCGGAAGCACCATCGGTTTCGCTGATCTTGCAGAGCTGCGCGAGCGAAACCCGTTCTCCACTGGGCGATAGCAGACGGATATTCTCGATCGCTTCCCTGGTGTTCCGATATTGCGGGAGATAGCGCAACGTTAGGTCGTAGCGCGCTTCGCCTTTGAGAACCTGGGTGAGCGCGGTGCCGCCTACCGCGGTCTGAACCGCATCCTGTACGTCGGCAACATTGATCTGGTAGCGTGCGGCTGCCTCGCGGTCCATGGTCACGTTCAGATTGGGCTGACCGAGCGCGCGAAAAACTCCAAGATCCTCAATCCCATTGACTCGGCGCATGATGCCCACGATCTCATCGCTCTTTTCTTCGAGAACTTTCAAATCGTCGCCGTAGATCTTCGTGGCCAGCGCGCCTTTGACTCCGCTCACAGCCTCTTCCATGTTGTCTTCGATGGGCTGAGAAAAGCCCCAGACCACACCGGGGATTTTGTCGAGTTCGCGATTCATGGCGGCGATTAATTCGTCTTTGTTTTCGTGGAAAACAGATCGCCACTGTTCTTTTGGCTTGAGATCAACGAAGAATTCTGTATTAAAAAATCCCGTCGTATCCGTCCCGTCATCCGGGCGCCCCACCTGGCTCGTACATTGCGGGACCTCGGGGAAAGAGCAAAGCACAACTCGGGCCCGGTTTGCCACCCGGATACCCTCGTCCGGCCCGGTACTAGGCGCAAGCGTGCCACGTACCCAGAGAGCACCTTCATCGAGGTGGGGCAGAAATTCGGAACCGATCGTGCCGCTGAAGGCGAGATAACTCCCCACCGCCACCAGGAGCAGGCACACTCCGATTGTGATCGCGCGGTCCCGAATGGCCCACCGAACCGCGGTGCGATAGCGTTCAATCAGGAAATGCATGATTGGGTTGCGCCATTCCCGCGCTCCCTTCCGGAAGGCGAAACTTGCCAGCACCGGTGCAATCAAGATCGAGAACAGCAGTGCCCCCAGCAGCGCAAAGGCTACGGTCCAGGCCATGGGGTGAAAAAGCCGCCCTTCGACACGCTGCAGTGTAAAGATAGGCAAGTAAGCGGTAATGATGATGGCGATCGCGAAGAACACGGGCCGCTGCACTTCGTGCGAGGCCTCACTGATTCGTTCGCGCGGTGTCTTGGTCCCGTTCTGGCGGCCTAAGTGTCGCACGATGTTTTCGACCATAACCACCGCGCCATCGACTACCATGCCAAAATCCAACGCGCCGAGAGAGAGAAGGTTTGCGGGAATATGTCTCAGGTCCAAACAAATCGACGCAAACAACAGCGAAAACGGGATCGTTGCCGCAACGATCAGCGCACCCCGGACATTGCCGAGGAATATAAGGAGAATGATTGATACCAGGATCATTCCTTCGGTCAGGTTGTGAAGCACCGTGTGACTGGTGAAGTGAACAAGATCACTGCGATCGATGAAGGGAACAATCTTCACCCCTGGAGGCAGAATATGATCGTTCAGTTCCTCCACTTTCTTGTGCACGCCTTGCAGGGCCGTGTCTGCTGCTGCGCCCTTCCGCAACAGCACGATACCTGACACTACGTCGTTGTTATCGACAATCTTTCCGCTCTCGCGGTGAATGGCTCTCGCAAACTGGCCAAGCCGAATCTTCGGACCTTGCGAAACGACAGCAATGTCCTTCACCCGCAGAGGCGTGCCATTCTTGCTCATGATCACCGTGCGTTCGATGTCCTGGGCACGATCAACCAATCCGACAGAGCGGACGTTGATCTGCTGCAACCCTTCCTGGATGAAGCTTCCGCCTGCGTTGACGTTGTTATTAGTGAGTTGTTGCTCGACCTGGGCCAGGCTCAGGCCGTAAGCGACGAGTTTGTTGGGGTCAGCACGCACCTGGTATTCGCGGGTGGGGCCGCCGAAGCTGGCAACGTCGACAATGTTAGGCACAGATTTGAGGCTTTTTTCGACGACCCAGTCTTCTAGGGATTTCAACTCCATCGGGTCATACGCCGGGTTGGTGCTGTGCAAAGTGAAGAAGTAAATCTGGCCGACCGGACTCCAGTCCGTGCCCATTTGTGGCACTACACCCGGCGGCAGAGTGACCTGACTCAGTCGCTCGAGAACCCGTTCCCGGTTCCAGTCGTTGTCCGATTCGTCGTCGAAGATCAACTTGATGTCGGAGAGTCCGAAGAGCGAGAACGAACGAAGATGCACCGCATGCGGGATGCCGTTCATCACGATTTCGAGCGGAATCGTGATTTGTTGCTCGATTTGTTCGGCCGAGATTCCCGGCCATTGCGTAATGACCTCGACGTAGTTGTCAGCGACGTCGGGATAGGCCTCGATGGGAAGGTCATGGAACGCAACGATTCCCCAGGCGAAAAGCAGCACTGCAAAACCCAATACGAGCAGGCGGTTGTTAAGAGCAAAATCAACGACTCGACGAATCATTTATTGCTTCCAATGTGTTTTGCAGTGCCAGGGCTTTCGAAATCACTAGATCTCCGGGTTTGATACCTGAAGAACTTTTTGCAGGTCGCCGGAAAGCATGTTTCCCGCGACCACTTCCAGTCGGTTTGAAATGTCCGGCGCTTACCGGCATGTAGACCCACTCTCGGTCATGCAAGTGCAGAATGGCGGTTGGGAAGCTTGGCCATTGTTCCGCCCCATCTGGAGAGACACACCCCGGGCCCGGGCCTTCGCACTGGGTCTAAGCCTTGTGTATCCTTAAATTCCAATTCACGGGAGACACTCAAACGGTTTGGCCAGGAGTATTTCGATTCCGGAAGATGCGTGGATTGGATCAATCGCTTGAATGGGGCGCGATGCAAGGTCAGAACTACACGAGATTTCGCTGATCGAGGATTAATCCCTTGATTGCAGAAGCTCTAATCTTGCGGGCAATCGTTTGATTAGCTCTGGAAGCACAACAAGTGATGGGATAATCACCGATTCGATCGAGATCTATGTTGAACTTGGAATGGATCTGGGAACCACGGAACCGGACGGTTGTCCTGCTCACCGGCATGGGCATCGTCGTGGCGATCGCTGTCGTGGACTGGTGGACGAAACCATATGTCTCGCTAGGTTTTCTCTATTTGTTTCCCATCATGCTCGCAGCTGGGTTTCTGCCCCGGTGGGCAATCGTTCTCATGGGCATCGCATGCGCGCTGCTTAGCGAGCGTTTCAGCAACCTGGACCCGGCAGACGCTCCCATCCGTACCAGTTTTGAAGCGTTGGCTCTGGTCGGCTCCGGCCTGTTCATCTCGGAAGTCCTGCGCAACCGTCGGTTGAGATTGGCGTCCCAAGAACGATTACGCGTCCTGGTGGAAACGAGTCCAGCGGCAATCGTCACAGTCGATCAGAATGGCTTCATCGAAGTCGCCAACCACGCGGCCGTTGAACTCATGTTGCCCCGGGACGGACATCTGATCGGGCAGCCAATCGCGGCATTCCTGCCCGAGCTCCATCATGCATTGCGCTGGGAAGAGGGACCGCAGTTCAGGACCTCGATGCAATGTCGGGGGCATCGAGGCAATGGAGAATCGTTTCTGGCAGACGTGTGGTTCTCCAGCTATAAAGAAGGGCCGACCCCCAAGCTCGCTGCCATCATCGCCGATGTCACCGAGGAACGGAACGCCACCCCAGATTCGACTTCGGTTGTGTCCAATCACCTAGACAGGACCCCGTTGAACAGTCGCGAATCGGACGTACTCCGGCTGCTTGTCCAAGGGTTGGCCAACAAGGAAATAGCATCGCGTTTAACCGTCTCAGAAAGTGTAGTCAAGAACACGATCCAGCAACTATTTTCGAAAACTCAAGTGCGCACTCGGAGTCAACTGGTCCGGGTAGCGTTGGAATGCTATAGGGATCTTCTGTAACAGCTTGCCGTGCAGCCGTCTGAGAATTTGCCGATCAAGTCGCGAAGCCACGCTGGCTGCGGATTCAATGGGTCAACCAAGGGTTGGCTCTTACACTTGCCATCCTCTTGAGCGGAGCGAAAGCGCTCGCCCATTGCGACAGTCGGATGGATAGGTCCTTCGCTTTGACCAGGATGACAGAGTGTTTGTGCCACGACGTTCGCGGACGCGACGCTAGCGGACTTCGAAATTCACGGTGCCGCCCGCATCGATTTTCTCTCCCGCCGCCGGAGTCTGGGTGACAATGATGCTCGCCGCACCGGGCTCGGAGACCGCCAATGGCGCAACTGGGGCTGCTTGCGGCTCGCCCGGCGAAGGCACCGGCGACGGAGGCGGAACGGCGCTGATTTTGTGGACTCCGATACCTGCGTCCTGCAAGGCTAGCGTTGCGCTGCCGAGCGGTTGCCCAATCAGGCTGGGCATCACATAGGTCGTCGGCTCGGGACCGTCGCTCACGAGCAGGCTGATCTTCGGCGCCGAGACGCCGCTAGCATTTGCCGGAGGGCTTTGCGAGATCACCTGGTCCGGAGGCGCTTCCGGCAGATGAATGTGCGCGACCGAACCCAGGCTGAGGCCGCGGCGCTGCAGGTTCAACTCCGCGATCCGTTCGCTGCCTCCGGTCACGTCGGGAATCGTCATCCGCTGCGGTCCCAGACTTTGGGCAACGCGGATCGACCAGCCCCGTCGCACCTTGGTTCCCGGCGGCGGCATCTGGGTCATGATTTTTCCTTCGGGAATATCAGGATTGTAGAACTGCCGCTCGATGATCACCTGCAGCCCCGAAGCCGCGCCCGTGCGCTCGGCCTCAACCGGACTCATGCCCACAAGTTTTGGGATGGTCACTTCGCGCCCGTGGATGGCGAGGTGCATCGCCGTGAGCGCGGAGACCAGCGCTACCGTCATCAAAACCAGAACCAAAAGCAGCATGCGGAAAAACTGTCGCATTGCTGGGATTATAGCTTTTCCGCGTTTCGAGCCCGAGGAGTCTACCTGAGCGCGCCAGCTTGCTCCTCCCAAGCACGGCCGCACGAACTGCAGGTCCATCGCCGCATGTACTCGACGTAAGTCACATCGAGCGACTGGCACTGGGGACACTTCGGCTGCTCGAAACTCCCGACGCCTTCAACGTCCAGGACTTCGGGAATCGGCTGGTTCAGGATTTCGCTCGCGACTTCGGTATCTTCGGGACGAACCTTCAGTTTGATTCCGCCCAGAAGATTGGAAATGAACCAATCCATACGAATCATGTTGTCGTCCACGAGGTAGGCCTGAATGCCGGCCGATTCCAACCTGCCCTTGGCCAGCAGCGCTTCGGGGAGATCGCGGAACTGGCGCAGCGTGACCGTTTGGTTGTACTCGAAAACGTCTTCGCCGCGGGGCGGCGCAATCGCCAGATCGAGGCCGCGCTTCGAGATCTCCGTCTGCAATGCTTCCTGGGCGGCGGCGCTCAGTTCATCGCCACTGTCAGCGATCTGACCCAGTTCTTCGTCGCTCATCGCGGAGTACACGGTGGCGATGCGCACGCCTTCTTGTTCGGGCTCCGGATTCATCCTTGCCGGACATAATACTCCGGAAATGAGCGTGTGCGATCATTTTTGATTCGAGTTCGACGTTGAACTCGATCGCGGGCTCGACAGTGAGAGTGAAGACTGCGCCTTCTGTTGTCCCACCCAGTCGTGAATGCGGGTGCTCAGCACATCCATCGGCAGAGCTCCTCCGGAAAGCACTTCATCGTGGAAAGCACGCAGGTCGAACCTGCCGCCGAGTTGGTCTTTCGCGTACTGGCGGAGCTTCAGAATTTCGAGCTGCCCGATTTTGTAGCCGAGTGCCTGTGCCGGCCACGCCATGTAACGGTCGGTCTCGCTCTGCACTGACACTTCGTCGATGGTAGAGTGCGCGTGGAAATAATCGACCACCTGTTGCCGCGTCCAGTGCTTGGAGTGGAAGCCAGTGTCGACGACCAGACGAATCGCCCTCAACATATCGTCCATCAGGTGGCCGTAGTAGCTGTAGGGGTCTTGGTAGAATCCGACTTCTTTGCCCAGTCTTTCCGAGTAGAGAGCCCAGCCTTCTGTATAGGCGGTATATTCTTCGTGCTGGCGAAACAAAGGCAGCTCGGGCAACTCTTGCGCAATCGAAATCTGCATGTGGTGTCCGGGCACGCCTTCGTGGTAGGCCGTGGTCTCGATATCCAACAGGGTGCGCTTGGCGAAGTCGCCGGTGTTCACCATGATGTGGCCCGGCCGCGAACCGTCGGGAGTGCCGTCCATGTAGGCAGCGTCGGACGCTTCTTTCTCGCGGAATTCCTCGACTGGCATGACTTCCAGCTTGGCTTTGGGCAGCCTTCCAAACATTTCGGGCAGGCGCGCGTACATCTGAGTTTCATACTTGCGGTACAAGTCGAGAATTTGCTCTCGCGACTGCGCGTGCAGCTTCGGATCGGCGTCGACAGCCGCTTTGAAGCTGCTCATGTCTTTGTATCCGAGTTGGTTCACCACCGCCAGCATTTTGCCTTCGATCTCTTTCACCTGGGCCAGCCCGAGTTGGTGGATTTCTTCGGGCGACAAGTCGGTCGTCGTGCTTTCTCGCACCCGGAACGCGTACCAGGCGTCGCCGTCCGGCAGAGCCCAGGCTCCGGGTTCCGATCTTCCCTTGGGCGCATATTCGTCTCGAACGAAGGCGGTGAATTTCACGTACGCCGGGATCACGAAATCCTTGACGGCAGCCAAGCCCTCGGCGCGCAGTCGCTGGCGATCGGCCTCGGGGATCCCATCGGGAAATTTATCAAAAGGATAAGTGAACGGGCTCTGATCGGCGGGTGTGGTGGCGATCCCGTTTGCCTGTGTCACAACTTTGTCCAGCAAAATCTTGGGCTGCATCCTCCCCTCGGCCATGCCTTTGCGCATCTGCACGATGGTCTGGTCGAACAAAACCGGAAGCAGCTTCAGCCGGGTAAGGTAATCTTCGTAGTCCTTCACACTCTCGAACGAAAGAACGCTGACCAATTGCGGCGCGTCGATGTGAATTCCGTTCTGCTGGCTCACCGGCATCTCCCAGGGCTTGAAGCGCGCCCCTTCCAAACCCATTTTCAGGTCCCGAACCATGAGCTGTTTGTTGAGCGCTTCCTGCTCGGGAAAGCCGGTGGTGTCAATCGCCTCGAACTGGGCGAGCGAGCGGCGGGTCTGTTCCAGATCGTCGTCGATGGCCGCCTGAGAAAAGTCGTCGAGTTTGTCGTTGTAGCGCTTGTCGCCCAGAATGGATGCGTAGATCGGGCTGGTGCGCATGGTGTATTCCCAGCGCTCGTGCAGCAGGTCGTTCAGCGCTTTGCGCCGCGCTTCTAGCTCGGCGGGGGCATTGGCGGCCCCGGCAAACGGCACCAGCATGGCAAGGGTTAGCAGGCAAATGAACAATCGCATTGGGACTCCAGAAGAGAATTTAGTGGGCGTTCGAACGACCCGACAGACAGTTATGTTCTGTAAGACGAATACGCAAGCAAACGGTAATCAGTTCCATCCATCATTTTTGTTCGCGGGGGTTTGCTCGCATTGACTGAAACTCACACCACGATGGATTCAACCAGATCCTGCCAGCCCGCCGCCATCAACCACCAAAGCCGCACCCGTGACAAACGAAGACCGATCGCTCGCCAGGTAGAGCGCGGCCTGCGCAATTTCTTCTGGCCTGCCCACGCGGCCAAGCGGACGCTTTGCCGATTCGGCTAGAAACCGGCTGTTCTCCTGTCCGAGTTCGAGCGCTTCTTCGCGCAGCATGCCAGTGTCGGTGTCGCCGGGGCAGATACAATTCACGCGAATCTTTTGCGGTCCGTGGTCGATGGCCATCGCTTTGGTCAGCAGCACAACGGCTCCCTTCGATGCGCAGTAAACCCCAGCTTTTGCGCCGCCAGCCAGCCCCCATCCTGAAGCCGTGTTGATGATGGTTCCATCGCCGGCGGACTGCATGTGCGGAATCACTTCCCGCGACATCAGGTAAATCGATTTCACGTTCACCGCCATCACCCGGTCCCAGTCGTCTTCGGTGAGATCGACCACCGTGGCCCGCCGAATGATGCCCGCGTTATTGAACAGAATGTCGATTTTCCCAAACTCGCGGAGGGTCCGTTCCACGACCGATCGGCAATCTGCGGCCCGGGTCACGTCCACGGGCTCAAAGAAGGCGCGTCCGCCCGATTGGACGATTTCATCCGCGACGCGCTGGCCGCCATCTGCATTCAGATCCGCCAGGGCAACCGAGGCCCCTTCGCGTGCGAACAGCAGGGCGGCCGCGCGGCCGATGCCCGAAGCGCCGCCCGTGATCAGCGCAGCTTTTCCAGAGAGTTGCATCGCTTACCGGCTGGCCAGCCCTCCCGCGATCTCGGCACCATCAATGGTATAGACGTGACCCGTGATGTATTGGGCGTCGTCGGATGCGAGAAAGGCGAACAGCGCCGCGACCTCTTCGGGCTGGGCGTGGCGGCGCAGGGGCAGCTTCGCGTTCAGCGCCGCAAACATTTCGTCGGTGTATTCGGCGCGCTGCATCGGGGTCATCACGTATCCGGGAGCCACCGCGCACACTCGAATCTTTGGCGCCAGCTCGAGCGCCATCGACTTCGTCAGTTCGATCACGCCCGCCTTGGTCGCGTTGTAGTCGGCGTAGTAGGGCTGTCCTACGATACCGTTGGTCGACGCGGTTTGCAGAATCACGCCCCCGTGCTCCAGCATGTGCCGTGCTGCTGTCTGCGCGACATAGAACATTCCGGTGAGATTTACGGCGATCACTCGGTTCCATTCCTCCGGCGTGATATCGACAAAGTTATGACGGATGCTGATGCCGGCATTATTCACCAGCACATCGACGCCGCTCATCAGCTGAATCGCTGCGGCAAAAGCGGCCTCGACCTCGTTCAAATTCGAGACGTCGGCAGAAAGCGCCGCAGTCAGGCTGGGCAGTTCGCGCTGAATCTTGCGCCGCGCTTCCGCGTTTCGGTCGAGTATGCACACCACCGACCCTTCCTCAAGAAATCGCGCCGCCGTGGCCGCTCCGATGCCACTGGCGCCGCCGGTGATCAGAACTCGCTTCGCCTTCAGCCCGCGCACTCGCTCCTCCACAAGAAAATCGGGCAGATCAGGATACCTGTCTGCCCGCGAACATGCCATCGTCGTGAGTCTTGCTCAGCTCGCCTGCCACACCGTATCGAGCACGGTCCCATCGACCCACTTCACCACCGCGCACGGACGATCCTTCAACTTCGGCCGTGTGGGCTTGCCGCAAATTGTCTCGACTTCGGTCTTGATGTCTTCAATCGGACGAATCGGCAGCTTCGATCCGATCACCGCATGAAACAGGTCCGTGCGTCGGGGATTGATCGCAATGCCGCGCTCGGTCACAACCACATCAATCATTTCGCCCGGCCCGGTCATGGTCGTGACTTCTTCGACGATTCCGGGAATCCGATTGCGAAACGAAGGCAGCGCCAGAATTGTGCATCCGGCAAAGAGGCAGTTCTGCCATCCGCCAATGCCGTGCAGCAGTCGCCCATCGGAGCGCGTCACCACGTTGGCGTTGAAATTCAAGTCCACCTCGGTCGCACTCAGGACCACGGCATCGACCAGCGATGCGAAGTTCCCTTTGCCGTGGTAATTGTACGAAGCGAAGGGCGACGTGGCGACGTGCCGCGGATCGTTGGCCATCGACTTCACGCCCTCGAGGTCAAACGTCTGTCCGTCGAGGATGTAGTCTGTCAGCCCTTCCTCGAGCAACTCAACCAAGAATTTCGTGGACCCGCCGCGAACGAAGCGCGCCTTCACTCCATCCTGTTTCATCAGTTGCTTCAGAGACTCGACGAATGCCAGCGCGATTCCGCCCGCTCCCGCCTGGAACGAAAATCCGTTCTTCATGATGCCCGACGCCTGCAGAAACTGCGCGACCAACTCTGCGATCCGCAACTTGTCTGGCGAACGCGTGATCTGCGTGGTGCCAGAAACAATCTTCGCGGGATCGCCAATCGATTCCACTTCCACCACAAAGTCCACGTTGTTGCCCTGAATCTGCCAGGGCACGCAAGGGAACGGCTGCAGGTTGTCGGTAACCACGATCACCCGGTCGGCATAGGTGGAATCCGCCAGCCCGAAACCGAGCGGGCCACAAGCCGACCTGCCATGCGAGCCATCCGCATTGCCAAACGAATCGGCAGTGGGCGCCGCCAACACCGCGATGTCAATGTGGATTTCTCCATCCTGGATGGCCTGATAACGGCCGCCATGGGAACGCAGCACGCCCATGCCGCGCATCTTCCCCTGCGTGCAATAATCGCCCAACGGCCCGTTCAACGAGTCCTCAATGTGATGGATCACACCCCTTTCCATCAATTCGATGGCACTCTTCTGGGAAGCAAACGATGCGCTTGGAAACCACACCAGATCCTTGACGCCGATGCGCGCCGCCGCTTCCAGCGCCATCAGCGCCACTTTATCGCCGTCGCGCAGATGATGATGGTTTGAGATCACCATCCCGTCGCGCAAGCCGCAGTTGCGGAGCGCGGTCTCGAGATCCGCTACGCGCTTGTCGCCGCTATCCGGATAGTCTTTATTCGAGCAGATCGCGGGCGCCGCTTTGCGCCCGCGCGGCTGATATTTTCCCGTACCCAGAAACGGAGTCTGTGGCTTGCCATTGACCATGGTCGGAACCACCCGCCCGGCCGCGTTACGCGCCAATTCCACGTGTTCAGTCACGCTCACGAAATCACTCCCATCGCTTTCGCCCGTTCCACCAGCTTCAGCGCTCGCTGCACCAATGGCGGATCGACCATTTTCGAACCCAGGCTGACTACCGCGAATCCCTTGTTCTGCGCGTCCTCAAAGGCGGCCACCACTTTCCGCGCTTGTTCGATCTCGAATGCGCCCGGTTGAAACGCCCGGTGGACCACACGAATCTGGCTGGGATGAATGCATCCCATACCTTCGAATCCCATAGCACAAGAGGCTTCTGCCCATCGCCCGAGACCGTCCAGGTCGGCAACCTCGCTGAATACCGAATCGATCGCTGGCACTCCGGCCGCGCGCGCCGCATTCACCACGCGCGCCCGCGCATATTGTGACTCCCGCCCTTCCGCGGTCTTCGCCACGCCTAGGTCGGCGGTGTAATCCTCCAGCCCAATCGTGAGCGCCGCGACGTTTTCGCTCGCCGTGGCGATGGCAAATGCGTTTTCCACCCCTAACGCCGACTCCAGGATGGGCATGATCCAGATCGGTCGGAGCATGGCGTGGCGCGCCTTGATTTCACCGATCATGCGATCGACCTCCCTGACTTGCTCGGGCTCCTCGACCTTCGGAACCAGAATCAGATCGGGACTCTCGCCCACCACCACCGCCAGATCTTCGAGCCCGAGCGGCAACTGGTTGATGCGCACCATGCGCTCGCACGATCCGAAATTGACTGCGCGCAAGGTATTTCGCACGAGGATGCGAGCGGCATCTTTTTCTCCGCGATGCACTGAATCTTCCAAATCGAGAATCACGGCGTCGGGCGCATACAACGAGGCATTGATGTAGTACTTCGGTTCAGAACCAGGCAGGTACAGCGCCGACCGGCGCACCCGGTCTTGTTCGGACGGCTCGGGCAGCGGATGCGGCTCGGGCAGCGAGCGTTTGCCGAGCACACTGCCGGCACGCCTGACCGCGGCCTCGATGCGAGCCGCGATCACAAAAGGCAGGGCGCCTTCATCATGAATCGCAACCCGCGCGTGCTTCACCCCGAGTTCGTCGAGCACCGCTCGCGTCTGCTCGAGGATCGCGGAGCCGTAGTACGGCTCGACCCGCGACTCCAGTGAGATCTCGACATTGCCCGCGTCCCGCGCTTCGAAGGCGACGTGCACGTCCGACCGAACTCCTTCGCCCCAGTGGCCTGCCTCGGCGTAGCGTGGAGGCGTAGTCTCGACAGCGCTGTTCATAGTCTCCTCAACTTGGGAACCCTCGACTGCGGCTTATTTCGGTTTCTCAAAAATCGGCTCGGTCCTCTCGACCGTCGAAGCCCGACCGCGGCGAATGACCTTGCGCCCGTAAAGCGCATCATATCGTAGGAGCGAACCTTTCGTAGGAGCGAACCTTCCCTCCACGCACGACCTCGGCAAGGACGAACTTTCGATCACTTTGCTGCTCGCTCCAACCCGAATCCCAGATACATCATCTGGCCGATGTGATGATGCAGATGCGTCGCGCAAATCAGCGCCGCTTCGAACCGGTCGTTCGCGTCCACCCCCATCGCTTGGTACTGTTTGGACCAGTCTTCCGCTGTTTGGCGGTTGATGGCGGCAAGCACCACGTCCATTGCCTCGTCAAATTGTTTCAGCACATCGGCTTTTGAAGGGCGAGTGGCGTCGGAAAATTCGAGCGAACGATTTCGTACATAGCCGGTTCCCGCGATCTGCGCTCCGATGTAGTAATTCAGGTTTCCGGTGAGGTGCAGCAGCAGATGACCAAAACTGTTCCCGAAGGGGAAGGGCTTGGCCCAAAACTGCTCTTCGCTGAGCGGCGCCACCAGTTCGCGAATCATTCCCGCCAATTTTGCATACCGCGCCGCCAGGCGCGATGTCACCGTTTCTCTCAGATCGGTCATTGGTCATTCCTCGGTCGTTCCTCAGTGGCGGCGCCAATTCCTGGCCTTTGCCTTGGCCTGCTTTCACCTTCGGAGGGGCAAGCATTCGCGCGATTCGAAACCAATCGGTGAGTCCAGGACGCGGCCACCACGTCTTTACCGGAGAAGCGGTTGCGAATCGCTACTTGCCCGAATCGATCGGCAGGAGCTCAACGCTGCATCCCGAGCCGCTGCAGCTCAACTGTCCCCGGCGAACGATTTTCACCGACGACACATCCGGAAATCGCACCGGAAAATCTTTCTCCCGCAGTTGTTCGGCGGCCGATCGAAGGGCTTCGTCGCCGTCCACAAACTCGGCACGCTCGGGACGTGGCGAACCGTCGAACACGAGATTGAACCGGGCCGAAACTGGCTTACTCGTGATCACGCCGAGCTTCACTGTGCGTGACTGCACCAGTTCGGCCGGAGCTTGTGCGAGATCTTTCTCCGCCGCTCCTGGATCGCCCGCCAGCTTCGCCAAGCGCGCCCGCGAATCTTGTAGGTCGCTTCCGCCGGCCGCTGCTCCGAGCGCATACATATGACGCGCTTTCTCCGGCTGCCCCTGCTTTTCGAGTACCTGGCCCAACCGGTTGGCAACTGTCCCCGACTGGCTCAACAGCCATGCCGACGTTAGAAACTGCATTGCCGCCAGATTTTCGCCGCGCTCAAACTTGGCCCACCCGATCCGCGACCAGGACAACGCCACCAGTCGCATCGATGAAAACGCCGACGGCCCCAACCGGTCCAACTCACCGGAGTCGAACTGTCCTCCAATGTCGTAGAGAACCTGTTGCGCGTCGTTCTCGGTCTGGGTTGGATCAATTCCGTTCTTCAATGCCGACGCAAACACGTCCTCGCTCGAATCCGCGCCCGTGCCACCGGTCAATCCCTTCATCAAGTCTTGCGCTTTTGCGTTTTCTCCCAACCGGAGGTAGACCTGCGCCAGCGCCATCTTGGCTTCCGGATCCTCCGGTGGAAGCGCGACGGCCGCCTCTAGTTCCGTGCGCGCATCGGCATCCCGCCCGAGTTGCGCCAGCAATAGACCCAGATTTTTGAGCGTGGTTTTCTCGTACGGAGTCATCTCCAGTTGCTTGCGATAGGCCGCGATCGCCTCGTCGGTCTTACCCGTTTGCTGGAGCTCGATCGCCAGGTCGCCGTTCGCGTGCTTGTGATTCGGGTCGAACTCAATTTGCTTGCGGAACGCCGCGATCGCCTCCGCATGATCGTTCGCTCCGGCGTAGGCTCGCCCCAGGTCATACCAGCCGTCTTTCACACTGGAATTCGCCACACTGGAATTCGCCAGGCTTGAATTCGACAAACCAGACGCCAGTCCGGCATTCGAGAATCCCGCGTCCGTGTCCACTGCACCCTTCAGGAGCTCGATCGCCGTGCGATAGTCCTTGCTCTGCAGCGCTTTTAATCCCGCCTTATGCAACTCGGCGGGAGTTCCTTCGATCTTCTTAGCACCCGCCATCACCGCCTGTCCCGACGGAGCGAGGATCGTGCACGACAACACCTGGTCTTGATCGCTGTGCGCTGCATTGCGGAACGATTCGTAATCCGCTCGCCGCGCCGCCGGCAGCTCGTTCACCTTCACGGCAAGTTTGCGCTCCCCTTCCAGGATTCCCTGGCTGAGCGAGTAGGTCGACGAGTAGTCGCCATAGTCGCGCGACATTTTGACCGCGGTCGGCGTGCGCAGCGTGTAGTTGGAGGGAAACCGCAAGCGGACCCGGTAGTCCATTTCACCCGCTGGACCGATGTCCAGGGGCTCCCTATCTTTTTCCGATGCCCGAATCAACGGCAAACCGAGCGGCGGGATGGGACGAAAATTCGCGCTCGCCGACGGCACGACAAAATACTGGTCCTGATGCAGGTGATACTTCAGATGGAAAGGTTTGCTCGTATCCTCGATGGAATCGAGTTGAACGTCGTCCACTTCGCCCGGCAGGCCCCAACTGGCCGAGAGCGCTTTTACAAAGTCCTTCCACTGCGCTTGCGGGACTCGTCGAAAGCCCGCGCGCATCGGCCAATCGCGATCTCCCTGGGCCGTGACCTCAAGCGTGCCATCGAGCGCCCCGAACTCGCTCAATTTGCCGTCCAGAGTAAAGTGCATGAAGGTCTTAATCGGCGAATCCGCGGGCGTCCGCCGCAGTCCTCCCTCGCTGTCCTCGGAAGCGACCACCGCTTGTTTATTTCGCAGCTGGTAAAGAATCAGCCCAAAGGGTGTCACTTCAGGAGTGGTATCGAGCCAGGTCAGTTCCGTTCCCGCCCCCAGCCGAGCCGCTGTGATCACGTGGTCGAACTGGGCCGGCGAGGCAACGTCCGCATCGAGTTTGCGCGAGCTATCGATCAGAACGGGATAACTCTGAATTCCCTCCGCCCGCAGCATCGCGGAAAATAATGTGTGCTTGTCCTTGCAGTCGCCGTAGCCATTCTGCAGAACGTCGGAGGCCGAGTGCGGGTGATAGCGCCCGACTCCGAGCGAGATGCTCACGTAACGGACATTGCGCGCCACGAAGTCGTAGAGTCGTCGGGCTTTTTCCGTAGCTGTGCCGGCACCCTTGGTGAGTTCGTCAGCTTTTTTTCGCACGTTGTCGTCGACCGTCATGCGCTCGCCCTGCAGCTTTGCGTACCATTCGGCGATCTGTTTCCAGTCGGTGAAGGTGGTCAGTTGCACATCCGGACCGGTCTCCTGCTCCTCGTCCTGATCTCGGTCTCGATCGCGTTCCGGTTGGATGTCCTTTACCAGCCAGGTATAGACGCGCCGGTCCCCGGTGTCGTGAATCTCGGGCGGGCGCGCCGGCGTCTTGAGCTTGACTTCGCGTGCCTTCGGAAGGTCGAGCTCCAGCCGATCTTCGTTGACCGCCACTCCCTTTGGAAATGTGTATTCATACCAGAAGTTTCCCGGGGCAAGGGGCGTAAGAACCCGGATCACCGTGCGGTATTCCAAGGTGTCACCGGGCTGCAGCGCAGTCACGGAAATATGCCGCTGCCGGTAGTCGCTGTACATGGGAGCTTCCTTCAGCACATCGGGAGCGAAATCCTGCGCGGTTGACTCCGGCGTCACCACCACCCTGCCATCGGGTTTGCGCACCCGGACGTAGTCGACCTCCAACTTTTCGGTCGCCGAGGAGTATCCGAAGACCAGTTGGCCGAATTCTTCAACCCCCGCCTGGCTCTGAATCCGAACCACGGCCTCGGTCTCGCTCACCTCGGTGCCGTCGTTTTCAAAACGGATTCGATTTAAGATTCGATCGAAGACCGCCGCCTCTTCGGCGGTATTGGTTTTTGGTGGGGAGGAAGGTACGGCTTGCGCCACAGCATCCCCGGTCATTGAGCCGACGATCGGGCAGACCAGCGAGCAGGCGAGGAACAGGCCGAGCCTAACGTGCGACCCACGATAAGACATATTGCAGTTCTTTTACGCCGTGCCCGGCGTAAAATCAAACCAGGGCGAGATGAATTCCACCCAAATCGTTCGGCTGATTGCGATTCTGATTTGTTTCTCCAGTCTGCTCGCGGCGCAGGCTCCTCCGCTGGCGGTTGTAGACGAACCTCTGCCTACCATCGAATCGGGTGTCGAATTCCATGTCTTTCTCCATGCGAGCGGCGGCATTCCGCCCTATGTCTGGAGTGTGGCCGCCGGCGATCTTCCCGACGGAGTCACACTCACGGCGGAAGGCCTTCTGGGGGGGCGCCCCAGCCAAGCGGGAGCTTTCGATGTGGCTTTGAAAGTCGACGACTCCGCCCGTCCCGCACACACCCTCAACAAAGAGTTCCGGATCGTGGTTACGGCGACTCTGTCGCTTGAATGGCTTCAATCCCCCAAGGTCCACGACAACCGGATTGACGGCTCCGTCCTAGTCTCGAACGGCACCCATGACACCTTCGATCTGACAGTAGTCATTGTGGCCGTCGCCGACAATGGGCGCGCAACCGCAATCGGCTACGAGCATTTCCCCCTCAAGGCTGGCTCGACCAACGTCGAAATTTCCTTTGGCAATACGCTGCCCCCCGGCCCTTATGTGATCCATGCCGATGCCATCGCTGAAATCCCCAAGCGGGGAGTGATCCTTCGCCAGCGACTCCAAACGCCTCAGGCGCTCCAGGTCGTCCAGGGACCGTAGCGGCCTCGCCTCCTAAGCCCGGCACGAGGGGTGGCCGGGGTACGCTAGCCGCTGGCTCTCTCTGTGCTATCCTGAATCTATTGAGGCAGTTGCGTCATTCGGTTGATCGCGTACTGTTCGGGAAAAAACCGCCACTTGGTATGGAGCTTTTTCTTAATCTCTGCTGGATGTCCCTGCTGTTGCCCGCGTCTCTGCTGTGGCGGCAACGGATTTGTTCGATCAGCCCGGATGGTCGAGCAAAAAGTCCCGGAGTTTCCCCGCTCGTCTTTGTCTGCATTCTCGGCTGCGTATTTGTCCTGTTGTTCCCAGTGATCTCGGCGAGCGACGACCTGCACGCCATGCGCACCGAGATGGAGGAATCCTCGCCCTGCAAGCGCAGTGTCTGCCAGACAGCGGTCGAGAAGACCTCGGTCTGGCACAGCCCCTGGCAGGGCCCGCTCGAGATCGGCGCCATCACGGCCTCGCTCGGGCTGACGAGCGAAGGTGGGCACGAATTTTTCACGCTTCCCGTTTCGCTGCCTGTGGCTCCCTCGATTCTCCGCGCCAGCCGCGCTCCTCCGTGTTCCGACGTCGGGTAACTCGCCAGATCGCCGATCCGATGCATTCAAGAATCGACGGCGTCCCTCATTTTTACGAAATCTTTACGAGGGAAACCACATACTACTCATTCGGAGTCCGCATCCGTCCGATGCCGGGCGCCATCAGAGACAGCAGGCCACACGGCCACAGATCACCCAAGCCTTCGGAAAATCCGAGAGGCTCTGACGGAGTTACTGGATGCGGGTAAAAATCCAGCCATGTTTCCGGCGTCTCCTGGTTCTAGTGCTGGGAGTTGCCGCGGCTTCGTTCGCACAACCGCCAGCTCAGCCGCCGGCCTCGGGACCCGTCCAAAGCTTGACTTGGGAAAACGTGAAGAATCGCTTCGAGATGAACAATCCCACCCTGCTGGCCGACAAGGTGAACATCGACGAATCGAAGGCCCAGGAGATCACCGCGTATCTGCGGCCGAACCCGGACCTGTCGCTGCTCTCCGATCAGATTACCCCCTTTAATGTTGGGCCGTCGCACGGCGCGCTCGCGTATTTGTTGCCCTCAGCGACGCTAAGCTATCTCCACGAACGCGACCACAAGCGGGAATTGCGGCGGGAGAGCGCGCAAAAGGCAACCGGGATCGCCGTGTCCACACACGCGGATATGGAAAGAACCATGCTGTTCACCTTGCGCAGCGCATTCGTTTCAACGCTGCAAGCCAAGGCCGTACTGAAATTGGCAAACGATGACCTGGTCTACTACGACCGCGTGCTCGTAGTCAGTCGAGATCGTTTCAATGCCGGCGACATTGCTCACATCGATCTCGATCGGCTGGAACTGCAACGCGTGCAGTATGAATCCGACGTGCAAACCGCTCTGGTCAATCTGCGCACCGCAAAGATTCAGCTGCTCACACTGCTCAACGACCGCACGCCGATTGAACAATTCGACGTAACCGGTCCGTTTGATTTCAGCGACCAACTGTTGCCCCAGGATGAGTTCCGGAAAATCGCTCTCGACACGCGACCGGATTTGCGGGCCGCGGTCGAAGCCGTCGACAAAGCCCAGACGGACCACAAACTGGCCATCGCGAACGGTTCAACCGATCCGACGTTCAGCTTGGACGTCGGGCGCAATCCGCCGATTGATCTCTACTTCGGCGTCGGAGTCAGTTTCCCGCTGCGCATCTTCGATCGCAATCAGGGCGAGAAGCTGCGCACGAAATTGGACATCGACCGGAATCAGAGGCTGCTCGACGCCGCCCAAGCCCAGGTCTTCAGCGATGTCGATTCCGCCTATGCGACGCTCACCAGCAATGTGGTTTTGCTCGAGCCCTATAAAGCGAAATATCTCGAACAGGCGGTTCGGGTCCGCGACACGGTGCTGTTTTCGTATCAGCACGGCGGCGCATCCTTACTGGACTTCCTGAGTGCGCAAAGTGAGTACCGCGCCGTGGAACTCAGTTACGTAAACTTGCTTGGCGCTTACTTGACGGCTGCCGCCCAATTGAATATGGCCGTCGGCCGGGAGGTGATTCAATGAAGACCCGATTCAGGGGCCCGATGCTAGCGGCGGGTCTTTGCGTGCCCTTCTGCTTGTTCCTGGTTGGTTGCGGTGAAAGCAAAGGAGACCCGAAGGCCGAAGCGCCGCCTCCGGTAACCGTCGAGTCTGATCTGGACGCCAACAATTTCAAGGTGGACCATCCTGACCAGTTTCCATTGGTGACGGCAATCGAGCATAAGGCGGCGCCCGCCTTGAATGTGACCGGCGTGGTGCAGCCCGACATCGCACGCGCGGTGCCGGTGATCTCGCTCGCCGCAGGTCGAGTTGTGGAGATTAAAGCCAGGCTGGGCGACACCGTGAAGAAAGGACAGTTACTGCTGAGAGTTCAGAGCAACGATGTTTCCGGAGCCTATCAGGTGTACCGCAAGGCGGTGAACGACGAACTGTTAGCGCGACTGCAGCTCGAGCGCCAGCAGATCCTTTACGATAAGGGCGCCATCGCCAAGAGCGCTCTCGAGCAAGCCGAAGACGTCGCTCAGAACGCCAAGGCCGACCTGGATGCGGCCAGCAATCAGTTGCGACTCCTCGGCATCGACAAGGACCATCCCTCGGGAATCGTCGACATCTTCGCTCCCATATCGGGTGTAATCACCGACCAGCAAGTTACCAACGCGTCCGGCGTGCAAGGATTGGGCTCGCCGAATCCCTACACAATTTCTGATCTTTCCTACGTCTGGATCATTTGCGACGTTTACGAAAACGATCTCGATGCCGTGCGTGTGGGCGAATTCGCGGATCTCCACCTGACGGCCTATCCCAACCAGGTTCTGAAAGGCCGGATCGATAACATCTTGCCGGTTCTCGATCCTAATATCCGCACCGCCAAAGTTCGCCTCGAAGTTGCCAATCCCGGCATGATGCGCGTGGGAATGTTCGTCACCGCAACTTTCTACGGGAAGCAACCGCAAACCTACGCTGCGGTTCCCGCCGATGCAATTCTGCATTTGCATGATCGCGAGTGGGTTTATGCGCCGCTCAGCGCGGGGCATTTCAAACGCCTGGAAGTGGTCACGGGAAGTATGCTTCCCGGCAACCTGCAGGAAGTTGTTTCGGGGATCAAGCCCGGAGACAAAGTGGTTTCGAACGCCCTGGTACTGCAAAACACGGTGGAGCAATAGATGATTCGTCGAGTCGTCGATTTTGCTCTCGGCAACCGCCTGCTGGTGCTAGCCTTCGCGCTGATACTTTTCGCTGCGGGCATCGTCGCGTTCCGCGACCTCCCCATTGAGGCCTATCCCGACGTCGCCGACAACTACGTCGAGGTCATTACGCAATGGCCCGGGATTTCGGCAGAACAAATCGAACAGCAGGTGACGATTCCGCTCGAAATTGTCATGAACGGCATCCCGCATGTCGTGCACTTGCGGTCGTTTTCGCTGTTCGGACTCTCCGACCTGAAGCTGATCTTCGACGACGAATCCAACAACGACTGGAACCGGGAGCGCGTTCTGGAGCGGCTAAGTCAAGTGACCCTGCCACCGGGCGTCAACCCGCAAATGGGCACGGACTGGAGTCCGGTTGGCCAGATTTACTTCTTCACTTTGCACAGCACCAACCCGGCGTATGACCCGATGGAGTTGAAGTCCCTTGAAGACTGGGTCGTCGAAAAAAGCTTCAAATCCGTACCGAACATTGTCGATGTTGCCAGCTTCGGCGGCCCTACCCGCGAATACCAGGTGCGCGTCGACCCCAGCAAACTGATCGCTTATGGCCTGAGCCTCGCTCAGGTCGAGCAGCAGCTTACAAATAATAATGCAAACGCAGGCGGAAGTTTCATCGAGGAAGGTCTGCAGCAAATCAACGTCCGCTCCGTCGGATTGGTCGACCGTGCCCAGGACATCGAACACACGGTCATCATGACCAAGAATGGCACGCCGCTCCGGGTGAAAGATATTGCCGTGGTTTCGCAAGGTCCAAAGATTCGGCTTGGTCAGTTTGCGCGCGCCCTACACCGCGAGGATGGGAAAATCGTCGATAACGACGATGTCGTCTCAGGCATCGTGCTGTTGCGCAAAGGCGCGACGGGCGAGACCGCGCTCGCGGACATCCATAAGAAGGTAGAAGAACTCAACAATCACATTTTGCCTCCGGGAGTTAAGATCGTCCCTTTCCTCGATCGCAGCGATCTGGTTCACTACACTACCCACACCGTCCTTCACAATCTCACCGAGGGAATGATTCTGGTGTCGGTCATTCTGCTTCTATTTCTGGGGAACGTTCGAGGCGCTCTCATCGTCGCCGCAACCATTCCGTTTGCTTTACTATTTGCGGCCATTTGTTTGAACTTGATGCATATTCCCGCCAATCTGCTGTCCCTTGGCGCATTGGACTTCGGTGTCATCGTCGAAGGCGCCATCGTTTTGATCGAAAACATTGTGCGCCACTTGAGCCAAGCCAATGGAGTGAAGACCTCGACCGAACGCATCGGTTTTGCCTCGCATGAAGTACAGCGTCCCGTGTTCTATGCGATCGTCATCACCATTACCGCTTTCTTGCCGATTTTTACGCTGCAACGTGTCGAAGGCAGGCTCTTCCACCCCATGGCTTGGACGGTAGCGTTCGCGCTGCTGGGGGCGTTGCTGTTCTCGATCCTGGTTGCGCCCGTGTTGGCGAGTTTCGCGTTCTCGAAAGGGGCGAGCGAATGGGACAACCCGGTGATCACCTTCGTGACGGAACGATACGAGGTCGGCCTCCGCTGGGCGATTCGCCGGCGCTTGATCACGGTTGGCGTTTGCGTGCTTTTATTGGCCTTTGGGGCTTATCTTGCTTTCGGCGGCATCATCGGTTCGGAATTTCTGCCCCACCTGGATGAAGGCGCGCTCTGGGTGCGCGGTACGCTTGCACCTAGTACCGGGCCGGACGAGGGAATTCGAGTGGCAAACCAGGCGCGAATCGTACTCTGCTCTTTTCCCGAAGTACCGCAATGCACCAGCCAAGTGGGACGGCCCGATGATGGCACGGACAACACCGGCTTTTTTAACACCGAGTATTTCGTCGACCTAAAACCGAAGGAACAGTGGCGATCCGTCTTCCACGAAAATAAGGACGAATTAATCGCCGCCATGAATCGCGAGCTCGACAAAATTCCCGGCGTTGTATGGGGTTTTTCTCAGCCCATCGAGGACAACATGGAAGAGGCGGTCAGCGGAGTCAAAGGCGCGCTGGCTACGAAGATCTACGGCGACGATTTGAAAGTTCTGGAACAGAAGAGCGACGAGATCGTCAATATCATGCGGCAGATTCATGGTATTGAAGATCTCGGGGTCTTCCGCGTGCTCGGACAGCCCAATCTGAACGTGACCGTGGACCGCGACGCGGCCGCGCGTTACCAGATCAATGTCGCAGACGTGCAGGACGCGGTTCAGACCGCGATAGGGGGCACCGCGCTCACCCAGGTCCTCAAGGGCGAGGCGCGATACGACCTTGTCTTGCGCTACCTGCCGCAATACCGTGACACGAAGGAAGCGATCGAGAACATTCGGCTGCTATCGCCCTCCGGCGAACGGGTATCGCTCGCGCAGCTCTGCAAGATTAGCGAAACGGATGGCGCTTCCGAAGTCTATCGCGAAGGCAATCGGCGTTACGTTGCCATCAAGTACAGCGTTCGCGGTCGTGACCTCGGAAGCACGGTTGAAGAGGCGATCAAGAAGGTGAACGAACAGGTCAAACTACCTGCCGGATACAGTCTCGATTGGGAGGGCGAATACGAGAGCCAGAAGCGAGCGAACGCGCGCCTGCTCATCGTGCTCCCCATCACCATTTTCATCATCTTCATCATTCTCTACACGATGTTCAAATCCTTCAAATGGGCGCTGTTGATTATGGCAACGGTTGCGGTCGCACCCATCGGAGGTCTGCTGGCTCTTTGGTTCACCGGGACGCATTTCAGTGTTTCCTCTGGTGTAGGTTTCCTGGCCCTGTTCGGGGTGTCGGTGCAAACCGGAGTCATCATGCTGGAGTACATCAATCAGCTTCGAGCACGGCGCTATTCAATCGAGGACGCCGCAGTTGAGGGCGCTGTCCTCAGATTGCGCCCCATCATGATGACGATGCTGGTGGCAACGCTCGGACTGCTGCCCGCCGCTCTCTCGCACGCCATTGGTTCCGACTCCCAGCGGCCATTCGCGATTGTGATCGTCGGAGGTCTCATCGCAGCCCTCATCATGAGCGTATTTCTGCTGCCGACGCTATACGTCTGGGTCGCGGGCGAAACCGACGTGCTACCCGCGGCCGAACAAAGGTACGAGATGGGCGAGCATGTGGACTAGAAGCGATCGCCAACGGTTGATCGGGCCGTCGGGTCATCTGACAAATCGGTGGAGAAACACGCGTCTCGCCCGTTCCGCGATGCGGGGCGCCGGTTTTCCATCGGCGAGCGCAACCCCAAGTAACACCAGAACAGCAAGTACAGCAAGTACCGTTTCTTGCTTTTTGCGAGCTCTTCCGCTAGATTTCAATTTTCCTCGATTTTTGACGAGCGGGCGGGCCAAAACTTGCCTTCAGGAGTAGTCGGTATGAGACGTGGTTATATCGGGCTCGCCTTGGGCGCGCTGGTGACGGTGGGAATGGTGTTGAGCCTGCCCAGTTGCGGACACGACCGGAAGTTGGTGAGCGTCCAGATCACGCCCCAGAATTTTACTTTTCTGGCGCCTGTCGGGTCGGAACAGTACACCGCGACTGGCACCTATATTCATCCTCCGTCGACCGAGGACGTTACGAGCCAAGCGATTTGGACGGTCGATGACGGCGTAGTCGGTATCAATGCCGGATTGGCGACTGCCAACCAGAATCTCGGCTGCGGCGGCGGGACGATCTCGGCGACTCTCCCCGAGGGTACTGGCGGTGCGGGGAACATCGTGACTGGCTATGCGACGGTGACTGTAGACAATCCAGCCGTCCCGAACTGTCCGGGCTACGGAACCATCGCAACCCTGAACGTGGGCGTCATCGGTACCGGATCTGTGATGAGTTTGCCAACTGGCATCAGCTGCCCGGGGACATGCAGCGCGGAATATCCGGTGGGTTCCTCAGTCTTGCTCACGGCGAACGGCACTGGCTTTATGGACTGGACCAACTGCACCAGTGGGACCGCGACTAGCCCGGAATGCGCTGTGACAATCGTGGCCGGAGGCGTGGCGGTGATTGCAAACTTCAATTGAGCCTGGGACAGTGTATCCGCTACTCATCCGCCAGCAGCTTGCCGAGTGTGGGCTTGTGCCGTTCAGGCTTGCTTTTCTTTGCGCGGACAAGCTGCGACGGTTTCGGGCTGCCGACGCGTTCGCGAGCCATTTCGCGAACGACCTTGGAGGCGGAGAAGATTTTTTTCTTACCTTTGCGCGGCATGGTCGTGGTGCCCGCATCTTCGCACATTCGACCCGCAAAAGTGCAATAATCTGAGGTTGGCGTGGCGGTTCCAGCCTTGCGCACGACCCGACGCGAGGCATGCGACCCGTTGACTGAGGCCTGATCTTTATGGATGAGCGCGAGTTTTTTGACGAACGGTCGGATAAGAAGCCGGCAAATTTGAGTTGTCCGCATTGCCATCAGTCGGCGGAGTACGAAATTCAGTGGCTGGTGCGCATGAAGAAGAAAACCCTGCCGCCGCGGGCGGATGATCGCGATCGCGCGAAGTTCGCGAAAGCACAGTCTTACATGCTGCGCCGAGACGACATGATGGTGTGCAAGAATATGCGTTGCCGCAAGCGATTCGAGATTACGGGCGTGCAGAGTGTCGCGTTTCTGCAAGACGGCCTGCCGGCCGGCGGTCGTTGATCGCGCCGAAAGCCGGAAGGCGACGATCGACAACGATCGATGACGATCGATCCAAAGGCCTCATTCCCGTCGCCGCTCGAAGCTTCCTCCGGCTCGCGTGCCTCGCTGTTCACGATTTGTTCGCCGCGCGTTTCTGTTGTTCGCTAGCGATCATCCTTCGCAGCAGTGAGTTGAGATCCTCCGGTGTAAGACGGAAGAACGCGGCAGTGCCGGAACAGTGGCTGAACATTCCGGGGAATGATCGAGGGAATGAACGAGACAGAAGGCGGTTAGCGTTTCGCGGTGGCGCGGGTGGCGACGAGCGTGGCCGCGATGCGGCGGACGCTATGAAGCAACTGGCCGAGCGCTTCCGACGCGGGGACCGAAAGAGGCGAGGTCTTTGTTCGCGGAGTATCGCTGTAGCCCTCGTTTTCCATTTTTTGTGCGGCGGCGGCCAAGCGCTTCGCACTGCTGTCATCCATGTCCAGGAAGCAGAAGGCCTGGGCCAGCGGCACGCCATCGGCGCCCATCCGAAGGAATTGAACGTGGGCACTGACCTTGCCGAAGACGGTTTTTAAAGTAATGTCACCCATGGTTCCGTGGCGAATCGGCCCCCGGGAAAGAATCGCGGATCCTCCTGAGAGAGAGAGGCGCTGCAGCACTCCAACGAAGGGAGTGCCATCGACGAAAAAAAGCGCACGCTCGCGATTGGGAATCAGGATGCGCGGAGCCCGGGGAACCTTGCTCGGCTTTTGAGGCCTATTCACGATAACTCAGCATCGCAAGCCGCAGGAGAGCGGTCAAGGTTACGGCGGTTAGGGGTAAACGCCGCTTTCGTGTCATGTCCTGCCAGGCCGAATTTCGTCAGATATCGGCTTAGCGGATACGGAATCCTGCAAAATCCCATCAAAGTCAGGCGCCCCATAGCCCGCGCCGCCCCGCCAACAGACCCAAGAAAAGAACAAAGAAAAGAACAAAGAACAGAACACCGTACGGTGCCCCATGCTAATCTGCCCCAGGCTAACGCCTCCGGCTGGATCTGCTCGTTTATACTGATGGGTTTCACCTCTGCCAGTTGCTGGCTGCAAGGGAGTCGATTCGTGAAGATTCTGGTTTGCATGAAACAGGTGCCGCAGAAAGACGCTCCACTCAAGCTGAATGAAGCGGGGACGTGGATCCGCGAAGACGTTTCCTATGAAGTGAATGAGCCGGACGCGTTTGCGCTCGAAGAAGCGTTGCGGCAAAAGGAAAAGCACACGGGCGAGGTGGTAGTCGTCACAGCGGGGCCGGCGCGGGCGTCGCAGGTGTTGCGTGAGGCGCTGGCGAAAGGTGCCGACCGGGCGATTCATCTCGAGGATCCCGCTTTTGTCGGTCTTGACGCCTACAACACGGCGCGAGCGATCGCGGCAGCCATCATTGCCGAGCAGAACAGAGGCGAAAAGTTCGACCTGATCTTCACCGGCCTGCAATCGGACGATTACGGCTACGCGCAGACTGGCGTCATTCTGGCGCAGATTCTTGGCTTGCCGCACGCGACCATCATTATGCAGATTGAGAAGACTGACAGCGGCATCCGCGTGAAGCGCGAACTGGAAGCGGGATTCTTTCAGTTTGTCGACCTGCCGCTGCCCGCGGTGCTGACCATCCAGTCGGGCATCAACAAGCTGCGCTATGCGACGCTGATCGGGATCAAGCAGGCGAAAACAAAGCCGATGCGCAAGGTAACACTGGGCGAAGTGCAGTCGGCAATTGGCGGGAATCTGCAAAAGATCGAGAAGCTCTACGTGCCGCAGAAGTCGAAAAACACCGAGTTTCTGGAAGGCCCACCCGCCGAAGTGGCCAAGAAGCTGGTGGAAAAACTGAAGAATGAACTGCGGGTAATCTGACGCCGCAGAGCGAGCAAGACGCGGCCAACCGCGTCACAACCAAACATTTTCATAGAGACGGGGCTTGTCCCGTCTCGGCTCGGAACCAATTCTATGGCTGACACTATTCTCGTAATCGTCGAACAGCGTGAGGGAAAACTAAACCGCGTCTCCTGGGAGACCATTGCCGCCGGACAGGCGCTTGCCGCTCAAACCGGATGGACGCTGGAGGCTGCCGTGGTCGGCTCGGGCGTCGTTGCCATTGCAAGCGAGGTAGCAGCGAAAAAGCTCGCGCAAGTGTATGACGTCGAATCGCCGAGGCTCGAACCGTATACTCCGGACGCTTTCGCCTACGCGTTGCAGGAGTTTTTGGGGAAACATCCGGCGAAGCTGGTGTTGATGCCGCACACCTACCAGGTGCGCGATTTTGTGCCGAAGCTGGCAAGCGCTTTAGAAACCACCGCCATCAGCGACGCGATCGGATACAGGTATGAAGGCGGCAAACTCCTGTTCACGCGCCAGATGTTTCAGGGAAAGTTTGTGGCCGACGTGAGCTTTGCTGGCTCGGGACCTTGCTTTGTCACTTTTCAGAATGGTTCGTTCCGCGCCGATAAGGTCGAGGCCGCCGCAGCTGCGGCCCCGGTTGAGACGGTAAACATCGACGTTCCGGAGGCGGTGGTGCGGAACCGGCCGCAGGAAGTTTTCAAGGAAGCCAAGCAAGCGGTCGATTTGACGCAGGCTGAGATCATTGTGTCGGTGGGGCGCGGCATCAAGGAGCAAAAAAACATCGAACTGGCCAAGCAGTTGGCGGATGCTTTGGGTGCCGAGCTCGCAGCATCGCGTCCGATTTGTGACAACGGATGGTTGCCCATGGACCGGCAGGTCGGATCGTCCGGACAGACGGTCGCTCCGAAGCTGTATCTGGCCCTCGGAATCTCGGGGGCGATCCAGCATCTTGTCGGCATGAAGGGCTCTCGTAGCATCGTGGCGATCAACAAAGATTCCGAGGCGCCAATTTTTGAGATTGCGGATTATGCGGTGGTTGGAAACTTGTTCGACATCGTGCCGCCGCTGATTGAGGAAGTGAAGAAGGCCAAGGGATAAGTTTGCGGCTATTTTTGCTTCAGCGTTGCCCTGAAAAACTCGACGGCGAGGGCGGCGGTTTTTATGTGGATCGCATCGCGGTCGACACCCTCTCCGTCCCCGCATAACAGCGGCTTTGCCTTTCGACCGTCTTCGGTGCAGGAGTCCAGGAACACATAGTGCGCCACATTGCCTGGAAAAATGGTCAGCTGGGCACCGGGAATGTTCGCGGCAAAGTATTTTGCGCTTGAAGCGATCGGGACATTCGCGTCCGACTGTCCGGCGACGATCCTCACCGGAATGGCGATTGTTGCCAGGCTGGCGGCGTGGAATGCGGGTCCGAGCGCGGGAGCCATGGCAAAGACTGCCCGAACGCGCGGGTCGCGATACGAATCGCCGGCGTGGCCGAGAGCGGCTTGGAATTCAGGGTCGGTTTTGGATAGCTTTTCAAAATCCTCAAGCAACGTCGGAAATTCCGGCGGGCTCTTGCAGAGGCCGTCCGCACGGGGTGACGCGCAGAATTGCTGCAACGCTTCTGGATCGGTGACGCCGCCCGCGATCTCGATCATGGTATAGCCGCCCAGCGAAAAACCCGCGGCACCGATGCGGTTCGAGTCAATGTGGCGGCCAAACGTGGGATCGGCCAGCATGGAATCGATCACCACGCTCAGGTCGCGAGCGCGCTCCCACCAGGTGGAAAATCCCTGCACGGTGTAACCGTCAGGGGCATTATTCCCAGGGTGATTGACTGCTACCGCTATGTAGCCCTGGGCCGCGAGCGCGGTCGCGAGCCACGACATCGTCAACCCGGAGCCGCCGGTGCCATGAGAAAGCACGATCATCGGGAATTTCGCGGGCGTCGAAGCCAGGTTCGCATCTTCGGCGCCGTTTCCGAGGACGAAAATCTGGCTCACTCCGGGGATGTTGATGGGATGCTCGACCGCAGACGGAGCGGCGGGATACCAGACTGTGGCCTGCAAGGCATGAGTCTTCGCGCCACGCCAGTTGTAGGACTTGTCGGGCGGGGTGAACTTCCGAAAGGTGCCGCCAACCTTAAATTCCGGAGAACGCCTTCCCTCGATTTTCGCGGGTTGTGCGAAACAGACGGGATGGGCAGATTGCAGCAGGCATGCAAAGAGCGCGACGATGAGCCAACGGATAGCGAACATGCAATCCTGCCTATGATTTTACTCTGCATTGGTGATCTCCATTGGTCGCAGCCGGTGATCATCGTCGCCGATTTCGGGAAGCAACCGGACTGGGCGCACGAACGCCTGCGCTAGCAGCGAGTTTTCTGAGCGATTCGAGCTTACTCGCCCGCCGTAAACCCGCCAACTTTCGCCACCGTCAGCCGCAGGTATTTGTAGGGGTTTACCGGGACGTCGTTGATACGAACTTCGTAGTGAAGATGGGGGCCGGTGGAGCGGCCGCTCGAACCCACGAAACCGATGGTGTCGCCACGGTGGACGTACTGTCCGGCGGTAACGGCCAAGCTGGAGAGGTGGCCGTAACGGGTGGAGATGCCATGTCCGTGGTCGACCATGATGGCGCGTCCGTAGCCGCCCAGAAAGTCGGCAAAGGTAACCACGCCGTCGGCGGGAGCGATCACCGGCGAGCCGACACCGGCGGAGATATCGACACCGGAGTGGAACGCGCCTTCTCCGTTAAACGGATCGATGCGCTCGCCGAAGGAGGCGGTGACCTGGCCTTCAACCGGCCACAGGTTTGGAGCCGAGTTGGCCCGTATCCAGTCCGCCGTGGTCGAGTTCTTGGTCAGCCCCAGTGAGATGCCCACGCTAGCGGCGCCACTCAGTGCCGTGCGTTTCAGCGCATAGAGCTGGTCGAGCGAGGAGTGCACCTGTGCTTCCTGAATCTGCTCGGTGGAGGCGGCTATCATCGCCGGATCGGACTTCAGGCCGTAAAGCGCGGAAACCTCGCTGGCCAGCGATCCGAGGGACGCCACCTGAATGTCGCGTTCCTTGGCGACCTGTTCCAGGCGCGAATAGCGGTCCTTGAGTTGATCCTGCTCGGTGCGAAGCTGGTTATAGTGGGCAACCTTTTGCAGCATTCGGGTGTAGGAACTGGCGATGCCGGTCAGGCACAGTGCGCCGATCGCCGCCCCTACCAGAAGAACATATAAGTACTGGATGGGAATCGAGATCTTGCGAAGCTGTCCGGCTTCGTCGCGAGCTACGAAAAATATGTAGAAACGTTTACGCAATAGTCCTGCTTCCGGCAAAAGATTTTGCTTCGGAATCCGGCGAGAGCGGAACAGTCTTGCTCAGGCTCGGAATCCTGATTCCACCAGCTGCTCTTAGAAGCAGGCTGGACTCTCCCAGACTACGGAACCAGGCAGGCCGAAATCCCAATTTGGCTGCAACCAATTCAGGCTGCAGTACTTGGTTCGGCAAGGGCATCTGTTAACGGCGAGTTAAACCGTAACAAACCTGATCCCCCCTGTCAACCTCGCTACGCCCTTTTGGATCGTTACCAAGGCAGCGTGATCGACCGTGCCCGCTCGGCCAGATTACTCTCGTAAAGGCACCACCAGCACCGGGCCCGCCCGGCTCGGGACTGGCCCCAGATGGCTGGGTACCGGCGGTGTTGAAAGCCGGGTATAGTGTTCGGCATGCCGCCGATCAAGAAAATGAGCGAAAAGACCCTGATCGAGAAGATCCGGCGGCTTGCCCTTGGAGGGACGTCGGTGGTCGCGGGCATCGGCGATGACTGTGCCGTGCTGCGGGTTCCTCCTGGACACGATTTGCTGGTTACCACCGACTTCACCATAGAGAAGGTGCACTTCCGACGGGATTGGCATCGCCCGGAACTGGTCGGAAGGCGCTGCCTGACGCGCGGGCTTAGCGACATCGCCGCGATGGGCGGCGAGCCGCGGGCGGCGTTTCTGTCGCTCGCCGTCTCGGGCGACGTACCGCAGAACTGGGTCGATCGCTTCTTGAAGGGGCTGCTGGGCCTGGCGGAAGAATTCAAGGTTCCGCTCGCCGGAGGAGACACCGCGCAGTCGCCAGCAGGGATTCAGGCCGATATCGTGGTCGTCGGCTCGGTGCCCAAGGGAAAGGCGATTTTGCGCTCCGGCGCGAAGCCCGGCGAGCAGATCTATGTGACGGGGGAGTTGGGGGGGGCGGCGACGGCGCTGGCGCGGCGGGCGGAATCGAAGCCGGTCGGAGGAGCGTATTTGGGGCGCGGCTCCAGTTACTCTGGTCCGCAAGCGCGGGTTGAGGTCGGCCAGAGCCTGCGGCGACGCCGATTGGCTTCGGCCATGATCGACTTGAGTGACGGCCTTTCAACCGACCTCGAGCATATTTGCCAGGAAAGCGGTGTGGGCGCAGAGATTGAGGCGGAGGCGGTGCCGCTGGCGCAGGTGGGGGGGCGGAAACGGGCCGCTTTCGAGTTGGCCCTGCACGGCGGCGACGATTACGAACTGTTGTTTACCTCTGCTGCGGTGATTCCCGCGGAGGTCGCAGGAGTGCGCGTGACGCGGATCGGGCGTACCTTACAATCCGCGGGCATGAGGCTGATCGACGCGGACGGAAGAAAACAGCCGCTCCGGGCCGCCGGATGGGAGCACTTTCGCCGGAGACGGTAATTTTGTAATTTTGCAGTTTGTTTCAACGGTGCGTGGCTTCAACGGGGCCGCGAAGCTGTTCAAATCTTCCAGCTCTCTCAGACCTTCTCCCTGGTGACTTTCGTTACCTCCCGGTAATGACGGCGTGGGATTAGAGTTGACCCATGCGAAAAGTATCTTTACTCCTGGCGTTCAGCATCGCGATGTTGCTCCCTACTTTCGGGCAAGGGCCAGGAGCGGATCGCAAGATCGATAACGCGTTCGTGCACCAGCAGTTTGGCGATCAGTTCACGATCCTGCCCAACATCGAACCGGCGTTCGGCGATTTGAACGGCGACGGCGCCGAAGACCTGGTGATTGCGGCGCGCTGCAAGAATCCGATGCTCGATCAAGCCGAGCACAATTATACGGTGATGGATCCGTACAACGATTTCTTTGGTTATGGCGATCCCCGGATGACGACTACGTTCAGCGAGGGCGACCCCACGAACCGCGGTCTGGTGGTGCTCATCGTTTACGGATGGGGGAAGGACGGTTGGCGCTCGGCGACTCCGAAAGCGAAGTTTGTGATTGTGAATTTGCCGTATAAGACGATCTCTGTCCGAAAAATGATGATGCGGAAGAAAAAGATCGAAGCCGTATACATTGAAGAATCGGGCGAGACGGGCGAGAGCTCTGCCCTGTTCTTCGACGGCCGCAAGTTCAAGTACGTTCCCATGGGCGGAGACATGCAGTAGGAGCCGGGTCCCAAGCCTCGGGTGCCAGGTCTCAAACAAATCAATCTTCGCCGGGATGGGCGCTTTTCGTCACCTTTCATCATCCGGGTGTTTGCAACGTTAGCATTGTCCAAGAGCCGGAGACGTCTTTCAAAGAAGATCTGGCTGCCACCAAACGCGTCCTTGCTCAACAAGATGGAACGTGCATTCTCGTTGCTCACAGCTATGGGGGAGCCGTCATTACTGAAGCCGGGACGGATCCATCGGTGGCCGGTTTGGTGTACATCGCCGCCCACATGCCAGATGCTGGGGAGAATGAGGCTGACGACGGAAAGCGCTTCCCAAGTGACCTCAGCAAGTCTGGCGCGATCAAGAAGACAGCCGACGGTTTCACCTTCCTCGACCCGGCGCAGTTTCATGAGTATTTCGCAGCCGACCTGTCGGCTGAGCAGGCCGCTTTCATGGCGCGATCGCAGGTGCTGAACCTAGCTGACAACTTCAGAGCTGTCATCACCACGGCTGCGTGGAGAAGCAAACCGAGTTGGATGTTGGTAGCCGGAAGCGACAGAACCATCAACCCTGACCTAGAACGCTGGTACGCGACACGAGCCAACAGTCACAAGGTCGAGGTCGCCGGTGCCAGTCACTCGGTCTACGTTTCCCACCCGAAAGAGGTTGCAGCTCTCATCGAAGACGCTGCATCGCGCGCGCGATAATCATGCGGAGGAGGCGACCGGTCGAGAGGCTGGTCACTAGGGAGCTTCCCGCGGCCTTGGCCGAGCCCCGAAGAAGCGCTCAGAGCCGGACATCGCGTACTGTCAACGGCCCTTGTTAATTCGCGCATCCGCGCAATTCGGAGCATCTCCCCGATCTTGCTGGCAGATTTGCCGAGAGTGTGCGGACAGTTTCGCTCGACGTTACCATCTTGGGACGGCGGAAGAGTGCTGCCCAGGTGTTCAGCTTGACGAGCGTTGGCTCGATGGCGGGTGCGATTTCGCAAACACCCGCGCTAGACTGGTTGTATGGGCGCAATTCCAGTTTCCGAAGCCGGGAAGGTGAGCCAGTGCAAGAAGCCGAGAGGATGGGTGGGACGGTTCCTTCTGCGGAATATGAATTCCCGGCATTCTAAGCTCACCGACTGGGGATTGGCACATATATCCATAGAGATCCACTACACGATTCTCGATGTGGGCTGTGGCGGCGGAAGGACTCTTAGCAAACTCGCAGAACGTGCCACAGAGGGAAAGGTGTACGGAGTCGATTATTCCGACGCGAGCGTGGCGGCAAGTAAGAGAACTAACGCACACTGGATTGAGACGGGACGCGTTGAAGTTCAGCACGGCTCCGTGTCAATGCTTCCATTCCCGGATGGCATGTTCGATCTCGTAACGGCTGTCGAAACCCACTTCTGGTGGCCTGATTTAGCCGGGGACATGCAGGAAATCTTCCGAGTCCTGAAACCGGGAGGCAAGCTCGTCATCATCGCCGAAGTCTACAAGGGAGCGAGCTCGAGAATGGCGAAGCTCGCGGAAAAGTACGCATCACGAACAGGGATGAAGCTCTTGAGCGTCGGCGAGCACCGCGACCTCTTCGCTGACGCGGGCTATACGGACGTTCAAGTGTTCGAGGCAGGTGACGAGGGATGGATTTGTGGGGTAGGCGCGAAAGGTTAGACACTGTTTCGCAAGGCGTGTCCACTACTCGGAGTCAGGAGACCCAAAGCTCCATGTACTCATCTGCATCCACGATCCTCAACGCGACCCGCACCGGAATGGGGGAATCCCCGCCGCGTAGGATCACGCGCGACATTCGGAGCGGAAAGCTGATGTTGCTTCCCGCGAGTCTTCAATTCGCATCTGCCTGCCGCAAGCACGTTCTTCACCCACTCCGATTGGCTGCTGTACGCGAACTGCAGGTTGTCGCTGCACCACCCAAAATCACCGGCCTACGCTCCCTAGCAGATCGCGGCGGCTCGGCTTCCAACCGAGAAAAGTGGAGTCGGTTAATTCACGTCAACGGTTACCGCATAGTTGTGCGATGCTCCCGTTCCGGCTGAGCCGACGATGTTGACTGTATAGGATCCGGCCTGCGTTCCGCCGGTCGTGGAGTTCGTGGTGCTCGATGAACCACACGCCGGTTGCAGCAAGATTAGGCCCGCGATGAAGCCGAAGACAGCTCCGATCAGCCAGCGGCGGCGCTTGCGACTGGCGCCGACCCCTAATCCGACGAGGCTCAGGCCTCCGATGGGGAGCCAAGCGGCGTAGAACGAGCTGCGACGGAGCAGGCTGCCGCTGGTCACGGGGCGGGCCACGGTGGCGATGCTTAGCGTGGTGTTTGCGCAATCGGTCCCGGCGAGCGTGGGGTTGGTGGGGTTGAAGGTAGGAGTGTTCGCGGTCACCATGCTTGGGGAGGTGGTTTGACTCGGCGTGATGGTGGCGTTGTAGCCGTATTTATTGACAGGACAGAATACGACCTGGATGGTGGCCGTGTCGCCATTATTCACGGTTTGTCGGGCAGGCGAGGCGCTAATTGTGAAGTCGACAACGTAGACCGATTGCTCGGTTGTTCCCTGGACTGGGGTGTTATTGGCGCTGGCCTGTGTCGAAACCGGAAGCGGGGCCAAGCTGGTCTGGTAGGTGCCGGTGATCGAGGGCGTGACGTCCACTTCAATCGCGCCGGTTCCGGCGTCTGGCAGCGACGGAATCGTGCAGACCAGGGTGTTGCCGCTGACCGTACCGCAGGTTCCCGTGCCGCTGGTGACTTTAGCCGTGGGACTCGAAGCCAAGCCTGCGGTCGGCACTATGGCGTAGAAGTTCACATCGGACGCATTGTCGGGTCCACTGTTGACGATATCGAAGGTAAACGCAACCTGAGTTCCGGCGGCCACGGGGCTCGGCGACGGGCTGGTTGTGGCGTTCGTGATCGTGAGTTGGCTCTTGGCGCCGATCGCGGTCACGAAGGCGGCTGGCGATCCGGGCAAGGTGGACTGAAAGGGGTTCGAAGTAATGGGGAAAGTCGTCGAGGTGGTCGTGCCGGACACGTAAGTCGCGCCGAAGACGTCGATGGCCACTCCGGTGCCTTGATCCGTCGGACTGCTACCCAAATAGGTTGAGAAGTCGCCCGCACCCACTCCCGACAGTGAGGTTCGAATCGAGGCAGCGAAGGCGTTTTGTGTGCCGATGAGCGTCGCCTGCAGGGTATTCACGGTGGTGGGGAAATTCGGGGAGGTGGTTGTGCCGACGACGTGAGCCGCCCCGATCGAATCCACCTTGATGTCATTGCCGATGTCATTGCCGATGCCGCCCAGGTAAGTGAAGTAGGTCAGCGGGTAACTCGAGCCGGTCAGGTTGCCGACCTCGACGATGAAGGCGTTGGTGCAGCCCGTGGCACCTGCGGCATTACAATACGTGGTCTGAAAACCGGAGCCACTGCTGACCCAATCATCCGAGTTGGTCGAACCGGTGATGTAGGCGTTGCCCGAGGTGTCTGCCGCGATGGCAGTGCCGGTTTCGTTGCCGCTGCCGCCTACATAAGTGGAGTAGAGCAGACTGGCAGTGCTGACCTGGTTGGGGTTGATCTTGGCGATAAAAGCATCGGTATTGGTCGGGCTTGCCCCGTTACAGGTTGTCGAACTGGCTTGGTCGAGGCAGGACTGGTAGGCGTTGAGGAGGGGGAATCCCGGGGTGGTGCTCGTTCCAGGCAGCATGTTAGTGGTGCCGGTGATATACATGTTGACCGTGCTGGCCGGAGGAGGATCGACGGCAATACCACCCCCCACCGCGGTTGCGGCAGCCGGAATTGAGCCACCGAAGTAGGTGGAGTAGAGCATGCTTAGGGTGCCGCTGCCGGCGGTGTAGATCTTGGTGGCGAAAAACTGTGGGTTCCCGGGAGAGTTCGAGGTCGTCTGATAGGCGTTGGGGTTCGCGGGGAAGCCCGCGCTGGCGGGATTGGTGGAAGTGGTGACGCCGGTGACAAAGGCGTTCTGCGAGCCATCGACAGCCAACCCGGTAACCGTATCAGATCCATTTCCAGCGAGATACGTGGAATAGGCCAGACCGTAAATGAGGTTGTTGGTCGGGCTTGTGTTACTGATCTTGCTGAGGAATCCGTGAGTGCCGGTCTGAGGGCCTGCCTCAAATGGGGCAAGCGTGCCGTTGGTGGGGAAGTTGGGCGAAGTGGTTGTACCGGCGACGTAGATACTGAAGCCACCATCGACTGCGACTCCGGCCAGACTGTCGACTCCCGAGCCACCCAGGTAGGTCGCGTAAACCAGTTGCTGAGCGTCCGTGTATTGAGGCGGCACCAGAGTCGGGTTGATCACAGCAATGAAGATGTTCTGCGTGCCGTTCAGGGTCGATTGGTAGGGGGGATTGTTCGGGTACAGGGTGTCGAGCGGAAAGTTCGATGAGGTGGTTGAGCCCGCAACATAAATCAAGCCGGCGGTATCGACCGCCACTTTTACCAGACCTTCGGCGCCGCTGCCGCCGAGGTAGGTTGAGTAATTGAGGACGGGGTCGATAACGAGTTCACGGCTGTGGTCGTAGTTTCCGATGGCAAAGCCGATTTTGTTATCCGCGAGCTGGCGGAAACCTCCGGCGACTACTTGATCGGCGTGACCGGATGCCGAGTCGGGCGGGGCGGGCTGATAGACACGCGGCGCGTGGAAGCAAACCTCCCCGTTCGCGGTAGAGAGGATGAGATCGCCGGAATCGGCAGCATCCCCGGTAACAATGTGCGCGGATGCGCCTTCGAAGCTGAGCACGATCTGGTTCGGGTCGGCGGCCGGCGAGACGCGGAAGTCGTACTCGAGATGTCCCCGATCCCCGTAGTAAACCAGATCTACGCCGGGATAAACCCCTTTGTACTCGACGCGCGAGAACTGGGGAATGTTGCTGCGCCACTGGGCGGAATCGTTGCCGATGAAATAGTTGCTCTTGCCGGGGAGCGGCCCGGCCCCGGAAATGCTGGCGGCGGAATTGGCTCCGTCGAGTTTCATGCGGATTAGCGAACTGGGCACAGACGCCGGGACGGCAGTTGCCGTCCGAGGGTTGGCTTGTGATTGCTGGAGCTCCAGGAAGGCTTCGTCGGCGGTCAGGAACAGACCGTAGCCGGAGCCGCGGGCGAGGAACTTGACCCGAGGAGCGGTCTGACCCTGATTGGGCTCGAAAAACAGCGGCAGCGACAGCGATTTTGGGAGTGACTTCGATGGGACCGCCTTCGGGTCGGTGGAGCTCTGCCCGGCTGATGCTGGCCCGGCCGCGTGCACGGTGGTTCCGAAATACAACACGACGCTTGCGGTGGCGAGGACAACCGCCGCCAGAAATGCAACTTTCGCCTTCTTCACGCCATTTCCCGTCTTTTTCTTTGTTTTTCCTGGCTTCTTCTCTGAAAGCGACTGTCTCACCGATCCTCCTACCGACACGGGGCAATTCCAATTCACAAAGCTCCTCCGATTTCCCAATTTCGTGGGGTGAGAACAAGAATGGCACACAAACACCGCTGCGGCTCGACGCCCTTAGGAAGCGGATGCGTACCTGTCACCAGAATACTGGGATTGAACCAAACAAATACTTTTACATCCAACAGATACGCTGTCAAGCCGGGCAGACAGCTTGGGGCCGTGGTAGTGAGAAGCGGAAAGACGGGGAAATGGTTGTAAGGAAAGAAAGGTCGCAGGTGCCAGGTCTCGGGAAAAAGCTGACGATGAAAGCCGAGCCCGCGTCTTCGGCCGGAAAGCTGACACCTAAGACTTGAGACCCGACCTTCTCAATTGTTCGATCTCTCGCTTCAGGTGTCGATAGCGGCGGAGAATCGTTCCCAAGTAGGTGATGTGGATAAGCCAGGTCACGGCATAGGCTGCAAAAAGGTATGGGTTTCCACTCATCGCACGCTCCCGCTCGGGTCGAGCAGGGATTCAAGGGCATGGGCCTGGTCGACTGCGCGCTGCAGCGTTTCCAGGCGATAGCGCGACCAGCACACCAGAAAAGCGAAAAAGGAAAACGCCAGCCAGTTGAGCAGCAGTACGTGCAGCATGCGCGGGTCGATCGATCCGCCTCCACCCATGACCGGCTGCGGATGCTGGGTGCGGAAAAACCAGATTGAGAAGTAGACAAACGGCACGCACAAGGCGCCGAGAACGGCCAGGGCGGCGGCAAGCGCGGGCGTCTCTCCGCTCGAAGAGAAACGGCGCAGAAAAAGATAGCTGACGTAGATGAGCCACAGTACCAGGGTCGAGGTGAGGCGCATGTCCCACGTCCACCAGATGCCCCAGACCGGACGCGCCCAGATGGGACCTGTGACCAGGTTGACGGTCAAGAAAACGACACCCACCTCGGCCGCGACCAGGGCGACAATGTCGGCAACCGGATTGCGCTTGATCAGATAGAGGACCGATGCTCCGAAGTTGACGAAAAAGAGCATAAATCCGACCAAGGCCGACGGCACGTGGTAGTAAAAAATCCGTTGCACGTTCCCCATGGTCTGTTCGGTGGGCGCGCCGACCAATGCCTGATACAGCGCCCAGATCAACAGGATCGCGGTCAGGACACCGAGGATGGGGAACGCTTTCTTCATTTTACGGTCGTCATTCTGCGTTCAGGACGGTTTCAAACAAGAGCAGACACACCGTAGTAAACACCACATCGTAGGTTGCAAGCAATACGATCCAGAAACGCGCGCTCTCGCCGTTCAGTATGGCGGTGGTTGATTGCACCATGGCGAGGACGGCCGGGATCGAGATGGGGAACAGCAGCAACGGCAGCATGATCTCGCGGCTGCGGGTGCGCAGCGACATGGCGGCAAAAAAGGTTCCGTTCACAACCAGAGCCCAGGTTCCGAGCAAAGCGGCCAGCAGCAGTTGCCATGCCGGCCCGAGCGTCCGGAGGCGGTAAAACGCGATGAAAAGCGGAGTCATCAGCGCTTCGAGCACGCTCACGAAGATAAAATTGCCCAGCGTCTTGGCTAGGAAAAGCGAGTTCGCGGGGGCGGGGGAGACCCGGTAGGCGTCGAGCACTTGGTTGCGGATCTCGCGCGCCCAGGTCTGATTGAGCGCCACCACGGCCGCGAACAGGAACGCCACCCAGATCAGGCCGCCGGCGATCTGGCGCGATTCTTCGGCGCTCGGATCGAACGAAAAACTGAACACCACCACCACCAGCAGAGAAAAAAACAGCATGGAGTTGACGGCGTCTTTCGACCTCCATTCGAGGCGCAGGTCTTTGAGCAGCGTAGTGCGGGTGATGCCGGTGGGCGGGGCGCTCATGTCCTGGCCTCCCCCGGATTCTCTGGGCGTTTCAGTTCTCGCGAGCGCGCGACAATTTTGCCGAATTCCATCCAGACGAATTCGTCAGCCGCGTCCTCGAGCAGCGAGGCCTGATGGGTGACGAGGAAGATCGTTTTGCCCTCATCGCGGGTGCGCGCCAGCAATTGGACCATGCCAGTGGCCGAATGGAGGTCCACGTTCGAGAAGGGCTCGTCGAGCAGCAGGATTTTGGGATCGTTCAGCAGCGCTCGCGCCAACGACATCCGCTGGCGCATGCCTTGCGAATACTGGCCAACGGGGCGCACAAGACCGGGATCGAGGCCGACGGCGCGGATGACCTCCGCGCAGCGCGTGGGGCTGGCGATTCCGTAGAGCCGGGCAAAGTATTTGAGGTTCTCGATCCCGCTCATCTCGTCATAGAGCAGAGACGGATGCGCCATGTATCCGACCTGCTGGCAGATGTCCTGAAACTTGCTGGCGCCGAGGATTGCTACTGCCCCGCTCGACGGCCGGCTGAGTCCCGCCAAAGTGCGCAGCAATGTGGTTTTGCCGGCGCCGTTATCGCCCAGAATGGCGTAGAGCTTTCCACCGGAAAATTCCGCGGTAACGCCACGCAGGGCGGCAAAACGGCCAAACTGCTTGATGAGGTTCGAGACCGTGATGACAGGCGCGGGCGCGTTTTCAGTCAATGGAGTATGGAATGAATGTATCGGAGTGTCCTGGAGAATTCACTGACTAAGTCCGGCGCTAAAAGATCGCAAAACAGGCCCGCGACAAAGCATCGTAAGAAAAACTACTGCAACTGCCGCATCATCGGCCCAGCCAGCCCTCGAAGCGGTTGGCCACCGGGATGAAAGTTAATTCGCCATCCCACTCGATCCCGACCGCTGGTTCTGCGACATGCTCTTGCCGGGCTGAGGGGCTGGAGTGGCTCCGGGTTGCGGTGCATACTTCGATGCGCACTTGGCCTGCAGTTGTTTGGCGTGGAAGACGCCGTCACGTCCGAAACTGCCGTCGGCGAGAGCTTGCGAATCGTCCTTGAAGGTGTCGGGAGGAGCTTCGGTCCCGGTGTAGGAAACGGGCAGGGTCAGATCGTTTTCTTTGAGCATGAAATCGACGCGGGTTCCGGAGCGCTTGATCGATCCCGGCACCACGTTTCCGGCGACCCGCAGACGCTTGGCGTACGCCTCGCTTCCCATACCATTCAATTCTTTGATGGTAACGTAGTAACTCTTACTGTCCTCGACACCGGTATAGGCAAGATAGCCGAGCGAGCAGAGAATCAACACAGTGACGGACCCGAATTTCAGGTACTTGCCCGCTTCGCTTGAGCGGTTTTGGCTGGACATGGAAAACCCCATCCTCGCTTAAAAACTGTACGCGCTGGCCGAGTGTGGGTCAAGATGATGGGTCAAGATGCACGGGTCCGCGGGTTCGCCGAGAGCAGTGTCCGCGCCCCGCCCTCATCCCGTTCCATTTACAATCTGTTTCACCGGCATATTCGAACCACAAAGGCAGGACTGATTCCCATGATCCATCCCTGGCACGACGTCACTCCGGGCAGCAAGCTTCCGCACGAGTTCAACACCGTCATTGAGATTCCGTTTGGCTCCAGCGTGAAATACGAACTGGACAAGACCAGCGGACTGATCAAGCTCGACCGCATCTTGTATTCGGCCGTTTACTATCCCGCGAACTACGGCTTCATTCCGCAGACTCTGGCCGAAGACGACGACCCGCTCGATGTACTGGTGCTCTGCCAGGAACCCGTTGTACCGCTGACCATTATCCACGCCCGGGCGATTGGGCTCATGACCATGATCGATTCGGGGAAGAAAGATCACAAGGTCATCGCCATCGCAACCGAAGATCCGGAGTTCAACCCCTACCGCGAAGCCGCGGAGATGCCGCCGCACCGGCTGATCATGCTGCGCCGGTTTTTTCAGGACTACAAACAGCTGGAAGGCAAGTCGGTCGAGGTGGATGAAATCCTGGCGGCGACCGAGGCATATCCCATCATCGAGGATGCTTTGTTCCGTTATAGCGAGCAGCGCCGCAAGGGATTTGCCAGCGGTAAGGCCTGATTGCGGCGGTGTGGCCGTCCTGGCCGCGCCGGTTCCAGGTATTTGTTCCGAGCGACCTCAGAAAAAATGACGCCCCGTTTCGCATAGCCCGGCTGACGAGGCGGGCGGCGAGTCAGCGGCTTCCGGCGGCGGATGCGGCGTTTGGCGCGTTTGGCGTTTGTCGTAACCATTCGGACTACTACATAAGTATGTCTATCTAATTACTTGACATTGAAGCATAACCATCCTACTCTTCCCATCGGCCCCCCCCGCCTGGCCCGTAGGACCAATCGACTG
>Ga0302326_10000855_pt1 | contig 79898 bp, 45 predicted proteins | sample Palsa_T0_3_FD_202264 | JGI IMG/M metagenome (GOLD analysis project Ga0302326, IMG submission 202264) | Peat permafrost microbial communities from Stordalen Mire near Abisko, Sweden - Palsa_T0_3 | ecosystem: Environmental > Terrestrial > Soil > Palsa > Peat permafrost | place: Sweden: Abisko...
AGTTTCTTCCTGACTTCCTCGTAACGCTGACGGCGGGCGACGACTTCGCGCCAAATTTCGGCGGGCAAGGCGTACTCACCGGCCGCGGGTTTGTTCCACGCCTTGCGACGTTCGGTCAGGTTGGGCTTGGCGGCGTCCAGCCCGGCTGCGATCTCCGGCGGGAGTTTCTTGTCCACGCCATGCCGCATGGCAGGATAGATGTAGCGATCTGGATTTTCACAGAGCAAATCCCAAACGGTCGGGTTGTTGGGATTTTCAAACGCCACCTTGCACTTGGCGCGGGCGGCATCGAAGAGGAACGGCAGAACGGTGTTTTTGCTGATGTATTCGGTGATGTCTTCCTGCGTATAGTAAGCGCCTTTCGCTTTCTGCTCTCCCGGTTGAATACCATTGATGTATTTCTCGAAGATGTACCCAAGAACATCCGGATTGATCTCGTCGTCTTTGTGGAGCGGTCGTTCGTCGAGATGCCATTGGTATTGATCGAAGTAATCGAACACTCGCTCGAAGGCTTTGTCGGGAATCTGGATGTCTTTGCCGTAGCGCTCAGACTTTTCAAGTTCGTGTACGTCGAACAGGCCACCGTTGAGATACGGGATATTGCCGAGTAGCTTTTCAAGTTCAGGCGCACGGTCTTTGCGACGTTTGCCGAAGCCTTCGTGGAACAGCCGGAGCAGGAAGTACCGGTAAAAGGTGTAGAACTTGTCTTTGCCTTGTTCTTTTTTGCAGCGGTCGAGACGATTGCGAAGGTATTTTGGATCGCCGTCGAGGAAGCCCTTGCGCTGGATGAAATAGACGAACATCAGGCGGTTGAGCATGACGGAGGCATACCATTCGCAGTCTGCCACATCACTGATACCGTCAATAAACTTGAGGAAGGCTTTCCGGTGGGTGTCGAAGTCGCGATAAAATGCCTTGGTGACGCGCTCGATGTCGAACGCAGCGCGAGCACGGCCGGCGATTTCAGTAACTGACAATCCTGCCTCTTCCTCTTCGAGCGAGACGTAGAGGATTTGCAGCTTCTGGAGCAACGAGTCACCAGGCTGGGCGCGGTTGAACTCGTGCGTGCGTGACGACAGCGGGCGGCCGGGTTCGCGCCGCACCCACATCCAGGATTGCTGGGCGAAGTTTTGAGAGGCAAATACGATGAGATGCTCAAAGCTGGTCTGCGTGAGGGCGCGATCGAGCTTCAACCGCGTAGTGTGGTCGGGAAGTTTACCATTGGCGTTTGCGCACAGCCATGCAATGAAGCCGCGCTTCTCAGCGACGGCGGTGAAGGTGTAGTCGGCTGCACCGGCGCGGAGCGTGAGCTTCTGGCGGCATGGCTCCCAGCCGAGTTCTTCGACAAACAGCTTGGTGAGATTTCCATTTTGTAGGAGCGGGCGGGCGCGATGGAAGTCGAGGGACATAGGTTATTCTTTGCGGATGCCGAGTGAGCAGATGATTTTTGGCTCGCGGGCCTTGACATCGTCCTTCTGGATGCAGAGTCGATCTTCTTCGTGCAAGGAAAGCACGAGGGTGGCGAGTTTTTCATCCGAGATGCCGGTGCGGAGTTCGCGGTTGAGAAGGTCACGGGCAGCCTCGGTCAGCGGTGCCTCGTAGATTTGGTCAATGGCCTGATGGAGCGGTTTGATGTCGAAGAGACTGTCCTTCACATGGGCGGCATAATCCTTGAGCCGTTCATAAACGCGCCGACGTGCGCTTGAGGGTTTGCCAAGCTGTCCGCCGGTGGTGATGTGCTCAGTCTGGATACCGCCGACCGCCTTTTGCACAAGCGGATGGTGATTGGACAGGCGCGGGAGCGTGGGGGTGGCCGGTTCGCACGCGGCGGCGCGCAAGATTTCGTGCTGGCTCTCGGTGACGGTGCGGCCTTCTTCGTCCACCCAAGTGAGAGCGTCGTTGCCATCGGCGGTGCGGACATAAACCATGACGCCGGAGGCGGGTTGTGGGCCAGTCGCCGCGACGGGTTTAGCGGGAACGGCAGACAGCGCCTTGGTGGAGAAGATAACACCGGGCAAATCAGGGATCGTCTTTTTCAGCGACGGGTCGGTGTCGCAGGCGTTTTTCCAAATCTGGTAGGCCAGCGATGCGAGATCCACCTCGTCGTCCGCCGGGTCATCCAAGATGCCGGATTTTTCCGTGAACAGATCGCGGATGATGGTGTCGTGCTTTTCGTCCTCGAAAAAGGTTTCGTCAGTGCCGACGACTTCAGCGTTTTCGTGCAGACGCTGACGGACGCGCGCGCGCAGGCGGATAAGGCGCTCGACGCCATCGGCCGGGACAAACGAGTAGCAGAGAATCTCCTTGGCTTTCTGGCCGATACGATCCACGCGGCCCGCACGTTGAATGAGGCGGATGATGGCCCACGGCAAATCGAAGTTCACGACGATCGCGGCGTCCTGAAGGTTCTGCCCTTCGCTCAGAACGTCGGTGGCGACCAGCACGCGGAGTTCTTTGGCGGGGGAAATATAGTTGGGTAGCTCTTTGTCCCGCGCTTCGTTGCTGTCTGGGCTGAACCGGTGGGCGTATTTGGATGGCTCTTCGGTGTCGCCGGTGACGCCCGCCATTTGTTTGATCCCACGCGCCCGCAACTGGTCTGCGAGGTAGGAAACGGTGTCAGCAAATTGAGAGAAGATCAGAATCTTTTGGCTTGGATGCTTTTTCGTCAGGAGTTTGTGGAGTTCGACCAGCTTATGATCCTGGTCGGGCTGCCACTGGCCTGCGAGTTCGAGGATGGAGAATAGCCGTTGCGCGTCCTGCTGGAGATGCTGGGCGAGGTCTTCAATAAAGACATCGGAACGCAGCCAATCAAAATTGCTGAGGTGCTCGGTGTGGAGCGTTTTGTAGCCCGATGCTCCCGCCTTGGCAAAATCGTCTAGGGTCTTGGCGGTGATTTCAGTTGGCCTTGCGGCGGCGGCTTCGTCCGTAGCGAAGAGGGTGCTGTCGCTATCGTGATCGTCGGTGCGGGTATCGAATAGGGCGGAGTCCTGTGTGCCGACCGGTAACGGTAGGCCCTTCTCCAACGCGTGCAGGAAAATATAATTACGCAGGATGTGGCGGCGCACGGAGAGCAGGAACGAATGGCCGCTGCTTTCGAGCCGCTTGAATAGATTGGTACGACAGAAGCCGATGAGACGCCTGCCGGCGCGGGAGAGGTTGTCCATCACTTCGGCTTCGTCCTGCGACGGTGGCACGTCGGGGGTGGGCTTGAGGTAGTTGGCGAGGCCGTAGCGCGGCAGATGCAACAGGCGCACGGTGTCCACCACCTTATCGGAATAGAGCCGGGCGTATTGATCGTTCGGGTCGCTGTCGCGAATCCGAAACGTGAGGGTCTTCGGTTGGCGCTTGGGGAAATGGAACCGGCTGCCACCTTCAAGGATGAGGAAGCGGCGATCTTCCTTCACTTTCGCACGTTCGCACTTGGGACACTTCTCCTGAGTGGGCAAGAGCACCGTGGCGCAGGCGGGACATTCGGTGAAGGCGTAGTTCCGTTCGACGAAGCTGCGCGTGCGGCGAACCATGAACAGGCGCATCAACTCGCGCCAGTCGTCGGCATGGCCGCTTTTCTCAAAGGCGGAGAGGCAGTTGACTGCACACTGGTGTCGGCGGGTGAACTCATCGGGACGGCCGTCACAGTCACGCCGCAGGTATTCCTCGGGTCGGATGCCAACAACGTCGTCCGGATTTAGGAACAGCCGGAGCTGGTTGGCGAGATCGAAGTACGCTTTGTTGTAGGGCGTGGCGGAAACGAGGATGCATTTACTGGCGTTGCGGGCGACGTAGTCGCGCACCGCCGCCCAGCGACGGCCTTCGCGATTCCGCAGGTTGTGACTTTCATCAATGATGACGACACGGTAACGGCGGAGGTCGGGCAGGCTGTTCTGCGCCTGTGTAATGGAGACGACTTCGGCAAGCAGGCGGTAGCGGTGGGCGTAATCCTTCCACATGCCGACGAGATTCTTGGGGCAGAGAATCAGGGTTTCAAGCGAGCGCGGCGGATCTTGGAACACACGAGCCAGCGCGGTGGCCATCAGAGTTTTGCCGAGGCCGACGACATCGCCGAGGATGACGCCACCGCGTTTCTCCAGATGCCGGGCCGCGATACGAACGGCTGCGGATTGAAATTCCAGCAGTGTCTCGCGCATGTCTGGCGGGACGGTAAATTCAGACAAGCCGGCGCGTGCTTCCTCCGCCAAGTGGTAGGCCATCTTGACGTAAATGTGGTAGGGGGGCGGACACTCCGGTCGCGCCCAACTTTCGTCGATGACTTGGATGAGTTCCTTGGTGATGTCCACGCACCACTTGTCGCCCCACCGCTCGTTGAACCACTTCGCCAGTTTCGTGGTTGCGTCGTGATCAAGCACGTCCACGTTGAGTTCGCCCTGATGGGAAAGCCCGGCGAGCGTGAGGTTGCTCGATCCGAGAAAACCGGTGACCGGGTTGTTCGGGTCGGGGCGGAAGCAGAGGTAGAGTTTGGCGTGGAGCGTGTGGCGAAGGAAAAGTTTCACGACGACCTTCCCCGCCTTGAGTTGAGCCGAGAGGCGACGGAGACCGGCTTCGTCTTCGTCGGTTGGCGCGCCGATGGTAAGCTGCGCGCGAAATTCCTCAGCGAGACGGCGCTTCAGACGAATAACGGCCTGATTGCTGACCTGCTCTTCTTGCGGAAGGAGGCTGTAAGCCAACCGGAGTTCGTCCTGAGCGAGCCGCTGCATTCCGACCAGCAACCGGCATTGCTCGTCAGTCCCGCCCGCCCACTTCTCGACGAGCGAGTCAATCGCTTTCCAGCCGCGCAGGTTGAAGTAGCCGACGCAGAAGTCGGCATGTTCGGAGATGGCCAGCGTTTCCTGCAATGCCGGCAGAAGTTCTAACTCGATGTTGTCGAAGATACGGGGCACGGGCTTCCTCGCTCGCGCGATTCGGCCCTGCCAGGCTGTCTGCCAAGGCGGGCGATGCCGAAAAAAGTGGGACGTGTTTACTCACGTCCCACTGCGGGCATCGCCAGACGCCCTGAACAGAACGCTTTCGGCACGCCCCACACGGGGCGTGCTTCCAGCGCTGCCTGTTCCTCGAATCTGGCGATTTCGCAGTGGATCAGCAGCCGAAGCTACGCAAATAGATTATTGGTGTTTGTTACGTGTTGTTCTTGATCTCTACAGTCTCTCCAATGCGGGCGAGTTTAGTGCGGTGCAAACGTGGGGGCAAGCGTTTCGTCGCCCGCTGCCGTCAAGGCATTCCGCGCGCGAATCGCGGTTTGATTGGGAGCTTACGAGCAGCAAGTCAATCTCTTGCTCGCCCCATCGCGCTCTACGCTGATAATCGGCTTGTCTTTTGCTTGGTTTAGGAGATATTGTTCAAGCATGGCTTTAACTATGCGCCATAACCTAGTCAAGAGTCTGCAAACGGCTTTCCCGCGAGGAGCGCCGTTTGACCATCAGCAACTGACGAAATTGGGCGTGTCGTCGGCCTTGGCGCATCATTATTTGAAGTCGGGATGGCTGGTGCGGCTGGGGCGCGGCGTCTTTACGTTCCCCAACGATACGTTGCGACGGGAGGATTGTTTGAAATTCCTGTCACGTCGAATAACCGGCTTTCACGTCGGTGGCAAGACCGCCTTGGCTTGGCGCGGTATTCGCCACAATATCCCGGCGCGCGAACCACTTTCATTGTGGGGCGAAGGAAAAGCCAGTTTACCTGAGTGGTTTCAGAAACTGTTTCCCTCACGCTACACGGCGCGAAACCCGTTTTCTTCCAAGCTGCCGAAAAATTTCGGCTTGCAGCCGTTGCCGGAAGCACCCGACGGAGTTCTCGTCTCTGTGCCGGAAAGGGCGCTACTGGAGATGTTGAGTGAAGTGGGCGTTCATCAGGGAATCGAAGAAGCCCGCAACATCATGGAGGGCGCAAGGTCATTGCGACCGGAGGTGCTGGCCACGCTGCTTAAGAACTGTCGGCGAGTTAAAGTCGTGCGGCTCTGTGTGAGTTGGGCCGAGGAATTGAACTTGTCGTGGGCAGTTGCCGCGAAAAAGACGGCGGAAAACCGGTTGGGGCACGGCCGCTGGACGAATCGCCTTAAAGACGGAACGATTCTCGTGCTGAAACGGTGATGGACAAAGCCTACATCGAAATCGTCCGACTCTTGCTCGAAAGCGCTCCAGCAATTTTCGAGACACCGCATTTCGCGATGAAAGGTGGCACGGCGATCAACCTTTTCATTGAAGACATGCCACGGTTGTCGGTGGATATTGACGTGGTGTTTGCAGACCACCAAGCGACCCGTGACCAGGCTCTGAAATCCATTTCAAGCGGATTGGAAGGCGCGCGGAAACGGCTCGCCAGGGCAGGGCTGGAATCTGAAGTGTCAGCTACCAAGGATGGGGACGAAGTCAAATTGTTCATTCGGCGCGGGCGCAATCAGGTAAAGGTAGAGGTGAATCATGTTTTTCGCGGCACGGTCCTGCCGGTGGAGACGCGGCAACTTGGGGACGAGGCGCGGAAGCTGTTCACCACGGAATTGTCCGTGCCAATGCTGGCCACGGCAGAACTTTACGGTAGCAAGCTTGTCGCCGCGATGGATCGCCAACATCCGCGCGACCTTTTCGATGTTCGCAAACTCTTCGGGCGCGGCGGACTGACAGCGGAGGTCATCGAGTGTTTTGTCTGCTATCTCGCTGGCCACAATCGCCCGGTGCATGAAGTTCTATTCTCACGCGATGCGGACATGTCGTCGGCCTTTGAAAATGAGTTCGTGGGCCTGACACAGAATCCGGTCACCTTGGAGGAGTTGCAGCACGTCCGTCTGAAGCTGAAAAAGGAACTGCCCGTCGCGCTGACGCCGGACCAGCGTCAGTTCTTACTCGGTCTCGTGGCAGGCGAACCCGACTGGCGACTGATGAAATGCCCGCATCTTTCGCAGTTGCCAGCCATCCGCTGGAAACTCCAGAACCTTGCTGCACTCAAGAAGTCCAACCCGCGCAAGTTTGCGCAACAGGCTGAGGAGCTTCGCGGACGACTTGCCGCATGATCGGCGTGACGGTTGCGCGCTTCATGGCTGGGGCTGGCAATGGCGCCAGATCAACCGACTTTCATGGCGACGATTTTCTCGGCGACATCGGCGCCCGGTCGCAAGGTCCAGTACTTCGCTGCACCCGCCTCTGTTACCAACGCCTTGTAATGCCGATGCACCATGTCCGGCGAGTTGCCCATCTCGTGAGCGGTGCGGACTTCATCCTTGAACGTCGCAAGGTGAATGCTGCCGAACGTGTGCCGCATCGCATTATTCGGCCAGCGGCGCAGACCCGATGCCTTCCGCCATTGGTCAAACCGCTTGCGGAAATTCTCCGGGTCAACCACTGGCCCGGACTTCTTCACGATGCCGGCCAGCCACAGCGCGGCGGTGTCCGTGATCGTGACATGACGTTGACGGCGGAGCTTCGCCACGTCCGCGCCGACAGTGATGATGCGCTCGGAAAGCTTGACCGCGCCCCATTGCAGCCGCTCCAATTCTTCCCGGCGAAGCCCGCAGAAAAGGCCGATCACTGCGTAAGCCGTCATGCTGTGCTTGTCGGAGTGTTCCAAGAGTCGGGCGCATTGCTCGACGGTGAGAATGCCTGCCGGCTTTTCATCGAGTTGCACGCGGTCGGTTGCTTCCGCCATTGCGTTTGAGTCGCACCAATGTTTTCGGATGGCAGCGCGATACAGTTGCATTACAGCGCGCCGGTAGTTGTGCCGGTTTGTCGGCGACGTGCTCACGGAGTCAAGCCACTTAGAAAGCTCCCTCTCGGTGATCTCACTAAACTGCCGCTTGCCAAAGTCACGCGAGAATGCGCCCCAACGTGAGCGGAGATTTTCTAGGGTTCTGGCGCGGCGGTTGCCTTTGGCCTTTTCTTCCAACAGTTGCGCGATAGCCGTCTCGACGTTTGGGGCTTCCCGGAAACGAAGCACCTTGTTGACGAAGTGGCTGACGGCTTGCGTGATCGTGGCACCGGGGAAGGGGGACAGCATGTCGGAGCACTTAACGGCCTCGACCCGAAGTGATGCGGGGATGCTGAAAGCGGCTTCACCTTCCCGTTGCCGTTGTGATCGCAATTCGGCGGCGAAGTCCTCAGCCCCCTGGGCGGTGGAGTAGCGGCGAAAGATGCGCTCACCGGCAACGCGCGTGTCGATCACCCAAACGGTTTGACCACTGGGCAGCTTTCGGGTATGAATACGCGGCCATGACGACCGCTTACGTTTGCTTGTGCGTGACTTCATTTACGCAGCCTCACTTTCTTGGTTGTAATGTTACGCAAAGTTACGCACGAAGTCAAGCGTGTTTTTGTAAGTAGTTGGTAATTAACTGGTGAGCCGGTAGCTCAGTTGGTAGAGCAACGGCCTTTTAAGCCGTGGGTCCTGGGTTCAAATCCCAGCCGGCTCACCATTTTACTTCTCCGCCGGCTTGCTTCGATTACGGTTGGTGCCTAGAATCCGAGCATGGCGGTGGCACTTTCACCTCATCAATTGCTCGAAACGCACTTTGGGTTTCGGGAGTTCCTCGAAGGGCAGGAGAGTGTCGTCCAATCGATCCTCGACGGGCACGACGCCCTCGTCATCATGCCGACAGGGGGCGGTAAATCACTTTGTTATCAACTCCCGGCGCTGGCGCTCGAGGGAATCACGGTCGTCGTGTCGCCGTTGATTGCGTTGATGAAAGACCAGGTGGACTCGTTGCAGGAAAAGAACATTCCGGCCACATTCATCAATTCGTCGCTGAGCCAATCTGAGATGAATGAGCGAATCGCCGCGATGGCGAAGGGTCAATACCGGTTGCTATACATCGCCCCGGAACGGTTCAAGAGCGAGCGGTTTGTGCAGGCGCTGGCGCCCTTGTCGATTGCGCTCTTTGCGGTGGACGAAGCGCACTGCATTTCGCAATGGGGACACGATTTTCGGCCGGATTACATTCGCCTGAAATGGGCGTTGAAGGATCTGGGCCAGCCGCAGGTGATGGCGTTGACGGCGACGGCGACGCCCGAAGTGCGCGACGACATCATCGAACAGTTGGGGCTTGGCAAATTCGGCAGACAGCCGCCGCGGGTGTTTGTGTCAGGGTTCGCCCGCCACAATCTGACGCTGGGTGTGACCTCCGCGAATGGCAAGGCGGAGAAGCTGGCACGGATTGCGGAATTCGTGAGCCAGTTGAAAACCGGGATCGTGTATTGCGCGACGCGCAAGAACGTCGAGCGCGTTGCGATCCATCTCAAGGAACAGAAGATTCCCTGCATCGCCTACCACGCGGGTTTGACCGACGAACAGCGCACGAAGGCGCAGACGAAGTTCATGAGCGGCGATTGTGCCGTGGCGGTGGCGACCAACGCCTTCGGCATGGGGATTGATCGGGCCGATCTGCGGTTCGTGATCCACTACGATATCCCCGGCAGCATCGAAGCGTACTATCAGGAAGCAGGCCGCGCGGGACGTGATGGGGAGCCGGCGCGCTGTGAGATGCTGTACAACTATGCCGATGTGCGGACGCAGGAGTTTTTCATTGAGGGCGCAAATCCGTCCCGTGAGGTGATCGCGAACCTGTATCACGCCTTACGCCAGCTCGGGTCCCGCGGCCCGATTGAAATGCCGATTGCGGAAATCGCCGAACTCGTGCCGGCCGCGAAAAACGACATGGCGGTCGGGTCGGCGTTGTACTTGTTGGAGCGGTCGGGTTTCATCCAGCGTGAATATCGCCAGGGCTCGCGCACGTACACGACGCGGCTCGTAGAGCCTATCAAGGCGCTGGATGAGTTGCCGATCGATTTCGCCCGGCTCGACAAGAAGCGCGAGCGGGATTTCGCGAAGTTGCACCGTACCATCGAGTACGCCGATCACCGTGGCTGCCGGCATCATTTCATCCTCAAGTATTTTGGCGACACGGAGACCGGCGAGGGCTGCACCGTCTGTGACAATTGCCTCGCAAAAGCGGATTCGGCGGCGCGGCTTCCCACCGACGAAGAAACAGTGGCCATCCAGAAAGCGCTCAGTTGTGTGGCTCACGTCAACGGCCGGTTCGGGCGCGGACGAATCGCGCAGTGTCTGGTCGGTTCTCGCTCGAAGGAAGTCATCGACGCGCGGCTGGATCGACTGAGCACGTATGGAATGCTGAAAGACCTGGGTGAAGACTATGTCTGGGGTTTGTTGAACGCGTTGATCCGTACGGGGTGCCTCGCCGTCAGCAATGGGCAGTATCCGACATTGTCACTGACCGAACTGGGTGGGGATGTCATGCGCGCGAAGCAGAAAATCCCAATGGTCTTGCCGGAAATCAAGCTGGGAAGACCTGTGGTCGAACGGCGTGCGCGGTCGGGCCTTCGCCGCGCCGAAGCGGCTTCGTCCGCGCAAGCGGGAGACCGTCGCACAACGGCGGAACCGAGCCAGCCATACGACACGAAGTTGTTTGAAGCGCTACGGATGTGGCGGCGCGACAAGGCGACCGCGATGGGCAACGTGCCGGCCTACATCATTTATCCCGACCGCACACTGGAAGAATTGGCACGCGTGAAACCGAAGTCGGAAGTTGAATTGCTGGAAGTGCGCGGTATCGGCCCGGCCAAGGCGCGCCAGTTCGGCAGCGAGACCCTGGCCATGATCCAAAAATTCGGCACCCCATAGCCGAATCTTCGGCTTTCGATTTGCGAGTACAGCGAAAGTGTTCTATCCTTGTACCAGCATGCTGGATTCGTGGGACCAACCGACGACGAGGAGGCCGTTCCGACGGTTCTCCGGCTCGTTTCGCGGTTTGCTGGGGCGTTTCGGGTCGGTCGTCGAGTTACTCATCGTGGTCAACGTCGTCGTTTTCTTCATCCAGCTCATTTGCGAGGCGGTGAGGTTTCCGTACTTCCGACAGTTCCTTTCCTTGAGCGGCGACGGATTGCGGCACGGGTTCGTGTGGCAATTGGTCACCTACATGTTCCTGCACGATGGCATCTGGCACATCCTCATTAATCTCGCCTTCCTGTGGTTTTTCGGGCGCGAGGTGGAGTATTTCATCGGCCCCAAGTCGTTCACGAGGCTGTACTTCGCGTCGGGAATCGCCGGCGCAGCGCTGTGGCTGGCCTTCAACCACACGCCGCTCGAACTCGGCGGCACCTTGATCTATCCCACGGTCGTGGGCGCCTCAGCAGCGGTGCTCGGGTGCGTGATCGCATTTGCAACGCTCTTCCCCGACCGCGACGTGACGTTACTGTTGTTTTTCATTCTGCCAATCTCGCTGCGGGCGAAATACCTGGCGATCATCGCCGTGGCTTTCGATGTCGTTCCGTTACTGCAGGGTACCGAAACCCATGTGGCCCACCTCGCGCATATTGGCGGAGCGGCATTCGGCTATGTCTACATCAAGCAGCTCGGCTACGGCACGACGCCACGATGGCTGCTGTGGCTGCAGAGCATAACCGCACGATTGAAACCGCGCCCGCGTCCGACCCCGCGCAACATGTCGTCCGAAGAGTTCATGAAGGAAGAGATCGATCCGATTCTGGACAAGATTGCGCGCGAAGGGATGCAGAGCCTGACGCGGCGGGAGCGGAAGATTCTTGAATCGGCGAAGGATTTGATGCAGAAGCGACGGCGGTGATCCCGCATGTCGCGCGCGCGCCAGAATAAACGTCCCACCCGAAATTCACCCTCAGCGCGTCCTCCGGCGACGATTTCGTCATTGCTTCCCAGCTTCGTAGGGAAGGGCTCGTCCTCGAAGCACGCGGCGCTGAAACTTCTGGGCGATCACGGGTTTCGCGATCCCACGCGTGTGCTGGCCGCCATCGGACGACTCTACGAGGACAAGTTGCAGCGACGGACTCTGGCAAGAATTTTCGGCCATTTAATCCACGCCTGCGAAAAATCGGCCGATCCCGATCGCGCGCTGGTCAGCTTTGAGAGACTTGTGGCCGCGCTGCCGAACCCAAACATTTTCTATCATTACCTGCGCGAATCGCGTGACCGGCTCGACCTGCTGATCACGGTGTTCGCGCATTCCCAGGCGCTGGCGGACACGCTGACGCGCAACGCCGCACATTTCCACTTTCTCATCGCGCCACAGACGTTGGAGAAACCACGCGAGAAAGCGTGGCTTGTGGCGGAGTTGACCCGGTTGCTAATGCCAATTCGTGTGCCGGCCCAGAAGTACGACGCGATTCGCCGATTTCGCCGTCGCGAGACGCTACGGATTGGCGCACGCGATCTCACGGGCCGGGCTACCGTTGAGGAGACGACACTGGAGTTGTCAAATCTCGCCGACGTGTGCCTGCAGGCTGTGTTTGAGATTGCGTGGGAGTCATTGTGTGGCCAGTACAAGCTCACGGCAGACGCGGTACCCGTCGCGCGCCGCTTTTCGGTGATCGGCATGGGGAAACTCGGCGGCCAGGAACTCAATTACTCCAGCGATGTTGATGTGATCTTCGTGTACGGCGAGGAAGGCGATCTGACGCGCGCGCTGACGAACCATCAATTCTTCACGAAGCTTGCCGAGGAGATCACTCGCGTGGTTGGCACATCGAGTGACGAGGGCAATATCTTCCGCATTGATTTGCGGCTGCGGCCGGAAGGCAAGTCCGGGCCCCTGGTGCGCTCGCTCGAAAGTTGCGAGAACTACTATGCCGAGTTCGGCGAGACGTGGGAGCGGATGGCGTTGATCAAGGCGCGGCCCGTGGCCGGAGACGGGAAGCTCGGCGTCGAATTCGTCGAGATGGTGCAACCGTTCGTGTACGCGCGACACGCGGGTGAGAATGTGATCCAACAAATGGCAGTCCTAAAAAAGCGCATCGAAGAGGAGGTGGTGCGGGAAGACCGGCTCACGCGCCACGTGAAACTGGGCATCGGCGGCATTCGGGAAATCGAGTTCATCGTCCAATCCTTCCAGGTATTGCGGGGGGCGCGCCTGGTCCAGCTCCGCGACCGCAGCACACTGCGCGCGCTCACGGCGCTGGTCAAGACGAAGACGCTCACAGCGGAGGAGGCGGCGCGGTTGGCCGACGCGTACCGTTTTCTGCGCAACGTCGAGCACCGCCTGCAAATGGAAATGGAGTTGCAGACGCATACGATCCCCGACGAGAAACAAGCGTTGTACCGGCTGGCGCGCAGCCTCGGTTTTGCCTCCGTGGAGAAGTTCCACTCCGCCCAAGAGGCACATACGTCGGCGGTGCGGAAGATTTACGAATCCGTGCTCGCCAACGCGGGCGATGGCGGCGTAGCGAAAACCGCCGAGACGTTGCTGGCTGACGACAAACTGCCGAAGGTTCTCGCCGACGCAGGATTCAGGGATGTCCCGGCGGCCATGAAGGTGGTGGGAAACCTGTGGCACGGGCCAGGGTTCGGTCACGTCTCCCAGCGGACGAAGGAACTGTTTGTGCAGTTGTTTCCAACCCTGCGGGAGTGGGCGGCGCACGTGGCGGATCCGGACGCGGCGCTGGCGCGGTTCGATAAATTCGTGAGCGCATACGGATCGCGCGGATTGCTGTACGAGATTTTTGTGAGCCATCCGAAGTTGGTCGAGATGCTGATGCGCTTGGGAGACGCGAGCCGATATTTGAGTGATGCGCTGGCCCGGCAACCGGAATTGTTCGACGGAATTACCCGGGGCGCGTTGCTGAGCGATCCCAAATCATTGCCGCGCATGTGCGAGGAGTTACACGCGATGCGGGGAGACGGTCTCGATCCAATGGAAAGCGCGCGCTACTGGAAGCGTGCCGAGATGGTGCGCATTGGAATCGAAGATGTGATGGGTCTGGCGGACATCGAGCAGACGCACGCGGAAATGACATCACTGGCGGAAGCGTGCCTACGGTTTGCGGTCGAACATGCGCGGCAGGAACTCAAGCTCCAGAAACTTCCCTTTGTCGTGATCGGCGTGGGCAAGTTTGGAGGCATGGAATTGGGGTATGGCGCTGACCTCGACGTGCTGTTCGTCGGAGGGACGGGCGCCGGCGACCAAGCGGAAGCGAGCAAGCTGGCATCGCGCGTGATTGAGTTCATGAGCCGACAAACCGGCGCGGGTAGTTTGTTTCCGGTGGATGCGCGCTTGCGGCCCGATGGTGAAAAAGGGACGCTGGCGAGTCCGCTGGAGGCCCATCGCGATTATTACGGCAAACGCGCGCAGCTCTGGGAGCGGCAGGCGCTCGTCAAAGCACGATTTGTCGCGGGTGACGTACAGGTTGGCCGGGATTTCATGCGCATGACCAGGGATATTGTCTACGGTCAAGCGCTCACGGCGGGTGAATTGGAGCAAATCAAACAGATGCGCCAGCGTATCGAGACCGAACGCGGCGACCAGCAGCACTGCGACCTCGAATTCAAGACGGGGCCGGGCGGGTTGGTGGATGTGGAGTTTCTCACGCAAGCGCTGCAGCTTCGCCACGGGCACGCGCACCCGCAATTGCGCACCGCTCACACACTGGCTGTCCTCAACCGCCTCACGGCTCTCGGCCTTATTGAAGAAGATCAAAACGCCGTGCTGCGCAGGAATTACATCTTTCTCCGCCGAATCGAATCCACATTGCGCCGTGTCGAGAACACCAGCGTCTCGAAGATTCCGACCGACGACAGGGAACAACAGCGTCTCGCCAAACGTCTCGGCTTTGCGACCGCCGCCGATTTTCTGAAAACGTACCACCTTGCCGCCCGCAAGACGCGCGAACTCTACGAACGGATCTTGTCAACCGCTTGATTCGTGACAAGGTGTTTTGTGTGACGAAGTGCGGTCGTTGTAGGCCGCGTGCCCTCACGCGGCGGTGCGCGTCAGCAGGTTCATGGTGACGACGACAGTTCCAACTCGTGGAGTTTGGGGCCGTAGAGGTTGCCGATATAGTTTCCCGTCGAAAAGATGACGTACACGAATCCGATGAGCGCGACGAGCAGGGCCACGAACTCGCGAAAATGCTGCTTTTCGAGACGTTCCATCGACGGCGCGTAGGCGACGATCCCAATCATGGCCGCGACGACGATGACGGCATCGATGCTGGCCCGTTGCCAGTAGCTTCCGCCGAGATGCAGCCACATGCCAAACTCATCGAACGTCAGCCCCATGGCCAGTCCGTAGAGCAGCGCGGTGAGTTCCGCAGCGCGTCCGTCCGGTCGCGCGAAGATAGAGTAGCCGCCAACAGCCGAGAGCAGGAAGATGCCGTAGTTGAGGTGGTGAACGTGTGTGCCGTGCAGGAAGAAGTAGAAATTGGGAACCCGGCCCGACATGATCAGAAACACCATCATGCGTGAAATGATGAACGTCATGAGAAATCCAAACAATGCCCGCCGCGCTAAACGGTCGAATGTTTCCTGGGGATGTGTGGATTTGGGGAACATGGGCTGTGTCGTCGGTCATGGTACAACCGCAGATATTGATGGGCAAAGCCAAAATGGCCATATCCGCAACTCGCGCGCGAGATTGACGGCGGTAGGGATTTCGTGTTAACCGCTTGACGAAGCCATGCTCCTTACAAACGCGACACTTCTTTCGCTGGCGGGCTCGACAGTCGAGCGTGCTGACTTGCGAATCGAAAAAGGCGTCATTACGGCGAAGGCAAAGAAACTCAAGGCCGAGCCGAGTGAGAAGACGCTCGACCTCTCAGGTAAATTCGTGATGCCGGGGATGGTGTGCGGGCACACACATCTCTATTCGGCGCTGGCGCGGGGGATGCCGGCGCCGAAGAAAACGCCGCGCAACTTCTACGAAATTCTCAAATACGTCTGGTGGACGCTCGACCGGGCGCTTGATGACGAGGCGGTCTATTACAGCACGCTCGTCGGCGCGCTCGACGCAGTGCGCTGCGGGACGACGACGCTCATCGACCATCATGCGTCGCCGAATTTCATTCGCGGGTCACTCGGCGTGATGGGGGAGGCGTTCACAAAGGTCGGTCTGCGGGGGGTGCTGTGCTACGAAGTGACCGACCGCAATGGCCTGCGTGGCGCGAAGCTCGGGTTGGATGAAAATGAGGCGTGGGTGGGCAGGAACCGCGGGCCGATGTTCGGGGGGCTGGTCGGCGCTCACGCGTCGTTCACGCTGTCGGATGAATCGCTCGCGGCGTGCGCCGATTTGGCCGAAGGGTCGGGGTCAGGTGTGCACATTCACGTGGCCGAAGATCCGTGTGACCAGGCAGATTGCACGACGAAGTATGGCGAGAAGCTGATCGACCGTCTGGCTGAAGCCGGCGTTCTCGGTCCGAAGACGATTCTCGGTCACTGCACACATCTGGACAAAGCGTCACTCGACATGGCGCGCGAAGCGGGCTGCTGGTTCGCGCACAACCCGCGCTCCAATATGAACAATGCCGTTGGTTATGCGCCCGTGCAATGGATGGGTAAACAGGTCGCGCTCGGTACGGATGGCATTGGCGCGGACATGTTCGAGGAAGTGAAGTTCGCCTGGTTCAAGGCGCGCGATGGACGAAACGGCCTCGGGATCGGCGATGTGGTCGACTTCTTGACGGGCGCGCAGAGTTTGGCAGGCATGTTGTTGAACACGCGACTGGGATTGTTGGAGCCCGGTGGCGCAGCCGACCTGATCGTGTTGGACTACCCAACCCCGACGGCGGTCACGGCACAAAATCTTTTGGGGCATCTCATCTTCGGCATGTCATCGCAGTTTGTGACGGATGTGATGGTGAATGGGAAATGGGTGGTGAAAAACCGCCACGTGGTCGGCGTAGATGAAGAGAAGATTCGCGCCGAGGCGCAGCGCGTCGCGAAAAAGGTGTGGCGGAAGTTCGAGCGGCTTCCTGCGAAAGGCTGATCAGGTGCTCGCGGCAATTTTCGCGTCGATCTCGCGGATCATCGCGGAATTCTCGGCGATGACTTTGTATTCCACCCAAAACGCGTAGAGGTTGTACGCCACGGTGAAAATGGAAAACCACATATGCCAGCGGTGTGCGGATGGATTGAACTTGTGAGTGTCCATCCAGCCGCCGAGCCACACGGTGATGATGACGCACATACAGCACAACGTGGCATGTCCTGAAGTCTGGCCCTTGAAGCGGCGTGTCCGGCGCACGTAACCGGTCTTCGGGTCATTCGGCAGCGCATACGTTTCCACGGCTTCCTTGATGCCTTTCCCCGAGCCCATGAAATGCATCATCACGACGCAGTGAGTGAAACAGGTGTAAACTCCCGTGAGCACGCCCATCGCCTGATGCTGCCAGTGTGCCGATTGATGCGTCACGCCGAGCCAGATTGTCGCGATGAACAGGACGACGTTCCAAAAGACGAGACCGATGAAGATTTTGGACATTTGCAGCATCGCGCGAGGATATGTTGTTGGGGCGTATCTGTGAAGCGCCGAGTTGAGACTTCCCGAGAGCGTGGACCCCGTTCTACGTCGACGCTAACACGTGACGAATGGCTGCGAGTTCTTCGTGCGTGAGAGGCGGCAGGATGCTCGCGGCGACGTTGTGCTCAAGCTGGCTGCGGTTTTTGGTGCCGGGGATGGTTGTGGCGACCGCGACATGCGTGAGGACAAATTTGACAGCCAATTCCGCCATGATAAAGCCGTTCTTTTGGGCAATCGGTTTGAGGCCCTCCACCACGTCGATGTCGCGCTCAAACCCCTTGCGGGCGTCACCCTCCAGCCACTTACTCCGAATGTCATCCGCATCAAATCTGTGATTCTTCGTCAATTTCCCTGACAACTTGCCCATGGCCAATGGTCCGCGGGCGATGAATGCGATGCCCCGCGCGCGGCAATACGGCAGGATGTCCTGTTCGACGTGACGGTCGAGAAGATTGTAATTGGCCTGCACGGAGGCGAGATGCTTGCGCTCGTCAAAGCGCTGGATCATGTCGAAATCGTTGGTGGAGACGCCGTAGAAGCGAATCTTGCCCTGTTTTTGCAGGGTCTCGAATGCGTCCAGAAACTCCGTCCAACGCTCGGTCCGCCCGAGGTGGCATTGATAGAGATCGATGCGGTCGGTCTGCAAGCGGCGCAGGCTCGCGTCGCACGCGCGCAGGATGTAGTCTTTCGACTCGTTGAGCGTGCGCCTGCCCTGATCGTCATGCCAGAACCCGACTTTCGACGCGATGTGATAGCGGTCTCGATTCCCAACCTCCTTGAGGGCGCGGCCGAGCACTTCCTCGCTGTGGCCCCAGCCGTACATGTCGGAGGTGTCGAAGAAATTGATGCCCAACTCGACCGCGCGTTTGATCGTGGCGACGGATTCCTCGTCGTTCACTCCCGACCAGCCGTCGGGCTTGCCGTCGAGGATGATCGCGCCGCCAAACTGCCAGCAGCCCAGCCCCACCTGACTCACGCGCCACCCGGTCTTTCCGAACACACGATAAACCATCGCGCCTCTGCATTAACCGATTTGCCCGCGCTTGGCAAGGACGGCGGCTCGACGCGACCCGAAGGTAAACGATAGTTGGCTTGCATCGCCGCTGCCGCCAACAAGCTCCATTGCATTGACTTGCCGGGAGGCTTGTGGAAGGTTGCTCGACGGTGGTAGCATAGCTGCCAATTCGCGATGCAACATCGTCTTTTGAAATTCTTTGGTTCACTCAAGCTGGCGGTCGTCGTCCTGTGCCTGCTGGCGGTTTCCATGGCTGTGGGAACATTCCTCGAATCCAGCGAAAACGCTCGCGTGGCGGCGGAGGTGGTGTACCGCAGTTGGTGGTTTAACGGGCTGCTGGCGTTGCTCGCTGTCAATGTGGCGGCCGCGGCACTGACGCGGTGGCCATGGAAGCGCAAACACGTCGGGTTTGTGATTACCCACGCGGGGATCATCATCCTGTTGGGTGGCTGTAGCGCCGCGTTTCATTATGGCACGGAAGGTATGATGGAAATGCGCGTGGGCGATGCGCCTCTGAATGTTGTACGCGTTGAAGATGAAGCGTTGACGGTTGTTGTGCCCGAGACAGGGTTGCGATCGAAGACACCGTTGCGCGTCAAGAAGGATGGGACCGTCAAGCCGCACGTGATTCAAGCCGCGAACGATTTGCGGCTGACCATTGATGCATCGATGCCGAATTCACAGGTGATGCAACTTGTGGACGACAGCGGCATTGAACCGAATCCGGCGCTGCAGTTTCGATTGAAGAGTGAAATGACGGGACAGGACGTGACGGATTGGCTGTTGGCGTCGTCGCCGGAGCGGAGTCACGTGAGTATCGGGCCGGCACAACTCCGGTTTGTGGTCGCGCGCGACACGGACGAGGTCAATCATCTGACCGCGGCGCCTGAGCAAGCGAAGAAGCCGGAGCCGGAATTGCAGATCGAGGTGGATGGGAAGCGATTCGCCGTGCCGATTGCTGGGAACGTCGACCAAAGTGTGCCCTTGGGCAAATCAGGTCTCACCGCGCACGTCGCCAGCTACTGGCCTGATTTCCAGTTGGATGAAAACCACAAGCCGTCGAGTGCCTCAAATGAGCCGAACAATCCTGCCGCAGTGGTGGTTCTCAGCCGTGGCGGCGACGAGGAACGGCAATTCGTGTTTGCGTCCGGTCAGATGGATCCAATTGTGAGAACAACCAACGGCAAGGCGATCGGGGCTCATGTGAGTCTCGTTGTGGGAAGCGAAGCGAAGCCACGCACGGGCGTGTTGACGGTGGTGCTTGCGCCTGATGGCACACTGCATTATGCGGTTGCAGCCAAGACAGGTTTCAAGTCGGGCGAGTTGATAGTGGGCGCGCCGGTGGCAACCGGCTGGATGGATTTTCAGTTTACACCCGTAAAATACGTGGCAAAGGCGCAAGTGTCCGAGAGAGTCGAACCGTCAACGACGGATTCCGAAGCCAGCGTTCCCGCATTGAAAGTGACGGCGCACGTCGGGGACCAGGAACAAGCCGAATGGGTGCGGTTTGGTCAGCCGATCGCCATGGCAGTGGGCGGGAAAACGGTGCATGTGATGTACGGTTGGGATTTGATGCAGCTGCCGTTCAGCGTCGAGCTGCAGGATTTCGTGGTCGACCGCGACGAGGGAAGCATGAACGTGGCGGGGTGGACCAGCAAAGTGCTCTTTCACGATGACGTGCGCGGGCTGACGCAGCGCGCGTCCGTGTGGATGAACCATCCGGCGTGGTTCAACGGCTACAAGTTTTCGCAGGCGTCGTGGAATCCGAACGACCTGAAGTACACGGCGCTGCAGGTGAAGAAGGACCCGGCGTTGGTGACGTATGCGACGTGGACGGGCGCGGTGTTGATCGTCGGCGGCATCGCGCTGATGTTCTGGGGACGCGGCTGGTTGCAGAAGAAAGTAACAACCGAAGAGGGAAGAGCGAAGAGGGACGGGCGGCGGAAGGAAGAGATGGTGACGGCATGAAGAGGTTGATGACCATTTTGACGTTCCTCCTGCTGGCGTCGGGCGCATTTGCTGACGATCTGGATTTCACGGCGTTGCGGTATCTGGCAGTACAGAAGGATGGGCGGAAGAAGCCCCTCGATACTGTCGCGCTGGAAACGGTGAAGAAGCTGACGGGTAAGAATGCCTTCGTCGATCCCGAGAGCGGGCGAACGATGGAGCCGATGGACGTGCTGCTGTCGATGTGGTTTGAGACGCGCGAATGGAGCAAGATGCCGGTGATTCTCGTGAGCTATGGGCCGTTACGGGAAACATTGGGCCTGGCCGCCGACCGGAAATACTTTTCTTACGAGCAAGTCGCCACGGACAAGTTTCGCGCGATGATGGGGCGCATCGACCAGCAGGAGAGCGGCAAACAAAAAGTTGATCTCACGCACGAAGAGCGTGAGGCGCAGGTGGTATCCGAGCGCTTGCGAGTGTTGGCCGACGCGCTCGGTCCTGAATCGCTGGCCGTGGTGCCGCATCCGAGTGCTGCGAAGGGCGCGTGGGTGCCGGTAACGGAAATCGCGAAATACTACGGCGCCGACAAGGAGGCCGAACTGCAAAATATTTTCAAGACGCTCGCGGGGGCATACCTGCAGCGGGACCCGGTCGCATTTGGCACAGCCTCGGGGCAACTGCATTCATTTCTGGGCTCACTGAGTCCGTCTGTGTACCCGAGCTTTGACAGTCTCCAGCGCGAGGTACACTACAATTCGTTCCATCCGTTTCGGAAAGCGTGGGCGTTTTATCTCGCGGCGTTTGTATGGTTGCTCGCGACGTGGCGCGTGCGTAACCCGGCCATCTACTGGATCGGCGTGGCGGCGTTCGTGGCGGGAGTCATGGTACATGCGTGGGGTTTTTACCTGCGCATCATGATCTCGGGAAGGCCGCCGATCACGAACATGTACGAGTCCGTCGTCTGGGTGAGTTTTGGCGCGGCATTGTTCGCGCTCATTCTGGAACTCGTGTATCGACCGCGCTACTATCTGGTGGCGGTCGCGCCGTTGTCGGTCGTCATGCTGCTGCTGGCTGATCAATTTCCTGCTGTGCTCGATCCAAGCATCGGGCCGCTGGTTCCCGTATTGCGCGACAATTTCTGGTTGAGCATCCATGTCCCAACAATCACCTTGGGGTACGCGGCGTTTGCGGTGGCGATGGCGGTCGGGCACATCGCGCTGGGATATTACGTGTTCGCACCCGAGTCGCGGCAGACCATCGCGAAGGTGGAGAATTTCGTGTACCGCGCCATGCAAATCGGCGTGTTGCTGCTGGCGGCGGGGACGATTCTGGGTGGTATCTGGGCGCACTATGCGTGGGGACGGTTCTGGGGTTGGGACCCAAAGGAGACGTGGGCGTTGATCGCGCTGGTGAGCTATTTGATTCCGTTGCACGGGCGGCTGGCGGGTTGGATGAGCAACTTCGCCTTGTCGGTTGCGAGTGTCGTCTGTTTCCTAGCGGTGCTCATGGCGTGGTACGGTGTGAATTTCGTGCTGGGCAAGGGACTTCATAGTTACGGTTTCGGCGTCGGCGGGTTTGGCTATGTGGCGGGGTTTGTGGGAATTGAGCTCGCGCTCGTGGGTCTGGCGACGTGGCGACGTCACATGCGTGATCGGAATGTCGCGCCCGCGCCGGCCTTGGAACAAGTGGCAGTAAAATGAATTCGCTGTGGCTGGTCATCGGATCGTTGGCAGCGTTCGCTGTAGCGTACCGTCTGTACGGCACGTTTTTGGCGGCGAAGGTGGCAGTCCTCAATGACCATCGTCTCACGCCAGCGCATCGGCTCAAGGACGGTGTGGATTATCACCCGACGAATCGCCTGGTGCTGTTCGGTCATCATTTTGCCGCGATTGCGGGGCCGGGGCCGCTGGTCGGTCCGGTATTGGCGGCGCAATGGGGCTACGCGCCGGGGTTCATCTGGATCGTCATTGGCGCGTGTCTGGCGGGTGGGGTACACGACCTGGTAATTCTCGTCGCCTCGGTACGACAGGACGGCCTGTCACTACCCAAGATTGCCCGGAGTAACATCGGCCCGTTCGCCGGCATCACGACTTCCATCGCCACGCTGTTTATCATCATCACGATTCTGGCGAGTATTGGGATCGTGGTTGTCAACGCGCTCTCCACGAGCGCCTGGGGAATGTTCACCATTCTCGTGACGATTCCGGCGGCGCTGGCGACGGGGTTCTGGATGTACAAGGTCCGGCCCGGCAAAGTTGCGGAAGCCTCGGTCATCGGCGTGACGATCGTCATGCTCGGCGTGTTTTTGGGAAAGCCCTTTGCGGATTCAGGCCTCTCGCATTTTCTGTTGTTCAACAAATCGACCCTGGCCTTGATGCTGCCGATTTACGCGTTTATCGCGTCGATCCTGCCGGTGTGGGTATTGATGTGTCCGCGCGATTACCTGAGTTCGTATATGAAAATCGGCGTGATGATGGTGCTGGCGGTCGGAATTTTCGTGGCGCATCCGATGCTGAAGATGCCGGCCACGACGCCGTTTCTCAGCGGCGGACCGGTGGTTTCTGGACCGGTCTGGCCGTTCGTGTGCATCGTGATCATGTGCGGAGCATTGTCGGGATTCCACGCGTTGATCGCGTCCGGCACCACGCCAAAGATGCTGAATCGAGAGTCGGACATCAAGCCGATCGCTTACGGCGCGATGGTGGTGGAAGGTTTTGTGGCGGTGACGGCCCTCGTGGCCGCGTGCGCGCTGCCGCCCGGCGACTATTTCGCCATTAACGTGGCGCAGGACAATGCGGCGCAGAAAACAGCTTATGTGCAGATGGTCCAGACAGAGCAAGCGGAGCATGGCTGGGATTTAACGCCGAAAGATTTGCCCCGGTTGGAGCGGGAGACGGGCGAGAAACTGGTGGGGCGCGTGGGCGGCGCCGTGACGCTCGCGGTGGGCATGGCGGACATCTTTTCCAAGGTCCTGAAAGGCTTCACGAGCTACTGGTATCACTTCGTCATCATGTTCGAAGCGTTGTTCATTCTGACGCTGCTGGAAACCGGCACGCGCGTGGCGCGATTCGTGTTTCAAGAGAGCGCCGCGGAGTTTTCACCGCGTGCGAAAGCGGGTGGTAAGCCGAGTTGGGGCATGAATGTGCTGATGAGTTTTCTCACCTGCCTCGCCTGGGGCTATCTGCTCTATACGGGCAACATCAACACCTTGTGGCGTATGCTCGGAATCTCGAACCAGTTGCTGGCCCTGATTGCGCTCGCGGTTGGGACGACGTATCTGCTGAATCACGCGCCGAAGCGGAGCTACGCGCTGTGTACGGGTATTCCGTTCGTGTTTGTCGTCGTTACCGTGCTGACAGCGGTTGTGCAAAGCGTGCTGGGTTGGTGGCGGAAGATTCCGTCGGCGGCCCCGGGCGAGCAGTTTTCGCTGCAACTGATGTGTTGGCTCGCGCTGATCATGTTGGTGCTCACCTGTGTCATCGTGCTCGATGCGATACGCAAGTGGATGAGCATCCTGTCGACGCCAGCCGTGCCTGCCACAGCTTCTGCGGCTACTGAAACAGCCTGACGCCACTCCTCTTGGAGAAGGGGATCAGCCCGGGGCGCTTGGAATTGCCCGGCAGAGTTCAGTCTCGCAGCGGGATCATTTTGCAGCAGGAGTCGGGGCAGGGGACGGTGCGGCGGGTGCCGGCCTCGCCGACGTATCGGGGGGATGGGCGAATACCTGCTTCAGCCAGTACACCACGATCTGCGGAAGATTCCTGACGTGCATGAGCATGTCGGAGCCGTGCAGGTTTCCGGTGCAGATGATCAATTCATTGGTGGCCGAGGCGATGCCGGACTCTTTTTGGATCTCAATGAGATGCTTGCACGACGCGAAAGCGACGGGGTCATACTCCGACACGAGGATGCGCAGGGGCATCTTGCCGATTTGGAGGATGGCGTCGTCCGTTCGCACGCCCCGGTAGTTGAGGCCCGGGCTGAGGAGCACCAGGGCCGCGAGATCTTCGTTGATGGCTGCATACCGCAATGCGATGTTGGCACCGAGGCTTTCCCCGATCAATGCGACGCGCGTTTTGTCGAGTTCCGGCCGTGTCTCCAGCCAATCGATCGCGGCTTCGACGTCGAGCTGCATGTCCTGGTAATCAGAGCTGGCGAACGTGTGGACATCAAGGGTGACGGGACCATCGGCCGTCCGTTTGCGGGTGCTGTCGCCATGGCCGCGAAGATCGATGGCCAACGCCGCGATGCCGTTTTGCTGGAGCACCCCGCAGAACTCATCCCAGGTCGCGCGGCTTCGCAATACGGAGTGGATCAGCAAGACCGACGGGGCCGGGGTCTGTTGCACGGGATAGTACGTGCCCGCAATGTCGACGTTATCGGTCGTGTGAAAGTGGACGACGCGCTTTGTGTCCGCAACGCCAACCGACGGCATTGCGACGATCATCAAGAAAAGAACTGCCAGGAGTTTGGGGAACACAAATTGACTCTAACAGAACGTCAGTTCAGTTCAACGGTTTTCAAGAGTTGCTCGCGCAGCACATCGTCGGCACGGAGGCGGCGCTTGTCGGCAGCGAGACCCTCGGGATTCCAGAGACAGAACGGATAACCGAACGTGACGCTGATGGTTTCGCGTTGCAGTTGGCCCCGATGGAGCGGGAGCCAGTTGCGCCAGGCGTACGGCTTGCGGGTATCGCGGACGATGACGGGCAGGACCGCCGCATGAGCGAGCAGCGCGATAGACCCGGCGCCCGCCTTCAATGCCGGGTCGCCGCCCAGCACGGATTGCGTTGTGAGGCGGATGCCGGCTTCGGGGAAAATAACCACGCACCGGCCCGCGCGCAGCCGGCGAATCGCCTCGCGCACCGCGCCGTGATCGACGCGAGAGCGATCGACGGGAAAACAACCGACCGCGCGAATCAACCACGCCATCCACGGCTTGCGGAACATCTCCGCCATGGTCATGAACTCGACGGGGCGGGGCATCATCGTGCCGAGCACCGGCGGGTCGGCAAAACTGATGTGGTTGGAGACGACGAGCAGACCGTCATCGAGCGGAACGCGTTCGCGACCCACGATGCGTGCGCGGAAGATGACGCGAAAGATAATGGTGAACAGCGATCTTCCGATCCCGTAGTACAACAGGTAAAAAGCGACGCGCATTGACGGTTTGTACACAAAAAGAACGAGCCCCGCAACTCTGCGGGGCCCGTTTGAATCGCGAACCGTCCGGTGAAACCGATCAGGCCTTGCGTCGGCGCGTGACCAGCCCACCGAGCAAACCGAGGCCCACGAGCGCGATTGAAGAAGGCTCGGGGACGATGGAGAAGGTCGGGTCGTCGAAGATCAGGTTCTGATTGTTGCCGGTGCTGGAATTGATCACGGCGAAGGAACCAACGCTCACTCCGTTGGTCTCCAAGCTCCCACTGAAGGTGGTGGCGAAGCCGCCGCCCAAGTTCGTCACGCTGGCGGAGTACGCGCCCGACGTCGTGTTAAAGTCCACAGCCCACGACCAGACGTCTCCGCGCGCTTCACCGGAAGGGAGTAGATTGAAACCTGAGCCGTCGGTGTAGCTGAGTTCGTTGCCGTTGACAATACCGAACGACAGCAACTCGCCACCGCCGAAAGCCGCGGTATTGTTACCGGTGCGAATGTTCACCAGATTTGGTCCCGCCCCCGCGAGATCAAACCGCGTGATAATATCGAATTCAACTACGCCCGTAAGGTTTGACATCAAGGGACGAGAAATATCATAGCTTCCACTGCCGGAATACAGGGCGAACGAGTAGTTCCCATCAACCTGACGACCGTTTACGCCCAAGCCTTCCATGTAGGTGCCGCCGCCGCCCGTATCGCTAAGAGGCGTCCAGATATTGTACCCGAATCCGCCGTTGGTACCCGCCCAAGCATTGTCTGGTTGCGGCGCGTAGCCGCCAGTATTCGCATTGTCCTGCGCGACAATATCCGGTAGGCCTGCGAACGCCGAAGCTGCCGCCGTTGCCACGGCTGCTGCCACGAAAATGATCTTTACACCCTTCATCTTCCTCACCCTCCATCAGAACTGGTTTCTTAACTCGCTATGGACAGACTGCTAAAACGCTCCAGCCCGCATCCGTTCTCTTACAGTTTTTCTCAGTTTGGTGTCAAGTACTTTCGGCGCAAACCCAGGATCGCCCAAGCCTTGTGCATGACCGTGGCGAATTGTACCCAAGAGGTGAGGCAATCTCGGGTTTGTACAGAAAAAGAACGGGCCCCGCAACTCTGCGGGGCCCGTTCCAATGCCGAAGTTATTCGGCGAAGTACAATCAGACTTTGCGGCGACGGATCATGCCGATCGCGCCGAGCAACCCGACAACGACGAGACTGATGCTCGACGGCTCCGGAACCACGGTGAAATACTCGCCGGCTGTCGAACCAAAGTTGAACACAGCAGGATTTCCAAGGTTGCCGGTTCCGACAGGCAGGCCTGGCAGGAACTGGTTCGAGAGGTAGCTGTCGCCGCCGCCATTAATGTCGGCCATCACCATGACCGCGCCAGCTGGACTGCCGATCGTGGAAAGCGGGATTGTCAATTCAAGACCCGTTGTCGTGGCGGCGCCACTCGTGGCACCACTCAACGCTGCGCCGGCAGCTCCCATTGTGCTGGTGTGGGTATTGTTCAGCGCAAGACTGAAAGGACCCAAGTTCCAGTTGCTATAGACGCCGCTGGCCTGGGACGGGACACCGCCAAGATACGCCTGACTGGCTTGTCCACCGTTGGGAAGACTGAATCCGTCAGTGTACGCAGTGCCAGCATAATCGTTGATATCGATCATGTAGTTCGCGTTGAAACCCGGGCTGAACGTGGAGCCGTTCATGTTGGCTTCGTTCGAGGATCCGATATTCAAAACGTTTTGGCCGGGGACATCCGAGGAGCCGATAAACACATTGAGGTGGTTGCCGTTGTTTTCGAAGTTGCCCGAGAGGAACAGGTACAGATTCCCCCCGGAAATCACGCCGTATCCGGCATCCAACTCCGAGCCCACTGTGGCATCTCCGCCTCCGGGACTGTTGCCGAAACCGGTATTGATGGTTTGGACGGCCAAAGCGCTGCCATAGAAACCACTGTTCAAAGTTCCGTTAAGATTTTGGGCACGGACAGACGTTGCCAGAGCCGCTGACACGACTACAGAACCCACAATCAGAATGTTTTTCGATAATCTCTTCATGACCTCTAGTTTCCCCTTCGGTTGCTGATGCTTCACTCGCGTCGGTTCCAGACAGTAAATCGCTCTAACTATCTGGCCCCTTTATAGAAAAAATGGGGCTTGGTGTCAACACAAATAGCAACAATTTTTCGGGAACAAATCTGGTGGTTCCAGCAGCGTAGGATGATATACACAGGTAGGCTCGGTAACCACTCGAGGATCCGACGGGAGAGCGTACCGGATGGGCCAATCCAACGCCGGAATCGTGTTGATTTGCGACGGGGCGCACCTGAGACTGTGTGGAACACGACCATGGCCCGAGCGAAGCACAATCCTGCCGCTGGCGATGTGATTGGGGAAGCGAAGGCCCCACGCGTGAGAAAATCGAGGCTCCTGGCCCTTGGTTTTCTGACAATTGCCTTCCTCGCCTACCAACCGGCGTGGCACGCGGGCTTCATTTGGGACGATGACGATCACCTCACGGCAAATCCCGCGATGACCGCGCCGCATGGGTTGCACATGATCTGGTCGTCGTTGGCGATCTCGCGATATTATCCGTTAACACTCACCAGTTTCTGGGTGCAACGGCGCCTGTGGGGGCTGAACCCCATGCCGTATCATCTGGTCAACATTGCGCTCCATGCGATCAACGCGCTGCTCGTGTTTTTTGTGCTGCGCCGGCTGCGGGTGCCCGGAGCATTGTTGGCCGCTCTGGTGTGGCTGGTGCACCCGGTGAATGTGGAGTCCGTCGCCTGGGTTACCGAACTGAAGAACACGCAGTCGGGTTTCTTCTTCTTTTGCGCCATATTGTGTTTTCTTCGATTCGAGACGTTGCAGGGCGGGTCGCGATTGAAAATTGCCTCTACGAGTCGCGCCAAGCGGGGCTTGCCCGCCACGGATTCCTGGGCGGGCTGGTATGCGCTGGCATTGCTATGCGGGGCGGCGGCGATGTTGAGCAAGCCATCGACGGTAGTCTTGCCACTGGTCCTGCTGCTGTGCGTGTGGTGGGAACGGGGCCGGTGGCGGTGGATGGACGTCGCTCCTATGGCCCCGTTTTTTGTCATGGCGTTGGGAATGTCGGCCGTAACCGTTCTGGAGCAGCGCGGTCACGTCTTGAGAACAGGCACGACGGAATGGAAGCTTGGTGTCGCAAAGCGATTCATTATCGCCGGCAAAGCCGTCTGGTTCTACGCAGCGAAATTGCTTTGGCCCTTCCCCTTGACGTTTGTTTATCCACACTGGAACGTGGCGGCGGAGTCGCTGTTGTCATGGATGCCGCTGTCAGGATTGGTGGCACTGGGGATCCTCCTGTGGGTATGGCGACGACGACATCTGGCCCGAGCCGGGCTGTTTGGGTTTGGCTTCTTTGTGGCAGCCTTGTTGCCGGTGCTTGGATTTTTCGATGTGTACTATTTTCGCTACTCCTTCGTGGCCGATCACTTTCAGTACTTGGCCGGTGTCGGGCCGATCACGTTGTTTATAAGTGGAGGAATGGCAGTCTGCCAGCGCGGTGAACGACTCGGCAGATGTGTTGGCGGAGTTGCTATTGCCGTTCTCCTGATGATGCTGGGGTGGCTTACTTGGAGGCAAGCAGGCATTTACCGGGACGAGGAAACACTCTGGAGGGATACCATCGCCAAGAATCCGCAGTGTTGGCTGGGACATAACAATCTGGGGATCGCGTTGGTCCGACTGGGCAAGGGGCCGGAGGCAATCTGGCATTACGAGCAGGCCCTGCGGATCAAGCCCGATGACGCCAAGGCATACAACAATCTGGGAGCCGCCATGATGGGGCAGGGCAGGCTGCAGGAAGCAATCGGGCATTACGAGCAGGCGCTACGGATCCAACCCGATTATGCCGAAGCACACAACAATCTGGGAGCCGCCATGATGGGACGGGGCAGGCTGCAGGAAGCAATCGGGCAGTGCGAGCAGGCGCTACGGATCCAACCCGATTACGCCGAGGCACACAATAACCTGGCGGCCGCACTGCAAAAGGCGGGCAAGTTGCAGGAAGCGATCACTCACTGGGAGCAAGCCCTCCGGATCGAGCCCGATTACGCCGATGCGCACTACAACCTGGGGAATGCCTTGGTTCAAGCGGGCAGGCTGCCGGAGGCAATCGGCCACTACGAGCAAGCCGTGCGGATCAAGCCCGATTTCCCCGAGGTGCACAACAGCCTGGGTCTCGCGGTGGTCCGGCTGGGCAAGGCCGAGGACGCCATCTCACATTACGAAGCGGCGCTGCGAATCAAGCCCGACTATGCCGAGGCCCACTACAACTTGGGAGTCGCGTTGGCAAAGGTTGGGCAACTGCGGGATGCGATTGCCCATTGGGAGCAGGCAGTGCAAATTAGACCGGATTTCTTCGAGCCGCAGTTTAATTTGGCGGTGGCGTGGGAACAATTGGGCAAGCCGCGGGAGGCGATTACACGTTACGAGGAGGCGTCGCGAATCAAACCCGAGTTCGCTGCGGCGCAGAACAATCTGGCCTGGCTTCTGGCGACGCTCCCGCCGTCTGAAGGCGGCGACCCGGCTCGCGCGGTGGCGTTGGCCGAGCGGGCATGCCAGCTGACTGACAATCGAGCGGCTGTATCTCTTGATACCTTGGCCACCGCGTATGCCGCCGCCAGTCGGTTCGACGCAGCCGTCGCCACGGCCCAGAAGGCTCTCGAACTGGCCCGCACCACGTCCCAACCAAAGTTGGCCCAAGGAATTGAGGGTCGCTTGGAATTGTATCGAAGCGGACGCGCATACCGTCCGGCTTCATCTACCGCTGTAGCGCGCCCGTGAGATCCGTGATGCGCGGTGGCGTGAACGCGCTGGATGAAACCAAGCCAAACCCCGGAATCGTGTTGATTTGCCCTGGGGCGCACGTGAGACTGTTGGAACACGACCATGGCCCGAGCGAAGCATAATCCTGCCGGCGGCGATGTGATTGGGGAAGCGAAGGGCCCGTGCGTACCAAAATCGTGGCTCCTCGCAGTTAGTTTTCTGGCAATTGCCTTCCTCGCCTACCAACCGGCGTGGCACGGGGGCTTCATTTGGGACGACAATGACCACCTCACGGCCAATCCCGCGATGACCGATCCGCACGGGTTGCGCATGATCTGGTCGTCGTTGGCCACTTCGCGATATTATCCGCTAACGCTCACCAGTTTCTGGGTGCAACGGCGCCTGTGGGGGCTGAACCCCATGCCGTATCACCTGGTCAACATCGCACTCCATGCGCTCAACGCGCTGCTCGTGTTCCTGGTCTTGCGGCGCCTGCGGGTGCCCGGAGCATTGTTGGCCGCTCTGGTGTGGCTGGTGCACCCGGTGAATGTAGAGTCCGTCGCCTGGGTGACCGAACTGAAGAACACGCAATCGGGCCTTTTCTTCTTTGCAGCCATATTGTGTTTTCTTCGATTCGACGCCTTGCGGGGCCGGTCGCGATTGGAAATCGCTCCTACGAGTCGTGCTGCGCGGGGTTGGCACGCGCTGGCCTTGCTGTGCGGGGCGGCAGCGATGCTGAGCAAACCATCAACCGTCATACTACCGCTGACGCTGTTGCTGTGCGCGTGGTGGGAACGAAGGCGCTCGCCCCGCGCGGAGCGGGGTTGGCGGCGGGCCGACATCGTTCCGATCACCCCATTCATTGTGTTGGCGTTGGGAATGTCGGCGCTGACCGTTCTCGAGCAGCGCTGGCAGATCTCCAGGTCGGGGGCTGTATGGGAGGTCGGGATGACCCAACGGCTGGCCATCGCCAGCAAGGCCGTTTGGTTTTATGCGGCCAAATTACTTTGGCCCGTGCCACTGGTATTTGTCTATCCGCGCTGGAGACTGGACGCGATGTCATTTCTGTTCTGGATGCCGCTGTTCGGACTCGCTGCGGTGGGGACCGTCCTGTGGGCGCGCCGCCGACAAACCTGGGGTCACGCCGGGATGTTTGGGCTGGGGTTTTTTGTGACGGCTCTCCTGCCGGTGCTCGGTTTCTTCGATATCTATTATTTTCACTACTCGTTCGTTGCCGATCATTTCCAGTATCTGGCGAGCGTCGGACTGATCGCACTGGCGACGAGTGCCGGCGCGAATCTCACCTCACGAGCCGGGGAATTGGGGAGAAACATCGGGGTGGTCGCCGCCGGTGCCGTGCTCTTGGTGTTGGGAGCGCTCACCTGGAGGCAGGCGCATATTTACCGGGATGTTGAAACCCTGTGGTTGGACACACTCGCGAAGAACCCTCACTGTTGGATGGCCGACCACAACCTGGCGAACCTGTTGCTCCAACGGGGCGACACGCCAGGCGCCATCGCGCATTGGGAGCATGCGCTGCAAAGTAATCCTGATCTCCCCGACGTGTGCAACAACCTGGGGATGGCCCTCTTCTCGATGGGCAAAGTTCCGGAGGCCATCAGCCGTTGGGAGCAGGCGGTACGCAGCGATCCGGACTATTTCGGGGCGCACTTGAATCTGGGGGTGGCCCTGGTCCAACTGGGCCGGGTGCCGGAAGGAATCGGGCACCTGGAGCAGGCGCTGCGTATCAAATCGGATTCTTTCGAGGCGCACCTCAATCTGGCGGTCGCCCTGGCGCGGGTGGGCAAGGGCCAGGAGGCCGTCTCACATTTGGAACAGGCGGTGCGGATCAGGCCCGATTCGGTTTTGGCCCGGTCGAGGCTGGCGTGGATTCTGGCGACCCTGCCACAGGCCGAAGGCGGCGACGCGGTCCGCGCGGTGGGGCTGGCGCAACGGGCCTGCGAGCTGACAGGCAATCGCGGGGCCGCCAATCTCGATGTTCTGGCCGTCGCCTACGCCGCCACCGGTCGTTTCGACGACGCGGTCGCCACCGCCCAGAAGGCTGTGGAACTGGCCCGCGCTGCGCCCCAACCAAAGTTGGCCCAGGAAATTGAGTCTCGTCTGGAATTATACCGGAGCGGGCGCGCGTACCATCCAGATCGACCTGCCGCCGCGACAAGCCCGCAAAACCCGTGATGCGCGATTGCTGGTCGAGCGGCTTCCGACGTTTTCTGTAGCCCCCAATCTCATTCGGGGCGTGGAGATGACCCCGACAAAGATGTCGGGGCTACAAGTTGGCAGATTGCTGGCAAGTCACTGCGACGGCGTTAGCAGTCCGTCTAGTCGCCGACAGTCTGGGGGCCGCATATCAAGCAACCGTCCCGGGCCGTCACGTTGTACTCTCCCCAATCCTGCTGGATAATGCCGTAAAGGTTAAGGGGGTTGGTGCCGTTAGGATCGTGGCAGGGGCATGTGCTGGAGGTGTCACTGACGCAAGCATGAGGTACCCATTCGACGTGGTCGTCGGTATAGAGCACATTGCGCCCATCTGTTCCATGATTGTCAGAGGGTAGCACGTCGGGGGTTGATTCTCTGGGCACTCCCAAGTCGGATGCATCCGCACACAGCATATAGGTACGGCCCGGGTGGGCGCCCACCGGTGCCATACCGGTGGTCATTTTGGCGATGTAAAAGTAGCTGATATTCTGGCTGTGAAGGGTCTGCCACGTGGCGGCCGCCGAGGCGGGGACAAGGGTGTTATTATCGTTGAGGGCAAATCTGTCACTGGGGCAGTGGAATACGCCCGGATTACCGAGATAATGGTTCTTCACTAGGAGCCGCGCCCAGCAAGTGAACTTTCCCACGTTACCCTCGCCGCCGGCTGAACTACCGACGTCAGAATTCAAGATGTCGCCACCGTTCATATCTATCATCAGATTAGCGACGGTAGGGAACCAGCCGCCGTAGTCATCCGAATACATAATCATGCCCTGACCGATCTGCCGCAGGTTGCCGAGGCAAACCGCGCGGCGGCCCTTTTCGCGCGCCTTGTTCAGCGCGGGCAAGAGCATGGCGGCCAAAATGCCGATGATGGCGATGACCACCAGAAGTTCAATGAGGGTGAACGCCACACGGGTAGACCTGTGGTGCCTGTTGAGACAACCGTGGAAACGAGGGTTCATCGCGTCGTTACTCACTATTAGCAGAAATCCATGGTTTTTGTCAAAAGGAAAACGCTTTAACAATTCGATTGACTGGCCGAAGAGGCGGTTTTACAATGATGTTTTGGGTGGAAGATTTGCAGTAGCAGGGCTTGGATCGTTGGCCGGAGGCCGCTTTTATTCAGCATTGGGAGTTGCGCCCACTGATAGAGTTGGTCTACAAGGGGTTGGTGCAGAAATACGCCCCGCGAATGAAAGGCCTGTGACATGAGCGAGTCGAAACGACGATACACGATCAAGGACATCGCTGAGCAAAGCGGCGTATCCCTGTCAACGGTGTCGCTGGTCCTCAACGACAATCCCCGGATCAGCCAGACGACGCGTGCGCGCGTGCTGGAGACGATCGAGCGGCTGGGTTACCAGCCGAACCGCATGGCGCGCGCCCTGGCGTGGCGGCATACGCGGACGCTGGCGGTATTGGTGCCGCAGCTCCGACACGCGTTTGCCGACGTGTATTTCGGCGAGATCGTGAGCGGCATTTACGATCGCGCGAGCCGGCTTGGGTACAAGATTCTCCTGGAAGTGGCCCGGAACGAGTTCATCGATGGCAAGGAATACCGGCAACTGTACGACCAGAAGTTTGTCGATGGGATCATGTTCATCGGGGCCAATTCCCGCCACCGCTTTGTTTCCGAGCTGACGGATGGCTCGCGGCCGTTTCTGCTCGTGAACAATTACTCCAAGGAATTTGACCTGAATTACGTCGTGTCGAATTACCGGTATGGCGGCTGGCAGGCGGCCAAGCACCTCGTCCGCCTCGGCCATCGGCACATCGGGTTCATCGCGGGCGGCGTCGCCGAGATCCAAACGAGTCAGGACATCCTGGAATCCTTCCAGGAAGTGCTCGACGAGAGCGGGATCGAAGCTGATCCGAAGTTGATCGTGGACGGCTGGTTGACGGAAGAAGGCGGGATGAATGCCGCGGAGGAACTGCTGCGCCACAACTCCAACATCACGGCAATTTTTGCGCTGAATGACAAGATGGCGCTGGGCGCAATGAAGAAATTGAGCGACCTCGGTCTGCGCGTGCCGCAGGACATCGCCGTGATTGGCTTCGACGACATCCCGCAGGCCAGTTTTGCGATTCCGGGGCTGACGACAGTTCACCAGCCGCTCTACGAGATTGGCAAACTCGCGTGCGAACGGATGGTGGAATTGATCCACGGCAAGATCAGCCGCGTCCAGGAAGTCATCCCAATTTATCTTACCATCCGCGATTCGTGTGGAGCGCGGCTCAAGGACGCGGTCGTCGTCAAGACCACTTAATTTCGACAGGGGGCACGATCACAATGTATGGCCTGCGCTGCATGGCGCTATCTCTCGGAGTTGTCTTGTCCGTTGCAGCTGCCGTAGCGCAGGCGGCCGTCAAGACCGACGCAGAGATCGATCAGACGTTCACCTACAGCGATCCGAAGGCCAAAAACGTCACCGTGGCCGGTGAGTTCAGCAACTGGAGCGAGCTTCCCATGGCGCGGGACGACTCGGGAAAATGGTCGCGAACAGTCCACTTGAAACCCGGTTACTACGGCTACAAGTACGTAGTCGATGGCGACTGGATACTGGATCCCGGTAATTCCGCCCGGAAAACCGTCGACGGCCTGGAAGATTCTGCAATGTCGGTTGGGGGCGTGCGGGCAGTTGCGGACGGGGTGGCCAGCGCGAACAAAATCCCCGTCACGTTTTCGTTTACCGACGCCCATGCCACGAGCGTGCTGTTGGCGGGCGAATTCAACAACTGGGCGGACAACGAGGATGGCAAAGTCACGGGCCACACGGAGTGGTTGCTCAAAGGTGACGGGTCGGGAAACTGGACGTTGACAGTCCCCATGGCGCTGGGAAAGTTCAAATTCAAGTACGTGATCGACGGCGGGGCGCGCTGGGAAACGGACCCGAAAATGCCCGTGGCGACCGATGGCAACTCGGTCATTGAGGTGCAGGGAATGGCGTCGGCGCCGGCCCCAGTGGGCAGCGGAGGTGCGGCCTTCACGTACGCGGACGCGACGGCGAAGAGTGTGTTTGTCGCGGGCGAATTTAACCAATGGAGCGCGATTGCAAACCCCATGCAAAAAGATGCGTCAGGAACATGGACAGCCGCGATTCCACTCAAACCCGGCAAGTACCAGTACAAATTCGTCGTGGATGGCAATTGGAAACAGGACGCAGCGAATGCCGACGCTGCCGATGACACCTACGGCGGCAAGAACTCCGTGAAGACGGTTGGGCCGTGAACGTGCCGCCCCGACGAGTTCATTCTAGAGAAACTATGCAAAGACCTAAGATCGTTTTGATACAGCACTAAAATGTCGCACCATCAACCAGACAGCAATTGTATGCGGCACGAACCGCAGTCCCGGCGATTTGTCAACGCACTCGGCGATGGCCGGATCATTCTGAAGCTACAGAGCACATGCGACGCGATTGACGGCGCCCATCTGGTGTGGCGCGATGGATCGCGCGAGCGCCAGCACGAACTCGAGCGGCTCGGGAGCATTGACGGCAATGAGTATTTCCAGGCCACCGTCCCGGCGGAGATGTCCGGGGAATACATCTTTCATGTGAACGCCTGCGGGCAACCGCGCTGGTTTACACCGCGAGGGCTGGAGTTCAATTCGAGCACACCCGAGACATGGTTTCGCTACGACGCGCACGCACACGCATCATTTACGACGCCCGCCTGGGTCCGTGACGCGGTCTTCTACCAGATCTTTCCCGAGCGCTTTTGCAACGGTGACGCGTCGAACGACCCAACCGATGCCGAGCCTTGGGGCACGGCCCCGGCGCTGCGCAACTTCATGGGCGGCGATTTGCAGGGGATCTTCGGCAAGCTGGATTATCTCACCGATCTCGGTATCTCAGCGCTGTATCTGACGCCAATTTTCAAGAGCGCCAGCAATCACAAGTACGATACGATCGATTACTTCGCGGTGGACGAGCATTTTGGCGATATGGCGTTGCTGCGACGGCTCGTCGACGAATGTCACCGGCGCGGCATACGCGTGGTTCTTGATGCCGTCTTCAACCACTGCTCGAATCTGCACCCCTTCTTTCTCGACGTGAAGCAACGGGGGCGTCAATCGCCCTATTGGAATTGGTTTTTTATCAAGAAGTGGCCGTTCCCCGAGCGTTTCGCCCGCCACAAGGACGTGCTGGAATGGTACGAGTGCTGGTGGGGCTATCACACGCTTCCGAAACTCAACTACACGAATCCCGAGGTCGAGGAGTACTTCCTCAAGGTCGCGCAGTTCTGGCTGCGCGAGGCGCATACGGACGGCTGGCGTCTCGATGTGCCCAATGAGGTGATCCAGACGTTCTGGCCGAAGTTCCGCCATGTCGTGAAGGAGGCGAACCCCGAGGCGTATATCGTTGGCGAAATCTGGGACGATGCGACTCCGTGGCTGGAGGGCGACGAGTTCGACGCGGTGATGAATTATCGCTTTCAGAAAGCGCTGCTCGGTTACTTCGCGGAAGAAACGCTCGATACCCGGGCCCTCGATCAGACACTCCGCCGGATCATGCTCGATTACCCGGAGCAGACCACGGCGGTCATGTTCAATCTGCTAGGCAGTCACGATACCGCACGACCGATGACCGTGGTGAAGGGCGACGTCGCTTCCGTGAAGCTCATGGCGACCGTGCAATTCACGTTCGAGGGCGCACCGTGTATTTACTACGGCGATGAGATCGGCATGGAAGGCGGGAAGGACCCCGATTGTCGGCGCTGTTACCCGTGGGACAAGCCGGAACTGCAGAACCGCGAGCTATTTGCCTACTACCAGAAGCTCATTGCGATTCGGAAGGCAAACCCGGCGCTGCGGACGGGATCATTTCGCCCGATCGTCGTGGACAACGAGCGTGAATTGTATGCCTACGAGCGGCAGACGGATGGCAACCGCTGCATTGTCGCGCTGAATCGCAGCGATTCGAGTCAGAAGATGGAATTGCCCGCACGATTGACGGCGACCGAATTGCTCTCGGGCCGTTCCGTGAACGCGGCGGAGCTTGTCGTTCCAGCACGACAAGCGGCAATCTTACGGGTTGAGGCGTAGAGTGCAGCACGGCGCAGACTAAGCTTTCTTGGTGGCGTGCAACGGAGGACGCGGCAGATATGCGAAGAATACGAATAGTTTGTTTGAGTATGTGTTTCTTGTTCGTCTGTGTCTGGTGTCCGGCCAATGCTCTGGCCGCCTCCGAACAGCAAGCAACCGTCGAATTCAAGTATCGCCCGAAGGACGATGCGTCCCTGGGCACGAATGTCCAGGTCCATTCGGTCAACCTCGCCGGATCGTTCAATGATTGGAGTTCATCCGCCATGCCGATGACGGATCTCGGCGACGGCACGTACGTGAAGCGCCTCGCGCTCGATGAGGGACTGTATCACTACAAGTTTGTCGTCAACGGCAACATCTGGATGCAGGACCCGAAGAGTGATCCGTCGCTGCACGAGGACGACGGACATGACGGCTTCAATTCCGGGGTCTTTGTTGGCGAACAGGGCAAGGATTTCGGCGCCGCGCCTTCCAATGATGTCAATCTGGCCGCCGTGCGTCACGATCCGAAGCAGATCCGCTATTTTGACGTTGTCTCCAGCGACACAGTGGAAGTGAAGCTGCGCACCTTGCATGACAACGTCCAGCGCGTGATGCTGCACTGGCGTGACCACGCAGAGCGCGACATTCCTATGCAACGCATCGATACCTCAGCGGGTTTCGATTATTGGAACGCCTCGGTGTCCATCGAAGGGACAGACAAGACGGCGTCTTACTACTTCGTGCTCACGGATGGCGCCGTAACCAGAAGCTACGGTGCGAGTGAGCGCGCGCACTATGTCCGAGGGTTTGATGCCGATCTCACGCAACGATTTCCGACACCCGATTGGGCGCGCAATGTGGTCTGGTACCAGATTTTTCCCGAACGCTTTCGCAATGGCACGCCCGAGAACGATCCGCCGCACACACTGCCGTGGCGCTGGGATTGGTACAAGATGGCCGCGTGGGAAAGGCCCAGGGATGACGGGAAGTTTTCGAACGACTGGTACGGACGCCGGTTCGGTGGCGATTTCCAGGGCATTCTGAGCGAGCTGCCATATTTTCGCGAGCTGGGTGTGACCGCGCTGTATTTCTGTCCCGTGTTCGAGTCGAGTTCAAACCACGGTTACGATACGATTGATTACCGCCACATCTCACAGTATTTCGGTTTCAAAGGCGATAACGAGGGCGTGATCGCCCACGAAACACTCGACCCAAAGACATGGAAGTGGACGGCGTCGGACAAGCTGTTTCTGCAGGTCGTTAAAGCGGCGCACGCACAGGGGTTGAAGGTCATTATCGACGGTGTCTTCAACCACATGGGTCGTAACAGCTTCGCTTTGCGCGACGTGCAGGCGAATGGCCGGAAGTCGCCATACGCCGACTGGTTCGACGTGACGGATTGGGGACCGCCGGTGAAGTACCGTTCGTGGGACAACGGCGGCTCGATGCCGGTCTTCCACAAGGATTCCCAAACGGGATATGTTTCGGCCTCGGCGAAGCAGTACATCTTTAATATCACGCGACGGTGGATGGCCCCGAACGGTGATCCAGCCGAGGGCGTCGATGGCTGGCGGCTCGATGTCGCCCAGGATGTCCCGGCCCCGTTCTGGATCGATTGGCGCAAGCACGTGAAGGGCATCAATTCCAACGCCTACATCGCGGGTGAAATCTGGGGTATCGCGACGAAATATCTGCGGGGCGATGAATGGGATGCGGTGATGAACTACCAGTTCGCCACGCGCGCGATCCGGTACTTCGTCGACCATAAGCGGAAGATCTCCGCCAGTGAGTTTGACCACCAGCTCAAGCAGTTGCTCGCCAGCTACCCGATGCAGGTCAATTATGTCATGCAGAATCTTTACGATTCCCACGACACCGACCGGCTGGCGAGCATGATTGCCAACCCGGATCGCGGTTATAACCAGGGAGATCGCACGCAGGATGGCGCGCATTACGACGGGTCAAAGCCAGGGCCGTCCGCCTATCAAATCCAAAAGCTGATGGCAACGTTCCAGATGACCTTCCTCGGTGCGCCGATGATCTGGTACGGCGACGAGGCGGGCATGTTCGGCGCGGGTGACCCGACCGACCGCAAACCGATGCTCTGGCGCGATCTCGAACCCTACGATAACCCGCAGGACGCGGTCGTGCAGGACGTGTTCGAGCATTACCGTCGGGTGATTGCGATCCGCAACACATATTCAGCACTGCGCACCGGCCAACTTCACACCTGGGTCACCGACGACCCGAATGATCTATACGGATTTACGCGAACGCAGGGTAACGAGGTCGTTGCCGTGATTGTCAATAACAGCGATCGCGACCAGTCCGTGACTCTGAGTTCTCCGTTTCCCGATGGTAGCCGGGTAGTGGACCTGATGACTGCGGCCCCCGTGCAATTCGTCATGGTTCCCATGGAGGGCCTCAGCTTCCCGCATTTCGCAAAGAACGCCATGGTGCGCGCGATCCACCTGGGGCCGGACGTCGAGCCAGTCTACATCGTGCGTGACGGAAAACTCACCATCGCCCTGCCCAAGAAGAGCGCGGCGATCCTCGTGCGCGAGTGAGGAACAGCACTGCGGACGTTGCCCTCGGCGAAGATCACGGAGATCAAGCAGTTTACGACGGCGGCGTGGTGTGTTGCTGTGGGAATGCCGCGTGTTGTTTCGGAAGGCGGCGTTTTGGATTGGTCAGGGCCAGGAACACTCCCGTCCACAACACCAGGGCCAACGTGAGCAGGGGAATCATCCACATGGGAAACAGGCGGTGCGTTTCGGCAACGCTGACTCCATACCCGGCCGCCAGCCACACGTCGAACCGCAGATTGAATATGGCCAGCATCACGGCGGAACACAAAGCCAGTTGGCCGATGTACGCTCGCGCTGCCGCTGCCCCGGTTTTGCCCCGGGAATGGAAGAAATGTCCGATGCCCAACGCCAGCATGATTCCGATAATGGCTGCGGTTGCCATCCGGTCGTGCGCCCTCCAAGCCAGAAAAATCACGCACCACAACAACATCAGATGCGTCCCGGCCACCACCAAGGCGAGTCTGCCGGGCGTCATGGCCGGCTGTGGAGTTGCTCCGGCCGCTTCGCCCGGTTGGGGCGCAGCTTGGCTTCGTCGATACACGATGGTGATCCATGTGGCCATGACCATCGCAAAGAGCCATCGGAAGCCTGCCATTGCGGCAAAGTAAGTCCGGTCGTTCCACTGGAAATGCTGTCCCAGGAATTGCACGGCCTGTCCGCCACCGACGGAAAATCCCACCGCGAAAACCCACGCGAATGTGAGGGCCATCATTCTCGCCTGGCGTTCACGTCCGGTGGCACCGGTACACATCATCAGCCATTGCGCCGCGATACCGGCAAAGATTCCAATGAAGGGCGCAAGGCAGGCGGAGAGAACACCTGATTTGGCCGCGGCCGCGCCTTTTGTTCCCGCTCCCGCCCCGGCTGTAACGGCCGAGGCAGCCGCCATCGGCAGCGCCGCCAGCACGGCGCCCGAAAACTCCCGCCCCGGTGCCGTCCGGGTCAACGCTCCCTCCACGAACGCGACGACTTCTTCGTGCAGCAGCTTGCGCCCGCGCGCGAGCCGTTGCTTGACGGCGTCCTCGCTCAGGGTCAGGCTGCCCGTCGCGTTATAGGTGATGCAGCAGATCAGCGATTGATACCGCTCGACGATCTGGCGGAAGGCGTTGCGGCCGCCGGTCAGGCTCCATTCCACCAGTTGCGCGTCGTTGTTCGCTCCCGGAGATATTGTGTGAGTCGTCGTCATATCACCGTATAAGTACCGGAAAAGGATCAAGAGATGATAGGGAATGCGTCGCTGCGCTCCGGGATACGGATACGGCTCTACCGTCTGGTCCGTCGTGTCACGTATTGCCTGTGCCCAGTGATCAGGTCATCTGGTTGTGAACACGGGCATTCTGTTCATGGCCCGATGATCTGCAGGGAGTTGAAGAAGGCGTCGGCGCTAGAGCCGCTGCCGGCGTTGCGGTTGTACAGCGCGATGCTGTCCAATGTGCTGCCCGTCGCGCCGCTTAAGGTGCCGTTGACGGTGGCGTTGGTCGCGCCATTGGCATTGTTGATGACCAGAAGCGTGTAGGTGTCCGCAGTGTTCAGCATAAATATCAGGTGCAGGCCGGTGCCGGTAAACGGCACGCCGATGTTGTAGAGCCCGGCTGCGTCCACCACCTTGTAGCTGTTGCTGGAATCGCCGCCAAGGTAGAGGAACTCAAAGCGCACGCCCGTGTTGTAATTGCTGTAGCTGCCGGTGACATTGCCGTTGCGGAGCACGAACCCGTCCGAAAAGCCGGTGTTGATGTACCCATTATCCATGTCCAGCTTGACCGTGCCGCCGACGGGGACCGAATTGCTGAACCCGCGGTACGCCGCCGTGAAGTTGTTATCGTTGGCATACATGCCCCAGGATTTGCCGCCCACGTCAATGCCCGGCGACGCATCGGCGGCGTTGTTGGTGGATGAACCGATGAAGTAGCCGTTGGTATTGCTTCCCAACACACCGCTGCCCGTCAACGTCCACGGGCTGAAGCCCGTCCCGCCGTTGCTGCCGTTGGTCCAGCTTCCGCTGTAGGCGGGGTTGGCGGCGTTGTCGAGCGCCTGCGTGATCGTTTGCGACTGCGAGGTCAGCAGCATCTCGACGCGATAGTAGCGGGCAGGCACATTGGTTGCGCCGCCGGCATCCAAATAATTCGTGCTCGTCAGACTGCTGCCGGCGACATGGATCAGAGGACTGATATTCGTGAAGTTATTCGAGTAACTGCCGCCGGCGCCGCCCGTAGCCTGCACCACATTGGTGCTGCCTCCCGCCGCCCTCCAGACCAACAGGATGCCGTTGCTCTGCCGTGTAATCGACGTGATGCGGAACGGCGACGAAAGGGCGTTTGTCGGATCGGTGCCCGCCTGGAACTCTTCCAGGTTGGTGAAGCCGTCATGATCGGGGTCTGCCGACGGTGCTGCTTGCGGACAGGAGACGCAGCCGAAATACTGGATCTGCCACGCATCGGGCAACCCGTCCCCGTTGCAATCTGCCGAGCCTGTGGCGACAATCACATTGGAAATGTTGGTACGGCTGTTGCCGACGGTGTCCGCCGCCACAACCGTGAGGGTGTTGGTGCATGGGACAAGGCCCGAAACAGTCGCCGTCCAGTTCGTGAATCCATTCGCGCTGATGGCGGGCGAACCATCGACCGTCACCCCCGAGATGCCCGCGTCGGCGGAAGCGATTCCCGAGACCACAACCGTGTTTGTAAGGATGTACGTCTGGTCGAGAGGTGAGTTGATCGCCAGCAGCAAACATCCGTTCCCGGGGTTAACGGCCAGGGATGCCGTGGCGGAAACCGCTGGAGGACTGCACGCGCCGCTGACCAGGACATCGTAGGAGCCGGCGTCGGCAACTCCGGCCGGTGAGATGGTCAGTGTTGCGTTGGTCGCCCCGGAAAACTCCGCTCCATTGGTAATCGTAACAGTGCCGCCGTCCTGCCCGTTGGTCCAGCCCGAGCCGTATGCCGGGTCCGCCGCATTGTCCGCCTTCGCCCCGATGCTGATGCTGTTAAAGTATGCGTCAAACGTCGCACCGACGCCCGCGCTATAATTGAACAGCCGCACCTGATCGATGCTTGTGCCCGCTGTGCCGGTGAGAGTGCCCGTGAACGTCAGGGGCAGCCCTGACGGCCCGTCGGAGTCCGCCGCACTCACCGTCACGGAGTAGGCGTTCACGGCGGTCAGGGTGAATTCCAGATGCAGACCCTGGTCGGTGAAACTGATCCCCGTCGCGTTCGTGAGGCCGCTGGCGTCATTGATGCGGTACTGCGAATCGCCGCCTGTAAAATAGAACTCGAATCGGTTCGTCCCTCCCGCGTCCTGTAGCCCGAATCCGACGGAACCGGCTCCGATCGACCCGCCGTTTTGCGTGGCGTTATTAACATAGCCGTTGTCCAGATTGATCTTGAACGTCTGGCCAACCGCCAGTAGCTCATTGAAAGGACGGATTGCACCAGACAGCGCCCCGGCGTTTGCGTACATGCCCCACGCCTGGTGGTCCGTGTCGATGTCGCCAGTACCGTCCGGGTCTCCGCCGCCATTGGCAGTGGAGGAGCCGATAAAGAAGCCGCCGGTCCCATTCGTACCGGTGGTGGCCAATTGCCAGCCGGCGCCCCAGCCGACCTGTCGCCACTGATAGGTGAGGGGACCGGTGCCGGTCGCGCCGACGACGAACTGCGCCGACTGGCCATTGCACACCGTTGGCGAGGATGGTTGGTTCGTGATCGCGGGCGGGATGCTCAGCGTCAGCGTCGCCACGCTGGAGGTGACGGAGCCGCATGAATTGGTGAACAGGGCCCGGTACTGACTGGCGTTCAGCGACGGTCCGGTTTGGAACAAGTCGCCCAGGTCCGTGGCGTTGGCGGCGTCGCCCAGCAGCGGACTCACGCCCAGAATTTCCTGCACTGTCCGCAGGGTGGAGCTATGCGTATAATGGATGGCGTTGTTGTAGCCGCCACCCTTTGCAACGGGCGACAGCACAATCATCCCGATCGGTCCGTCCCCATTTTCACCTTCATCCCAGGTGATGAAGACGACGCCGCCGCTCAGATAAGCCTGTGAAGCGAGAATTTGCGGAAGATTGTTCGAAAGCCAGGTGTCGCCCTGCAGGATCTCGTTGCTCAACGGCGTGCAAGTGTCGTGCATGTCGTCGCACAGATTCGGCGTGAGAAAATTATAACGGGCCACGGTGTTGCTGGCCAGATCACCGGCCAATTGCGTGTAAGGCACCACGTTGGCGATGCAATACGCGCAAGCGGTGTTCTGTGTGCAGGTCACATCGTCGAAGAAGCAAAACGGTTCATGCCGTACCGCGTATTCCGGGTCACCGGCGGAATCTGTCGGCCCGGTATTCGTCAGCGGGCAGGTGCCGCCGGGGATACTTTCCTCGTACCCGCGCCACGAGATGCCTGCGTTCTTCAACAGCGTCGCCAAATGGTTCGTGGTGGTCTGGCTGTTCACGCTGGGGTCGTCGTCGTTTAAGATCCCGAAGTTCGTTCCCGCCTCCAGCCAGAGATAATTCGGCTCGCTGGGATGCAGGCCGGGCGGGTTGTAGTACTGCGTGGCGTAGGACGCCATCGGCAGCAGCGTGTTGTTGATGTACGGCGCGCTCGCATTGCCGCTGATTGACGCCCAATTCTCGTTCTCCATCAGGATCAGAAAAATGGGGCCCGTAACGGGAATCGAATTATTGGCCGTGACAATCAACTGCGTACTCGTGGCCCCCGCCACGTTGAGAAAGCTGGCGCCCTCGTTCGTGCTGATCTGCCATTGCACCGTTGGCGTCGGACTGCCACTGGCCGTCGCCACGAACATTACATTGGTGGCGGAGGGGCACACCGCCTGGCCGGATGGCTGCGCCGTCATCGCCGGCGAGACGCACTGCGCCGACGTGCGCGGCCCGCCCAGCAACGTGAAAACACCAGTCGCATACACGACGAACATGAACGATCGAGTTATCGTCGTGGCCTCCATTATCCGTTACTTACGGCACGAGCCGCACGCGGTAGTAGCGGGAGGGGATGTTCGTCGCGCCGCCGATGTCTGTTTGATTAGTGATGATCGTCGTGCCCGGGCCCGGCAAGATTAGTTGCGGAGGCAGATCGGCAAAATTGGTCGAGTAACTGCCGGCCGGTCCGCCATTCACGTATTGCAGCATATTGGTCCGGCCGCCGCCCGCGACCCAGGTCACGACCACGTTGGTGCCTTGTGTGACCACGGAAATGATGTGTAAATACGAGGTGCTGTTTGTGGGATCTGTGCCAGCCAGGAACTCTTGCAGGTTGCTGAATCCATCGCCATCCGAGTCCTGATTGGCCACGCTCGAATCAAGCGGGCTGAATTTGTACTGCAGCGCCCAATAATCAGGAATCCCGTCACCCGTGTAACTGTTGTTGCCATAGGTCACCACGACGTAGTTGTCCATGGCGGCCGATGTGAGCGGACCCTGGATATGGACGCGGCCGGTGGTTGTGTCGTACTGGGACGGCGAGGGGACGTAATACGCGCCGTTGGTGACCACCATGACGGGGGTGATGCCGGCGGGGATGCGCAGGTAGAGGTCATAATTCAGTGCCCCGACCGTGTGCTTGTTGAGATCGGCGCGGACATTGGTCGGGTTTTCCGTGATTGTGACATCGAAGCGCTGGCCTTGAGAGTCAAGGTTGTTGAATGTCATCGTGGTCCATGCCGAAGGCAGTTTCGGGGCGAGATAGCAGGTGTTGTTGCCGTTCGTCCCCTCCGGCTTGTAATCGAGGAACATCATCATTTGGTCGATGAGCGTTGAATGCGATTCCCAAGTATTGGGCCACGCGGTCTGGAGCCAGAAGCCGGGATATTTCTGCAACGCCGTGGTGGGTGCGATCTGCTCGCCGGCCAGTCCCATGGGCCCCAATTTGTTGACCAGCAGGTCCAGCATGTATTTGTTCGTATCCACCAAGGTGGTTCCTCCCAGGTAATCCTGCCAGCGGGCGTAGTACTCGCCATACCAGGAGCTAGCAAGGAACCACGGACTGTGCAGATAAGTGCCCGGAGACGTGTTCCAGTAGTCGTCGGTGACGCCATTGACGTTGTGCCCGTAACGATTAACCAGGCCGACAATGGCGGCGTAGTTGACCGTGTCGGTTTCGACCAGGTTGTCACGCCACGGGCCGCCGTTGTTGGCGCAGGCGACGCAAGTTCCCACAGCCTGACGCCCGTTGATCCACTCGACCACGTTGGTCATGAGCGGGTTATTGGGCGCAAACACCTCGTATGGCACGGACAAACCCAACTGGCTGATGTCGGCAGGCTCGATCCGGGCATTCATGCGGTTGGTGAGGCCACCGGTGATGAAGCCGACCTGATTCGTCCAGGCGGCGCCGTTGACGTTGTCTCCCACCATGAAGGCGAGGTTGGCGGCGTCCTTCAGGCCGCGCACAATGGCGCCGTTGGAGTACAGAAAGTCGTCGGAGGAATCCTCCCAGACGTTTTCACCGTGCATGAGGTTGGTGGCGAAATCGTAGTACGCGTTGGAATCGTTGGTGCTGCTGTAATAGCACGCAAAGGCGGATTGCAGGGCCAATTGATAATAATTCGCGACGAAGTTGGTGTCACCCGTTACCAGATAGTGGTAATACAGCCCCCAAGGGACCACGGCGGTTTCATCCAGTTGCGCGCCGGTCCACACGAAATATCCATCGGTCGTATACTTTTGCATGAAAAATGATTTCCCACCAGGGTTCTGGTCGGAATTACGGTAGGCGCCGTCGCGCAGCCAGTGATACAGCCCTGCGGCCTCGTTGGTGTGGGCGGTACGGTCCAGTGTGATGGCGGCGTACACGCCGTCGCGCGGCCAGACGAACGGATACGCCCCGTTGTGCATTCCCGCAAGGATCGCGCCCGTCACCGCGTCGATGTGCAGCGCGGTGATCAGCAGCGATCGTTTGAACAATGTGTTGTAGGACGCATCCGGAAAATTCGCGGTCACGCCGGCGCTGAGCCAGTTCGACCAATAGGTCTCCGTCACGGCCTGTGCAGTCGCCATGTTGTTGGTGTAAAACCAGGAGAGCATGGGCCGACCCCAGAAATTGTACGTTCCGGTCGCGCCGGCGAAATCATCCCAGGAACCGACGACCATCACGTCCACTTCATTGGTCACTCCCGGCGCGAGGGTAATGCGCTTGCCAATCCAGCCTTCCTGGTTGTCCGTCGCGGTGAGGTCACGCCAACTGCCATCCGCGGGCGTGCCGGTGCCGGTCGCTGTGTTTGTGACGAGTTTCATGACCGTTGCGAAATACAGGGAGGCGTCCTTCTGCCAATTGAAGGCGAACGAGGGACAATATTCTTGTGCGTAGCCGTCGGCAAAGCAAGAACTGTTGGTAATCGCAGTGCGGGCGGTGTTGTCGTACGCAACCATGGCGTTGTAATTGGTGCCGCCCACCGTGGTCTCCCAATACATGACATCGTTGGAGTTCCCGCCATTGATGTTAAAATTGGCATCGTAGTAGAAATCGACCGTGTTGGTGGCCGCCTGGTTGTTGGTTAGCAGGAACCGCTTGACGTACACGCCGTAGTTGGTGCGTGTGCCATCGGTCACGACGGGCAAGGCCGTGGTCGAGGGGCAAAAGTCGTATTGCACAACCTGAATGTTATTGCCCGCGGCAACCAGGGTGTTGGAGGTCGCCACGACGTTGACACTGTCGCTGTCCCAGCGCTGCCCGATGTTGGTGTAGTCCGTCCCATCCGAGTTTTGCAGCCAGTAGATGTTGTTCGTGCCGGCCGCGCCGATGGCAATGCCGCCCATGCCGGCGATCATGTTCATCTGGCCGTTGGCTTCCTGATCGAGGTTTGAGCAGTTCGGGAACTCTTCGGGGCCTCGATACCCTTCATTGGAGGTGCTGACGCCGTGGCGGTCGCCCACGCTTGGATAGTAGATGTCGTACAACGCGCCGTTTTGGTCGAGCATGGCATTGATGTAGCCGTTGCCAACAATCGCTTCTTCCTTCCAGTGATGAATGCTGGTCGCCGGATCGCTCGGATAACCAAAGCCCGGCCAGGGCATGGGATAAACCGTGTAGGTGTAGTTGTTGCCCGCATTGCCGTCGAGGTTGAGCGTTAGCGCGTCCGCATTGCCGCCGTTCAATCCCCCGGAAGGCGTAACGGTGGAGCTGAGCACGTAGTAAATGAGCGTTATGCCGGTCGGCATTGCCGGAATCGTTGCGGAATAGCTCGTGCCCGATCCTGCGGCCTCCACGAATGTCGAGTTCGCAAAGCTGTTCGTCGTCCACCTGACAAAGATGTGTTCTTCCGGCGATTTCGCCGCGCTCAAACCAACGCTCACGGTCACCGTATCATTGGTGCGGGGCACCGCTGGCGACTGCGCCGTGCGCGACACGGCCACAGGACGCGCCGAGGTCTTCATCACGGCCAGAGTGGCGGCGGCATTGGTGGGAGGGTTGAGGGTGCGGAACGAGTAATAAAGTCCGTTGGTCAGGGTGATGTTGGCGTTCGCCCCGCCGGAGTTCAACGAAGTCGTTCCATCGATGGTCACAACCGCGCCACCGCCCCAGTTTGCGCCGAACGTGCCATTGGCGGCGAGTTTGAACTGGTATCCGCCATTGGTGACATCGCCACCGGATGCGGCGACGAACATGACATTGGTAAACCAGTCGGCCCCGGCCGGCGTACCTGGCGGTGAAACCTTGTTCATGAGGAACGGGCCGGTGGGGTCGGCGGCATTGAACCCATCCCACGTGCCCGGGATATTCATGGTAGTCCATGCCGAGGCGGTTGCCGCAACGAGAACCGCGCCCAGCATGGCAAAAAACAGCGGACGGAAGGAACGCCGGCCGGTTGCTAAAACGTTTGAACACCGACACACTCGTTGTACCGCTTGTCTCACCATGATTACATTCCCTCTTGCCCCGGATGAATCAACCAGTTCCCGCGTACTCTTCGTCAGTAATAATATGCCGACCCATCAATACGTAGTCGTGCGAAATGGCCTGCATGTCCTTGACATAATCGGAAAGCACCAGCAAATCGCTGAAGCCGACTTCGGCAAACACACGGCGGGCCGCTTGCTGTTCTCCTAGAAACTCGGCTTCCAGCTTTTCCAGCCCCGCGTCCCGGGCAATGTCGATCAACTCCCGCACCAGCGCCCGCGCCAAGCCGCGGCCACGGTAGTCCGGGTGGACCACGATACTGATGCGGCCAATATGGCGCTTCCAGCCGGCCAGTTGCTGGTGGAGAGACGCGTCGGCAACGATTTGGCCGTCCGCAATGGCCAGCAATGGCAGGATCTTTCCGTAGTCGATGCGTTGGCACCAATCGCGGATGACCTGCAGGTCCGTGACCCGGTGTTTGAAGAGAATCCGCTCGGTTTCAGGGACGGCACAGAAGAATTCGTGAAATGCCTTTTCGTCGGAAGCCTCCAAGAGGCGCAACGTGGCCTCCAGGTTGCCCTTGAGGGTCACCGTCTTCGGATAGCTCTCCAGAATATGATCCACTTGGATGCGCTCGCTTCCTGAGATTGTTAACATAGCAAAACCATGCGCAAACATCAAGACTTAGAATACAACTAAATATGCCCGTTGTTATTGACCCAGGTTTTGGACGCGATAAAACCGGGTCGACGCCGCGTTTGCCGTGGTGTCCGTGTAGGACATCGACGCCTGATTAACGGCAGCGGTGATCGGCCCGCCAATGTTTTGCCAGGGACCGCCCGCGTTGCCGCCGTCCAACACCTGGTAGATGTAACCAGGTACCGAACTCCAGTTCACCACAAACCCACCGGGTTGCGCGGATTGTACGGTATCGATCATGAAGATGGACGCCGGATTGGTGGGATCGAGCCCGGCCATGTACTTGAACAGATTGTCCTGGCCGGTGCCGTCGGCGTCGCACGTGGCGCAGGACTGGCTGTTGGTCATCGTGCCGCTGACGTTGTTCATTGGCTGGTTGGGGAAATACTGGGCGCGCCACGAATCGGGAATCCCATCCCCCACGGAGTCGAGGGGCTGGCCTGTGCCAACCGTGGTGTCGAGCGTAGTGTAATGGCCCGCCACGTCAGTGAGGTTCATGTTGGTGGATGATGTGAGTCTCAGCAGCCGCGCCTGAATCTGCGCCATGCCGTTGGTGGGGATGTTCGTGTAATTGAACCGCCATTCCAACGGGTAGGTGGTGTTCAGCCCCACCGTGGACGGCCAGATCGCGGTCGCTTGGGCCCACTGGCCGGTGCCGTTCCCGTCGGTGATGCGATACCAGACGGCGCTGGTTGTGCGATCGGTGCGGACGACCACGCCGTAATTTGTACCGGTGACCGTTGTGCCGTTGGCCGGAAACAGGATCTGGCCCTGGGGCGTCCTCGTATCGTAGTAGAATGTCTGGGTGTTGAGGTTGTAGATGGAGGCCTGGCCATTGCGCTGGAGGAACGTTTTGGTGCGCAGGACGTGGAACCCTTCGTCCAACCCGGTTTGCGTCACGCCGTAATCGTTGTGTGGATAGAAGAAGGCGGTCGTCGCGTTGAAATTCGTGATCTGATAGATCGTTTCCATCCGCTGCTTCATCGCGACGTCGGCAGTGGCGAGCGGGAACCACGGGTTCGCGTCGGTACGGTATACGCCAATCTTGTAGCGCAACACCGTTCCGGTCGCCATCTTCGGCAGCGTGGCGGTCCACCACACGGGCGTGGCCGTGCCGTCGAAGGGACCATTACTGTTAAACGCCAACGGGACGACCTGGGTCGTGCCCAAGCCGAGGCCCGCGCTGCCATCGGGGTACGTTACGCCGTCAGTCGTATAGTACAGCACCGCGTACTGCGGTTGGTTCGTATAGCCGATCTTCACCCAGACCGTGATCGGCTGGTTGGCGGCGCTTTGGGGCGCCGGAACGAACTGGAGCGTTGGATTGGCCAACTGGTTGCTGGCGGCGGGATCGTGGTAGACCCAGGTGACGGTGCCGACGCTGGTGTTCGTGCCGCTGCCATTGTTCACCGTAAACCCCGCCGTGCCGATGGTGGCCTGATACGTCTCGCAGCCGGGCGAGCCAATGATGTTGCGCGACACGGCGCGGGCGGCGAACATTTCCGCGACGCGCTGCACGAAGCCCATTTGCTCGTAGCCCAGGAAAACGTCGTCGGCCAGCCCGGGGCGATTGTCGCGGAGATCGCCCGACTGTGGGCCGAGGCCCATCTGCGAGTTGAGATCGATGCCGCCGTCGAGCTTCATCAGGATGTTGGCGCACGAGCCATCGGCGCGGGCAATAAACGAAAGATTCGCGGGATTGGTGACGCAGGGGACGGTCATCGGGTACTGGTATGAGCCCGGAACCGCATTGGTCACGCCGTACGGGTTGAAATTCGGGTCGCCGTTGACGCCATCCTGGCGATAGTAGGTCATCGTGCCGGCCTGTTGGCCATTTTGCAAAATGGTAATCGGTTGCACCGGGTCGTAAATTCCGTCGTTCCAAACCGCCGGCATTACGGGAACACTCCACGAGAACGCCCAGTAGCCGCCGGCGGGAGCGATGATCGGGCCGCCACCGTCGTTGAGCAGGTAGCCGTTGGTCGCAACCGTCGCACCGAAGCCGAAGGCATTGTTGAACGTCGAGTAATTGATGAGCCTCGCACCGACGGGGAATGAGGTCGCGTAAGAGCGCGATTGGCCGCCCGAGCCGTTTTGTGCCAGCATGAACAATAGGACCGTGGCGGACGAGGCGGTCATGTTGGTATTCTCGCGGAAATCCTGGCGTTCGTAGGCGACGTAGTTTTGGTCACTCCACTTCGGGTTCTGGTTGCCGCGGGCGAAGAGTTGATTGATGTAACACAGGTTCGGGAGATACGGTGGCGGATTGCTGGCGACGAACTCGCCCAGGAACGCGTTGTCGCCAATCGCGGGAAAGGTGGGGTTGGCGGTCGACTCGTTATAGCCGTCGGTGTACACACTGGGCAGGCCCGCCCGGGTCAGTAACAATGCGTTCGCCGACGTGCGGTCATAGATCGAGATGGCGTTGTAATCCTGAACTCCGGCATGGATCAGGCTGGTTTCCTCCCCGTCGAACGCGTACTCCCCGGTCTGATCCAGGCCCCAGAGCCCGCCGCTGCACCCACCGCAGACGGTGTTAAACATCGCACTGTAGAATTCGTTGTCGTCGACGCGCATGCCGGCGTCGACGTAGTTTTGTTGGCAGGTAACGGTGCAGTTTGTTGGCTGGCCAAGGTCTTCGCCCCACATCATGGCGTTGTCGCGCGGGAGTTGGTCGTTGAACAAGCTGGCCCGGAGGTTACTCCAACTGTTGAAGCCGTGGGTGATATTGAACTGTGCCTGAATGTTGCCGCAGTAGCCAGAGGTGCTGATGTCCTTGTTGTCGCCAGCAGTGTAGCCCTGGTCGCCGAAGAAATAACTGGGGACACCCTTCACGTCATCCAGTTGAATTCCGTCGCACTTGCTCTGATCCATGAACCACCGGACAGCGCGGATGAGCATCGCGTTGACGTTTTCGGGAACTGGCTGGCCATGGCCGTCGAACGGACTGAACTTGTTGCCATTCTCATCGGTCGCAACGACCACGTTCGTATCGGGATACAACTCGGGATTGTTCGGCTGCCGAATGCCGTACCACTTGGGATAACTGTTCATATAGTACCCGTTCACGACGTTCGGACCGAAGCTGGCGTTCGGATCCTCTTGGGCAATGTCGGTACCGAAGGCATTGTAATTCAAGTCCGGCCATTCCGTTTGGTAGTCGAAATAGCCGCTATACGTGCTGTAGTTGCCGTTGGAGTTGATCAGATGGAAGTCCTCCGGCACGAAGCCGGGTTGCGTGTTGCTCAATGTACCGGGTGGGGTGTCGGGGAGCGCCCCGCCGTTCTGGTTCATCACGTTGGAAAAGTACACGCGGAGGCCGAAGCGATGGGCCACTGTCACCACGTTCAGCAGATCGTTCGCCGTGCCATAGAGCGTGGCGGCCGAGGTGCCGTAATCGAAACGATTGACGGTGTCATAACCCACCGAATTCGTTTCACCGGCGATGAACGGGGGCGGCAGCCACAGCGCCGTATAGCCTGCCTCCGCCACCTCGGGCATGCGCGTGGCGATCTGATTCCAACTGGTATTGAAATACTGGAGGATGGCTTCCGCGCGGGCCCGGCTCGCGCACGCAACCCCCAAGAGGATGGCTACAGCCAATATTTTTCGACTCATCGTTGGTCCCTTTCCCCTTTGAGGGGTTCCGTGTCGCCAAAGTCATCCAACCTACGTCCCGGCCTGTCGATAAGGTGAAATTCACAGGATCGCAACTCGGCGCCAGTTCCACTCTCACAGCTTGTTTCATTCCGTCTCCTGAGTATGGAATTCGGGTTCGTGGAGCTGGTTCCCGCGATGTATTCCTGCAGGCTGCTCATGCCGTTCCCGTCAGCATTATCCTGGGCGCGCGACTTATCAACCCATATTTCCCGGATTCGTTTCAGAAGTCAATGTTAGTGACATATATTGGAGCCACATAAACAAAGGCTCTGGTCGATGTTGAGGCGACAAAAAGCGGAGGATTTAATGGGTGCAACTAACAAATCGGCTCTGCGGGCAACTTTTGATAGTCGTGTGAAGCTGGAGTTTCACGGTTCCAAGGTCACCTCCGATGCGGGCCTACTGGCGTACCGGGAACTCGATGACGTGCTGGAACTGACCGAAAGGAGTAAAGAGTGGTGGCTTGTTGGATGATTGGCGCACGGGGAAGAACACGCAACACTCGCTGGTGGCCCCGCTGCGGCAATCTCACGGGAATTGTTCCGGACTATTCTGGAAAGGATTGGGTGGCTGAGGTTGCCCACACCGCTGCCCGGCTGATGCTCGCTGGGCGGCAAATGCGAGAAAGAAAGAGGGCAGGCGGCGATGTTTTGTCTGCGCTCGGTCTAAAATCGGTGCAGGACGCAATCCAGAGCCGAAGGCATTGTCTCCGGAGCCAAGAAAAGGCTTGCTTGCAGTGTCGGGAGGGATAAAATGCGTTCAATGAAACTAAATGGCCCGCGATGGTTGCGGGCCGCAGGTCATATGGGAAATGTCGGATTAACCCTGATCCTTTGCGGTCGGGCTGCGCTGTTATCTTGACTTCCAAGGCTGTATTTGCTTGGATTCTGGGAGAGAAGTGTAGTGCTGGCGAGTGAATCCCGGGAGATATTTTTGTGAAAAGGGCGAATTGGCTTTGGGTCGGGTGTACTGTCGCAACCGTTTTGTATGGCTATTTCTTTACCGAAGGTATAGCGGACGCCACACTGACGACAAATAGCTGGACCGCCAGCGGCAATAAATGGGAACTCGGCGTGAACTGGTCTGCTGGTGTGCCGTCACTCGCGAACGCCATCGATTTGGTCACGGGCGGCGCGATTCCTGCGGGACCCCGGACGATCACGATTGATGCGACCACGGTTGCCAGCAACGCGATCAATGGTTGTATGACGGTGAGCAACGTGACGGTCGGGGGCATCAACATCGCTCCCGATACGCTGTCCCTCAATAATGCCAACAACGCCTCTGGGAATAATGTGATGACGATCCTCAGTGGGTTGACGATCTCCAGTCACGGTTTCATGACGATTACGAATTCCACGTTGAAGGTCGGTTTACCAGGCGGCTACTTGATCGACGACAGTTTCCTGACCATCAATACCGGCAGTTTAATCGGCACAAACGCGTCGGCCTACATTGGCTATACTGGTTCCGGTCAGATGACGATCTCTGGCGGCACGTGGCTGGGCAATGCAGTCAGTGTTGGTAATTATGGCAGCGCACAAGGCACATTGACGATTGCGGGAGGCGCCGTAACATTGCAATCGACCGAGACGTCCCCTGCCTTTCTGTGGATCGCCTCGGCTGCGGGCACGGCGGGGACTGTTTGGCTCACGGGAGGGCAATTGACAGTGGACGACAACACGTTTTCGGTAATCATTGGGAATGGGGGAACCGGACAAATGACCGTATCCAATGGCACGTGGTATGGCGGGTCGATCACGGTGGGCGCCTACGGGCCGGGTACGTTGACCCTGGCCGGTGGTACCAGCATACTCTATGAATATCTGGCTTTGGCCGATCTCGTTGGAAACGCGACGGGGACGGTGTGGATGACCGGTGGTGAACTGGAGACCACCAATAACGTGACAGACGTGGGCGTGTTAGGTGTCGGTCAGATGACGATGTCCAACGGCATCTGGTTGGCCAACGCGATTTGGGTCGGTCATGTTACGGGTTCTCAAGGAACCTTGACCCTGGCCGGCGGAACCACCACGTTTATGAATAGTACAGAAGAATTCTTTCCAAACTTCCTGACCATTGCCGGGGAAGCAGGTACCACGGGCACGCTGTGGATGACGGGCGGTCAATTCACGATGACCAACGCCACGACCTTGGTGGGTTCCAATGGCGTCGCGCAAATGACGGTGTCCAACGGCACGTGGCTGGCACGGGATGTATTCGTCGGGTTTGGCCCCAACTCGCAAGGCACGCTAAGCGTGGCTGGCGGCACCAACCTTTTCACGTCCATACTCGATGTTGGCCGCAATACCGGCATGACGGGCACAGTGTGGATGAGCGGTGGCGAACTGATCGTTACGAATACGGGAGTTGCGATTGCTCTGGGGGACAGCGGTGTAGCGCAAATGACGATCTCCAATGGCTTCTGCCAGACTCCTGCGCTCTATGTCGCCTACGCGTCGAGTGCACAAGGCACGTTGTCCCTGGCCGGCGGGACGTTGATGGTGGGGCAACAAGGGATGATTCTCGGCAATGGCCCTGGGAATACCGGCAGCGTATGGATGACGCAAGGTCGGTTGATCACCACCAATGCGTTGACCGAAGTGGGAGCCGCCGGAGTTGGAAGTCTGACGATGTCCAATGGCACCTGGGACGCGGGCAGCGTGGTGGTGGCGGATTTTGATGATTCAGAGGGAACGATTAGCGCGATCGGCGGTGTCGCCACCATGACCAATCTGGTGCTGGGCGATTGCGCGACGGGTGCGGAAGGTTTTTTAGTTGTGAAAAATGGCAATGTATTTATCACCAATGCGACGCACACGGCCACGCTCGACGTGCGGAATGGATGGATGTTCATTAGCGGAGGGCAATTGGTCGTGGACAGGGTGGTGATGACGAACGAGTGCGGGCTGTTCATCCAGGCGGGCGGGACGGTGAGCGTCGGTAGTGTGCTTCTCGATCCCAACCTTGACGCGGACGACGACGGATTGCCCAATGGCTGGGAGATTGCGCATGGGCTTAACCCGCTTTCCAGCGCGGGCAAGGACGGGGCGGATGGCGATCCCGATGGTGACGGCTTCACCAACTTGGAAGAGTACGAGGCAGGGACCGACCCGCAGAATCCGAATTCCAATCCGTTGAAAATCACATCTATTGTGCAACAGGGTAATGATATTCTGCTTACCTGGACGACGGCGGGAGGAAAGACCAATCGGGTGCAGGCCGCCACAGGCGTGGCGGGCAGCTATTCCAATAATTTTGCCGATGTCAGCCCGGTCATCGTACCGGCGGGCTACGACCTGACGAGCGCAAGCTATCTCGATGTTGGTGGCGCGACCAACGTGCCCGCGCGGTACTACCGCGTGCGGCTTGTCCCGTAAGGGCTGATCCCGTGATACCGCCGAAGTTGAGATTAGTAACTCGCATGAACGTTGTAAAAGCGTTGGACGATATTCGTCACCGATGTGTCGGTGTAGGACAACAAAATCTGGCCGCTGCCGGCGGAGACCTGCGCGTTCGGCAAATTGGTCCATCCGCCGCCCAAGGAGTCGCACGACATTACTTGATAGGATTTTCCCGGTACTGCCGCCCAGGTGACGGTATAGCCGCCCGCGCCGGATGATTGAATGCTCTGAACAAGGAAGCCAATGGAAGGATCGAGCCTGTCCAACACACCGTCACCGGTGCTATCGATAATGGCGCTGACCGGGACGGCGAGGAATTCGTTGGATTCGATATTGCCATTGCCGTTGCCCGCCGGGGCTTGCGCGACCAACGCCCCGCCATTTGTCGTATTGTACGCTGCGGCGCACAAGTACAACGTCGTGGGCATCGAACCAAACTGCTGCACCAAATCGATTGTCCCCTGCATTTGGCCGGCGTTGGTGGCGGCCTTGACCGCCTGGTTCGATGCGGTCACTGTCGTGCCGTTGATTGTTTGCCAGCCGACGTAGCTGCCCATGCTCTCGCCGCTCAGGAACGGAGTGGCGCCCGCGACGGCGTTGGAGCCGACTTTCGACCAGGTCGGGAACGCGGGCGACATGGCGGAAAGCTGGTTGGCGACGATAATGAAGTGGTCGTTCAACGAGTTGCTGCCGGCATAATTTCCCGGCGACCACGTGGCGACGTACAAGACTGTGCCGCGGACCGCTGCATACAGGGTCATGCCCGGCGAAGTCAGCAGATATCCGGGGTAATTGCTCACACTGCTGTTCAGGACGAACGCGGGTGGCGGCGCGGCAAGCGTCGTCGCGCACACAGAAGATGAGAAGGCCGACGCGCCGCCGCTGTTGGTCGCGGCGATCGTGTAGCAGTATGTTGTGTTTGGCGTCAAACCGGTGTCGAGATACGAGGTTGCTGATACGGTCGTAACTCGATTGCCTCCGCGTGTGACAATGTACGATGTGGCGCTCGTCGACGCGGACCAGGTCACGTTGATTTGGTTCGTGGCCACGGCCGTAGCCGTGACGTTGGTCGGTGTGGACGGCGGATTGGGCAGTGAATTGGTGGGGGTTGTCGCGCACACCGGGGAACTCTGCGCCGAGAGGCCCGCGGAATTCGAGGACGCGATGGTGTAACAGTACAGCGTGTTTCCCGTCAGCCCGAGATCGCTGTAGGTACCGGTCACCGTAGTCCCGACCTGCGTGCCGCTGCGGTAAACCACGTAGCCGACCGTGTTCGACGTGGATGGCCAGCCGAGGTCAATTTCAGATGCGCTTGCCGCGGTCGCCGTAATATTCGTAGGTGTCGGCGGCACTTGCGGCGCGGCGCCATTCGTGACGGCGAACTTGTAATCCTGGCCGCTGTTGTTGTCCCAGGTGCCGGCGCCATTGTTGGCGTCACAGTCCAACTGGGTCGCGGTGCTCGGAACGGTTGTGGTGTAAACCCAATCATTGGAGGCGGAGTTGAACGTCATTGACGGATCCGGCGAGACGACGGTGGCCCAGTTATTCCAACCGAGGTGGATATCGATCTGGCTCGCACTGGAGATCGGGCCGCCAGCAGGGGTGTACGTAATCGTAACCGGGTTGCCCGCAACGGGAGTCGTGGGCGAGACACAGAATCGCCCAACGCAGCCTGAGCCTCCTCCGCCACCAGTACCACCACTCCCGCCCGTTGGGGTGGGGGAGACATAGACGTGCTGGATCGGTGAGTTGAAGGTGTTACCGTAGCTGTCGGTCGCGCTGACGTAGTAATCGACGTATGTATTGGTGAGTCCGGTCACCTTGGCGTAGTAATAGTCGGCGATGTATTTCGGCGGCAGCAGGGTGTTTTGCGGTGCGACGGATCGGTCGGTCATGGACAGACCGACCCACGGGCCGGTGTCCGCGCCGCCCGCATAGGTCTTGAACTCGTCCTTGGTCGGCGGATTGCCGCTGCCGTCAGAACGGTAGAGCAGTGTCACATTGGTGATGCCCGAGACGTCGTACGCGTAGGTCCACACCCAAAAATCGGTATTAGTGGGAATGTACTGTTTGTACGAATACTCCACGCCGTAGTTGGTCGATCCCGGATTATAGGGATAACGTTGTGGGATAAACACTGTCGGCGGCGTCGTGTCCAGAGATGGATTGGCGGCCAGAATGGAATCGACGTTTCGCACCGCATTGGACTGCGCGATCACCGGGCGCCAGCATTCATCCGCAGTGCAACCGAAATAGACAAAGCCGCTGTCCAGGCCGGCAAGATAGTAATGCCAGCCCAGTTCGACCGCCGCAGGCGTCTGGCCGAAGCTGCCCGGATCGCGGATTTGGTCGATACGATTTGTGTAGCCTGAAAGAGTGTTCTCCACTTGCTGGGCGGTCTTGACGCGATTCTCCGTCGCGATGATGACGCGCCACACGTCGGCCTTGTCGCTGATGCCGGCGCTCGGATCGACGACGTTGGGATTCGACCCGGTGATGCTGGGCGGCCAGTGCCAGTTGACAAAAACCGGCGAACCAAAATCGCTGTCAGCGTCCACCCAGCCACCATCTTCGACGTGAACGACGTCGTTGGTGCTTGGTGGAAATTCCGACAAAAACTGTTCCACAGTGGTCGGCTCGTAGCCGTCTGCCACAGCGGTCTGGGCAAACTGGGGGACCCACTCGTTGTAATAGGAATAGCCGCCGCCCCACGCATTGTCGCCGTCGTGGGCGAGCAGGAGGAATGAGGGTTTGCTGGGATTGTTGGCCGCGGCGATCGGAGCAATCTGGCCGAGGTCCCATGTGCTGTAGCCGTCGTCCCAACTAAGCGCCTGATCGGACGGGACCACGATGATCGTCGATGCGTCGCCCGTGGTGGGGTCGACATAACGCGCGTAATGCAGTTGAAACGCGAAGGGTGCCGTCGCTGTGGGCGAACAGCCGCGCGAGATGCTCCGGGTGATGTAGCTGCCCGATCCCTGGGCCGGGTTGATCTGGTCGGCCTTGTTGGGAATATCGCAGTTCTCGCCGCCGGATCCAAGGATCAGCGGGAAGTCCGCACACGATCGCGTGAGGTGATTGTTGGCAACCACGCTCCAGGCGATGCCCAGTTTGTTCAGTGTGGGAATAATGTGCTCGCTGAAGCATGTTTCCGCAGGAAAATATCCACGGGAAACCTGCGCGTTCGGCGAATTCCAAAAAATCTCCTGTTGGCGCTGGTCGATGAGGATGTCCATCTCCAGGGTTTCATCGCTCACGAATGGGGCGATGCAATGATGGTACGTAAAGTTGGTGAGATCCAAGCGCGGTTTGCCGTTGGTGGTCGTCCATGTGCGGGCCTGTTCGTTGCCCGCGTACCAGGTTGTACTGTAGCCCATGGATGGATCGCCCTGGGCGAGACTCTGCACGTTTTCCATCAGCGCCCCGGAATAATTCACCTGTGCGCCTGAGTTCGCATAAGAATTCAGGTCTTGGAGGACCGTATTCGGTTCGCCTTGATAGGCGGAGAGCCGGTCCGCATCACTGAACACATTCTGCAGGCTGGTGTCACTAGGATGTCCGAAACCGGCTTGATCTAGTTGCAACGTGTCCCACGCATTCTGATAATGATCAGCGGCATGATTGGCTGGGGCTCGGTCAGGCCAGTAAATCGGCTGATGAAGATGCCAGAGCCAGGAGGTGTGGACGCTGGTGTTGGCGGAAGCGACCAGCGTAGTGAACTGAAGCGTGACGCCAAGCCAGAGCAAGCCACGGCTTCTTGAACTATTCATAGCTCCCGTCGTGGGGTACACACATATGTGGTGTAAACCGCTTTACTCCATCGACCAAAAAAATCGATCTGCGTTGCACTTCATTACCTGCAGATCAGGCCAACAGGCTAGCGATCCACGGCACTAATTGCAAGAATAATCTCCAGTCCTTGGTTTCAATAAGACCCCAGGCATTTCCCTTGGTACGGCGGTTATTAAACCGGTCGCCGAAGAGCCCAAGCCGCTTGCGTCAGCTCCCACGCAACGGCAAAAACCCTACTTGGCATTGGCACCGTTGTAGCTGATACTATTGTGTTTCAGGCGATCAAGACACGGGGAATCAAGGGAAACCGCATGCGGCGCATGGCATCAGGATTTTGGCTGGCGGCGATGTTACTGGCGACCGCCAGCGCCCAGGATCTTCCCACCTTCAACACCAATACCCTGAGCGGCTTCTGGGCGACCGCCCAAGCCACCAACCGACCCGTCACCGTCGTCTCATTCGGGGATTCCGTGGCCAATTCCTACGCGTCCGTCACGTTCTCAGTGATGAACATGCTGGTCGAAAGCCTGGGCGTCGCCGGTTATTCGCTCAACAACTACGCGAACGCGACCCTCCCCAATCTCACCAATGGCGCGCAGGTGATCACCGGTCCCACGGCCCTCTGGTTTTCGGACTATTACCAACTCCCCCCCGGCGGCTACCTCTGGTTCGAAAACCAGGCTTCGGCAAACGGCGTTTACTCCGACAAGCTGGGCGTGTTTTGGGTCGCGCAACCGCAAGGCGGCCAGATGACATTCTCGGTCTCCACAGATCAGGGTGCCTGGACACCGTTGCTTACGCTCAATGGGTTCGCCGCCGTCGCCACAGGCCAATACACCAACGTCGTTCTCGCGCCGGATTTCCACCGCATTCGGGTCGACGGTGTCACCGGCACGAACTACGTCATCGGCCCGCAATTGCTGCTGCAGACCACCAGCGGCGTCCAGGTCGCGTTCATGGACAAACAAGGAATCGCCGTCAGCGATGTCACGAATGTTCCCTCCGCGATCCGCACCCCGATTTTTGCCGGGCTGGCGCCCGACCTTCTGATCTGGCATATGAAAGAAGATGGCACGACCGTGACGAGCAACGGCTTGATCACGTGCGAACAGTGGTGGTCGAATGCCGCCCCGGCCTGCGAAGTCATCTACATCGGCACGTATTACGTATCCGCCGATACGAATCCGGCCACCGCCGTCACCGTCGCCCAAAATACCCTCGTCCACTACACCGCGCAGCAGTTCAACCGCGCCTACTGCGACCTCATGAATCCCAGTATCAGTTTTCCGTGGATGAATTCTCAGGGCTACATGAGCGACGGGACCCACGTCACTGAGAATGGCGGACTGTATCTGGCGCGCTACTTGTGGTACGACTTCGGTTTCGGGGCCCTCGGCGTTGGCATTCCGCCGCAGACGGTCAGTTTCACGGCTTCCCCGACCAACGGCGTGTTTCCAGTGTCCGTGAACTTTCAAGACACCTCCGTCGCCAGCGTCACCAACTGGTTTTGGAATTTTGGCGACGGGAATACCACCAATCTCATGACGGAAACGGTGCGCCATACGTACGCTTCCACGGGCACCTTCACTGTCACCGAAATCATCAGCATCCCCGGCGGCTCGCTCACCAATACTCAGGTGAACTGCATCACCTCGTTGTTACCGCCACCGATCGCCAATTTCATCCCCGGTCCGACCAATGGCGTCACTCCGCTGGTTCTGACCTTCAGCGACACCTCGACCGGCAATGTCACCAATTGGTTCTGGAACTTCGGCGACGGCAACACCACCAACGTCACCGTCCCGAGCATCGGCCATACGTACTCCACGTCCGGCGTCTATTCCGTAACGGAAACCGTCACCGGCCTTGGCGGATCGAGCAGCGTCACGCGGCCCAACGACGTCACCGTGCTGACACCGCAGGAAGCGTCGCAATTTCAGGCGTGGCTCACCCAGTATTTCAACTGTACCAATTGCCTGCTGACACTGTGGGACGCCGATGCCGATGGCACCGGCCAAAACAACTTTTTCAAATACACGGCCGGTCTGGACCCGACCAATCCCGCGTCCGTTTTCATCATCAAACCCGCCAGCGTCCAGAATCTATCGGGACAGTTCAGCTTGCAGTTCACCCCGGTCGTTGCCGGCCGCAACTACACACCGCAGTACAGCCTAAACTTGGGCAGCGGCGTCTGGCAGCCACTCACGAACTACACCGGCCCCGTGACCAACGGCACCCAGGTCACCCTGACCGACATGAGCGCGACGCAAACGCAGAAGTTCTACCGCATCGACATAAGTTTGCCGTAGAGGACAGAGCAGGGGATTCCGCACGCAGCAGTGGGGCGGGCGGCTCGCCCGCCTTGCCGTTGTTAGAAAAATAAACCTCTCGCGGTACGCCTCTGCTTGAGAATTCCCGGGCCGTCTTTGGATGTTGAACGTTCATGCCATCGAAATCAGGGAAGGGGACTACCCAAACGGCGGAAAGGCTGCTACAGTGCCCGGCTCATGGATTTAGGGCATATACGGAATTTTTGCATCATCGCGCACATCGATCACGGGAAGACGACGTTGTCGGACCGATTATTGGAGACGACGGGCGCGCTGGAGAAGCGCGAGATGCGCGAGCAGGTGCTCGACTCGATGGACCTGGAACGGGAGCGCGGGATCACGATCAAGGCGCACCCGGTCACGATGTCCTACCATGCGGATGACGGCGAGGTGTACGAACTGAACCTGATCGATACGCCGGGGCATGTGGATTTCGCCTACGAAGTCTCGCGCAGCCTGGCGGCGTGCGAGGGCGCGTTGCTGATCGTGGACGCGGCGCAGGGCGTCGAGGCGCAGACGGTGGCCAACGTGCACATGGCGGCGAAGCAGAACCTGACCATCGTGCCGATCATCAATAAAATCGACCTGCCCAGCGCGAACGTCGAGGAGACGAAACGCCAACTCGAAGAGATCCTGGCGATTCCGGGAGACACGGCGATCCTCGCCAGCGCGAAAACCGGCGTCGGCATCAAGGACATTCTGAAAGCGGTCATCGAACGCTTTCCTCCGCCGCGACCACCGGCCGATAAGGCGCTGCAGGCTCTCGTGTTCGACTCGATGTTCGACACGTATCGCGGCGTGGTGACGTACGTGCGCTTGTTTGCCGGCGAGATCGTGCCGGGCATGATGATCCAGCTCATGAGCACGGGCCTGAAGTACGAGGTCAAAGACGTGGGCGTGTTCACGCCGAAGCCTGAACCGCGCAAGAAACTCTCCGCCGGCAGCACGGGCTATGTGATCGCCAACATCAAGACCACCGCCGACGTGAAAATCGGCGATACGATCACGGATGCGCGGCAGCCGGCCAGCAAACCGCTGGCGGGATTCCAAAAAGTGCATCCGATGGTGTTCAGCGGGCTGTATCCGATCGACTCGGCGGACTACGAGCACCTGAAGGGCGCGCTCGCCAAGCTGCAATTGAACGACTCGGCGTTCCAGTACCAATCCGAAAGCTCGGCGGCGCTCGGCTTCGGGTTCCGGTGCGGGTTTCTGGGATTGTTGCACATGGAAATCGTGCAGGAACGGTTGCGGCGGCAGTGGGACATGGACATCATCGCCACGTACCCGAGCGTCATCTACCGGGTGCTCAAAACGAACGGGGACGTGTTGGATGTGGACAACCCGATTTATCTTCCCGACGCGTCAGTGGTCGATCATATCGAGGAACCGTACGTGAAAGCGTTCATCATTTGCCCGAACGAAAACATCGGCGACATGCTCTCGCTGGTCATGGAGAAACGCGGCAGCGTCAGCAAAACCGAATCCCTCGACACGCGCCGTGTGATGTTGACCGCCGGGCTGCCGCTCAACGAAATCCTGGTGGATTTTCACGACAAGATCAAGAGCATCACCCGCGGCTACGGTTCGATGGACTACGAGCCACAGGGTTACCGCGAAGGCGATCTCGTGAAGCTCGATATTCTCGTCAATAGCGAGCCGGTGGATGCGTTTTCGAGCATCGTGCATCGCGGCAAGGCCGAGTCGCGGGGGCGGGCGCTGGCGTTGAAACTCAAGGAAGTGATCCCGCAACAGATGTTTCAGGTGGCCATCCAGGCGGCCATCGGCGGCAAGATTGTCGCGCGGGAAACAGTCAAGGCGCTGTCGAAGAACGTCACCGCGAAATGTTACGGCGGCGACATCACGCGCAAGCGCAAGTTGTGGGAGAAACAGAAGGAAGGTAAGAAGCGCATGAAAGCCATCGGCAAGGTGAACATCCCGCAGGAGGCGTTCATCTCGGTGTTGAAGGCAGGGTAGGGGAGCGAACGAATGCTGAACAGCAAAGATCGCCAGACATTGAAGGCCGCCCGCGAGATTCTTCGGGGGGCGCAGAAATGGGTGCGCATCAACCGCGATTTGCTCGCGCCACAAAAGATGCAGGACATCTCCACGAAGTTGAAGTTGTTGGAGGAGGGGCTCCTCGCGGAAAACGCCAAGGAAGCTGCGCGGCAGGCCGACGAGTTGGAGCAGAAAATCCACGGCGCGTTGCCGGCCCAGAAGCACGCGACGATCCGCGAAAACGTCGAAGTGCTGCTGGTGGCCGTTATCGTGGCGATGGCGGTCCGTACGTTCTTCATTCAGCCCTTCAAGATTCCCACGGGCTCGATGCAGCCGACGTTGTACGGCATTTTTCCACCGCCCGAGAGACCGCCGTTGGAGTATGGCGCGAACCCACCGTCGATTCTCGACCGGATCGCCGGGGTCATCTTCGGGGGCAAAATGTACGACCAGTATGGGTATCGCAGCCGCGGCGATCACATCTTCGTCGACAAGGTCAGCTACCACTTCCGCAAACCGCACCGTGGCGAAGTCATCGTGTTTGATACGTCGAACATCGCTGAACTCGGCGGCGCGTCGCGCGGAAAGTTCTACATCAAACGGCTCATCGGTCTGGAGAACGACGTCATCCAGATCAATCCGCCCCACGTACTGGTCAATGGACAGGTGCTGGACTCCCGACGAGCCTTCGAGCGCATTTACTCCCGCGAGAACGGATATAATGGATACGTAATCCTTTTTGGGGCATTTCCGGGACCGAAGTACCTCCGGAGCCCGATGGAAACCTACACGGTGCCGCCCAAACACCTGTTCGTGCTTGGCGATAACAGCGTCAGCAGCCTGGATGGCCGCTTCTGGGGCTCGCTTCCGGCGAAAGACCTGGTCGGCAGGGCGATTTTAGTGTACTGGCCGTTCACCAGTCGATTCGGCCGGATCGACTGATCAGTAATACATGCAGGATGAGCGTCGAATTCAGTGAATACAAATAACGTCGCACAATATATACTCGGGGGGTGCGAGGAGAGTACGATTACTGCACGAATCGCCCAGCGGCGGGCATCCTGAGCGCAATGGTGGCCATTCCTGCGATGGATTGGGTGGTGTAGGGATCCCTCTGGCGGATGCGGGCGCGCCCGCGCCGCCTGAGGGTTCGCGCACCACTAACTTTAATATAGAAGCAATAACTTTCCCACGGAGAATGTCCGAACGCGCGCGTATAGTACAGGATAGTACTACCGCGCGCGCGCCCGCGTTATATGATAAGCAACCCTCGACGTTGGCGGGTGGGGTAGGTGAGGTTATCGGGTCGCGCACGTGTGAGTGGGACGTGCTGCGGGAAATTCTCACTGAGCGGGGGGTCCCGGCTGCGGCGTTGACAGCGACACGGCTCTTGAGAGAGAATGGGGTCGAGGAAGCAGTGGAGGGTTTGAAATTCGCCTTGGCACTGGCAGTCGAGGAAGCGCGGCATCGGTGCAAGGTGGCCACGCATCACGAGGAGGTCTGGCAGGCGTTGAGTGAGAGGATTGAAAATCACGGGACGTCCGAGGTGGCCGCGATAGCGGTTGGCGCCAGCGGGCCTGATCTTCGGAAGGGGTCTGGCACCCACGACAGCCCGCGATCGGAAGCTCCCCGTAACCTCAGCACTACCAAGGAGGCACCGCCTTCCGACAGGGTTCGGCCTGGCACAACCGACGCGCCTCGACTGAAAAAGGACCTTTCCGAACGTCAGCCCGCCTCCCGCCTACAAACTCCACGGCTCACGGAAACACGCGCCAGCGCAAGACCGAAACCCAAGGGTGGGAACCTCGATGATACAAGCGGCTTGCTTGACTCTCTTGAGCCTATAGTCGCGTCGCACAATATATATTATGTCTAATATTAGGTGGGATCCGTGCGTGGAGACGGTCACACCCACCAGTTCTCAGCCGAGAATAACTCGTCAGGGACGGTCAGATTCAACGTCCCGATGTCGGGGTGCCGTTCCTGCTCGACTTCCTGCTCCAGAATTTGAACAAAGAAGGCTGCCTGCTCCCGCGTCTTCCAACCCAGATCCGCCAGCGGAATGCCCAGCTCCAATACTCTGTCGAACTTGACGAGGCTCACGTCGTTCAGCTTTCGATATGCAGACTCCGTGTCGGTAATCCACAGTTCGGCGACACTAAGGTCAGGTTTCAGGCGCGGGACGATCAGCGCCCGATGGGTGGGATCGATGAAATTGACGCGCAACACCGCTCCCGCCGGCAGTTCAACACCCTTGCGGAAATCCACGCGTAGAAAAAACGTCGTGAGATTGGACCCGAAATGAATGGACTCGACGCAGCGCTCGCTGCGGTACATGGCGCCCATGTTGCGCCCGGCCTCGTAGACGCCGGCACCCGCCCATTCATAATAGGACGTGATCTGTCCGTCGATCTGCGGCGTGATGAGGTCGGTCGGTTTGCGGACCTCGCGCGCCACCTCGGAACGGCAGATGTTCGTCTTCAATACGTCGGGAATCGGCGCGCCGCAAATGCGGTACACGTTCTGCAGATGCGTGCGAAACAGTTCGTCAAAAATCAGATCGTTGTCCGTCACGAAATCACTGCCGTACCACCAGAACCAGTCGCTGCCCTCGGCGGCATAGATTTCCTGCAGGGCCTTCTTGAATTGCTCGGGCGTGATCTCTTTACGGTCCGCCCGCGCCTGGAGAAAGTCGCGGGTCTGGCCGAGCAATTCCCAGCCGCGATTCTCTTCCGGCTCGCCGATCCAGATATCGAAGTCACCGTGAATCCACGACCCGGTGTGCAGCGTACTGAGCACGGCGTCGGGCGGGTGCGCGGCGAAGTAATCATGAAAGGTGGTCGTGGCGATGGCCGGGTGCGTGGACAGCCGCTGATACATCTCCCGCAGGAACGCCTGTCCGCCGTCGGGGAAATGTTCCCAGGCGTTTTCGCCGTCGAGGATCACCGCGCAGAACGGATCGGCCGTGTGCGCGGTGCGGGCAATCTGCTCGATCTGGTTGACCATGAAATCGGCGGCGCGATGCGGGTCGTTGCGCGACGCGCTGAACCCGACGAAATCACTGAGCGTTCGCTCGCGAAACGCCAGGCAGGCGCTCGCGTCTCCGAACTGCGCCCGCCAGCCCTGAAACAACATGCCGCGGTCGAGAATTTTGCCGGGATGCACCACGGCCAGGCTGCGCCACAGGTTCTCTTCGTCCGTGGCGAACCATTCATAGCCGAGTTCCTGGAGGATCGGAATCATCTCGGGACAGACCGACCCTTCCGATGGCCACACGCCATGGGGCGGCGCGCCGAAAATCTCCGTATGGAGGTCGCGGGCCAGCGCGAGATGCGCGCGCACGTCCTCGGGATGCGAGAACGGCAGCGGCAGTTCGCGCCCCGGCATGCAGCGGCGCGCGAACTCCGTGTTGTACACCAGCGGCATGATCGGATGGAAAAACGGCGTCGTGCTGATTTCGATCTGGCCGCGTTGGGCGAGCGCCTTGTAGTAGCTGAGCACGTTCTTCAGCACGTCCTGCTGCTGCCCGAAGACGGCTTGCTTGTCGTCGTCCGTGAATCCCCCGCCCTTCCGTTTCAATTCAGCGATCTGGGGATACAGCCGATCGGCCGCGTAGCCGAACCACGTGAGATTGAACCACACCTGCAAATCGCGAAACTCCTGGTCGGTGAAACTCGCCGCCGCATGTTCGAGATTGATCTTCGCCGCGTTCAGGCCGCGCTTCTGCAGCAGCGCCCAGTAGCGCGGGAACGGCTTGATCATATTGTCCCAATTCGCCTTGAAGAAATGTTCGAGGATCGCGGCCTTTTGCGCGAGGGTCAGCGTGTCCGGGGATGGCGCGGCCAGATCATGCCAGAGATCGCGCACCTCGTCGTTGGCCAGTTGCTGGATCTGCTTCAACAACACGGGCGTCAGGTTGAACGTGCAGTGAAACTCGGGACACTGGTCGGCCAGCCAGACCATGTCGAGGTAACCCTTCGTCGCGTGCAGCCGCACCCACGGCATCAGCGCCGCCCCGCGAACCGGGTCGACATAATACGGCTGGTGCATGTGCCAGAGGAAAGCGACGTGGAGCGGCATGGCTCGAACCTCGCGACGTCCTCAGACCACGATCTCGCGGAGATATTTGGCGGCTTCTTCCGGCGGCGTCGGATTAATATAGAAACCGGTGCCGACCTCGAAGCCCGCGATGAGCGTCAAGCGCGGTAGAATCTCGATGTGCCAGCGGAAATCCTGGTCGATCGTCGACCAGTATCCGTTGTGCGCGTAGCGGGCGGGACCCGTGTTGATGAGGTAATTATATTGGACCTGGTTCAGCGCCTTCCCCAACTTCATCAGCGTGACCTTCATCGCGTCGGCGAGCAACAGAATCTCATCGGGATGAATTTCCTGGAAATACGCCGATTGGCGCCGCGGCATGATCGTCACCTCGAACGGGAACCGCGCCGCAAAGGGGCAAAACGCCACGAACCCCGCGTTCTCATACACGAGCCGCGTACCTTCCTTCACCTCTTGCTTGAGCATGTCCTCGAAGATGCTGCGGTCCTTGTACGCGTAATACTGCATCGCGCCGACCAGCTTTTCCTTCAACCGTTTCGGCGTGACAGGCGTCGCGATCAACTGCGAGTGCGGATGCCCGATCGTTGCGCCTGCCTGCTTGCCAAAATTCTTGAAGAGCAGAATGTAGCGGAACCGCGGGTCGCGCAGCAGGTCGGTCATGCGGATCTTATACGTCTCGATGACGCGCCCAATCGCGTCGACGGGCTGGTGCTCGAGTTGCAGCGTCGGATTCGGCGTCTCAATGATGACCTCGTGCGCGCCGATGCCGTTCATCTTGTCGTAAAGCCCCTGCCCTTCCTTGTCGAGGTCACCCTCGATGCGTAGCGCGGGGAATTTGTTCGGCACCACGCGCACCTGCCACCCGGGGCTGTTCGGTTTGCTCTTCGGATCGCGGAAAGCAAAAATTTCCGCGGGCGTCATGTGTTCATTGCCTTCGGCGAACGGGTTCTTGGCCTGTTCGGGCACTTCCACCGGCTGCGGCGCAAAATCGCTCGGACGCTTCCCGCGCTCCGTGGCAATGATGACCCACCGGCCGACGACTGGATCTTTACGCAATTCTGGCATAGTCAGTTGTCCCCACGTTTCAACCGCGGCGCGTCTGCGAGCTGCCAGTAAAGAATTCCTTGTTCCTCGTGGGAGGGGCATTCTTGCCCCGACCGGTCGCGACAGGAATGTCGCTCCCACGATTGGAATGGCGTCAACTCTTACAGCGCCGCGTATAATTTCTCATATTCCTTCACGCTGGCCGACCACGAAAAATCGCAGGCCATCGCGTTGCGCATCAACTTCTCCCACTTCTTCGGCTGTTTGTGGAGCAAAATCGCCTGTTGCACCGCTTCTACGAGCGCGGTGTATATATATGGAGCAAATTTGAAACCAGTTCCGTCCCCCAATCGCTCATTATATTGGACGACCGTATCGGCCAGGCCGCCCGTCGCCCGCACTACGGGGATCGTCCCGTACTTCAGAGCGTACATTTGCGTCAGCCCGCATGGCTCAAAGTGCGACGGCATCAATAATATATCCGCCCCGCCGAGTATCTGATGCGCCAGCTCCTCGTCATGGGCGATCCGCACCGCCACCTGGCCCGGGAACCGATCCGCAGCCTTGGCGAGCATTTCCTCATATTTCCGCTCACCCCGCCCCAAAATCACCAGCGTGACCCCCAACCCCACCAAATCCTCAACCGCCCCCGCGAGCACATCCACCCCCGTTTGCTCCGTCAACCGCGACACAAACGCCGCCACCAGCCGATCGCCTCCCCTCCTTGGAGGGGCCGGGGGTGGGTTCTCCGTCAACCCCAATCTCCCCAACAAATCCTCCCGACACGCCTGTTTACCCGACGGATCCGCCGGGCCGTACTTCTGCCTCAAATGCGGATCGGTTTCGGGATTCCATTGCGTGTAATCCACGCCGTTCACGATCCCATGCACGTCGTCCGCGCGCGTCGCCAGCACGGTATCAAGTCCGAACCCGCCGTCCTCGGTCTGGATTTCTTCCGCGTATGTTTTGCTCACGGTCGTGATCGCGTCGGCAAACACGATCCCGCCCTTCAACAAATTCATCTGCCCATAAAACTCCAGCGTGTCCGGCGTAAAATATTCGCCCGGCAAATTCGTTAGTGGGAAATTCAGACTCCCAAACATCCCTTGGTACGCCATGTTGTGGATCGTCAGCACCGACTTCGGCAGTGGCGCGGGCGTCCCGCCCGCGAATGATGCCGTTGTAGGGCGGCCATCTTGGCCGCCGTCCGTCACCTCACGATAACGAGCCATCACCGGCACGAACGCCGCCTGCCAGTCGTGGCAATGCACCACGTCGGGCCGGAATCGCGCGTCGCCGATCAACTCCACCACCGCTTTCGAGAAAAATAAAAACCGTTCCGCGTTGTCTTCGTAATCGCGCACGCCGGTGTGATACAACTCCGACCGATCAAAGAATTCATCACGACGGATGAACAGCACGCGTACGCCATCGCGCTGTTTCAATTCCAGAATGTCGCCCGTCACGGTCCGGCTGCCGAGCGGAATGTTCAGCGTCAGCCCGATCTCTTTCGCGCCGCGCTGTAGCGGCGGTCTATGACCGCCGGTCGTTGCTCTCCCCATCTCCTCCACATATCGCCGCACGTGCCGGTAATACGGCACACAACACGTCACCTCGTGCCCGAGCCGGCTCAACTCGCTCGACAGCGCGCCCACCACGTCGCCGAGACCTCCCGTCTTGGCGTACGGCGTCATCTCACTGGCCGCAAAAACAATTTTCATACTCTTGTAGGGTCATCACCTGCGCTGCGCTTGCAGTCGCGCGAGCGCGCTCTGCGCCTCGGCGTCATCGGGCTTGATCCGCAGGGCCTGCTTGTAGTGGGCGATGGCTTCCGCAATCCTGCCCGTTTGCGCCAACGCGTTCCCCAGATTGTCGTGCGCCTTGACGTAATCGGGCTTGATCCGTAGCGCTTCTTCATAATGCCCAATGGCCGCGCTGACCTTCCCCTCCTGCATGAAGACATTTCCCAGATTGTTCTGCGCCCTGGCGTAGTCGGGCTTGATCTGCAGGGCCTGCTCGTAATGTGCAATGGCTTCCCCCATTCTGCCCGTTTGCGCCAACGCGTTCCCCAGATTGTTGTGCGCCTCGGGGTATTTGGGCTCGATCTGCAGAGCCCGCTCGTAGTATGCAATCGCTTCCAGTACCTTGCCCTGGTCTTGCAACACGACTCCCAGATTGTAGTACGTCTCGTGATAATTGGGATCAATCCGCAGGGCCTGCTCATACTGGGCAATGGCTTCCGGCACCTTGCCCTGATCCTTCAACACGACTCCGAGATTGTTGTGCGCCAGCCAACATTGGGGATTCTTCGCCAGCGTGTCGCGCCAGAGCGTTTCCAGATTTCGATAGACGTGTGTCTGCCCCCACGTGAGTGTCCCGAGCGCCGTCAGCAGAACTGCGGCGGTGACTGCGCCAATAGATCTGCCGCGGGGCCCAAGTCGCTCGCACATTCCCGTTCCCCCACTTGCCGCCAAAGCGATTAGACCGACGCTGGCGAGGTACTGAAAATGATCAGCGACATAGGAGTAGTGAAAATAAAATATGCCAAAGAATCCACTGGCCGGCAGAAGAGTTACCACGAAGAACAGCACGCCCACCAAGGCCCCTCGTCCCCAGCGCTCCCGCAACCTCCACAAGCCAACGATTACGCCCACGGCCCCCACCGGATAGAGCCATGGCCACCATAAGCCCGCATCGATGTGCCACCGGGGATAGACGAATGTCAGGTTCTGCGGCCACGCCAGCTTGCCGGCGTAGAACCACAGGTTCCGGCCCGCCACCAGACACCGGTCGAGCGCCGATAGCGCGTACTGCGGATTCTCGGCCTTCATGGTGATCAGACCCAGGCCGAGTCCCAGCGCCAGAAACGGCAGCAGGGCAGCCACGTCGCGCCAGCCGAGTCGGCCGCGCTTCCACCACACGAGCAGCAAAATCGCGACCGGTAGCGAACAGGTCACTGATTTACTTAAGAGCGCACACCCATACAGGCCAATGGCCAGCCAGTAGAACTTCCACGGCTTTGGCCCGATGCCCGTAACTGGGGACCGCATGGCCGCACCGAAATCCAACCCGATCGCGCTGCCAGTCAGGAAACGGAGATACGCCAGCAGCGCACCGAGGTAGAAGAATCCGGACAGCACATTCTTGCGCTCCGTGATCCACGCCACGGATTCCACATGCACCGGGTGCAGCGCGAAGATGGCCCCGGCCAGCCACGCTCCGCGGACCCCCAGTTTGCGCAGCGCCAGGAACACCAGCATAGCATTGAGTGCATGCAGCCCGATGTTGATAACGTGGTAGCCTGACGGAGCCAGTTGCCAGAGGTGGTAGTCCAGCCAGAAACTGGTCGAGGTCAGCGGGTAGTACTGCGGCGTAACCCCGGCCTCGTTCTTGGTCGCGACCTCAAACCAGATCCGACGCAATCCATCCATTGTGCGCAGCGTCGTGTTGTCAGTGACGTAAGAATCGTCATCCCAGATAAACCCGCCGCGTAGCGCGGGGATGTATGCCACAACCGTCAGCAGAATGATGAGGGCCGCGCCACCAACCGGCGATTTCCATGCGTTCTTCATCGGTCGGACGATCCTATAGTGTATAGTGTCACAGAAATAGCTTTACCGTTTTCCGACCGTCCCCCTCACCTTTATCCTCTCCCCCGAGGGGAGAGGAAATCCGCCAAGCGTAGTCTGGGGCACCAAACAAAACCCGGTGTTTCTTGTAGCCGCGGCGCTCTGTCGCCGCGCCATCTTGAATCCTTGCGGTTTCCGATACACGCCGACAGAGCGGTGTGGCTACAAAATCTCGTTTTGTTAGGCGCGCTTAACAAACGCCTCCTCTCCCCTTGGGGGAGAGGCCGGGTGAGGGGTGTGTTTTCTTGTCTCATTATCAAAGTCTGTTAGGGACACCGCACTGGTGTCGAGTTGCAGGTGCATTCCTCCTAATTCCTCTCGTCAGAGGTTGCGCGGATTCGTCGGTTCCACAGACGGAGTATAAGCACGTCTGCTGCGATACAACTCCAGCCGGGCCTCGATTTCTTTCACCAACTCAGCGTGCCCACCAGTGCGGGCCAGATCAATAGCTTTCTGGGCCGTTACGACAGCGTCGTTAAAATGCGTCTCTGCCGCATACGCCGCAGCGAGCGTGTCCAGGTAATTGGGCTCACCATCGTGCGTGAGGTCGCAGGCTTGCTGGGCCAGGGTTGCGGCCCGGATCGGGTCGCCGCCCTCCGCCGGCGTGACCGTCGCCAGCAACCAGGCAAGAGCGTTCTGGGTTTGGGGGTTGGAGGGCTCGATCCGCAGCGCCTCCTCGTACTGCGCAATCGCCGACTGGGTCTTGCCCAGGCGAACTAACGCGTTCGCCAGGTTGCTATGCGCGTGGGCGTGGTCGGGGTCGATCCGCAAGGCTTGTTCGTATTGCTCGATCGCCTCCTGGGTCTTCCCCATCTGAAAGAGCGTATTTCCGAGGTTGTTGTACGCTTGGGCAAAATCCGGTTTTAGTTGCAACGCCTGCTGGAACTCTTGGATGGCCTCCGGCGTGTTCCCGATTTGTTGCAGGGCGGTTCCCAGGTTGTCATGCGCCTGGGGGAAAACCGGTCGCAGCAGCAGTGCTTGCCGATAATGCTGGATTGCTTCCTGCATCTTGCCGACACGGGACAACGAGAGCCCCAGATTGTTGTGGGCTTCCGGATTCTCGGGGTTGATCTGCAGCGACTGCTCGTACTGCTCCTGTGCCTCCTGCACCCGGCCCGATGCCGCCAGGGCCAATCCCAGATTATTGCGCGCCATCCAACACTCGGGGTTTTTCGCCAGCGTGTCGCGCCAGAGCGTTTCCACATCCATATAGATATGTTGCTGTTCCCAGGTCATCGCGGCCAGCAACAGCAGCACGGCCGTCGCGGCGAACGCTCCCACGCGTCGGCCCGACGGACCGGACCGCTGGGCCATCGCGTTCCCGGCGCCAACTACCAAGGCGATCGGACCGATAATCGCATAGTATTGCCAGTGGTCGGCCACCAGAGAATACCGCATGAAGTAGATGTTGACGAATCCCAGGGCGGGGGCCAGCATCACCACGTAGAAACCGAGAGCAAACAAGCAGGGCTTGCCCCACCGATCTCGATTGCGCCAGCAGATGAGCAACCCCACCACCACGAGCAGCCCGGGCACGTAGGACACGAAGTTCCGCGGGTCAATCTGCCAGCGCGGATATACAAAACACAGATTCACGGGAACCACGGCCTTATATAGATAGAACCATACCGCCCAACCAGCTCCCGCCAGCCGAGACCAGAAACTGTCCCGCCTCACGATCTCGTCGCCGATGACCGCACGATGTGCGTTGAACCACACGGTTACGAAAGCCAGAAGCCCCGCCACCGCAAAAAACGGCGCGCTGCGCACCACATCCCGGCGATCGATTCTCCCCCGGCGCCACCACGCGACCCCCACTAGCACCACCGGCAGCGTGGCCACCGCCGTCTTGCTCAACAGCGCCAGCACAAAAGTTCCCAGCGCCGCCCAGTACCAGTTCCTCCGTCTCTCCTCTTCGAACTTCACGCAGTACAGGCATGTGAGCGCGAAAAAAAACATGGCCAGTGTGTTTTTGCGCTCCGCAATCCACGCCACTGATTCCACATTCACGGGATGTACCGCAAACACGGCCGCCGCCAGCCACGCTCCCGGGATTTTCAACTTCGCCAGGATGCGCCACCACAACACCGCACTGAGCGCATGCAAGATCACATTGACCACGTGGTATCCCACCGGATTATTCCCCCACAGCCGCCACTCCAGCCACCATGTTGTGGAGGTCAACGGCCAGTAGTCCGGAGGCTGGGTCGTGAACCAAAATCGATACAAGCCGTCGGACTTCTGTATCAGGGGATTCTGAACGACGAGATTATCGTCATCCCAAATAAAGCCGCAGCGCAGAGCAGGTACGTACGCCAGAAATGTGAGAGTCACCAACAGAATGGCCAGGTATGGCAAACTGATTCCCGTGCTTTTTTGTTTCGTCTTGGCAGCGCGCATGTTTCAGTTTTCTTCAACCGAGTCTACGCCCCCGGCCATCTGTCTGACAAGAACACCCACCGCAGCGGAAATACGCGTTTTTGCCCAATATGCGCGTGTCGGATGCAATCCTATGCAACCAACCCCAAAACGCTTGGTTTTACACCCGTTTCAGGCAATAAAAATACGTCCAAAAACGTGCCATAAATGGCCAAACGTGGCCTTTCCTGCCGCTTTTGCCATGGCCCCCAAAATGCTTAAAATGCCCTGAAACATGCGCAAAATAGCCAAAAATAACCGCTCTAGCAGGCCTGCCCTGCTACTTCTACAGGAGGTGAAGAAAAGTACAAATTTGTTGTTGACACTCCCTACCCCGCCTGCTAATCTCGCGCCAGTTAGATTCACCGAGTCAGTGACAGTACATATAGGGAAAAAGAAAGTTCACCGAGTCGTGAACGAGGCTTTGGGAAATAGGCGAGGAGAAGACATGCAAAGAGCATACCGTTCAAGGGGCTTAAGCTTCCTACCGAAATTAACTTTGGCGCTCACCATTGGGTTGGCTGCATCTACCGCGAGTTACGCGCAAAATGTGTACACCCCACCGGTGGGCTTCATCAACGTGCCAGTCACTAACGTGTCGGGCGGCTATAACACATTCGCGTTGCCATTCCAGCAACTGAACAACGACCAGGGGGCCGTCACTGTTGTGAGTGGTCCTTCGAATATCACGGTGAATTGCGCGACGTGCGCCAGCACCAATTACGCCCTCCCGGGCGCTCTGAACTACGTGATTTTCAACACGGGCAATGCGCTCGGCCATTCGTACGCCATCGCGTCGAATTCTTCGGCTGGGGCGCTTACACTGGTCACGGGCGGCGACAACTTGACCACGATCGGCGGCACTGGCGTTCAGGTCGGCGATTCCTATTCAATCCAACCGTACTTCCGGGTTGTGGATGTGTTCGGTCCCGCGACCGGCGGCGTCTTGTCCAACGGCACGGCCGCGACAAAAGCCGACAACGTGCTGGTCTGGAATGGGGCAGCGTTCACCACATACTGGCCGAAGAATACCGGTCTCTGGCAGGGTGGGACGAATCCGAACGGCACAGACCCTCTGTTGCCTGACGAGTCGGTCCTGGTCTTGCGCAGGAGTGCTAACCCGACCAACATCGTCGCGATTGGCGGAGTTCGTGTCACCAACCTCGTCACGCAGTTGGAGGTCGGCTACAATCTCATTGGCAACTCCTATCCGGCGTCCACGGTGGTCAGCAACATGAACCTGATTGGATCCGGCTCCGGCTTCCAAGGCGGGAGCGCTGCGACCAAGTCCGATCAAATCTTGGTCTGGAACGGCTCCGCCTACGATCAACTCTGGTACAAGACGAACTCTACGCCGAACTCTTGGCAGGGTGGAAATGGCCTAGCGGGTGCGTACCCGATATTGCCGAGTTCAACGTACTTTGTCCTGCTGCAGCACGGCACAGCTGGCGATTGGCCGCGTCCGTTGCCGTACTCGCCGTAACAACAACAGAAATTAGCGAATAACAATCAGTGATTAAAAGAACGACCGAAGGAAAGAGAGAAAGGGAAATATGAAAGCATACAGGGTAATTACAGCAGTGGCCGCAGCGGGACTGCTTCTAACGGGCAGAGTCATGGCGGGTGGCGCATACGCCATTGATTGGGACGACGATGCATCGCAGAATGGCAACAACACGGGCTACATTTATACATCAGCCGCCGTGACAACCACGAACACGTTGCTGCCTAATGGCGACTTGATTCAACTCGTTGCCATTCAGGGCGGCAGCAACTACGTCCTTGCGGCGTCCGCAATCGGATCGAACGCTCTTGCGGTATCCGAAGCTGGTGACCCAACAGTGGGCGGCGACTTCGAACTCGTTACGGATGTGGCCAGCAACATCTTGCAAGGTGCGATTGGCGCACCGCTTGGCATTCTGGTCTACGCTAACGCGGGAGGGACGGGGAACCATATACTTATAACCAGCAGTGTGCAGACGGTTCCGAGCCCTAACTGGCCCACTCCTCCGTCGAGTGCAGTCGTCATGGAGCCTGACGCAACGGATCCCACGTACACGGTCAGCGGCAATGGCGGCATCACCACGAGCCTCAACGGCGGCGTCGATGGTAATCCGGGCTACTGGATTCTACCCAACGTCATACCCGAGCCTTCGAGCATCACGCTGGTTGGTTTCGGATTGCTCGGCGCAGTCGGAATGATGCGCCGTCGTCGTCGTAGCTAAAAAAAACGGAACTCTCTTTCCGGTTCGCGAGAGGCCAGTCGAAAGACTGGCCTCTTGCTTTTTCCCCCCTGGTGGTTCGGGCGTCCCGCCCGCCTTCTCGGTAGTGTCCGAATTTGGAGGGCCACGCTCTGTCGTGGCCGCATTCCGCGGACGGACGCGACGGAGCGCGTCCCTCCAAACGGCAAATTGGGACGCTACGCCTTGTCCGAGAACCTGACTTCCACTACGGCGAGCAGCTTGCTTTCCCTCCCTGGTGGGGCGGGCGTCTCGCCCGCCCGCCTTTTTGCGTGCTTGCAACGAGGCGGGCGAGACGTCCGCCCCACTACTGCGTTCGCCCTGCGCACGTTCCCCTTCTCCCCATCGACTTCCCTGCGACCGTGCCCCTCAGAGTTTTACACACATTTTTCTTCCCACATCTCCGAAATGCCCTACACTCGCGTTGAGCGCGAACGCATTCAGCGAAAGAGAGGAAGGGGGACATGAAAGCCTGTAGGATAATCGCCACAATCTCCACTGCGGCAATGCTCGTCACAGGGAAGGTCATGGCGGGTGGTGAGTGCCAGATTCAATGGGACAATGACGGCTCCCAGGTGAATGGGCCATTCGTCTTCACTCAGGACGCAGCAGGAACCCAGCCCCTGGCTCCCGGCGATCTCGTGCAACTGGTCGCGTACACGGGAAGCGGCCAATTCACTGTTCTCGCCTCGGGACAGATCGGGCAAGACGCCACCAGCCTGGAGGCTGAAATGGGCGGGGTCTATCCGGGCTATTTCGATATCGTAACCGCCGTGTCGAGCAACGTACTGGCTGGCGTCGTTGGTGACCCGTTGGGAATCGTGTTCTACGACGGCGCCACTTCGAACGCTCCGTACGGGTTCGTGTACAATCCGACGGTCTTGAGTCCATCGCCGAACTGGAGCGCGCCTCCGCTGAGTGATGTTGTTGTTGAGCCGGATTCAACCGACACGAATTGGGTCGTCCTTTCCGGTAACGGCGGTGCCGCGGGCGAGATTTCGACTCCCCTGAACGACGAGAACAACGACTTGGGCGCCTTCTACGTTGTTGGCCCATCCTGCCCGGTTAAACTAAAACCGACGAGAATCACGTTCCCAGCGAAGGGCGGTTCCAAAACCGTGCAGGTGGAAGGGAATGGCACGGACTGCTCTTGGACCGCCGTCAGCAACGATCCATTCATCACGATCATCTCCGGCAGCAGTGGCACGGCCAACGGCAAGGTCGATTATACCGTCTCGGGCAACACCAACACCACGCCCTTGACCGGCACGATGACCATTGCCGGGCAGGCTGTCACCATCAAGCAGGCGGCGGGAGGTTGCAGGTTCAAACTGAGCCCCAGGGATGCGAAATTCAACGCGGCGGGCGATTCGGCTACCGTGAATGTGAAGCCGAACTTCAACGACTGCGCATGGACCGCCGTCAGTAACGATCCGTTTATCATCATCACGGACGGCGCCGGTGGCGTTGGCGACGGAACGGTCAGTTACACCGTGACGGCCAACACAAACGCCACACCCGTTACCGGTACGATGACCATCGGCACCGAGACGTTCACGGTAACAGAGGCTGGCCAGAAGTAGGACCGTTGCCCGGAAACGGCATCTATGCGGTCTTGCTCTGCTCGATCGGCTGGATGTTGCTCACCATGTCAATCGTTGGCGAAATGACTTCACTCGGCACTGAGTCGAACTCCCTTTGATCGGGCTGAATAAGCTCGACATCATAGCCAGACTGATATTTCTTTCTGTCGCA
>Ga0302326_10000859_pt1 | contig 79778 bp, 53 predicted proteins | sample Palsa_T0_3_FD_202264 | JGI IMG/M metagenome (GOLD analysis project Ga0302326, IMG submission 202264) | Peat permafrost microbial communities from Stordalen Mire near Abisko, Sweden - Palsa_T0_3 | ecosystem: Environmental > Terrestrial > Soil > Palsa > Peat permafrost | place: Sweden: Abisko...
ACTCGAAGCGGCATCGGGATCGATGGTGGGCGCCACGGGCGCGATTTATGCGGTGCGCCGGGAGTTGCTCAGCAGGATTCCACAGGGAACAATTCTGGACGATGTTTACCTGCCCATGGAGGTAGTGCGGCAAGGAAAGCGCGCGGTTTTCGATGGGCGGGCGCGGGCATGGGACAGTCCCAATCTTGGGGTAGAAAGGGAATTTTCACGGAAGGTCCGCACCCTGAGCGGTAACTACCAGCTACTGCAACTAGCGCCGTGGCTTTTGAGCAGCCGCAATCCGCTTCTTTTTGAGTTTGTGAGCCACAAGCTTTTGCGGTTGGTGGTTCCGTTTGCTTTGGCCGCGTTGCTGCTGACATCTGTCGATTTGACCGAGCCATTCTACCGAGCGACGCTGATTTTGCAACTAATGTTCTACATACTGAGCGTGCTGGCTTTCAGCCACATCGTGAAGCGAGGAATCCTGGCACGCGTGGCCGATGCTTCTGGCACTTTTGTCTTGCTGAATGGCGCGGCCATCGTGGCTCTGGTCAACTTTGTTGCGGGGAGGCGGGCGGCATGGACGCGTTGAAGACGGCCGCGCCGGAAGAACGAAACATGGCGGCCGGCGGCGAAGCGCAGCCATCGGATCGCCCGGAAGCGCTCAATCGCTGGTTCCTGCTGCTGGGGGCAATCGCGCTGATCTGCGTCATGGCATGCCGCGACATCCGCAAGGGCGAGTTCGATTTCAACGTCGATGAGGCACAGCACGCCGTCACCGGCCTGTTCGTCGCCGATGCCTTGCGCGACCTGCCGGTTAGACATCCAGTGCAGTACGCCTACCGCTACTATGCGCAATATCCCGCCGTCGCCATACTCCACTGGCCGCCTCTGTTTTATATTTTCGAGGCTCTCAGCTTCTTGGTGTTTGGCGCATCGGTCGTATCCGCCAGGCTGACGGTGATTTTTTTTACGGTCGTGCTGCTTTACCAGTGGTTCCTGCTGGTAGAGGAGTTGCAGGATTCCTATACCGCAGGTATTGCGACCGCTGTGCTGGGACTTCTGCCCATGATGCTTCTGTTCGAAAAGACCGTCATGCTGGAAATCCCATCGCTGGCTCTCGGCGTGGGCGCTATTCGGTACTGGATCCGTTATCTGGATCAGGGACGCAGACGTTCTCTTTATGCCTTTGGTCTTTGGCTGAGTGCGGCGCTTCTGTGCAAGCAGACCAGCGTGTACTTGCTGGTTTTCTGCGTGCTGACGCTCTTGGTTACGGGGAAGTGGGAGCGGATATTTTCCCGCGATGCGCTAATCGTGGCGGGCCTCGTCGCTGTGCTTGCCGGACCGTTCATGGCCTTGATGCTCTTTATGCAGGGAAAGGCCGTGGCTAACGACCTGGGCTCTCACCGCATGAGCGGGTGGGAGCGCTTTAGCTACTACTTCGAAACTCTACCTGGTTCCTTCTCGCCCGCTTTGCTTGTTTTGGCGGGATTGGGCCTGCTGCTGGCGTGGCGTTGGAACCGGCGCGGGCAGACTGTTCTGATGGCGTGCTGGATCCTAGCCGGCTATTCGACTTTCTCCTGGTTTGGGCAAAGGGAAACGCGCTTCGCCATCTACTGGTTTCCGCCGCTGGTGTACTTCGCCGTGGGGCTGGTAACGCAATTTTTCCGAGTTCCTCGGCTGCAAGTGGCGATGCGAGTGGTAGCAGCGCTCATCGTTGTGTTTTTGGCGGTGCCTGCCTGGAGCGAGCGGCGCCCCTACATCTCAGGCTACGAGGCCGTGGCTTCTCAACTGGTGAATCAATACCACGCCGGGATCGTCCTGTTCGATGGAAAAGTGCCAGGCAACTTCGTCTTCTACATGCGAGCGCTCGATCCGAACCGGCATTTTCTGGTTCTCCGGAAATTACTCTATGCGGATGATATCCGGGCCGGGCAAGGTAGCGAGGAATTGCTGCATAGCAGCCAGGATGTGGGGGAAGCCTTCCATCGGGATGGCATTCGCTTTGTGGTCGTGGTGGAAAAGTTTCCGCTTCGCTTCAATGCGCAGCGCATTCTGCGTGCGCAGTTGGAGAGCGATCAATTCCAGTTGCTCGGACGTTTTCCGATATCGAGCAACGAGCCGGAATGGCAAGGGGAGAGCCTTCTGCTCTACGAAAACAAGCAGTGGACACCTCCCACCGACAAGTTCCTGACCATTCGAATGCTGACGCTGCCGCATGATATCGTCGTACCTTTTAGCCAGTTTGAAGGAAAGCAGTAGGCGACTAGCCTGACGATGCACAATTAAGATAGGTTGTAACAACTAAGGTTAACTCGAAGCTTTCAAGATAAACAGAGGATCGGCAGGAAAAGAGCACCGATGACAACCCAGACCACATGGGCTCAAGGCAGAGAGGGTTCAGCGAGATGGCTGGCGCGGACTGAGCCCACCGGTGCTCTTCGCCGCAGCCCGATTGCCTTTGGCGCCCTGGTGGTATTTTTCTTCCTTTATTACTACAGGCCGGAAGACTTCATTCACGTGCTGGTGATATTTCCGATGGCGAAAGTCGCCGCCATCGTCGCGTTTGTTCCAGTCCTCGCAATGATGGGTGGCAGCACGGTGAGGGTTCCAAAGGCGGTCCGGATTCTCTGGCTGCTCTTGGTTCAAATGACCATTTGCATCCCATTCTCCATCTGGCCGGGCGGAGCCTTTCACGCAGTCTTCGATAAGTTCTCCAAAGGCGTAGTGCTGGCCATGGTGATCAGCATGGCCGTCGTCAACCTGGGAGAGTTGCGGAAGTTGCTGTGGATTCAGGCGAGCGCGGTGACACTCGTGACATTCTTTTCGATTGCACTGCGCCACTACGACCCGGATGGCCGGCTCTCAGGCATTCAGGACAGCATTCTCTCGAATCCCAATGACCTGGCCATAAACATCGCGATCAGCTTTCCCCTCGCTCTGGCGTTCTTGTTGAGTGCCCGGGGGTTCAGGAAAACAATGTGGGGATTGGGCCTGGCAGTCATGTGTATTGGAGTCGTGCTGACGGGTTCGCGAAGTGGGTTGCTTGCTCTTATCTGCAGTATCATCGTTTGTGTCTGGGAGTATGGCGTCAAGGGGAAGCGGCGCCAGTTGATCATTGTCACCGTGCTGGTTTCGGTCCTGGGGTTGGGCATTGCTCTCTCGAGCTCTCACTATCGGGCTCGCGTCGAGAGTATTTTTCTGGGAAACATCGAAGGTTCTGACGACAAGAATTCGCGTCAAGCGCGGATGGAGTTGTTGAAGAAAAGCTTGGTCGTCGCAGCCACGCACCCAATCTTCGGCGTTGGCCCCGGTTGCTTTCAGCTGGTAGATAATGGCTGGCACGTGGCTCACAATACCTATACCGAAATAGCCGCGGAAGCAGGGGTGCTCGCAATCGTACTGTTTCTTATGTCGATGGGCGCCTCCTTCAAGAATATTGCGCAGGTTCGGAAGTCGGTTGAATATCAGGCAAACGAGGACTTCCGGCTTTTTAACCATGCTCTATGGGCGGGACTGGTCGCGTATCTTGCGGGCTCATGCTTTGCCTCGACCGAGTACAACCTATTTCCGTATTTCATGGTGGGCTATACCTGCGCCATGGTGCGGATCGCAAACCAGACGCGCCCCGGCACCAAGCAAGGCAAGCCTGCGATTTTAACCAAAGCAACCTATGACGGCATCCTCGCACCGCAAACCTCTCGGAGTCGCTGACGAAGTGCTGTCGGTGCTCCGCTGCCTCTCTTGCCAAAGCCCCCTCGAAGGCCGGGGCGCGGATCTGGCCTGCGTCGGCTGTGGCAGGAAATATCCGGAAGTAAAAGGGGTGATTCGTTTCGTGGAGGAGCAGCAGTATGCCGGGAGCTTTGGTTTCCAGTGGCAGGTGCACGCTCTCACCCAGTTGGACAGCGCGTCGAGCGATGTTTCGGAGCGAGACTTCCGGCGACGTACTGGTTTTCGGCCGGAAGATATCGCGGGCAAACTGGTGCTGGATGTGGGATGTGGGATGGGACGTTTCGCGGATGTAGCCACCCGATGGGGGGCACACGTGGTGGGTGTTGACCTTAGCCTGGCGGCCGAGGTTGCTGCGCGCAACTTGTCGGGCCGCGAGGCGACGATATTCCAGGCGGACGTCTTCCATCTCCCTTTCGCACCCGAAAGTTTCGATTTCATTTACAGCATTGGAGTCCTTCACCACACTCCAGATTGCGAACGAGCCTTCAAAATGTTACCCGGGCTGCTGAAACCGGGCGGACGGATCGCGATCTGGCTCTACAGCCGTTATCACTCCTGGTATCGAATGAGCGATGTTTACCGCAGCGTGACCCGCCGCATGCCGCCCCGCCTGCTTCATGCGCTCTGCTATGGCGTGATTCCGCTCTATGGCGTTCACCAGGTATTGCGGAAGATTCCGCTGGTGGGCCGCTCAGCCAGCGGCGCTTTGGCGTATTTGATTCCCATGGCATTTCACCGGGATCGCAATTTTCGGATCCTCGACACATTTGATTGGTATTCACCCTGGTATCAATCGAAACACACGTACGAGGAGGTGTTTCGCTGGTTCGAGAGTTGCGGACTCGATGATCTGAAAGTCATCGAGCAGCCCATAGCCGTGCAAGGCCGCCGGCCGGCTCACGTAGTACTGCCCGCATCCAGGAGCGAAGTGGAGGCCAGTCAGTGTGCGGGATAGCGAACCTCGCGAGGGTGGCCCGGTCAGGCCTTCAACGAAGGATTACGCCAGCGACCTGACGGGTACGAATCAGACTCGGCTGAGGTTTGGATGCGATGAAGATTCTTTGGGTGAAAGCGAACAAGCTCCTTCCCTTGCACAGCGGAGGCGACATCCGTTCGTATCATATCGCTCGCCATCTGGTCTCCCGCCACGAACTTTGTTTTCTTTCTTACTATGACGGCAAATCCGACGCAGATTACGAGCGGCAGCTGGCGCAACATCTTCCCGGGGCACGTTGCGTCTGTACCGGCAAGTCGCAAACGGCTCCCGCGCGGGTGCTGGACTACTTAATGAGGCTGGCGGATCCATCTCCGTACGCCGTGAGCCGTTTCAAGTCGGCCCTGGTGCGGAGAAAACTCGAGGCCTGGTTGACAGTGGGGCAATTCGACGTTGCCGTTTGCGACTTCCTCGATGCAGCGGTGAATTTTCCAGAGTCTCCGGTCCCCAGCGTTCTTTTTCAGCACAACGTGGAGAGCGAAATTTGGCGGCGGCATGCTGAAACGGAGACCAATCCAGCGAAGCGTTCAGTCTACGGCATGGAATTTCGGAAAATGCTGGCCTACGAAAAGTCGTCGGTGCAAAGATTCCGGCACGTGATCGCGGTTTCGGAACATGACAAGGAATTGATGAGTGCCTGGGTGGATTCTTCTCAGATCACGGTGATCCCCACCGGCGTTGACCTGCGGCAGTACCGCGCAGATTTTTCCGAGCGTGTGATAGCTCCGCTGGTTATGTTCGTCGGCGCCATGGACTGGGAGCCCAATGTCGACGCGGTGGAGTTTTTTTGCAACGACATTTGGCCCACTGTGGTGGCAAAGATTCCGGAGGCGAGGTTTCGCATCGTGGGCCGCGACCCTGTCCGACAGGTTCAGCAGTTTGCGAGCGCTGCCGTAGAAGTAACGGGTCGCGTGCCGTCGGTGATCGACCATTTACGTGAGGCCGCAGTCGTGATCGTTCCGCTTCGCATCGGTGGTGGAACTCGACTTAAGATTTATGAAGCCATGGCGGCAGGAAAAGCCGTTGTTTCCACGTCGGTGGGAGCCGAAGGACTGGACGTGCATCATGGCCGGGACATCCTCCTGGCTGACGATGCAAAGGGTTTCGGGGAAGCGGTGGTAATGCTTTTGCAGGACGACGACTTGAGAACCCGGTACGAGCGGGCTGCGGCGGAACTCGCAGCCCGTTATGACTGGGCGACGGTCGGGGCCAGGTTCGAGGCAGCGCTCGAGAGCGTCGCCAGTCATTCGGCGGTAATGCGGGATCTCTAATCAGGCAGGTGTTAAAGGCGCAGTCGCAAATCCCCTGTTTTTTCTTGGAAAAGTATCGAAGTCGCGCGCAAAGCAGCTCGCCATGGCCAATAATAAAAAACCGCGCAAGAACAGCGGAGCTCCAGCCCGCCCCGGGTTCCGAACCCGGTTGTTGCGGAAGCTCTCATATGGGCGATGGTTGCCATCCTACGCCTGGCAAAGGATTACTCGATCTTCTCCTCGCGGCAAGCTGCACCTGATCTTCGCTCTTGCCGATCATTTTGAGCCGGCCATTGTGCCTGGAGATGGGCAGGCGCGTGCGCCGTTGTTCGAACAGGAGAGCCGCCTGGAACGCTGGTGCTTGGAGTATCCACAATCGGTTGAAGCGTGGCGGGATCATGAAGGCCGGGCGTTTGTCCACACCTACTTTTATCCTGCGGAGCAATATAATCGGGGCCTCCTAGACCGCCTCGCTGAACATTGCCACCGCGGGTGGGGTGAAATTGAGATCCACCTGCATCATGGTGTGGAGTCGCCAACCGATCCGGAACATACGCGCGAGCAATTGGCCAACTTTCGCGACGCACTAGCCTTGAATCACGGTTCGCTTTGCTTTGTGGAAGGTTCCAGCCAACCTCGATATGCGTTTGTTCATGGGAACTTCGCGCTGGCGAATTCAGCTGGGGGTCGGGCATGCGGCGTCGACGCCGAGATGCAGATCCTGGCCGACACCGGTTGCTACGCGGACTTCACCTTGCCTACTTCCGCTCTTCACCCTGCTCAAATCGGCAAAGTGAACTCGCTTTACGAATGCGGCCTTCCGCTCGCCAGCAGAGCTCCGCATCGCCAAGGGCGTGATTTGCAAGTGGGTCGTTCTCCACGCATCTTTCCACTGATGGTGCAAGGGCCATTGATGTTGGATTTCGACAGACATGCGCGCAATGGCATCGGGCGCTTCGAGAATGCGGCCCTCACCGCGGCAAATCCTCCGAGCTTGCGGCGCCTGCAACTTTGGAAGAAGGCTGCAATTATGGTCCAGGACAGGCCAGACTGGATCTTTATCAAGCTGCATTGCCATGGCATGGATCCTGGCGACAGAGAGGCTGTGTCGGGCGGGACGATGCGGCGCTTTCTTTCTGAACTGGTAGATGAGGCGTCGGAAAGGCAAGAAGTCATCCACTTCGTCCAGGCGCGGGAGATGGTGAACATCATGTGGGCCGCCTGCGATGGTCGTGAAGGCGACCCCGGGGATTACCGCGACTACCGTTTACGGCTGGCCCGCGAATCCCCGGCTGAGCACGGCAGGGCCGAAAATCCTTACGTAAAAGTGAGAGGATAGTGCATGTGCGGAATTGCGGGCATCGTAAACACGGCCGCCGACGAGCGGATTGAAGCCGCAACCATTCACCGCATGTGCCAGGCAATCGTGCATCGCGGCCCGGATGATGAGGGTATCTTCGTCAAAGACGGAACCGGTTTCGGGATGCGGCGCCTCAGCATCATCGATCTGGCCGGAGGCCACCAGCCGGTGTTTAATGAGGATCGATCGATCTGGGTCGTCTTCAATGGTGAAATTTACAATTTTCAACAACTTCGTTCAGAGCTGCTGAGCCGCGGCCACCGTCTCTCTACCCACTCCGACACCGAAGTGATCGTCCATCTATACGAAGAATTGGGGCGAAACTGCGTGCGGCAGTTACGTGGCATGTTTGCTTTCGCGTTGTACGATGAGCGCCGACATAAGGTGCTCATCGCGCGTGATCGACTGGGAGAAAAGCCCCTGCATTACGCTTTCGATGGGAGGAGGCTTCTATTTGGCTCCGAAATCAAGGCGATCCACGCGGTTGCTCCGGAGCTCTCAGAAATCGACCGTCTGGCGCTGCGGCAATATTTGCAATTCGGTTATGTGCCCGATCCAGTGACGGCTTTCTTGAATATCAAGAAGCTTCCGCCAGCGCATCTGCTCGAACTGGAAGCCGGCAAACTCAGCGTAAGTCAATACTGGGAGGTCCCCGCGTACGGCACGCACTCTTTTGCCCGCGAAGAAGAGTGCCTCGAAGAACTGGAACACCGGCTGGCGGAGGCCGTGCAGATGCGGCTTATCGCCGACGTTCCGCTGGGCGCCTTTTTGAGCGGCGGCGCGGACTCCTCGACGATCGTTGCGCTCATGGCGCGTTTCGGTTCGAGACCGGTGAAGACTTTTTCAATCGGATTCAAGCAGAAAGACTTTGACGAAACTCCGTATGCCCGGGTGGTCGCACAGAAGTTTGGCACGGAACACCATGAGTTAATCCTTGAGCCCGACGTCGTCACTTCGGTGGACACCATAACTCACTCGCTGGAAGAACCCTTTGGCGATGCCTCCGCGCTGCCGACCTATTTCGTTTCGTGCCTGGCGCGACAGCACGTGACCGTGGCCCTGTCAGGAGATGCGGGGGACGAAATATTCGCGGGCTATGACCGTTATCGGGTTTGTCTGCAGGATCGCGCCGTTCCGTGGATTCCCGATTGGACGCGCCGTGCTTATCGCGACCATATCTATAAATTCGTTCCGCACAGCGTGCCGGGACGCAGTTTCAGTTACAGCGTCTCGTTGCCGTGGCAGGAGCGCTATCTTGAAGATATTTCCTTCAAACCGTTGCATCGAGAGATGGCACTGTTTTCGGACGATTTCATGCCGGCGACGACTTCTCATGAAGAAGACCCGTTTCGAGTCTTCCGCGATCACGTCGCGAGAGCGCCGGCAAAGGACGCCATAAGCCACCTGCTCTACGTCGACCTAAAGACATACCTGCCCGCAGATATCCTCACCAAGGTGGACCGGATGAGCATGTTGACGTCCCTTGAAGCCAGAGCTCCCATGGTGGATCACGTATTTCTCGAGTGGGCTACGGGACTGAGCTCGGACTGGAAGATGCGGGGCAGCGAGCAGAAATACATTCTAAAAAAACTGGCTGAGCGGGTTGGCGTGCCGCGGGAGGTGCTGCACCGGCCGAAGCAAGGATTTGCGTTGCCGCTTGTTCATTGGTCACGTCATGAACTGAAAGAATTAATTCAAACGGTGCTGCTTGAGCCGCGCACGCTTCAGCGAGGTTATTTGAATCCCCGAGCCGTGCGTCAATTACTGGACGAGCACTTTCGCCGCCGAAGAAATCATGCGGGAAAAATCTGGCGGTTGCTGATGTTCGAATTGTGGCACCGAAACTACCTGGAAAAACTCCACGCGGTGGACGCGTCGGTTGGGCAAGACGTCGCACTTCCTTTGAGCGGGGGAGTCGCATGAACCCGACGCCGGTCGCGGCGCCGGGCTTGAATTCTGGCGATGCCGCGAGTGAGGTTTCGGAGGATAGTGGTTCTCTTGGCTCGAGTAATTCCGGACCCGGTTCCGCTCCAGGCGTCTTTTTGATGACGGATAGCTTTGAGACTGGAGGCAGCGAGCGCCAGTTTGTGGAACTCGCGCGGTCGTTGAATCCCGCTAGCTACAGAGTTAGCCTCGGCTGCCTGCAGCCCAAGGGGCCTTTCCGGAAGGATGTTGGAGCTGTCGAGCACTTCAATCTCGGCGGCAGCTTGTATCGCCTGCCGTCGATGCGCACGCGGTACCGTTTGGCGGCGCGCCTTGGGGCCGCCGGCATCGCGATCGCTCATGCATTCGATTTCTACACCAACCTGACACTGATTCCCGCCGCGAAACTGGCCAGGACCCCGGTTGTAATCGGGAGCTTGCGCCAATTGGGTGATTTGCTGACGCCAATTCGGCGTCGTGCGCAACTCATGATGTTTCGCTGGTCTGACTGCGTGATCTGCAACTCGCAGGCAGCGGCTAACAATTTGTTGCGCCATGGATTTCGCCCCGAGCGACTCGCGGTAATCGGGAACGGGCTTCCACTTTCTGCGTTCGCCGAGACTCTGCCCGTCATAACGCCACGTCCCGGCGTTCTTCGCGTGGGCATGGTCGCGCGCATGAACGCCCGCTCAAAGAATCACCGTATTTTGTTGGAGGCCGCGGCCCGGCTTCGGCCTCGCATGCCGAACTTTGAAATTGTCTTGGTTGGAGATGGGCCACTGCGTGCCGAACTGGAGCGGCAGGCCGCGGACATGGGAATCAGCGACGCAGTGCAGTTCCTGGGAGACCGGCGGGATATGCAGGCGATTTTGGCCTCGTTGGATGTGACCGTATTGCCGTCCGAGTCGGAAAGCCTATCGAATGCCATCCTTGAATCGATGGCCGCCGGCGTGCCGGTGATCGCTAACCATGTCGGAGGCAACATTGAACTACTCAGTAACGACCGGGGCATTCTTCTGCCCCCTGGGGACTTAGAGGCGCTCACTGCAGCTCTGCAGAGAATCGCTGCCGATACGCCGCTGCGAGACTCACTGAGTCGAAATGCGAGAAAATTCGCCCACGAAAACTTTACGACTGAACAGATGCGAAAGAAGCATGAAGAGCTCTATGCCGAATTATTGGATCGGAAGGGTTGGCGTCCGAATTCGGACGGTCGAAAGCGGCGATGATGGCCGTACAGTGAGCGGAAAAGCGAGAGAAGAGAAGAGAAGAGAAGAGAAGAGAAGTAATGAGCCCAATCGCAAAATCACCGGCCGAGCGAAAGGCTACGGAGGGAAAGACATCTGGAGTAGAGGCGAAGAAGCAATCGCCAGTTTTTGTGCTGGGCTGCCCAAGATCGGGGACGACTCTGCTTTATCACATGCTGCTCTCGGCCGGAGACTTCGCGGTGTACCGGGCGGAATCGAACGTCTTCAATCTGCTGGTCCCGCGATTTCGCGGAATGCGCGCGGCGGCGGACCGGCAGGAATTGCTGACAATATGGTTGCGAAGCAAGATGTTTCGCGTAGCGGGATTGGATGCTGATGAAATCAGCCGAAAGATCTTGAACGAATGCAGAGGCGGCGGCGATTTCCTGCGAATCGTTATGGAGGAAATTGCCGGCAAGCAAGGAGTGCGGCGCTGGGCCGAATGCACGCCCGACCATCTTCTTTACATGGAGCAAATCAAACGCCAGATACCGAACGCGCTGTTCATTCACATTGTTCGCGATGGTCGAGATGTCGCTCTTTCGTATGTCCAACAAAAGTGGTCCCATCCGCTGCCATGGGATCGGGGCGAGGTACTCGGCGTAGCGGGATTGTATTGGGAGTGGGTCGTCCGCAAAGGCCGAGAGCAGGGCGAGCGGCTGGGCGCAGACTATCGGGAAATACGCTTTGAGGACCTGATCGCAAATCCGAAGGAGACGTTATCCCAGATTGGTTCGTTCATCGATCACGATCTCGATTACGAGCGCATTCGGTGCGCCGGAATCGGATCTGTAAGCCGGCCGAATTCTTCGTTTGCCGGAGAGTCAGAAGGATCCTTCAATCCGGTGGCTCGGTGGAAAACGAAGATGTCTTCCGAAGAGATTGCCGCATTCGAAGAACTTGTGGGCGAGTTTCTGCTGGAGTTGGGATATCCTCTCTTTTCGAAACCCAGGCATGGAGTGAGTCTTCGTGCACTACGACTACGAAACACCTACTACGCCGTGTTCGAAGCCAAGCGTTGGATGAAAGCCACTCCACTGGGGCGGCATGTTGATTTGAAAAACCTTGAGCTCGAACCGAACAATCCTTCCCCAAAGTGCAGAGGAATGGATGAATGAGTTCATTGCCAGGCCGTCGATTGAAGTGCAGGCGCAGCGAAGGTGGGGAGTCGTCTGTCGAACGATCCCGTTATGCGACAGGGACCGGTCTTGCGTTGGCAGACTGGCTGGCCCATCCGTGAGATTCGCCTTCCAGGCACACTCGGTGCCATAACTCAAGGTTTAGCAATCGCCAGATGCGGTCATAGTGATCGCGGTAGCGGGCGCGATGTTCGCGAAAGAGCTTTTCTACCGCAGTCCTTCGGAAGAATCCCCGGTTCATGCTGCGAGGTTCTGAGATGAGACGCTCGATCGAATCCAGTTGAGCTCCCGCCAGCCAGCCGCTCCAGGGGGTCGGGAAGCCTAACTTCTTTCTGTAAATGATCGACTGGGGAAGCAGATCTTCCATAGCTTTTTTCAGAAGCTGCTTTCCGGCCATGCCTTTTATCTGGATGCTGGAAGGAACGCTTATGGCCCATTCCACCAAAGCGTGATCGAGGAATGGAACGCGACTTTCGACCGATGCCGCCATGCTCATGTTGTCCTGCTTCATCAACAACTCGACGAGATAAGTCTTAATGTCGGTATAGAGCAGCCGCTGCAGAAGGTCTCCGGAGGATTTCTCCCAGTATCCCAGCACGTTGCGATATGCGAATCCTGCATGCACTTGCTCGGCGAACTCCTCGGTGAGCAATTCGCTTTGATCCTTCTGGTTGTATGCGGAGAAGAAATTGTCGAAATAAAAAGAGATCCAGGAATCTCCATCAAGTCCCAGGAAGGTGTGCGTTAGTTTGCGTCGAGCGGTGGCGTTCACCCAAGATGATGTAGCGATGGACTCTCGAACCAAGCGCCGGAGTGCGTTTGGGACGACGTCGCGATAGGCGCGGTCAAACGCGACGTTTTTCAAGGTAAACGCATAACGCGAGTATCCGCCCAAGGTTTCGTCACTACCTTCGCCGGTGAGAACCACCTTGACGCGATCGCGTGCCAACTGTGCGACGAAGAATAGAGCCACGCTCGAAGGCCAGACGATAGGCTCGTCTTCGTGCCAGATCAGTTTTGGCAGCGCACCAAAAAAATCCTCGCGGCTGACGATCACTTCGTGGTGTACTGACTTGAGATGTTCGGCCACGGCTCTCGCATAGGGCAGTTCACTATAGGCATGTTCGGAGTATCCAACGGAAAATGTCTCGACGGGTTCGCGCCGGATTTTGGTCATCAACGCGGCCACCGCGCTTGAATCTAGCCCGCCGCTGAGGAACACGCCTAGAGGGACATCGCTCATGAGATGGCTGCTTACCGCGCCTTCAAGCAGTTGGCGATAACTCTCAACACACTGCTGCTCATCGTGAGGGTTATTGTCATGCTTAGCCGGCTGCAAGTCCCAGTACTGCGCAACCTGCAGTTTCCCCTCCTCGTTTATTTCAAGCCAGTGCCCCGGCATAAGTTTATGCACGCCGCAATAGAATGTTTCATCCCCAGAGAGATATCCGAAGGCAAGATATTCAGGTAGAGCGGCTCGATTGAACTCGGGTTGCATCTCTGGATGAGCTAGCAGGACCTTGATTTCGGAGCCGAAGAGAAAATTGTGGGATGAAAGACGATAGTAAAGCGGCTTAATGCCCATCCGGTCGCGAGCGATAAAAAGAGATCTTCGCTTGCTGTCCCAGATCGCGAAGGCAAACATGCCGCGAAGGTGCTGAACACAATCCTTCCCGTATTCCTCATAAAGATGCACGATGGTTTCGGTGTCGCTCTGAGTGCGATATCGATGGCCACGCTCGATCAGGCGTTCGCGGAGGGCGCCATGGTTATAAATCTCGCCGTTGAAAACTATCCAGATGGAACCGTCTTCATTGCTGAGGGGTTGATGGCCGGTAGCCAGGTCGACGATGCTGAGGCGGCGCATGCCCAGCCCGATATTGCCTTGCGTGAAGATACCGTCGTCGTCGGGCCCCCGGTGGGCCATGACATCGCACATGCGTCGCACGACGGCGGAGCTGGGCCGAGCGTCACTACCGAACTCGAATACTCCCGCGATCCCACACATGATGTTTTCCTTACTCAGTCAGCGTGCCGTCGGAAATTCGAGACTTAAGTCACGGAATCAAAAAACACAAAATCATTGACCAATGCGTCTGGCGAGAAGCCACCCGTGGTACGGGCACGTGTCACGGACCCGGAAGAGTCCGACCATTCATAGCTTTCAACGGCCGCCGGATGGGAAACGAACCGCCTGCCATCCCATTCCGCGAAACTGCCTTCAACCATAATAACGTGGGTGCAGCGGTTGGCTTGCAGTTTGCAGTATACGAATTTAGCGTCGCTGCTCCAGAGGCCGCAGGTCCAGGAAGTATCTGCGTCGGCAAAAAACAGGAACTCGGCGCTATAGGTCGTCTGGTAACGATACCCGCGAACGCCGCGGATCCCACGATCACTGATTGCGGCGAAGGTGCCAATGCCGGCGGCCTGGCTTGCCGGCAGGGTCAAGACCGCGCATTCTGCCGGCAGCTCGGCATGGATGCTTGCCCGCAAGACGTGCCCGGGCTGTTTTGATCCATATGCGGGAGAGACGAAGCTCTCCCCGACTTCCGTTTTCCAATCGGACTGCTGGTCGAAAAGTAACGCGATGCCGATTCGCTCCGCACTCTTCTCGGAGGCGGGCGATCGAACCAGGAGCAGCCCTCGTTCTTCTTCCCTGACCTCGAGCTGTGGAGCGAAGTGCCAGAGGCTTTCCAGAAGATGGCTGCCGTGACCCTCGGCTACATCGCGGACAACCCAGATACCGCCTTTCACGTGAAAAATGAATCGCCGATGCAGCACGAGGTTGGGGAGCCGGCTGTATCCGTCGTGCCTGCCCGCGAAGAAATCGAAAGTCTGACCATTTAACCAAGTTTCGGCCTCTACATTCGGGATCGAACTCCAGGCGAACGGCCCATCCGGCACTGCCTGATCGAGCTCGTCTACCCTCAACGTGTTGTGCGCGCCGGTGCCGCGGAACGAATCACGATCCTTGCCATCCGAAATGTAGCAATATGTTCCGGGATCGATTAAAAACCGGTAGCCGCCAACGGATAAACGAATGCTGAGAGCATCGGCATGGCCGTGGCCGGAACGGCCCGTTTCCTGCTGCCCGGCATCGATCATCATTTGCTGAGCGCAAGGCCCATCGTCGTCGATGAGATAGATGCCTGCGGATTTAAAAGCCCTCGGTGCCCCAGGTGTTGGAACTCGCCTCTCGTGGACTTCGACGGCTTTATCACCGAAAAGCCATATTGCTTCCTCGGTAAGACCAGAGGCTGGGTAATGGCGATCATAAAGAATTGAGCCGACGGCCAAGGGGTCGGTCATATGCTCCACTCGATTCCGCCGTGGGTTGAAGACTCTGCCACCATCATCGTCTCCGAAGCCCTCAATGGGTCCAAATTTGGAGAGTGCGTCGACGACCTCCAGCATTTTCCGCAGGGTGTTATCGAATGATTCAGGAATCGCGTGTCCATTCTCACTTGCGAGAAGTCGGGCGTGCTGGAAAAAATCTAGCGCATAGACGTGATAGTAGAGCGCCTGCTCGAAATAGACACCATCCGGGCGAAGCTGGCGCTTCGATTCTTCCAGGATGATTCTCCAGCCCGTATTTCGCCAGCGCTCCGCCGCGGAAATCTGCGGGCACAAGGTCCCAATGAAGAAAAGGGCAACTGCCTCGCCAATGAGATGCGTATTTGGAGAAAAGTATGTCGATAAATAGCGTTCGATGTATCGTCCGTGCAATTGCAGGGCGACAAGTAGGTCCGCCTCAAAGCCAGCAGAAAGCTCCGCACATCCGGCGAGGAGATTGCGAACCCAAAGCCACGACAGGCTGCGGAATGCCACTTCGAGCGCGCTGGCCCAATTGATGCCGAGCGGATAAGCATTTGCCTGGACCCACGAATACCACTGAAGCGTGAGTTCGTTCGTGTAGATTTGATCGCCGGTCAAGAGCCGGGCCTTAGCAAGGGCGACCAGATGTTGATGGCGATTTAGTTCCCAGATGATCTTATGATCGCCGACCTCGTGGAAATCCAGATAATTTATTTTGAACCATGGCTTCAGCGGGCTGCGCTTCCCGTGAACTGGATCACAATGCCAGTCGATGTTGGGGCCATAATCAAGCTTTTCGTATCCCAGCAAAGAAAACTCGTGCCTGCAAATTCGGTCCGCTTCTTCGATGATGCCTTTGACCTCGCCGGGCATGTGCTGGCGTAACAACACAGCGCGATCCGCCGCCGCATCATTATTCTCCCCGAAGAAAAATCGGGAGGTTGGAAAAGATCGCGAATATGAGCGATTTTCCCATGGCCGCAGTCCGAAATGGTAAAGCGCCAAATCGAGGCGCTTCGAAACCTCCTGGCCGGCTCTTGTACGGATCTCCTTGCCGTCCATCCGCGTGAGGCGCGACAATTTTTTCTGCCATCGGGAGGCCATCATTCCATGTTACCGTGCCCGCAAGAAAACATGAAAAGGTGATTGGCAACCTGACACTGAAGGAAAAATTCCTGCATTCACGTTCTTGTAACTTATTGAATCTAAAATTGATAACTGCAAACCGCTGGCTGAGCGCTTCATTCCAGACGGCGTTGTGGGTGTCGCCCTTAAAGCATTGCTATAGTGGAAGTTGCGGACCGCTGTATTTCAGATTATGAAGTCTACCCCGATTGATTTAAAGAATGTCGACTGGCAGGCGCTCGACGGCTTTCACGACAGAACTATTTTTCAGACTCGGGAATGGCTTAACTTCATTGCTGAAACTCAAAATGCAACTCCGATTCTTGCCGAACTTCGACAGGACGGAAAGGTCGTGGGATATTTTTCCGGACTTACGGTCACCAAGTTCGGAGTGAAGATCCTGGGAAGTTCCTTCCCAGGTTGGACTACTCCTTACATCGGCTTCAACTTGCTCGCGGGAGTGTCGCGTGCTGAAGCTTTGGCTGCCGTCGAGCAGATGGCGTGGAATACTTTGAAGTGCTTGCACATGGAGATCTCAGACCCTTGCTTCAAGGCTGAAGATGGTGAGGAGCTCGATTTTGCCTGCCAGTTTTACACTTCGTACCGCACTGACCTGACGAAGTCCGAGGAAGAGCTTTTTAACAGCATGGACAGCGCCTGCCGGCGGTGCGTTCGCAAAGCGGAGAAAAGCGGAGTAGTTATCGAAGAAGCCCACGACGAGAACTTTGCCGGCGAATACTACGAGCAACTCAAAGAAGTTTTTGCAAGGCAAGGTCTGCCTCCGACCTATGACGTCCATCGGGTGCGGGCGCTGGTGAAGCACCTCGAACCGACGGGAAGGGTTTTGCTGCTACGGGCGCGGGATTCGGAAGGGAAGTGCATCGCCAGCGGAATTTTCCCTGGGTTCAACAAGATTGCCGAATTCTGGGGCAACGCCAGTTATCAATCTAGCCAGATTCTGCGGCCCAATGAAGCCATCCATTGGTACGTGATGCGATATTGGAAACGTCGCGGCGTGGAAGTTTACGATTGGGGTGGCGAAGGCACCTACAAAGAAAAGTATGGCTGCCAGGCTCATCGCGTCCCCTGGTTCACAAAATCTCGTTTTGAATTCATCTCGAAGCTGCGGGGCGAAGCAAAGGAGATGTTTGCCATGAAACAACGAGTGCTAGGATGGTTTCAGGCGAGAGCAAACGGACGTTCTGGCGCGGTTTCGGGCGTGCGGGAGGCCGAAGCCAAAAAAACAGGTAATCCGGTCATGGCTCAGCAATCTGCCGAAAATGGCGGAGACAAAGAATGATCAAGCGAGGCATCAAGCACCTTTCCCGGGTCAGTGACGTGCTCTTTCGCAAGCTGCGAATCGAGCGCGACATCACCATTTTTCCGGACGATGTTTTCCTGACGTCGTATCCCCGCTCGGGCAATACCTGGACACGATTTTTGGTGGGGAATCTCGTGCATCAGGACGAGGCCATCACTTTTCTGAACGTGGAGCGCCTGGTCCCGGACATGTACAAACACTCGGATCGCACGCTGCGCAACCTGTCCCGGCCGCGCATATTGAAAAGCCACGAAAGCTTTGATCCGCGATACAAGAGGGTGATTTACGTGGTGCGAGATCCGCGGGATGTCGCACTTTCCAACTATCACTGGGAGATGAAGCAGCGCTCCATGGGGGACAATTACCCGATCGAAGAGTTCGTGCCGCGGTGGATGGAACCGCTCTTTTGGGCGCGCCTGGGGAATTGGGGTGAACACGTCACCTGCTGGCTGAGCACGCGGCAGGGCAAGGAGGGATTTCTCCTGCTGCGGTATGAAGACTTGCTGGTAAATCCGCAGAAAGAAATGGCGAAGGTTGCCCGCCTTCTAGGAATCGATCCGATGCCGCAAAGGCTGGCCCGAGCGGTGGAGTTGAGCTCCGCTGACCGCATGCGCAGATTGGAAAAAGATCAGGGAGACAAGTGGGTGCAAACCAAATACACCCGTCAGGATAAGCAGTTTGTTCGCAAGGCAGGGTCCGGAGGCTGGCAAGAGATACTACCGGCACAGTCAGTGGAGGTGATCGAGTCAGCGTGGGGCGACATCATGAAAACTTTGGGGTACAGACTTTCCACCGAAAGTGCGGTGACGCCGTCGTTGACTTCATCCGATCGTAGTTGAGAAGAGCCTGAGCTACCAGATTTGTCGGAAAGCAAGCCCAACTAGTTTCAGAAGTTTCGTGGCAGCCCGTCACCATTGGCGCGCGTCAGGTGAAAATTCGCCAGGTTGTGCTGATCCATGTTGTTCTGGCGAAGCAGGGCGTCGAATTTCTTCGACGCGGCAAAGATGAAATTCGATTCTGCGCGAAAGAAACCGCAGACCTCCATAGCCCTGCCCCACTGTCTGTGGCTTTGATTCGAGACGATTAGATCCATTCCCTTTTGCTCCAGCACACGCGTTGCGGCGCGAGTCACGGTCTCTGCATTTTCCGGAAGCGCCCAGCAATCGACGATCGAACCGACGCGCAATGTGCCGAATTTCGCGTCTCTTCGGCGTTCGCCAACGACTGCCCAGCCCACCGCCCCTCCTTCTTTTCTCACGCATAGCTTTGTCAGGTGCGGCCCGCTTGGAGGGTAAAGTCGGGCCAAGGTTTCGCGGTCCCGAACTGAGGCGAGAAGATAAGCCTCTCTCGCCTCACGCCATGAATCGTCAGCCCAGTCAAGGAAGGAGTCGAATTCCTCCACATCGTACGCGCTAAACTGCGCTCTCCCAAGGCGTCTAAAACCGCGGGCTGCGGCGAGAACTGCCCAGCCGGTTCCGGTAAATGCTCCCGCGTCCATGAGCCATCGTCTCCACCCGGACTGTCGGAGCACGGCCATCTGCCGCAGAAACCGGTAGGGATGGACCACAAGAAAGTAGAAGGGAACAATCTGAAGACTCCAGCCCGTCGCCTTCAACATCGCGGGCAGCGGCCGATCAAGGCTCCCCATGCCCAGCGCATACAACATCGGTTCGCGCCTCAGGGCGTCGCGCAGCAGGAGACCTCCTACAGTCGAATATTTTCGGTCGATGACGCCTTCGGATAACGGGTGATGATAGCAGGCGACAGCATGCTCGCCTTGGCCCGCGAGGTAGAATTTTTCGTATTTCAGCGCGTAGGCGCCGCGGACCTCACCATCTTCAAGCGCGACAAAATACTGGTTGTACAGCGAACTGCCTTCGATTTTGGCAAGCCATGATGGACAGCAGCTTTCGTAGAAAGCCAGATCCTGATCTGGTAGGCCTCTCAGTAACCGCTGGTTGAGAGCCTTGACGGCGGGTTCGTGCTCCTCTCGGTAGGGTTGGATCACAATGGGCATGCATGGATGAGGAGCCGAGGTCCGCGTGAATGTCTCTGCACTTTAAATCTGAACTTCATCTCCAAACTTCAGCTCCGAAGCTCAGCCGGCCGCAGTCCGAAGTTTTTCTTCCACCAACTCTGCAGCTTGACCGATGGTCCGGATTCTCTCGGTTTCCTCCGGCGAAAGCTGGAGCTGAAAGGACTCTTCTAACGCCAGAATAAGGCTGAGATGATTCACGGAATCCCAATTCTCGATGTTTTCGGGAGCAGAGCCCGCGGTAATGGCCTCAGGAGCGATGCCGAATATGTCAGACGCAATAACTCTTGTGCGCTCGAACACTGGTGTGCTCAATGCATTTCTCCCGCCAGGATTCGCACCTTAACCCACTCTGGAGTTTCGATAGCGTTAGCCTGCAAGTCCAAAACCCATAACGTTCCGTCGCGCTTCGTGGAGGTCGATAGGAAGCCATGTTGGGAGTAAAATTCTTCTGCTGGCGCGTTTTTCTTGGTGGGAAGGAACCAGCCCCTCAGCGACTTCAGACCTCTTCCACGCGCAGCTTCGGCCAGATACGATAGGAATGCGGTTTCCAGATTTCTACCGATCACGCGACAGCTCAACAGGAACGTGTCGATTTCACAATCATCCCCCTCATCGAAAGTAATGGCCACGCCAACCAGGCCATGTTCACCGTAGCGATCGCGTACGCGCAGCGAGAAGACCTGCCAGTGAGGACGAGCGGCGATCTCCGCGATCTGCTGCTCGCTGTAGCGCCGAGTCGTGAGGTTGAACTGGTTGGTTTTCTGGGTCAACTGGGCCACGCGCGTCAGGCTTGCGCGCTCGACCGGAGCAATTTCTGCTTCCTGCTCGAGCGACCGAAAAAACTCCTGCTTCGAGGTAAAGCTCTGTTCGGCGTGGGCGCGTTCACGCTCCGCCGCATAGAGCGCAGTGCGCTGCACGTCCTCCTGCGACAATGTGACCCGCTCAAAGAAGGGCGAGTCGCGCACGGCGTCGGCGTATCGGGAGGGATCGCCGGGAAGTTCGATCACCGTCATTTCCGGAAGCGCGGCCCGAACCTGGGCGCGTTCCACCGGATTGTCGTCGAGAAAGGCGAGCGCGTCGGTACCAATGTTGAGTTCGGATGCAATCTCGCGCAAGTTTTGCGCTTTGTCGTTCCAGTTGATGCGCATCGCTGCGAAGTTTTCCGGCTTGAGTAGCATGCCAGGATGATCGCGAAGAGTCTCCATGGCATCGTCGGGATTATTCTTGCTGCAGACGGCGAGCAGGATTCCTTTGCGGTGCAGATCAAGCAAGGCCCGCTGCACAGCCTGATATGCGGAGCCTGGATATTCGGGACCGAGTTGGATTCCGTGCATCCCTTCTTCGCCGACCACGCCTCCCCACAAGGTGTTATCGAGATCCACAACGATCGCTTTTGCCGACCGACCGGCGAGTGGAACCAGAAAGCGGAGCCACTCCCGCGCCAGATCAATCAGGTGACCGGCGCCGATGGGCATGCGCGCGGTGAGCCATTTCTTCTCGTCGTGCCAGTTCGCATATCCGTGGCGAACGATCAGAGAACCGTAGTCGAGCAAGAAAACCCCCCGGTGCTTGCGGCAGCAGGCTCGCATGCCGTCATTAATTTGACGAATCGCATCTAGCTGAGACGCATCAAGCTGCGTGTCCAGAACGCCAAAGCTCGGAATCGGCGGTGGCTCGAGGGTGTGAACGATCAGATTGGCGGACGAATGTCGGCGAAACGCCGAGATCCAAGATTGAAAAGAATCGCTCACGCGCGCGATGGAAGAGAGGACCGCATCGGGGCTCAGATCCGCGTATCCCGACCAGAGTTCCGGCGCGATATCGCGGGTCTGTACGGCAAGAACGACCGTGTCGGGCTTGAACGAGTAGAGAGAGCTGCGATCATCGAGAAATTCCTGGGCATAGGCGTTGAAGTCACCGAGATTCAAGGTCAAGTCGATGCCGGCTATAAATGCCGCGGCACGCACCAGTGGCCCCACCGGTTCAAGCGTGAAGGAGCGCTGGATCGCGAACCGATGCGGAATAAACTGCGCTGCCGGACGCAACTGCTCGTAGCGGGATGTCAAGTAGGAGGCGACTGCCGATCCGCTCTCCTGCTGCCAAAGTTCGGCCAAGCGGCGCAAGGCGCCACCTGTGTTTCCACTTGCGATGAGGTCGTCAATCTCCTGTCTCAGTTGCAATTCTCGCCCCTGGTACGCGGCCTAAAATCCGGCGGCTGGCTCAAATGCGAATGAAGCCCGCAGATGAAAGCCAATAGTACAGCCAAAGACCAGCAATCCGCGGCAATCTTGCGAGCCAAGCTGCATTCGGCAGGACTCACAGGAATTGTAACCGCTGTTTAATATTGGCCCTTGGTCTGCTGATCCGGTACGGATTTCAAAGGACTCCGGCCGTGACCTGTTCGATGCGTTCGACATCGGCTCCAATATCCCTGCCGTCGCTGCCAGCGGAAATTGCAGGGGAAGTTTTCTGGCATGATTTGGCTTCATCCTTTGACTTGCAAAGACGATAGTCCCGGCCTTGGTTCGCAGGAAGATTCCTCAGTCCCGCGGCAGCTATATTCTTGACCATGATGTTGCCGGCAGGCCAATCCGATCCACTCACAACAAGATTGCGCGTGACTACGGAATCGGAAAAGCAACTCTTGAACACTCCGGCCGGACCTTGAGCGTCAGGTTTGAAGGCGCAATTCGCTGGCCCCCCGCCGGAGGAGCCGACCTCTCGCGGGCCCGAGCAATAGAACAAGTTATTGGCGATAACAAAATGGACGAGAGCCCGCGGGGTGGCGTTGATAAGGAAAATTGGATGGGGCACGAATGCGCTCACATGCTCGATGCGCACGTCGCGCAACGGCGGGTATTTCGATCCAATCAGAGCGAACACGCCAAAGCCCCTGTTTTCCTCATTTTTTACGTCTTCCGCGATCAAGTCATGAATGCTGTAGCGCTCACCCGCCATGGCAAATCCGCCAGCGTCTGACTTGCCGTTGCCGATCTCCATTACGCTGCCAACATTTCGAACTATGTTGTAACGGATCGTCACATCCGTAACCTGGCACTTGGGACAACGGTTCCCCTGATTCTTGGGTGTGAGCAGGATGGAGAAGCCGGTTTGCGTGAAGCCGCCCCAGGCGTTTTCCAGAACATTTCCCTCGAAAAGCACCCGCTGGGCGTTTTTTAGTTCGAAATGATTTTTGACGATAAAAGGCCGACCCGAGGCGCCGCCGACAAAGCCCGGCACCCCTGTCATCCAGATCAAGGGTTTAAATAAATGGTTGTGGCGAATCTCAATGTCCGCAGGCGTATTACTCGCTGCTCCGCCGCCGAACATAATATTTTCTCCCGAGGCCTCAAGAAAATTGTTAACAATTTTGAAGGGCCCTTGCGGGTCGTCTCCGCTGCCCCCGCCAACGGCTTGAGCGTCAACACACGCGCCGGTTACGGCGACGCAGTGGAAATCGTTGAGGTAGGAGTCGACCACGGCCACGTAGGTCATGCTCCTCAGGGCTAGGCCCCGGGTAGTCTCATCCTGAGCCGTTCCGTGCATCCAGACTCGATCAAAGATAAGGTGATTCGCTGTCCCATCCTCTTCCTTCCTGAAGGCCAAAGCGGTGATCGACACGCCCGCTTCTCGCGTTATCTCGAGGCCGATAAAACGGTAATGATTGGCGCCCGACATGAAAGCGATCGGTCCAGACCCTGTCTTGCGATCATATTCAAGCTTGGCCAGAACATTGCTCTGAGATGTGCAATGGAAATCAGGTCGCCCCGGCAGGGACGAAACATTGGCATAGCACGGAGTCATCCGCGTGCCTTCCGCAGGGAGGGCACCATCGGGAGCGTTGGAACGCACGATAATCCAGTGACCGTCATCACAAGGCTTCGCCGGGAATCGAAACAGACCGCGGAAGGCCGCGCCAGCCTCAAGCTTTAACGTGTCTCCACATTGGGCGTTGTCGATGGCATGTTGCAGATCATCATTGGCACTAACGACAAGGCTCCGTCCGGGAGCGGCGGTTTCGGATAACGCCGTTTTCATCAATACGCGCGGGAGTTCTGCCGGCCCGTCAAAGTTGGCTGTGGACGCCTCGGGAGGTTTAGCTGGTTGCTGACCTGTGACACACCAAGCGACAGGGCCGAGTGCTGCCACGTACAACAGCAGCGCCAGAACGACTACGAAATTCGCTAAGAATCGGCGAAATCCGGCATTTTTCGACCTGATTCTCATTTAACAAAAAATATATCACAGCCCTTTGTTTAGCGGTCGCAGCGAAGGAACGCGTCATCGCGAGGGCAACGAACGAGCGACGAATCGACACTTGGTTCCTAGTAAACGCCGGCGATTCCAGCCAGTACAAGGTCGATATCGGCACCCGGATCTTTTCCGTCTGAGCCGGCATTTTTGTACGGGCTTGTCGGGGAGAGGTGGTAGTCGCCCCCGTTCCCGTTGTTGTAATTGACGAACTGTATCGCTGCGTCGTTAGCGGGAAAGAAGTTTGCCTCGGGCCAACTGGAAGGAGGATACCAGGCTGGAACTGACGGAATGACGTTATTCGCGAAAGAGTAGGACTCAAAGCAAGCGGTGAGGCTTTTGAGGGGTACGTCAGAGACCGCGCAACTGAGCTTGCTGCCGTTGCCGTTCAGGAAAGGAGAATCGGTTCCATTCACGATGTTATTGGTGAAAGAGAATCCCCACATCATCGGGTAGGTCGTGTCGTTCGCCAGGATAATAAGATGTCCCGGCGTTTCAGGGAAGGCCGTCACATGGTTGATAGTTACGCTATTGATCACATTGGCGGTCCAGCCGTTGCCATACTCCAAAAACCCCCCGCCTCCGTTGTACTTGGTTGCGCTGATGTCGTCGATGACCACATCATGAATGCTATAACGTTCGCCAGCGGATGCCTGTCCCTTTCCGTCGGAGCGCGACGTTGCGGTTACGATGCCACCCCCGACATGACTGACCGTAGAGTAGCGGATTGTCACGTCGGTTACCTGGCACATGGGGCAGATATTGGCTGAACCGTTGTACTGATTTTTCGGAGTGAGCAGAATGGAGTGTCCATCCTGGGTGAAGCCGCCCCAGTTGTCTTCGAAAATATTGTCTTCTATCAGCACTCGCTGCGCGTTTTTCAATTCCAGATGATTCTTAACGATAAATGGTCTTCCTTCCGCACCACCAATATAACCGGGCGTTCCCAACATCCACAGAAGAGGTTTGAAGAAGTGGTTCTGGCTGATTTGAATATCCGCGGGGCTCACTGTGGCCCGGCCGCCTCCGAACATAATATTTTCGCCGGACGCCTCTATAAAGTTATTCACGATCGCGTACGGTCCACCGGGCAGCGATCCGATGCCGCCGGAGATCGCATGAGAGTCGATGCAGGCCCCCACGATCGCGGTGCAATGGAAGTCATTCAGGTAAGAGCTGATCACGGCCGCGTTGGTGAGACCTCGGAGGCTAACGCCGCTCGTTGTATCGTCCCCGCTTGTGCCGTGCACCCAACTCCGGTCAATGATCACCTGGTCGGCTGTTCCCTGCGCGGAAATCAAATCTCCCACCGGTCCCGTACCTGCCAGGCGCGTAATCTCCAACCCCATGAAGCGGTAATGATTCGCTCCATTCGCGAATTGGATTGGCCCACTTCCCGCTGAGCCGAACAAGAGTTTCGCCAGCACCTTCTGAGTGGAGCCGCAATGGAACGCCGGACGACCGGGTAACGAACCTACACCTGCGTAACAAGGAGAAACGCGTACGCCCTCTGGCGGCAGGCTTGAATCCGGAGCGCTAGTGCGAACAATGATCCAGTGCTGGTCGTCGCACGCCTTTGTCGGGACAATGAACAGGCCTGTGTAGGTCGCGCCGGCTTGCAGTTCAATGGTATCTCCGCACTTGGCATTGTCCAGAGCCGTATGCAAATCTCCGCCAGCCGGAACTTGTATCGTCGCCCCGGTCGCCAGGGAATTTGTCATCCCTGTCAAAAGATACACACGCGGCAGCTCTGCCGGGCCATCGTAGTTTCCGGAGTTCTGGCTTAACGAAACATCTACGGTGGAGGCCCAGGTCGCGGTGTGTGCCAAAGCGTCCGTTACCTGAATCTGGAAGGAGTAAGTGCCGGGTTGACCCGGCGTACCGCTGATGGTACCGATGGAGCTAAGAGCTAGACCCGCAGGAACTACTCTGGAGCTCCAGGTATAAGGCTGGCTACCTCCGGAAGCGTAAATCGTGGCGCTATAGGGTACGCCCACGGTCGCGGGCGGCAGTGAAGTTGAGGTAATCGCGAGATTCGAACTGGAACCTGCGGGGAGGATTGTGATCGTGGCTGATCCATAAGACGCCTGATTGCCGCCTTCAGCGCTTCCGCACGCGGCATCCACCTGGTTTGTCGCCTCTACTGTTACTGGCGTTGCGGTGGTCACAACCGGCGCTTTGAACAGGCCGGAACTGGATATGGTTCCCACGCTTGTACGCCATAGAACTTTCGTGCAACTAGTCCCCGTCATAGTTGCGGCAAACTGCAAGCTCCCAGCCGACGGCACCTCAGCACTGAGGGGCGTGATCTGTACCGCGATGTTTGGCACTGGTGTTTGGCCCTGCCTCGAACCTTGGGCCGCCGTCGATGAGCATGAGGCACTGAAGGATATTGCCGCCAAAAACGCAATCAACGTGACGAATTTGAGCCTGATGGAGGGTTCCTGAAGATTCAGCGTGGGCGAACCCTGTGGGGGTTGGCTTAGTTGCAAAAACATGGAACACCTTTTTCCAGTCACTGTTTGGGGGAGTTGCTAAGCCCTGCACGCACTCTAGTGGGCTTATGTGAGAGTAGAAAGGTAACTGAAGGTCGCAGCCTTCAATGATCGCTAGTACATGGCGAGGTGTAACTGGGAAAGTAGGTGGCGAATCCGAGCGGTGTCAGCGCGAAGCGAAGGTTTCGACGACAGGCACTTGGTTAGTGGGTTGAACTTTGTCGGAGAACAGCGTTTCGTAAGCGGTCATAGATGGAATTGCCGACCAATCGCCTCGTTCCTTCTCGCATCTGAAGGATCAAGTCCTGCCGCTTTAAACTTCGACCGGTGCAAATTGCCTTGAACGCTTGGGGCGAAGTCCCACGCATTACGGCCACGCGCCCGAGGGAAAATCGATTTGCGGTGGCCGAATTCGCCCGCACGCGGCTGGTGGCGACTGTCCGATAACCAGCCCGGCGCGCCATCTCCGAAATACGCCGGTTGTAGCGTCCTCCGGGACAGGAAAAATGTTCCACCGGATGCGAGATCATCTGCTCGAGTTGCAGCTTCGCTTCCACGATCTCGCGGTGCAGTCCTTTATCGTCCAGGTCGGTAAGGTAGGGATGGGTCATCGAGTGACAACCGATCTCGAAACCCAATCCGGAGAGCTCGCGCAATTGCGACTGACTGAGATAGCCAGGTTTTCCGATAAATCCGGTGGTTATGTAAAAAGTTGCGCCAAAGCTGCATTCCTGCAAGATCGGAACCGCGCAAATCAGGTCCGTCTCGCTGCCGTCGTCGAAAGTAACGGCAATCACTTCCGGTCTATGGCTGAGCGCCTCATTCACACTGACGCCACGCCAACCCCCACTCTTGATGAATTGCATTTGCGCGCGGAACTCGGTGGCGCGCAATACGTACCGGGTATAACCCGGCGCCGCCTGGCATAGGGTTCGGCCAGGTTCCTCTAGCTCGTGGTACATCAGAAATACAGTTCTGTTCTCACTCATAACCTAACTACGGTTTCGCAGCCAAAGGCTCGACAGGATTCGAGGAGATCGCAACTTGCCAGATATTCGCAAGAGTTAGGAACAAGATCAGGACCGCTCAACTCCGTACCGTAGCATACAGCCGGCGGCTTCCGAGGGGAAGACTCGCTACCTGAGTACTCGCTGTCTACAACTGAAAGGGATTAGAAGGATCATACAGATAAAATGTATCGCCTAGCATGGGTTTGATTTCAAGGGTGGATTTCTGTGGGAAAGCTTTCCGCGGGTCGGCCAGCCACACGGGAGCGCTTTGGCGATGGCGCAAACCACAAGCCTGAAAAGCACTGGCATCCTGGGCCAGCGACGAGCCCGCAACGATCTCCACGAGACCGCCATCGGCATCGAGAGCCCGAACCAAGGCTGAGAAAGCTTGAGTTGCCGCTTCGGGCGCTGGCAGTCCCGCCAGAGCGAAATCTGCCACGCGTGCGGATCCTCCGATATCTGCAACGAGAGAGTGACCGCGGGGTACGCCTTCGTGTTCCAGAATCCAGAGACGGCATTTGGCAACCGGGCATGCGCAGAGGTAGTCAAGCCAGGATCGGGTTCGCAAAATGGGGATGAAATCTCCGGCTGGAGTGAAGACCGGATCGTCGGCGCGGGCAGGCCTGCAAGTCCATCCTCCGGGTGCGGGGAGCGAAGGGAAAAGTCTCCACTGCAGATTGCGGGAAAACTTTAGGAAATCACGCAATCCGCGCTTCGACCTCAAAAAGCGCCGCCAGGGCTTCAACGGCCTGGCATACCAATGGAAATCGGCCTGGGGAGCGAACCACCTTAACCGAGGCAGTATCCGAACCGTGTCACTGCTTCCACCGATAGCCAGTAGCGAACTATTCTGCAGCTCCATGCAGCGTTGGAATAGCAGCAGACCCGCACCCGGGGCGATTTTGCCCGACGCCCAATCAATGATCACCATGCTTTCCAGAACCCTCTCGCCCGCCGCAAAACGTACTGGAGCCACACAGCCGTGAGCCGCGATTCTACCTTCGGCTTCGAGTATGTAGCTCCTCGAGGTCGGCCACCAGGGGTGCGGGGAGAAGTACTTCCAGTTGAGAGCTTCGGGAGAGAAATTCGGAGGAAGCTTCGTAATGCCGAAGGCCCTGGTGAGGAAGCTGACAACCTGATTAACTCGTTCTAGCGAGACTAATGAGAAGGTTAGTGCCATAGCGTCTCGCCAGTAGGCGGCATATTATCACGCCCAGGCCGCTCTCCCCTGCGGCGATTCGTCGTCGGAAACGGCTTTGCGTCTGCGCGATAAATTAACCCAAACTCAACATTCGAAGGCTCGTCTGTTCACAGAGTGATGGCACAATCTCCGGCGCTGCTAAACTTGGCCTCACCACGGTGTTTTCGCGACTCGATTTCTGCCAGATGAAAACGTCGCTGCTCGTATAGGCTCAGGATTCCACAGTTTGCCGCCAAACGACGGAACAGGTAGACTCTAAAGAGCAGGCAGGACGCGGAGTTTCGGGTGTGGGGCAAGTATTGGGGTCGAGAATAAGGTTCCGATGCGGAGCTGTCAAACCGGCGCATCGCGAGAAAATTTTCGACCGGGTCTATGATCATGGGTCTGTTAAGAAAACTTCTTTATGCTGCTAACTATCTGCTAGATAAGGATGTTGCCGGTCGGGCTTTTCAGGTGTTTCCGGATGACATTTTTCTGGTTTCCTATCCTAAGTCCGGCAATACCTGGACTCGTTTTCTTCTCGGCAACCTCCTGCATACCGATTGCCGCATTACGTTTTCCAACGTAGAGCAGAAGGTTCCGGACATCTATGGCGCATCGAAAGGTACGCTGAGGCGCACGCCGCGTCCGCGTCTGCTCAAGAGCCATGAGTGTTTCGACCCACGCTACCGGCGCGTGGTCTATATCGTGCGCGATCCCCGGGATGTGGCCCTTTCCGCCTACCACTACGACCGGAAAGGTCGAAATATTCCCGACGATTTTCCGATCGAGACCTATGTAAGCAGCCGGTTCATGAAGACCGACGAATATTTCGGCACTTGGGGAGAACATGCCGGCAGTTGGCTGGTAAATTCCAGGAACATTTTTCACCTCAGCCGCCTGAAGAATGGATTTCTCGGTACTCCGGGCTCTTGGGGCGAGAATGTCATGAGTTGGCTGGGAGCCCGCGGCCACGACCGTGAATTCCTGCTGGTACGCTACGAAGATCTTCTGGGAGATACCCACCGAGAGATGACTAAAATTTCTGAATTTCTCGGCTTGCAGGTCTCCCCCGGAAACATTTCCAAAGCGGTGGAGCTTAGTTCAGTCGAGAACATGAGAAAACTGGAGGTTGCGCAGAGTAATGAGTGGATAACTACGAAACCGAGCCGCAAGGATATTCCTTTTGTGCGGTCGGCGAAGTCAGGTCAGTGGCAGGAGTCGCTGCCTGCAGTCTCGGTCACGGAGATCGAGTCTGCCTGGGGCCCCGTCATGCAACTTCTGGGTTATCCGCTGAGCAGCGAACTGCAGGGAAGTTCCCCTTTGGTGCAGCGCGTTTGAAAACCACGGCTAGTGCCCCATTCCATATCCGCCATCGGATAATCGTCGGAGATAATCCCGCATAATTTATGGAGTCCCCCATCAAGTCCCAACCCAAAGTAAGCGTAATTATGCCGGCCTACAAGACCGCTCATCTGATCGCGGGTGCGCTGGACTCCGTGCTTCATCAGACGTATCGCGACTTTGAGATTGTTGTCGTGAATGACGGATCGCCTGACACGGCCGAACTGGAAAGGGTTTTAGCGCCATACCAGGATAAGATCGTCTACGTCAGGCAGGAAAACAAACGCGCCGCAGGAGCCAGGAACACGGCGATCAGGCAAGCCAAGACGGAGTTTTTGGCCTTCCTGGACAGTGATGACACCTGGCTACCGGATCATCTGGCCTCGCAGATGAAGCTCTTCGAAAAAAACCCGGCACTCGACCTGGTGTATAGCAACGGCCTGCTGGAAACTCCAGGCGGGACACGGGAATTTATGGACATATGTCCGTCGCGCGGGGTCGCAACCTTTGAAGCTCTGGTCGTCGAACGTTGTCAGGTCTCGGTTTCGACGGTAGTCGCGCGCAAGCGGGCACTGGAAAAAGCTGGATTTTTCGACGAGAGTCTTGCCCGCTGCGACGACTACGACATGTGGCTTCGCACCGCGTTCTGGGGAGCCAAGATTGGATATAGCCAGAGCGTGCAGGCTCGGCTCAGCGGAAATCGTCCAGGCGCTCTGGGCACCTCGAGCCTCAAGATGATCGAGGCTTATTGGAAGATTCTGGAAAAGACGATCCAAACCCTGCCGCTGAATGAAAGCCAAAAAGATCTGGTCCAGCAGAGAGCTGCGGAAATTCGCGCGCAATGTCTGCTGGAGGAAGGAAAGATCCACCTGCGAGAGGGCAGGTTGAGCGAGGCCATGGGCTTGCTCTCGGAATCGAACGTGCAACTGCAGAGGCCCAAGTTGAGCCTGGTTTTACTGGGCCTCAAGATCGCTCCCCGGACAACCCGCATGCTATTTGCCTTCGGAAGAAGGATGCGGAACGGAGTCGTGTCCTGATCAGACCGCGCGCCCCAAGAAAGCGCATTCCAGGTTCCAGCTCAGACCATCGACAGTTTTCGTGGGGCGGATGCGCCGCAGGCTGAGTGGATCGTCCTGCCTCCGGACAAGGCCTCCGTCGGTCGTGGCCGCGGTCTGGTATCCAATCTCTCGACTTGCGCTGACGGTGCGGTCTAACCAATGCGGTAGCAGGGCAGGGCAAGGGTAGGAGAAGTGCACGATCGGAGCCGCCAGTTCCTGTTCAAGCCTGCTCTTAGATCCAAGCAATTCGGTTCGCGCGTCGTTTTCTGCCACGTGAGCCAGGTTCGGATGAGTCAGAGTGTGCGACCCGACCGTATGGCCGTTGCGCGCCAAGCCACGCACTTCGTCCCAAGTCATCATGAGCCGCTGCGCAGATTGCGGAGCCTCGGTTCCCAGTTGTTGCTGGATAGATTCCACGAACTGATCTTGATTTGTACCGGTCAGCTTACTGCAGTACTCGGAGGCGCGGTCGAAGGCCAAGAGACGCTTTTCGGTAGACGACAAAGCCCACACCGATCCGTCAACTTCAGACCAGCTATCTTTTCTCGAGGTCAGAAATGCATATCGCACCCGGCTGGGCCATGGCAGGCGCTGTCTGTCGACACAATCGACTGTCACATAAAAGACGGCTGGAATGCCAAGCGGGCTGAGGATATTATTCGCCGCCCGGTAATTATCGGCATAGCCATCATCGAAAGTCACTACAACCGCCCTGGGCGGCAGGGCCTTCTCACCTTTGAGGAATAAGAGCACATCGTCCAGACTCACGGCGCGAAACTTCCGGGCAATGACCTCGATCTGGCCCCGGAAAACCTCCGTCGAATGGATGATGCCTCCCAAGGTCATTTGAGCTGTAGAGGGATCGTCCATTACGGAGTGATACATAATGATGGCGACGCCGGGCTCGGCGAACTTGGAGGCGAAACGCAGTGCTCCAGTTCTGACCAGCGATTTCTTAATCCACGTTTTGGCCATGAGTGTGATACGCGTGGGATCTACTGCACGCTGCCGACCGCCGGCTGGGCTTCGAGTTTCGATCTCCTTCCCCGCTTCGCAAAACTCAGGAAAAACATCACTCTTTCGCGGTGCAGAATCATTACGGTGGCCAGGTAAACCGCGCCTCCAGCTACGATTTCAACCAGCAGATTAAACCATTTAACGTGGCCGGGCGGCAGCTTCCACTGGAGCGTGAGAACCGCCAAAGTCATAGCGGCCGAGCCATGCAAGGCGGGGCGCAATGCGCGGATATAATCTCCGACCCCCATCTGAAGCGTTTTCAAGGTCTTCCAGTAGTGAGCGCAAGCGATGAGGGGATAGGCGAAGACCCAACCGAAGGCGATGCCTCGGATTCCCCAGTGGCTGCCGATCCAGAAGGCAATCGGCATCAGCACAAGTCCGGTAAGCTCAACCCGCATGACGAATCCCGCATAGCCGATCGCGGTCAAAACTTTGGGCAAGAGCGCAACCAGTGCGCGAAAAGTCGCGTAAGCGCTGAGCACTTGCAGCGGCGCGATCATTCCATTCCACTTGGGGCCCATCACGAGAGGCACTGCCTGGCGCGCGACTAGTGCCAGTCCCAGGGTGAGAGGAAACGTCGCCAGAGCAACCACCTCGGAGAGCGTCCGAAGGTAATGGCGCAGAGCGGGCAGGTCTTTTTGCACACGCGAAAGGTAGGCCGGAACAATGGTAGTGACGAGAGAGACGACCTTTTCGAGAGGGGTATTTGCGAGGTTCCAGGCCATGCCGTAAAGACCAAGTGCCGCTTGTCCGAAAACGCGTCCAGCGGTTACGTTATCGAGCGTGTTGTAGGTCGACCAGGCGAAGGTCCAGACTAAAACCCTCCAGCCAAAAGCCAGAGGTACCCGAATCGTAGCGAGGCGCGGCCAGGCAAAGCGGTGGCGCTGCACGCTTAGAATGATGGCGCATCTGGCGATTTCAGATAAAAGATTCCCCAGGACCAGCGCCCAGTAATGGAAGCCGAGCCATGCCAGGAGCACGGTTACCACTGCGCTCATAATGTCGCGAAGTGCATCCAAAAACGAGAGGGACTTGAGGCGCATGTTCTTATTCATCAGCCCCTCGGGAACGTTACGGAGGCCGAGGGGGATCAGCGCAATGCAAGTGACAATTGCCACCGGAGCCATGCGGGGGGTCTTGAAAAACATCGAGGCCGGCCAGGCCAAAAGGCAGGCCAGCAGAAAAGCCCCTACTCCAAATATGCCCCCCATGCTGTTTAGCTGGGCGAGAGTTTCCTCGTCGAGTTCTCGATGGCGAAGCACGGTGGAGGGGATTCCGAATGTACCGAGGAACTTCAAATACCAATAAAGCGCCATCGACATCCCGACCAGGCCGAAGTCAGCGGGCGAGAGCAAGCGAACCACAACCAGCAAGGCAGCCCAGGACACGATCTGGCTGGACCAGTTGGTCAAGGCGCGCCATGCGAGGTTCGACGCCAGGGATGTCGGCTTTGGGGGCGGGGCTTCCGACGGATCTCCGATGTTGGTCGGCTCGCCGGGGGCTACGCCGGTCTTCGGACTATCCAAACGAATTCTCCTCGGGCTAGTTTTCAGTGGCGATAGATTCATCGCCCGATGCAAATTGTGCCTTCTTCATGGTGAACGTCGACTTAGACAGATTTCGTAATCGTTCCGGCGAAAGTGGTTGCCCAGCGCCGCATATACCACATCACTTCATATTACGGCATCCATTGCGACGGCGGGCAGCAGTGAAGGAATCGCGGCGCAAGGCCAAATTCTGCCTCGACAGTGCCCAGCCAATGCAGGTTGACAAGCTGCGGTTTCCCGCGAGAACATTAACACCAGCAGCAGTTCCCGCGTATTAACGCTGGTTTAATTTCAGGGCGTGAATTTCGAGGCTCCAGCAGCCACCAAATGACAACAGAACTTCTGGGTTACGGCATTGGTGTGGTGGTGGTGTGGTTGGTGGCGATGCGCCTGCGTTCCGTCAAGGCCCGCCAATGGCTTTACTTGATTGCGAGCTGGCTCTTCTACTTCAGCTGGGGGTCGTGGCTGGTCGTGGTTCTGCTGTTTAGTTCGCTGATGAATTTTGCCCTGGGCGAGTGGCTGAGAAAGCGAACCAGTTCGGGGCGGCTTTGGACCGGAATCATTCTCAATCTGGCGCTGCTGAGTGTTTTCAAATACCTGCCATTGCTCGGCACCGTGGCGCGCTCCGGCTCTCCGCTTTCGATGCTGAAACGCATGGCGTTTCCCCTGGGGATTTCCTTCTGGACCTTCCAGGCTTTGAGTTATCTGTTTGAGTTATACCGCGAAGAGGAGTTAGATCCGACGCTATTGGAGTTCTGCCTTTACATGTCTTTTTGGCCGACTGTGCTGCAGGGGCCGATCTGCCGCATGTCGAGCATGCTGCCGCAATTCCGCCAGGAATGGTCGGTCAGCCCGGACGACCTCAAAACCGGAGTGCGCCGGATTTCGATTGGCGTCCTTATGTCCGCTCTTGCCGCAGTCATGAGCGGCGGGTTGTACGCCGGAGCTGGTGTGGACGCGGCTTTCAACGACACTGCGAAACGACTCGGCGGACTCGATGTCTGGTGTCTGATCATCGGTTACGGATTCCAGCTGTACTTCAGCTTCTGCGGATTCTGTCACGTCGTCATTGGTGCTGCCCGCCTGTTTGGAATCCAACTGCATGAAAACTTTGATCGTCCCTACCTGTCGACTACTCCATCTGTCTTCTGGACCCGCTGGCATATGTCGCTGTCATTCTGGATTCGCGACTTTCTTTTTATGCCGCTGGCCACGATGCGCCGGGAGGTTTGGTGGCGCAACCTCTCTCTCGTGATCGCAATGCTTATTTTTGGCATTTGGCACAGGGGGAGTTTCCTGCTCATGATGTGGGGCACCTACCACGGCATGTTGCTAGTCCTGCACCGTCAATGGCAGGAATTCCGTAAACGCATCGGATTCGAGTGGTCCGGGATTCTGGCGACGATGATTTCGTGGGGGCTGACATTTTCTGCGGTGTGCGTCGGCTACATCTTTTTTCGTTCAGAGACCATCCGGCAGGCATTCGGCATGCTGAAAGCAATCGCGTCGCCACGCAGCTACGGGCATCTGACCCTGGATCATAGCCTTTACCTGATGACATTCCTGGCGGCGGTTGGATACTTCGCCGTCATCGGCGGTGGAGAATTACTCGATCGTATGGGGGAATCCGCGCGCGCCTGGGCACGAAGAGCGCCGAGCCTACTGCGAACGCGGCTCGGCAATCTGCTCGGTACCCTGGCCGATGAGCGTTGGGTCTGGATCGCGCCCGCGGTTCTGGTTTTGGCGCTTTACCTCAGTGTCATCTTCAAACCGGGACAAGCTGAGACCGGACCTGTCATGTATGCGCTTTTCTAGCTTGAGGCCGGTCTCCGAGAATTGCCGGTCAAGTTTCAGGAAGCAAAACTGCTGTGCTAGTATTCAGCCAGAATCGGGGCGGATAGCGAGGTTCAGAGGTTTGTGCCACTAACGAAAGATGACCAGACTCTGGAGAGTCGCCAAGTTCCTCCCACGACTCAGTATAAGTCTCTGCTTAAGTACTTCGCTATCCGGCTTTGCGTAGCCGTGACCCTGGCCGTGCTTTTTATGGGTGCAGTCGAACTTTATTCGTATGAGCGTTATTTCCAAACGACAGAAGATGTGTTCGAACCGGCTGTCAAGTTGGACTTGGCTCAACGAGACAGCGCGAGGGAGCGCCAGTTCTGGAACGAATTCGCGCAGGCTAACCGGGTGACGTACCACCAGTACGTTCTCTGGCGGAGAGCGCCTTTCCAGGGCGAAATGATTTCAATCGATGAGGAGGGCGTGCGCCGCACCTTGCACACACGCTGCGATGACCAGACGTTCACCATCTGGATGTTCGGCGATTCTGTGACCTGGGGGCCGGGTGCGCCGGACGCAGAGACCATTCCCTCATTTATGGCGAGAGACTATGAGAAGGCTGGCAAGCCGGTTTGCATCGTGAACTATGGAGAGAAAGGCTGGTCTAACACGCAGGAGATGGTCGAACTGATTGAGCGGCTCAAACATGCTGCGCGGAAGCCGGATATCGTGCTCTTTTATGATGGCGGCACCGAAGCCTTTGCCGCTTATCAGAGTGGCCGGGCTGACGTTCACAGCAACTATGGATTGTTCAAAAATTTTTTGGACAACTGGGGCAATACGCAGAAGGCGGGCTTCGCATATTTTCGCCAGACGAATACCTATCGATTCCTGCAGCGCATTGCTCTCAAGCCTCCCTTCCGCCGCAACCAGAACAACGATTCTGCGGAAGGACTCGACACGGAGAAGCTTTCCGAAGCGGTGGTCGAAAACTACATTCAGAACATGGACATCGTGAACCTGCTCGCCGAACACTACGGCTTTCGCGCGATTTTCACGTGGTATCCCAATATGGCGGTCGGCCATAAGGAACTGACGCCTTTTGAGGAGGAAGTACTGAATCTTGAATATCAAAAATTCCCCGACCTGGGGTTGATGTACCAGGGGGTTTACAATCGGAGTCACGAAATAAACCGCCCGAATTTCTACAACCTCGGGGATATGGTCGACGATCAGAAGGGCACACTCTATAAGGGCATCTCACACATGAATTCTGAAGGCGATCAGATTGTCGCCGACCGGCTCTTCGATCTTCTACAAATCAAGGACCCGGCTCCCGTGGGCAGTCCAGGTGCGATCTCCAGTGCCCAGGGTAAGTAGCCGCCGACGTAACGAACTTCAATTTCAACCAATCCTTTAAACCAAATCCAGGTGACTGATGGCTCCGCCGCAACAATCCAGAAGCTTGATCAGCGGTTTCTTCCGTTCACTGCTGGCGAACCCCGCCAACCCCGCCCTCGAACTCGGTGAACTATCGCTTAGCTACGAGCAACTCTGGAACTATGCGGGAAGGATTACGGCGTGCCTTAAAGATAATCTGGATCGCTCCGAGAGCGTTGTTGCTGTGCTGGCCGATCGAAGTGTCGGGGCGTACGGCGGGATTTTAGGTGTGCTGGGCAGCGGACGAGGCTACGTCCCACTCAATCCCAGGTTTCCGCTGGATAGAACCCTGGTGATGCTGCGAGCGTCCGCGTGCAAGACTCTGGTGGTAGGTCAAGAGTGCGCGGCTGTGCTGGAATCCTTGCTTCTGCGCTTGGACAAACCGCTGACGCTGATCATCCCCGATTCCGGGTGGGGACCGGGCAGCAAGGCTCCAGCATTTCACCGGGTCGTCCCGGCAAAACAGTTGTCGAAGATCGCAGACCCGCACGAACCAAGGGTCGAAGGAAGCGATACGGCGTATCTGCTGTTTACTTCAGGCAGCACCGGGGTGCCGAAAGGAGTCGCCGTCAGCCAATCGAATGCTGTTGCCTACATGGAGTACGCTGCCAAGCGCTTTGGGATTCATGGCGGAGATCGTTGTTCACAAAACTTTGATTTAACTTTTGATCTCAGCGTGCATGACCTATTTACTTGCTGGGATGCTGGTGCGACCCTTTGCCCTTACGCCGAGCAGACCCTCACTCCAGCGACGGTTGTGGACGAGTTGGGACTGACGGTCTGGTTCTCCGTGCCGTCGGTGGCCATGTTCGCGTCCAAGCTGGGCCTGCTGCAGCCGGGAGCATTCCCCACGTTGCGCTGGAGCCTTTTTTGCGGGGAAGCGCTATCCTCCAGCCTGGCCGCGGCGTGGCAGCAGGCGGCGAACAACTCCATCCTGGAAAACTTATACGGACCGACCGAAGCCACAATCGCAATCACATACTACCGCTGGGACCCAGTAACTTCGCCAGCGGAGTGCGTGCGAGGGTTGGTGCCGATCGGTTGGCCGTTCGAGGGGCAACAGGTCTGCGCCGTGAATGAGCATCTTGCGCCGGTGCCGCCGGGCGAAAGCGGCGAGCTATGTCTGGGCGGATCGCAGGTAACCCGCGGATATTTTAATGATTCCGAAAAAACGGCGAAGAGTTTCGTTCGCCTGAAGCACACCGGGGATCAGGTATGGTACCGCACGGGGGATCTCGTCCGGCAGGATGAACGGGGATGCTTGTTTTACTTAGGACGCCGCGATTTTCAAGTCAAGGTAAATGGCTATCGGGTGGAATTGCAGGAGATCGATCTGGTCTTGCGCGAAGCGGCCCGCACCGAATTGGCGGTTGCGATTCCGTGGCCTTTGTCGGACGGTTCAGCGTCCGGAATTGTGGGAGTACTCTCGGGATCCGACCCAGCCAACGACCAGCAGATCATCACGGCTTGTGAAGCCAGGCTGCCGCGGTATATGGTCCCCAATCGCATCTATCACTTCCCGCAGATTCCCCTGAACGTGAATGGCAAAATCGATCGTGGAAAGATCACCGAGATGCTGGCTGCCTGGAGGTAATGGGGGCGTGAAGCCAGAAATTACCGTAGTTCGAATCGGCCGCCTATTCCATGGCTCTCCGAGATGTCAAAGTACGGTGACGAAATGAGCCGCGCCAAGACGGCTTCGAAAGCACGCGTCGGCAATAGCTCAAATGTGGACCTGCCATCTGCAAGGCCATTTCTCACTGGCGGGAATCTGAAGACCGTCCTCTGCTTTCTCCTGGCAGCCGTGACCATGCTGCTCTACATCCCAGTCGCCGGGCATGCTTTTGTTGGCTTCGACGATGATGATTACGTTACCGGCAATTCGCACATCCAGGGCGGCCTGCGATGGAGCACCGTCCGGTGGGCATTTACATCCACCGACGCCGCGAATTGGCACCCCCTGACTTGGCTTTCGCATGCCTTGGATTACCAATTCTTCGGGCTAAGCCCGGCAGGCCATCACTTGGATAGCGTGCTGATTCACGTATTGAATGCGGTGCTGTTATTTCTGCTGTTGGCTTGGGTTACGAAACGCGTCGGACCAAGCCTGTTGGTAGCGTCGCTGTTCGCAGTGCATCCCATCAACGTGGAGTCGGTGGCATGGGTCGCGGAACGAAAGAATGTATTGAGTGCATTGTTCTTCCTTTTAGCGATCGGCGCCTACGTGTGGTATGCCCAGAAGCCGGCTTGGCGGCGATACTTGCTCGTGGCCGCTCTGTTTGCCATGGGACTGATGGCCAAGCCGATGGTCATCACGCTTCCTTTCGTGTTACTGCTGCTGGATTATTGGCCTTTAGAACGAATGCGGCTGGATGAAACGGAGAACGGCGAACCTGCTAATTCCGCACCGCGACTGGCATTCTGGCGGTTGGTGGTGGAGAAGGTTCCTCTGCTATTTCTCTCGGCATTGAGCGCCCTGATCACCGTAAAGGCGCAGCGATCAGGAATGGCGGTTCGCAGCCTGCAACAATTTCCGCTCGCCTTGCGTATCGAAAACGCTGTCGTCGCTTACGGGTTGTACCTATGGAAGATGCTGTGGCCCGCGCGTCTTGCTCCGCTTTACCCCCATCCCGGAAACGCACTGCCGGTTTGGCAAGTGGCTGTGTCGGCGCTCATTCTGGCCGGTGTTACCTGCATCGTCATGGTGTTTCGCCGAAAGCGCTATTTGCCGGTCGGATGGTTTTTGTTCCTGGGCACTCTGGTCCCGGTGCTTGGCCTGGTGCAAGTGGGAAACGCCGCCATGGCAGACCGCTACGCGTACATCCCGCTGATCGGGATCTTCGTGATGACTGTGTGGGGCCTCGACGACCTGGCAGATGCAGAAAGAGTGCGTATGGTTTGGCGACTCGTCCCCGGATTGTGCGTGCTGGCGGCGCTCGGCCTCACGACCTCCCGCCAGCTGAGCTACTGGGAGAACGCATACACCTTGTGGACGCGCACACTCGCGGTTACGGACCGGAATCCTTTTGCACAATACGCCATGGGCGCAGCGCTCGTCGACCCAGACTTGGCGAAGACGGCGAATCTCACCGCTAGCGTGGATACGGAACAGAAGCGGCTGGATCAAGCGCGACAGCACTACCAGGAAGCCGTGGACATTTTCCAGGAACAGTCGCAGCACAATGCGGGAGCGTATCTGCCCTACTTGGTGGTAACTCTGAGTGATTTGGCGAGCCTGGATGTCAGTCGGAACCGCCCGGACGACGCGCGAAGACACTATGGGGAAGCGGTGAGCATTTACCGGCAACTGGCTCAGCAGGATCCGGACCTCTACCTGTACCGCCTGGCAACCACTCTGAACTCCTTGGGGAAAGCGGATGGAGCCCAGAACCGTATGGACGAAGCGCGCCAGCACTTCGAAGAAGCCCTGGAGATTTACCGGCAGCTGGCGCTGCGAAATCCCGACATCTACCTGCCCAACTTAGCGACAACCATGAGCTACCTGGGGATCACGGACGGGAGCCAGAACCGCACCGACGAAGCGCGCCAGCGGTTCGAGGGCGCTCTGGAGATTTACCGCCAACTGGCGCTGCAGAATCCGGACGAGCACATGGAGGACCTAGCGACAACGTTGAACTACCTAGGGGTCATAGATCAAAACCAGAACCGGGTCGAGGAGGCCCGCGCCCACCTGGAAGAAGCATCGGACATTTTCCGGAAGCTCGCAAAATCTGACAGCCGATTTGCCAGCGACGCAGCCAAAGTCGAAGCGAGCCTGGAGGAATTGGAAAACAAAGCCCCCTCCCGATAGGAGCAGGCACGACGTATTTCGCTGCGCCCGCTCTTTAGTCAACGTTGACGTTAAAGACAACCGAGCTCAAGCCGGGCGAAGAAGCCGTAACCGTGACCGGGCCCGTCTGTGCGGGAGCGATGTAGCGAGTTCCCGCGACTCCCTTGGAGTTTGAAACCGCAGGATCTGACGAAAAGCTGCCGCCCACCCCTCCATCGTCGAAGGTCACGGAAATTCCAGGTACTGGGTTGGCGTACTGATCCTCGACAAGAACCTCCAGTACCTGGCCTGAACTTTTGCCTGCCTTGATCGACTCGTTGTTACCGAGAGCAATAGATAGGGAGGCTGGTGGCCCGGCGAGCACGATCTCCTTAAAAACCACGGAGATTCCACTTGCCGACGCTGTAATTTGCTGCTTGCCCGCAGTCGTGCCAGTTCGATAGGTGGTGGTCGCGATGCCAGAAGAATTGGTGGTGGCCGTTCCCGGCGAGAGAGTCCCTCCCGCGCCTCCATCCGAAAAGCAAATGGGGACCCCGGCCACTGTTTTGCCTCCAGTGTCTTTCACCTTTACCGACATCGGCGATGGCAGCGCCGATGTCACGGATGAAGACTGCCCGTTCCCCGCGGTAATCGACATCGTCGCAGGAATGCCTGCGTTTGCGGTAGTTGCGGTCACGGTGAAAACTGCGGCAACATAACCCGGGCTCGACGCCGTGATCGTGTAGGTTCCGGCGTTGGACGAGAGCGTATAGTTCGTGCTTGCTGTTCCCGTACTGTTCGTGACCGAGTTCGGATTGGAGAAGGAGCCGGCTTTGCCGCTGGCCTTGAAAGAGACTGGGATACCGGCGGTCGCGACGGCGTTGCCGCCGTAGGAGTCTTGGAGTCCGGCTTGCAGAGCGACAGGCAAAGTCGTTCCTGTCACGCCAGTTTGATTATTGCCACCGACCGGAGCAAGCAGCGGCAACAGACCAAAAACAGCCAGCTGCGTTTCTGCGTTTACATACACCTTGCCGTTCGCCACGACCGGCATGGGAAAATGGACCGAATCCGGGATTCTGTCGCGCGAAGCGTCCATGCCGCCGTCATAAAACTCTGTGGCCAAATTGGTTGCGTCGTAGGCAAAAAGCAGGCCAGTTGGCGCAGTGACGTCCCAATAGATCGCGTTCACGTAGTTTCCGTTCACCATGTTCGAGGAGACGATACCGCCCTGCGGATGCGCCGTCACCTTGGGGGTCTGTGAGGTTGGCTGGAGAGAGAGCTGGTCATTCGCAAACGAGTACGCCATTACTGGTGTCGCGTACGCTGCGATGTAGATGGTGTTGTTCCAATACGTCAGACCGGCGTGTACCTCTCCGTTCACCGGAACCTCCAGTTCCTGCGGAATCTGGAAATCGCCGGCCGGACTATATCCGCCCATAGCATTCTGATCGAGCAGATACGCCGTCCCGTTCTTATCAATGGCCATGAGGAAATTGCGGCCGTCAGGCTGTTGCGGCAGGAGTTGCACTAAGCCAGAACTTACATCGAGATCATTTTGCTGAAAGTAATACTGGTTGTAGGGTGTGAAATAGTCGGCTAGGTTGAGCACGCCATCACCTTGAGTCAGTTTGACGACGCTATCGCCGAAGTGAGTTCCCATCGGTCCGTCGAACAGACCATCCCCGGTGCTGAAGTAGATATTTCCCGCGCCGTCGCCGGCGAGCCCGCCACCGGACAACCAGACTGCGGAAGCCTCCACTCCGGGAGACAAATCGAACGCACCGACCTGCTGGAGCGTGCTCTCGTCGTACGCCATCACCCAGCCATTTTCCGTTTTAATGTTGCATCCGGGGCTGCCGAATCCGATATATACGATCCCGTTCTGTAGAAGCAGACCCGGACGCTGCTGCTGGTATTTATCGACGAAGGTATAGGTCTCGCCGTTGATCGCTACGGACGCAGCAACCGTTACCGGCCCGCCGAACAACTCCGCTCCCGTTCCCAGGTCCAAGGCGTGCAATCTATGAACGTAACTGCCGTTCTCCTTGGTCATCGCCAGCACATAGATGGCATTTTGGTTGGGGTTGGGGTCGATGACCGGTGTCCCTTGGATACCGAACTCCGAGTAGCCTACGCTGCAGCTTTCGTCGGATTGGGGAACGCTAGTGACACCGTTGTCGGGATCGAGAAAATTAACCTGCCACAGTGGTGACGCATTGCTGCCCTGGTTATTGTCGGCATCGAATGCATATATGCTATCGTGCATCGTAGCCGCGTACACGACATTGTGCGTCGAGTTCAACGCCGGTATGAATACGTTTGGCACATAGAGCGGCTGACCGGGTTCTTGTCCATCCAGATTCTGGATAAAGAGTTTTCCAAACTGGACGGGATTGACGTTCGCAGGAGTGAGGATCGTCTCCTGATCGTTTTGGCCGGTACGCGCATTGTCATAGTGCTGGGTGAGGACGCTGATCTGGCAGACAGCGGTGCCACTCCAGAGCAGAAGAAAAATGAAAGCGTTGGGGAAAAAATAATGACTTTGCGGCGCTGGGCGAAATCAAATTGCTGATCACGAGATTCCTCCGAGCAATGCGCCGGTTCTCAAGCTCTTATGCTTCCGCGTGCATTACGGGGCGATGACTACAATGTACGGTAAAGTTCGACTACTGCAATCTGGGCTCGACGTCTGTAGGCTCGACGAATGTTTCAGTTCTTCACAGGCTTGCCAAACTTCTCCGCGGTGGCGAACATGAGGCGCACGGTGTCCATGTCCTTAGCCTGAACCTTGCTGGCAGGTACTTTGCGCCCCGCGATTCTCTGCAGTTCCAGAAAGATCTCGATCAGTGCGAAAGAATCGACCAAGCCAGAAGACACCAGCGGTGTGTCCTCGGTGATTTCGCTCTTGCCCTTAATCACCTTTTGGGCGATATAGCCGGCGAGTTCCCTCATCATTTCGCTGCTGTCTGCCAGCGGCTCAACTGCCATGATTTATCTTCCCCGGCGTGCTGCGTGAAACTTCATCATTTCTTTCGGCAATCTAGATTCTGCAGTTCTGCGCCGCTATCACAACGTCATCATTATTGTTTCGGGTGCGCCGAAAAGAACTGCCAGCGAGCGGTGTTATTTTTGGTAACCCATGAATGACCGGTGCCCGGCTCCCAAATGAATTGGACCTCCACGTTGCTGCCGCCGTTGCAACTTGTCGCGATGTTGCCGGTCATGCCCGGCATATTCGGCGTGGCGGCATCGTTCGCATTGTTCGGCGCACTATTCGCACACAGAGGCTGAGCGGTTTGTAATGTCGAGCAGCCATTCTGTCCTACCCAGTAATTGAAGGTGTCATCGACCGTGTCAACGGTGAAGGTGACACCCGAGTACACGGTCGTGCCGTAGTTGCACGGTGGCAGCTCCGTATCGGCCGTCCCTTGCCACTCCTGAACCGAAACCGGTGCGACTGCAGGGCCAGGCAAGCCCGGCGGAGGTACCTCCTGATCCACCAGTTCGCCTGACGTGGGAGCAATGGCTGCCACAAGATCAGAGATATCTACGCCGACACGTTCCGCCATTTGTGCTCCCGAGGAGAAGCCGGTGACGTAGACCATATTAGGATTCACGTTGTATTTAGATGACAGCTTTACGATCAGCGCGCGTAGAAATCCGGAATCGTCCGGGCCCGGATTGGTCTGGAACGCGGGGTCCAGGAAATACGAGTTCCAGTTCCACGCGCCCGATTTCGTGTTAAGGGTCGAGGCCGGTTGAACGAGGATAAACTCGTTTAGGTCAGCCAGGGGCTGCCAGCCATAATTCAACATGCTTGGATAATTTGGAGGGACCGAGAAATTTGTTGCGTGCAGCATCACGAGCATGGGCGGATTTGCGGGGAGAACCCCGGGCACATAGGTCATGTAGTAGCGCGTGATACCGTCCCAAGTCATCGTGGCATTCGTGGTGGTTCCGACCTCCACCCCCTGGTTTATGGCGTTTGAGGTGCTTGTGATGAAAGCACTGCTCCCTTTATAAACCGCAGTAATGGAGTCTGTGCCGGAAGCCAGAGTCGTAGTCGTCAAAGCCGCTACGCCGCTTGAAAGCGATATGGTCCCTATGTGCGCGCTCCCACTATAAAACAGCACGTTGCCGGTGACATTCGGACCACTGATCTGTGGCGACACCTGCGCGGTGAAAGTGACAGGCTGACCAGAATTGACTGGATTCTGCGAAGAACTCAATGTGGTTGTGGTCGTCGCTTGATTTATCAATTGTCCCACTGGCGATGACGTGCTGCCGCTGAAAGTCGAATCGCCTTTGTACACTGCCTTAATATTGCGAGTGTTCCCTGGTGTCAAAGCCGAGGTGGCGAACGTGGCCGTGCCCCCGCTCAACCCCCCCGTCCCAATCACGCTCTGCCCTTGCTCGAAGGTAACGATTTCTCCATTTGGGGGTTGCGGACTAACGTTCGCCGTGAAAGTCACAGACTGCCCATAAATCGAGGGATTCAACGAAGACGAGATCGTGGTCGAGGTCGCGGTTAACGCGCTCAGACTGGATGCACCCAGCAGAAGGACGAATGCGATTCCACAGATTTTCATTGCCGGTACTGCCTCCATTTATTTCGTCCAGCAGATAAATAAAAAACTGGACAACGTTCAACTTACGGAGCACGGTGCGGAATCCTTCGTAAACCACAACTTTGGATGCGCCGGCCGAGACGGGGGTGGGCAAATACTTGCGTCAACTACTTCTATCAAGGATACCGTGCCCGGTCCAAATGTCAAGGCCAAGATTTCCTGAATGGTTGCTGGAAGGGGCAAAGGGCGGGCTGTTTGAGCCGGTAGCGAACGAAAGCAGAGCATTGGCGGTCAAATTCGAAAGCTTTAGAGTAGTTGACCGGTTCTCACCCATGCTGGAACCGCCACGACTTCCTCCGGCCGGCTCGTCAATTCATAGCCGAGAAATTTCAAGAGCGGGGCCCACGCTGCCTCAATCTCCTCCGCCGACCGCTGGGGCAGAGCTTCCTTCCATCCCCCGGACTTAGCCGCCCGAACGAACGGTATCTCCTTGCGGGTATTCTTGGTTCCGGTCCACTGGTCGGCTTGTTGTTTTTCGAGCTTGCGCATGCGGTCCGCAGAGCTGCGCTCGACGGCTGACTGAAGGCGTTCCTGGGTGGCCTGAATGCCAAGGAATTCAGCGATTTTGCCAGTTCTTCCGATAGGATCAGCGAGCAGATCCTCGTATCGAACCAGCAAAAAGGCAGGATTACCCTGCCTAGCGGCGATCCAACTTGCTGCGTGTTCCCACCAGGACCCATATCCCGCGGTCTCACCCGCGATGAATCGCTTCACGAACTCCTCCAGAGAAACAGCGGAATCGATGTAGCGTTTCTTCAAGTTGAAGTGATACTCGGAAACCACGACGTCACGCGGATCACGTATCAGGTAAATGACTTTGCGAAACCGCACGTCGAAGGGCTCGTGGCTTTTCAAAATGCGCGGCCGAGGCAGCTTGCGGAGGAAGCGTTTTGAGGAAACACCAGGAGCTGGAAGCAGCCGGTTGATATTGGCAAACCCAACTGTTTCGCCGGGGTGCAGCAGATTCGCAAGCAGGAAACGCACCCAAGTGTTGCCTGACTTCGGATAAGACACAAGAAAAGTGTCGTCGGCAAAAACCGTAAAACGGTTCCCGGCACGATCAAGCCCGAGAGCACACTTTACCGCGTACTTGAATTGGGCAAGCACAGTTTGGGTTTACGAATCCCGCGTCGTCATGTCTATCATCGTCATGTCAGTTCGTGACAGGTCAACTACCTGGAGTGCGACTCAGGATTCCCAGAGATTCGTAATCCCGGGCTTCTGATGCAGATTGCGAACTCAACTCATACCGCAAATGGCGCATCAGTGGACCCCAGGCAGCTTCAATTTTGGCGACCGTAGCAGCGGGCAATTCTGAGCGCCATCCCCCGGAGCTGGCGGATCGCACAAAAGAAAGATCCTTTCGCGAACCTTTGGTGAGGCCGCTTTTTTCCGTCTGTGCCTCTTCGAGTTTTCGCATTCGGGCGGCAGAACTCCGCTCTACGGCAAGGGCAATTTGATCGGGACCGGCGGAGAGGCTTAGGAAATCCACAGCCCTGGCCAGTTCGCGAGCCGTGTCCGCGACCATGTCTTCGTAGCGCAACATGAGAAAGCGGGGACTGCCTTCCATCGTCGCCAACCAGGTCACGACGTTTTGTCCCCACGATCCATGCGGGCAGGTCTCGCCGGCAAGGAAGCGAGCAACGAAGGTTTCGATCGGCGAATCATCGCCAATCTTCCTGATCTTGCGATGATAGTGATATTGCGAAACGACGACATCGCGGGGGTCACGAACAACATAGATAACCCGCGGATAGCGAGGATCGAAGCACTCATGGCTCTTGATGATGCGCGGCTGGGGCATGCGATCAAAATCTCTCTTCGCGGTGGTCGAAGGATCAGGAACCATGCGATCGATGTTCGTCCAGGTGGCAGGCTCATCCGGGAATCTCAGATTGGCCAGAAGAAATCGGGTCCACGTGTTGCCGGATTTCGGAAACGAAACCAGAAAAATGTCATCGGGAAGGATGAGAAGAGTGCGGCCCGGCCGATTAAGCTTGAAAAGGCGTCTTACTCCGACCATCAAATGCTTCTTCATTTCCCGTACCTTTCAAACTCGCGCACCATATTTTATCAGCAGAAATAGTCGCGGATTGCCGTTAAATCCATCGGATTGACGACTTTCGGGGGTGAAGACGCCGGCTTCTGCCCCGACGAGACCATCCTGATTCCAAGTTTTCCGCATCGCTTACGAACTGTGAAAAACCAATTCCTTTTCCCCGGCGACGAGGAGATTTACTGCTTCTACTCCCATCAACACGGAGTGGTCCATGTTTCCGATTTCGTACCGCCATGCGCCAAAACGCCCGCGGGAATAGATCCCCTTTTCCTGTAACGCCGATTGCAGCACCTCCAGCGCCTGGTCCCGGCCTAGCGTCGGAATCGGATATGAGTAGCCAACCGTCCGATGGTAGCGAGAAACAACCCGATCCCGATCCGACTCCTCCAGCAATTTCGCCCTGATCAGCCCGGTCGTTATCTGATTCAAAACTTTTTCCGGTTCGGGAGATTCTCCAACGCGAAATGACACCTCGCACATCAGCGAGCTGTAGTGCTCGATATCTCCGTTCGGAACATTGAATGGGGAATAATGCGAAAAATACGTAGCGCGGTAGCAGGGCATTTCCGGATCAGTGAAATAAATCCAGCACCTTCCGGTTTCGATCTTTTTCTTCAGTCCAAGGCCAACGACCAGCAGATTATTATGCTCGAGATTCTGAGCCGCATCGAGAAGCCGGTTGTCAGCCGGCTTGAGCATCTGCGTTACCAAATCCACGGGAGCTGTCGAGATCAGCAGATCGTAGGTGTCGCCGGTGCCGTCCGCGAAAGAAATGCGTCGGCGCGCCACATCCACTTCCGAGAGCTGCTTTCTTGTCTGAATTTTTTCCGGAAAGTGCGCTGCCATGCGGCGATAGATCTCGCCGGTCCCGCCATGCAGGGGAAACTTGAATTTGCTGTTCGGACCCCAACCCACATCGTCGCGCTCGTAGAGGACATTTTCCAGCAACCGCTTGAAATCCACCACGGCAACTCGGTCGGCGATCCACGACTTCGACATCTTTTCCAGCGGCGTCGTCCACACTTTCGAGTTGTAAGGGAACATGAAGGCTTCGGCGATACCCTCACCAAAAGTGCCGAGGATCCACTCGCGAAAGTTTCCGGCGTCCCCGCCGCCATTGGCTGCGGCCTTGGCTGCTCCAAGCAGGCAACTGACTTGAACCTCTTTCGGCAGGTACCGCAGGTTGCTCTGAAACGGATAAGGGATCCAGTTGTCGCCCTTTACGATCCAGCTTTCGCGAATCCGCTCGTGAACTTCCTTGCCGAGAACGTTGTCGATGAGCTGGTCGAAATAAGGATAGTGCGAAAAAATGACGTGCCCGCCTTCATCCCACACGAAGCCATGCTCATCCGTGTGGGAAGTGGCATGGCCGCCAACGCCGCCGGATTTCTCATAGAGTACCCAGTTGTCGTAGCCCAACTCGTGGAGGCGGTAGGCCGCACCCAGTCCGGTCGGTCCTGCTCCGATGATCACGATCTTCTTGCTTGCCATAGATGTTGTGTTTTGGGATTGCCTCTTAATCGAACGGGCGGGGCTCACATGAAGGACACTGCGTTTGCCCCAAGCGTTCGAATCAGCGATTTGGCAAGCGCCCTGGTCCCTAAATTCCTTGGAGAATTGTACCATCTCGCTTTGCCATATCTCCCTGGCTAGAGTGGCAGCGGACAGTCGAATTTCGGGTCGCTCGAATGTTGTTGACCGCGAAATTGATTGTTCGATACGCATGGTATTCTGACAGGCTTATGGCGAACCTCTGCAATCCATCTGTGCTGGTGGCTGCCTCTGGCGCCTTCGTCGGTCCGCACCGGGCGGAGCGGTTCGTGGCGTTGGGGCGCGCGGACCGTGGCTGATCGGACGAGGGTGCTCTACCTGATTGGTCAGTTTCCTGCCATCAATCACAACTATTTGCTGGCTGAGGTCAGGCATCTTCGAAGTTTCGGTATCGAAGTGTGGGTTGTATCCATCAGTCCCCCGGATCGTCCGCTGGAACAGCTAAGCCCCGATGAACGGGAAGAGTCCGCACGAACGTATTACGTTAAATCGGTGTCACCGCTCAAGATTGCTGTCCTTAACCTCAGCGAGTTTCTCCGGCACCCGCTCCGGTATTTGCGGGGATTGATTTTCGCCCTGAAATTGGCCCGTGGCCCCGCGCAGGTGGCATATCATCTGGCATATTTTGCCGAAGCGATTTTGGTCGGTCGCTGGATGCGGCAAAACGGTCTTTCCCATCTTCACGCGACTTTTTCAGCAACCGTCGCTCTGATTACGGCGCGCACCTTCCCGGTGACCATGTCGTTTGCAGTTCACGGCTTCGGCGAATTGCACGATCCTACTGGCACCCACCTGGCCGAGCGCATCAATGGCGCGCTGTTTGTGCGCGCCATCAGTCGTTACGGGCGCAGCCAATTGATGCTGGCCTGCGATCGGGGTCAATGGCACAAACTGGTCTACGTTCCGCAAGGCATCGATGCGAGAGAGTTTGCCCCGAGGCCACGCCAGGCAGTCTCCTCACAGCCTCACATCCTGAGCGTGGGCCGGTTGGCGCTGGAGAAGGGCCAGGCTTTGCTGCTCGAGACCGTCGCGGCTTTGAATGCGGAGGGTTATCCGGTGCACTTGCGACTGGTGGGTGATGGTCCGGACCGCGCATTCCTTGAGCGACACACTTCCGAACTCGGAATTGCGGGCAACGTAGAATTTGCCGGCTGGGTCGATCACAAAGCCATGATCCCGATCTACGCCGAAGCTGACGTATTCGTCTTGCCCAGCCTGGAGGAAGGCATTCCGATGGTTTTGATGGAAGCCATGGCCATGCAGATACCTTGTATAGCGCCTCGTATTACAGGCATACCCGAGTTGATCGAGCACGGTGTCGACGGAATGCTCTTTACCGTCGCTGATGTGGATGACCTCGTGAAGCAGGTCCGGGACCTGCTGGAGTCACCGCAAGAGCGGGAGCAGATCGGTGAGCAAGGGCGAATTCGAGTAGAACGGGATTACGACATGGCTCGAAATACGGAACGGTTCGCGGCGGTGCTGGTGGAGCAACTGACGGAAGTTCTGCCCAAATAGCTCTGAGCAATGAAGAGTCCGCAAAACCTCACTTGTAACCTTCATGACATGCGAAAGGACGAAGATTCACAACCATCGCGGAAGAAGCTACGCTTGTTGACAGGCTTCCAGAGCCTATTCATAATGAACGAGTCCTTGACCTTCCGTGTCTAACCCTTCCGAGCTTCTGCCGCAGCCAAGGGCAGCGATTGCAGGCGACAGAGCGCGGTCGCTTCCTTTCTGGTTCCTTTCAGCTGCAATCATTATTTACTTGAGCATCCTGTTTTTCGGACTCCGTCGGGGCTATGAGCACTTACATGCTGTTTTGTTGCTCTTGCAGTATCTACTTATCCTTCCCGCTATTGTCGGATGTCTGCGTCGCCGGCAAGATCAAGATAAAGTTCAGGCGGCTACTGAACTACCCCGCATTAATCTATACGCCGTTATCGTCTGCTTCGCCGCGCTGGTTATCCCACTAAGTTGGTTTTCTGCCCGAGGTCTCATGCACTCAGACGAGTCTGGCTATTCTTTCCAGGCCAGAATCTATCGCAGTGGGCGGCTGATGGCTGACCCGCTAATCGGCGCTACCTCAAACGTCGCCAGAGAAATTCCTCGCGAGCTGGTGTACACCGGCCACGTTCTGCGCCCCTATGGCTGGTTTCCAAAATTTCCGCCGGGATGGCCGCTCGTTCTAACGCTGGGATACCTGATTTCCGCACGCTGTCTGCTCAACCCAATTTTCGGCGTAATGCAATTGATGGTCATCGCTGCGCTGGGATGGCGATGCTTTTCGAGGGAAAGCGGCGTCATCGCGGCTTTTATGGCCGCTCTATCCTCGTTCTATCTGGTCAATTCGGTGGGCATGATGTCGCATGCCTTCTGCGCGATTTTAGCGGCCACAGCGACCCTCTGTTTGTTCGCCGGACTCGAAACCGCCAACCTCTGGTACTACGCGGGCATGTTCGCATGCCTGGCAGCGACGCTGCAGGTTCGTCCCTACACCGGCTTCGTTGTGACTCTGGTTCTGACAGTCGCGGCGTTATGGTTCAACCGCAAGAACCAGCACACCCTAGTGCGGGTGTTTGCCATCGGCGTCTTTTTTGGCGCGCTTTCGATTGCGGGCGTTCTAGTTTACAACCATCTTTATAGTGGCAGTTGGTTGCTTTCGCCTTATGCCATGGCGCATGATTCCAGTCTTCCACCGGAACTTTCCTTCAGCCCGGGCGGAATGCTGCGAAGCATCCGGCGGCATGCGCTGCATACCTCCGAGGAGAATCTGATCGGCATTTTTTCTTTTGCTTATCTGCTGGCCGGTTACGCGCTGTGGCGCGAGACCACGCGCCACAAGGAAGTCTGGATTCTGGCCTCGATCTATGTCGCGCTGGTGCTGGCCTACCTGGCGCATACCAATGACTCCGGAGAGGTCTTCTTCGGCGAGCGCTTCCATTTCGAGGGATTCTTCGCCCTGGCCCTCGTAGCGGCGCGCGGATTGCAACTCTTGGTCGAACGCTGGCGAACGCAGCGCTGGGCGCTGGTTTGGACCATGCTCTTGCTGGGAATCATGCAGCTTGCGCAGCAGGCGGCGGCGGTAAACGCAATCGCGCGCCGCGGCGAACCCTATCGCAAGGTTCGCGAGGCCATCGCCGCTTCGGGCTTCTCCGGATTGGTGCTCCTGCACGATAGCCCGGAGTTCGTCGCCGAGCACTTCAATCTGAATGAGGCCGACTGGCGCCACGCGCCGCGCATCTATCTGCTCGATGCCGAACCCGAGCGTCGCGCCGAATGGGCCTGCCGGTACGGAGTTCCCGCTTACGCGGTCGTCTCATACGACGAACTGACCCGCAGCGCGATTTTACTGGAAGGTAAGGCCAACTGCACAGCAGTGACGGACCAGCAGTGACGAGGCCAGCTCTTAATTAGTATTACCTCATTAGTAGTATTACTTCGGAATTCTGACGAAGTTATCAGGGCTGCGGAGCCGGATGCGACTACGCTCCTCGTTTGTCTCGACTTCCGCCAGAGCACGAGACGCAGCTACGAAGTCCGGTTTGAGCCGAAGCGCTTGCCCATATGCTGACTTGGCTTCCGTAATGTGGTCCTCGCCCTCAAGAAGTAACCCCAGCAGCCAATAGCCAGAAGCGGCAGGGTGCCGAGCCAGCGTGTCAGAGACTTGTCGAATTATCGTCTGAACTTCCTGCGCATCGGAACTGAGAGCAAGGCGCGAATTCTCTCGAGCTGTGGGATAGTCCCCGAGCTGGCGATAGATGACGCCCAAATAGGCGTAGATGCGAGCACGGAGTTTTGCATCGGGTTTAGCCCGCAGCGCAATGTCGTATTCATCAATCGCCTGCTGTAAATCGCCGTGATCATGAAAGTTGGCTGCTACTGCAGCATGGCTCTCTGGGTCCCAAGGTGCAATTCTTGCGGCGGCCTCGAAATATACTAGAGCTTCGTGTCTACCTTCTGCCGCAAGCAACTCTCCCATGTAGTCGTCCGCGACGACATTGTTCGTTGTCACTTCCAATGTATGATTCCAAAGATCGTAGCTGGTTCGCCAGTAGCCGATTTGGCGAAAAGTAACAACTGACAGTGTGGCCAGCACCGCGATGGACGCTGCGGCGACAAAGCGTGAGTTCAGAGACCTAGCTCGAATAAATTCTACGGCACCCCAGACAACAATCAAAAATAAGCCGATTGCGGGAAGATACATATAGCGGTCAGCCATGCCTTGAGCACCCACCTGAATGATTCCAATCACAGGCATAAGCGTGCCCAAGAACCAAAGCCAACCTGTCACCGCATATGCTTTCTTACGGCGTTGCTGCCAGACGAACACGGTCACGCCAAGTAAGAACAACAGGGACAGGGTGATCTGTGCCGCGGTCAGACTGTTCAGCGGATGAGGATAAATGAGAGCGAGATTTACCGGCCAAAAGATTCTTGCGACATACGTGGCATATGCGTAGACGGCATTCTCCAGACGCCAGCTAAGCGGCATGGGCTCAATCGAGTTCCCGCTTCTCTGGGCTACTATCGTGATCGCGGCACTGCCCATTGAGAGCAAAAGCAGAGGCATTTTCTCGAGGGCCAATCGAAACCATGGCAACTGAATCGGGGACACTTCTGGCGACGGGGTGGTCCAGCCTTGAAAACGGCCCAATGGCCAGTAGTCAAGCAGCAACAACACGAAAGGAAGTGTGATTACCATGGGTTTTGACGCCAGTCCCATGGCGAAGAAGAGAGCCGCCAAACCGTAACGCTTCCAAGATGGCCGTTGAACATACCAGCCGTAGGCTCCCAGCGCGAGCAGAAAAAAGAACATGCTCAACACATTTTTGCGTTCCGCAACCCATGCCACCGATTCGACGTTGAGCGGGTGAATCGCGAATAGGGCTGCAACCATCGCGCTAGCTCCTGCTGCTCTGGTCGCGCGCCACAACAGCAGGAATAGCAGGAGAACATTGACCGCGTGGATGAGTAGATTCGTCACGTGGTGCCCACCGGCATTGAGTCCGTAGAGTTGACAATCGAGCGCATGCGAGAGCCAGGTCAGGGGGTGCCAGTTTGAGGAATAGTTCGCGGTTAGGGCCCAGGAGAAGGTTTGCCAGCTGACGCCGGATAGAACATGTTCGTTCCCGGTCACATAAGAGGGATCGTCGTAGCCTATGAAAGGATGGACCGCGACGGGACTATAGAGGGCTATAGTACCCACTGCCAGGGCCAGACAGATCACTGTCGTTTGCCAACGCAGACGTGGCGCGAGATTCTGCCTGGACGTGGGAATATTCTTACGCCGTTTTGCCGCGCTATGACGTGGAAGGGGGCGGCGTTTGTGTGTGGCTTGCTGAGCCGGGCTCATACTACGCTCAAGTTTAGCGTTACCTCGCACTGTCGGGGAATTTAGCTCCAGCCGACGCCAAGAGTCGGCGTGCGCGAGCTCTCGCCACGCGCACGCAATTTTACAGTGTGCCCGACGAGCATTATTTCGGGGCCATTGCAACCGACTTCTGAACCGCAGTCGTGGTTTCTTCTCCGGGCGGAAGCGCCCGAAGCTCGGCCTTAATCCAATCCATACTGTGAATTCCACCCACTCCCACGACCTGGAGGAACTCCTTGGGGGTCTTGTACATCACAATTGTCGACCCCAGCGGAGCCGCGGCCTGCAGCTTTTCTTTTATAGGCTCAGGCGTTTCCGTATCAAAGCTCCGCTGCTGCAATCGGAATTTTTTCGCCTGAATTTTGGGGAGCCACTCCAGCGGCTCGAGCGTAGCTACCCTGCTCAGAAACTCCGGCTTTACGTAATCGGGTCGTTCCGCCGCCGGCACAAACCGTGAATCCTTCATCCACGTAGGCCAATCTCCCCAGGGATCCCACGTGTCCAGCACTTTAATGCGCGGGTCCACGGCCGAGGCGAGAATCCCCACGCTGCCGCTGGAGAGCTGGGCGACCATGCCCACCCGGTCCATATCGAGATCGCCTCGCGAGGCCAAATAATCGAGCACCATCTGCACATCGTGGGCCGAGATTGCCATGGTCGGCTGCAGTTCGCTGATGAACCACTTCTTCGTCGGGATGTCGTGATAACGCTGGCCGGTGAGCGCGGTGAGGAAGCCCACAGCGGCAAAGCCCCCTTTGGTCCAATAATCCTCGAACTTCGGATTTCTGAATACCGGTGTATCCGTGGGAAAGCCAAAGAGATGAATGATCACCGGAGGCTTCTTCACTCCTTTTGGCTTCGCGACATAGACGTCGATCGGATCTCCCCACCTCCATTGCACCCGAATCAGCTCCAGGGTATATTTGGGCTCTTTGTCGACGAAGCCGATCAGCGGGCGAACAGGCAGTAAATGGCTCTGCGCCAGAGAGGGCGAAGTCAAATCTTCACTTACCCCTCTGAAGCGCGTGTCCTTGAGATCGTTAACGAAGGGCGGCTCAGACTGCGCGGCGCTGCTTCCCGGCAAGAATAGTAGTGCGACCCCTAAAATGAGAGACTTCATCAAGATTGCGAACAATTGATTTCGTGACATTGGATTCCTTCCTCACCTTATCCTTGATTATTCTTGGTCCTTTCTTCGGAGTGTGTACTGCGGAGTGTGTACTGCCGATCCAGAATTCTTGCTATCTACGCTGGAGCATCGCTTCTGCAATCCAACGACGATCCGATCAAAAAAGTGCGGGCCCTGTACGAAAGGCCCGCACTGGTTAGAGGGTTAGGAAGGCAACTAGTTGCGAGCGCCGTTCGCGCAAGTGGTCCCCGGACCAGTCTGGATGTCGCCGACGTCCGCCGTGGCAGTAAGGGGGGTAGCTTCAACGCAACCGCCCATGTCACCACCGGTGTCGCCGCCGTTGGGGTTGTTGTTCGCGTTGAACGCACCGTTATTGGCTGCAGGACCGATGCCGTGAGCGCCAGGGCAGGTGGCTGAGGTGCCGTCACCGTCGCACTGTTGGTAGTGAGCGCGCATGAACTGCAGACCAGGATCTTGGCAAGCAGCTCCAGTGCAACCTGCCGGGACACCCTCAGCGGGTACGTAGTCAGGAGTAGAGTTGACCGCGTAGACATGCGATCCGTTGACCAGAGCCTGGACATTCGGCAAGGCAGTGGCACCAGTAACTACGCGCAGAAGTGACCATTCTCCATAAGCGCCGGAGCGCAGGCTGGGGAATGACAGTTGGTTAGCACCCCACTGCGACGAGGGGTCATTCTGCCCTTCGCTGCAAGGGAAGCAGGGAGCCGGTAACTGTTGAGTGGGATTGCTGGGCAGGCCGATCGGATCTTGCCCATCCACGGTGAGGTAACCGTAGTTCGCTCCACTGAGCGGACTCACGTTACCGTAGCTGAAGAACGTATAGGCAATTCCATCGGTTCCGCTGCCAGCTGAGGCCTTAACGTCGGCGACCACTTCACTGGTGCCGATCCCGCGCTGCCGTTTACCGCCGGCGGTGCAGGGCAGGTTTAGCGGGTTGTTATTGGCGTTGGCAGGGTTTACACCCGTCTCCTGGCTTGCGCCGACAACGTGGTTGTTGGGGATAGTCTCGACCGGTTGACGGAACACCGTAGCTTCGGTCGTGTTCATCGTGCCAGACAGAGGTTCGCGGAGATAAGCATTGACGTTACCGGCCCCACCGATCTCGGAACCCTTGCAATCCAATCCGGAGAAGATGTTCTGAAGCTGGGTGTCGGTCGCGGCGAGAACGCCACCGAGATTCCCTGCAGTCTTGCTAATTACGAAAACGACCGGCTCCTGTCCTACGGAGATCGTCGTCATCGCTGGAATGGCGGTGTTGGTGAAAGGATCATGTCCGCTGATGTTGAAAGCCAGAACATTGGCGTACGTTCCGGTGGTGCCACCGGTAAGAATCTTGGTGCCTTCGAGTTTGGCCAAAGTTGCCGCACCCGTGCCGCCAGTGTACTGCGGGCAAGTGCCCGGAGCGTTGACGGTGTTGTAGCCGAGGCCGTCAAGTCCGTCGCCGAAGCCAGGGGTTCCATTGCCGAGTAGAGAGTTGACACGGCAATCCGCCCAAGCGCCATCTTCCGGACGAATGTCGGTTGCGCCCGTATTCACCTTCAGGCCTGCTGCCGCCGTAAAGAGAGCCTGAACGGCTGCCGGGGGCGTAGTGTCAGCGCCCCAGAGAGCCGCGGAGATTTTGTTGCCATTCACCGTCCAAACGTATCCGGCTGGCGCGGTAATGTTGCAGACGGGTTGGGCAAACACGCAGCGATCGCCCACCACGGAGTCTACCTTGACGTCGGTAAAGACGTTGATGGTTGCAGCGCTGTCCCAAACTACCCAGAATCCATTGCTGTCGGTAGCGGTTACGCCGCCCGATTTCTTGATCTTCGTCGGCCGGGTATCGTTGACGTTGAAGTTTGCCGAACCGGTGTAGTGGAAGCAGGGCGGTTTGACTTTCTTGATGCCCGAAGGACAGTTACCTTCGTTGAAAGCTGCAAGAGCGAGGGTCTGCCAGATCGCCGAGGAGCCCGTGATCACCACGAGACCTTTGGCTGCGGCTGAGGCAGAGGGTACGGCAACAGTTGTCATCGCGGTCAATACGAGGACCGAGAAGACTGCTTTGATTCTTGACATTGCTATTCTCCTTAATTTTTCTTTCCTGGTTGAAATCCATTAACAAGATTGTGCGCAACCTTGAACTACGCACGCTGGGAAAACGAGGTTGGCTGATCGGTGCAAGATGCGACCCTGCTTGCGAACGGTTTCGCACTGTGCAGGATTAGCACGTCGGATACTACTGGATTCGAGGGAGTCCGAGTGTGAAACCTTGAACAAAAGAATGTTACGGAAATGTGAATTGTGGAAAATCGACCCGTCATGTTATCGCGGGTAGTAATTCATACGTGGTAAGTGCTTAAACTTAACATCCTGCTCGCCCGCGAAATCCTGAAACGCGGTGAAGATTGAAGATCGACGTGGCGAAGGTTAGACGATGGTTAGAACTTGACGTTTCAGAATTTAACGCGATATTAACCTTGGATCGCAGTGCGTCCTCTAGAATCGCTCTTCATTTTTCAAAGCCACCCAAGAGTTACGTCACTCGGAGAGGCACGCTGTGAGCTCCCTTGCGGTCAGTGTTTCGGTTCGCGTCAGCTTTGCGCTCGCGATTGTGATGCTGGTGGTGTCCTATTGCAGCGCACAGGAACAACCCCAAGCGCCCGCAACCGGCAGTGGCAAGGCCTCAATCAGCGGAACCGTCACCGATCCGACGGGCGCGGTCATGGCTGGCGTGAAGCTGACGCTTGAAGGTGGCGCCAACGTAAAGCTGGAAACACAGAGTAGCGCAACCGGCACATATTCATTCAAAGATCTCGCCCCCGGCACCTACAACCTAACGGCCGAGCAAGCCGGTTTTGCCAAGAAGTTGCTCGACAACATCACGCTGAGCCCCGGGCTTGAGCTGTCCATGGATGTTCCCATGGAACCGGCAGCGGTGACGGGAGAGACCGCGAATGTCTCCGCCAGCGGCGCGGGACAAGTGGAGACGGAAAACGCAACCGTCTCAGGCACGATCGAGACCAAAGAAGTAGTGGGCCTGCAACTCAACGGGCGCAACTTTTCTCAGCTCATCGGCCTGGCCGCCGGCGTGAGCAATCAGACCGGGCAGGATGAGGGTAAGGTCGGAGTAGTGGGTAGTGTGAAGTACAGCGTTAATGGCGGGCGCGTCGAATACAACACCTTCGAAGTTGACGGCAGCGACGTCCTCAATACCGGTCTGAACCGTTCGGCCAGCACGCTGGTGGTTTATCCCAGTATTGATGCGATTCAGGAAGTGAAGGTGTTGACTTCAAACTACGGCGCGCAATATGGGCGAACCGCATCCGGCACCGTGCAGGTGACCACCAAGTCGGGAACCTCCAGCTTGCATGGCAATCTTTACGAATTCATCCGCAACGAAGCGTTTAACGCGCGCAATTATTTCGACCAGACCACGAAAGCACCGCTCTACCGGCGGCAGGACTTCGGGGGAACAATCGGCGGCCCCTTGACCATTCCGGGCTTCTACAACACAAAGAAAGACAAGACGTTTTTCTTTTTCTCCGAGGAGTTGCGACTGGAAAAAACTCCGGTCGACTATAACCAGGCGGTGCCGGGCTTGAAGGAGCGCGGCCTCGTCATGACCGCCCAAGGAATTCAGCAGAATCTGAGTCAACCTAATCCGAACACGGGGCAAGTCGGGCAGGTTTTCGATTTTTCGGATGTGTGCCCCCCCGCGGGAACTTCGACCTTCAATCGCCAACAGTTTCCGGATTGTCCAACAAATCCGACCGCCGGCTCTACGTCGCAGGCTCTACCGGTCGTAAACTTTCTGGAAGACACCCCTAACGGCCAAGGCGCGCAATTCGGGGTCGACAAGAATGCCCGAATAATATTGAACTCGAACCTCATTCCTCTGCCGAATTCAGCCACGGGCTGCAACTACGCTCTGCCGCTCAGCTTTGTTTTGCCCGCGGACGACCCATATCGCTGTTATGTGGCGTCGGTTTCGCCGTCCACCTACTGGCGCGAGGAGCTGTTTCGCATTGATCACAACATCACGCAAAAACTAAAAGCCTCCTTCCGCTACGTTCACGATGAGTGGAGCACGACCGTGCTCGCCCCTCAGTGGAGCTACCTGAGTATCACGAACCCCGCTGCCGGGATATTTCCGACGATCCAGAATTATTTCACCGGCCCGGGAATAAGCTTGGTGGCGAGTCTGAGTCACACAATTTCTCCAACGCTGATCAACAATATAGTTCTCAGCTATACCAGCTCCACCATTACTTTGTCCGACCGGAACGGGCCGGGAGGCGCGCAGTACCAGCGAAATCCCGGGCTCGACGTACCGCTGGTCGGGAGCGCCGGAAACTGCGATCCCTCTCTTAGTCTGGATCCTGTAACTGGCGACATCGAGTGCGGCATGGGCTACATCTTCAATAACGGTTTCGGGGGCAAAATGCCCGGCGTCGCCATCCTTGGCACTAACGCCGCCTACGGAGGACGAGGCTTTGCCGAAGATCCTTCTTATATGCCGTGGGAGCACTCGAACCCAACTTATTCGGCGCGCGACGATATCGGGAAAGCTTTCGGCAAACATACGCTAACATTCGGAGTTGAGTACATTGATTACCAGCGGAATCAAGACAGCAATGTGATTGGCGGGGCGTCGGGGGATTTGCAAGGTTTTCTCACCTACAGCAACCTAGCCAATAGCACGGGGAACGCCTTCGCCGACTTGCTGGCTCAGGTGCCGCCGAGCAGTTCCCCGACACCGGATTCGCAGGAATTCATTCAGACGTTCACGCAGGATTCCGCGCGTCGCCGTTACTATCAGCGCTATCAACTGGGCGAGCCTTATTTCCAGGATGACTGGAAAGTCAAGAGCCGGCTGACCGTGAACCTAGGTCTGCGCTTGAGCCTTTTCGGAACTTACCGCGAAAGGTACCACAACGCCTGGAATTGGGAGGCGTCGCAATTCCAAAAGGGCCGCTTCAGCGTGGATCCCAGCAGCGGCGCTCTGCTGGACAAAGGGAATCTAGTCACGTTCAATCCGACTACCTTCGCGCTTGATCCGAGTGTTGTGAGCGGTCTTGGCTTGGCGCAGTGCGGTGTAAACCACAGTCCGGCGGGTTGCATGCAGGGACACTTGTTCAATTGGGCGCCGCGGTTGGGATTTGCGTGGGACCCAAAGGGCGACGGCAAGAGCTCCATCCGCGCCGGCTACGGTATCTTTTTTGAGCACGGAACGGGTAACGAGGCCAATACCGGCTCGCTCGAGGCGAGCCCTCCGCTTGTCCTCAGCGTCACGCAATCGACTCCTTACAGCCTAATGTGCATTGGCGACGTAGGGTTCGGGTCGACCTTTAACCAAGCGGCCGGCAACGGAAACTATTGTGGCGGAAACACCTTGCCCTCGAACACACTCTATCCCATTGACGTCACTTCAATTCCAACCAAGGCGATCTGGCCCTATGTGCAGCAATGGAGCTTCGGAGTGCAGCGGGAAGTGCAGCATGACTTCGTGATTAATCTGGGCTATGCCGGGAGTAAGGGAACACACTTGACGGTTGAGCGACAGTTCAACCAGTTACCGCCATTGCCTGCGAGCGAAAATCCCTTCGGCCCGAACGAGCCGCTGACACTGAACGATTGCACAACGCCATCTTCGCCTGGGAACAATCCGGGAAACGGTACTACTCCATTCCAGTTGCAGAGCGGTACCATGATCGGGCCAAGCAGTCCTGCTTATGTGTACATGCAAGCCGCGTGTATAAACCTAAACATTCCCAATGTGAATTCGCTCCCTGGACACCCCTACCCCGGTCTCGGAAGAGTCCTGTCGTTGCAGAATGCGGCTGATTCCAGCTATCACGCATTTCAGTTTACGGCGCGACGTACCCGTGGCGCACTTACCACGAATCTCTCGTATTCTTACAGTCACTCGATTGATGATTCTTCCGACCGCAGCGATCCCGTTCTGGTGAATTCCTACGATCTCCGTGAGAATCGAGCCAGCTCGAATTTTGACGAACGACATCTATTGACCTTCAGTTACATTTACCAATTGTCGTTCAGAAAATTTGCCCATAGCATAGGAGATTGGGCGAATCAGCGCGAACAACCAAGTGATCAAACCGCGACGCCGACTCCCCCCAATTGCTGTTCCGGAATCGCGGGGCGTTTTCTGGACGGCTGGGAATTTTCCGGTATAACCCTTTTCCATACGGGCGTTCCGTTTAGCGTCATCAACACCGCTGGCAACACTGGCATCTCGCTTACCGACAACGCCGGCGTGTCGAGCAATCTGGGTATTGCGGCTTCCTACCCCGACGTGGTCAGTGGACTCGGCAGGCCTCCCAACAACTTCCAGAGCTTTGGGCCACTGTTGGAAAATCCTTCCCAGTTCGTGGCCCCCCGCGGTCTCACTTTCGGGAACGCAGGCCGCAACTTCCTTAACAACCCGGAACAGTTAAATTTCGACATGGCCTTGGCCAAGCATTTCAAGATCACGGAGGGCAGCCAGCTTGAATTTCGCGCCGAAGCATTCAACATCTTTAACCACACGGAGTTCCGCATCTACGATCCCGATAATCCCGGAAGCACCGGCAACAACGTCATCAGTTGCTATGGCGGGCCGGCCTATTCCGCCGGTTACATGGGCAGCGCGGCCGACTGCGTTACTGGAGCCTCATTCCTGCACCCGGTCGACGCCCATCGACCTCGCACGATGCAGTTTGCTCTGAAGTTTGCTTTTTAAGGACTGGAATTAAGGACTGGATGATGAATCGGTTTCGGAAAAACGCAATGTCGCACCAGTCGTGGCAGGCGCGATTTGCGCCTGCGGCTTGCAAACTGTGCGTGAGAAGCTTCTGTACCTTATTGCTTGCCGGTCTCATCGTGGCTTTGTCGGGCTGCGGCGGAAGTAGCAGTTCTGGTGTGGTCGCGGGAGACACTCCCCAAGTTGCGGGCAACTGGCAGTTCACAATGACGACTACCAGCAACTCGTTTGTCGGCAGCCCGCTGCAGGGTGGGTTTCTGCTGCAGAAGAATGGCTCCCTTACCGGGCAGATAACATTCTCGATCGTGCTGCCATCGACAAACGGCGGCAGCACCACCATCTGCAATAGCGGGACTGCAAACGCTACGGGAACAGTCTCCGGCCAAACTGTGAGTCTGACTGCTGTGGTTGGTACGCTGGCGTCGGACGGCATCACCCCCGCCACGCAGACCTTCATGCTTTCTGGCGGCAAACTTAGCTCCGATAATTCGACGATTGTGAATGGCACATACACCTTGACAGCCGGATTTGCGGTAATAAACAGCCAGACCGTGCCGTGCGGCTTGGCATCGGATGCGGGGACGTGGAGCGCGACGTTGGTCCCGCCGATTACGGGAGGGTTTCAAGGATTCTTTCACAGCACAACGAGCACCACGTTTCTTAATCAGGATTTCGCAGTTTCGGGCACTCTCACGCAAGGGCAGAACATCGGAGCCAGCAGCGCAACGGTCACGGGCACACTCCTGTTCCAGGATCCGGTGACCCTGCTCAATGATTATCCCTGCCTGACAACAGCATCGGTGAATGGCACGATCAGCGGCGACACCGTCCTCTTGCAGATCTTTTCCACTAACGGAACGGTTGTCGGGCAAATCGGCCATACGCCCGGAGGTGGGAGCGGGCCTAGCGCTGTCACTCTCAACAAGACCTCGAGTGGGTACGTCGTACAGAACGTTCACGGAGCTACCAGCGGCAGCACCGGGGGAGGCTATGCCGTGACGACAAAGGCTTGCTCATCGGGAGACTCCGGCAATCTCTGCCTGGCCTTGGGAAGCTCGAAAGCGTGTAACCAGCCGATCACGCTGACACCCTTCTCTCTGACCTTCGCACCCCAGTTGCTCGGGTCGGCCGCAACGGCGCAGACAGTCACGCTGACGAATACCTCCGGCGCGAAGTTAAGCGGCGCGACCCTGAGTATTGTGAACATAGTTAGCGGAGAGTTTTTTGGTTTCTTCGGCGATGACTTCAACGGCGCTCCAAGTTTCACCGAGCAGGATACTTGCACGCAGCAGGGGACGATCAATCTGGATTCGGGCGGTAGTTGCACGATCACCGTTTCTTTTTCGCCACAACAGAGCTGTCCTTGGTTGCCTCAGACGCAGTCGGGAGAAGGTCCCATCTTTGGACTTCCACCGGCAAAGTGTCCGCTTACGCTAGGTGCGACGCTGACGGTTACCATCCCCTCGGGAGGGGCCGATGCAGACAACGAGTTTGCGGTGCCCGTTACCGGAACTGGTCTCAGCTTCGTCGTGCCTTCCGTTCCTGAACTCGATTTCGGCGCACAAGCCTTGGGGGAGGCAAGCCCGCCCCAAACCATCACCTTCACGAACCAGAGTCCGGGTGTCGTTTCGATCCTACCCTCGGAAGCGCCGTGTACTTTTCCGACTGGTTTCGTACCACTGCCATTTCCTCGCCCCCCGCTGAGCCTAAGCGGGCAGGCACAAGTCAGCGGCCTTCAACTCGCCCAGACGGTGCAGACGGGGTCAACCACTATTATTCCAATCACGGCCTACGCCTCGATTTCTCCGCCACTGGTCAATGCACCTACAGTTCAATACAACTGCGACATTGACCCGCCAGTCTCTAAGGGCGGGAGCGGACGTCCAAACTTCGAAATCCTGGCAGACGAATGTTCCGGGCAATCGCTACAACCCTTCGGGCGGGCGGGAGACAGCTGCACCATCCAGATTGAGTTCGTGCCGCAGCCGGGAACCTGGGGTCCCCTACACCTGGGTTCGACATCCGGACTCGATGACTTTCTGCAACTGAATACCGCGTGGTGCGGTGACAATGTTCCCAACAACCTTAATTACCCTGTTAATCCACCTGAGGCCAACTGCGAAATTGACAGCGGCCGTTTCCCGGTTGAGATCAAGACCAATCCACCCAGCCCGCTCAGAATGTTGCCCGGTGCGGGCATGGATTTCGGCTTTGTGACCAAGGGCACGGCCGGTGGCCCGTTGACCATTACGCTCTTTAACGACCCAGAGGATCCCAATTCCGCGACCGTAAATATCACGTCGAAAATTATTTCGGGAGACTATCTTGAAACTGATACCTGCGGTATCGGTTTGGCTCCGGGCGACAGTTGCTCGATAACCATCACTTTTATTCCCAAGGTCGTCGGTCTCGACCCGTCTACCTTCGTCTTGACTTACAACACCGGGAGTCTAGTGGGATTAATCCAGACCATTTACATGCGCGGAACGGGGCAATAACTTTGGCCGGTGGACCCGGTTCACATCGCGGAGTCCAGGATACACAGGCATTATGCAGGCACAATATTCTGGCGATGCTTCTCAAGGAGGTCGGCAGTGGCGGCTAAGCGACGGATTCTTACTTCTATTATTTTGGTAGGGGCGATTTCTTTTCTCGCGGCTTGCGGTGGCAGTAGTAGCAGTTCGTCTACTTCTACGACGCAACCCGCAGTTTCAATTGCGCTGACCCCACCGCCGACAACGACTACAATATCCGTGGGGAGCACCGCGGGGATCGCGTTCACGCCCGTCGTCAGCAACGACCCAAGCAACTCCGGTGTTGACTGGGCCATTACCTGCGGAAGCGTCGATCCCAGCGGTGCGCCGAGTTGCGGCTATCTAAGTATTTGCCCTCCTCCACCTTCTACGGTCACATGCTCGCTGCATTCCGATGGTAAAACGGCGGTGACGTACTTACCTCCGGCGGTCCCGTACGGCGACGTCGTTTCCAGCAATGGGGCGCTTGTAAACACCCAGATCGTCGCCAGCCAGACTGCCAATATCACAGCATTCGCCACAGCAGATCACACCAAGAACGTCACCACCAAGATTACTGTAAACGCTCCGTACGTCAACGTACTTAAAGGCACCTACGTTTTCCAAGTCAGGGGAGGGGACAGCGACTCTGATCCATATCAGGCGACCGGCGTGATCGTCCTCGACGGTAACGGTAACATTATTTCCGGCCAGGAAAGGCTCAACAGCATTGTCCTTGGATTTTCCACTGCATATACACTGCAGGGCTCCAGTGGCTTTCCCAGCAGCTATTTCATCGGACCCGATGGACGCGGAACCATCACGCTCAGCCTGACCGACGGAGCGGGAAATACATTTCAGGAGACGTTCAGCCTTGTGGTTCTCTCGAGTTCGCAGGCGCTGATCGCAGAACTTGATGCTTCGGCATCTGTGTCGGGTGCTGCAACGTCTTTGACGCCGGCTCCTTTTGGCGGTACTTCGGCGGGCACTTTGGAACTGCAGGACACCGCAGCGGCGGCTACACTGCCGAGCGGCGCTTACGCATTCGTCGCCAGCGGCATCGATTCCGGCGGAAATAACGGAGTAGACGGCAACGGCCCGGCAGCGACAGGCTTTGGTGGCGTTCTTAACATCGACACGCCAGCAGCGATTTCGGGCAATGGGAGCTTGATCGACCAGGATTATTTCGACGTGCAAGCCCATCGTACGCTCCTCAGCTGTGCGCCGCCGACTGGAGTAACGGGCACTGTGTCTCATCCCAATTCGCTGGGTGCAGTCACCATTACCCTGAACACGTGCTTGGGGCCGACCCCAATTATTTTTGCAGGTTACATCGTGGACGCGAGCCACATAAGGCTGATTGAAACCGACGACCTCAATGGCACGGCCTTTACCTTCATGACCGCCGGAATCGCCGTTGGCCAAGGCGCAGCTGCGGGCACATTTACCGACGCATCTTTGTCCGGGCAATACTTGTTTGGAGTCCTCGGATACGATATCAACGACTTATTACCTTCCTCCTTCACTTCCGTGGGCGTCGTTGACCCCAACGGAAACGGAGGTCTCAACGGATTCGTGGAGGCCTATTACCCCGGCGTTCTTTTGTCGTACGAGAATACTTTGATTCCGAGCACTTCTCTCAACGGCAGCAGTTATTCGGTTGATCCTTCGGGAATCGGGCGAGCGGACCTGGCGCTCGTGTTTCCCCAGGGCACACCCAAGCCTCGCCCCACCCTTCTGTTCTATCTCACGGGGAGTGGAACCGCGCCTTTGGTTCTCTGGGCCGGAGGCGAGGATGCCGCCTTGCCGGCTATTGGCGCAGGAATCGCCTACCCTGAGGCGGCTAATCCGTCCACCTTCGACTTCGGTAACCCAGAGAGCTATGGAGTGAGCTTCACCCAGCAGTTAGCCAATTTTGCCGGCGAAAATGACGGCACGGGCAAAATGACCTCTACAATCAGCGGAACGACAGGCACCCTTAACGGTGAGGTCGATGACCTTTTCGGCAGCGATCTGATCAACTACTCAAGTCTACCTCCGATTGCGCTCTCGGATACCTTCTCGCCGCCAGCGGATATCTACGGCCGCATCAGCGGTACCTTCCTATTCGCCTCCAGTGCCGGGACCAACGGCCCATTTGTTGACTATTTTCTGACTGGCGATAGCACGGGCGAGGGCTTCCTCATCGAAACCGACCTGACCAGCATAAACAGTTCATATGCCGGACAGGTCGCTTTCGGTTACTTTGCCCAGGCCTGCGATGTCACAGCCGCTCTCACCAGCCCGACGGGATGCCAGACGTTGGCGGGGTCCTCACGAAGAGCAGCCTCAGGGCGGCGCAGTTCTCATGTTCTGCAGGGAACCCTTTTGAAGAAAAATTCGAAGTGACGCTGCGCGTAGGAGACTCGGTGGTTCTTACAATCATTTGAATAGCCGGCCATTTTGTTGCAGACCCGCCGTTTTCGCGCGCGTTGTTGTCCAGATTGACGCGATATTAAACAAACATTCATCATTCGTTAACAATTCGCGCTTTACGATCAGCGTTTGCACTCATGACAACTCGATCGTGGAGATTTCTGCTTGTGCTACGCCAGTCGTCTAACTTTTATTCTTGAGGAGATAAGACATGAAACGAGTTCTAGCTTTGGCGTTGTTCATGGCGCTCGTGGGCAGTCTGTGTGCCGCGGCAGGACAGCAAGCTGCGACAAGTAGCACGGCCAAGGGAACAAAGAAAAAGGCTCCAAGGGTTGCCGCGCCTAGCGTTTCCTCGCAACTTACCGAGCTGAGACAGGCGATCGACGCTCAGCAGCTACAGATCCAGAATATGAGCCAGCAGCTTCAGAGTCGCGATCAACGCATTCAGCAACTCGAACAGAGGCTGGATCAGAGTCAGGCCGCAGCGACGCAGGCTCAGGCCAAGGCGGACTCCGCCGCCTCTCAGACTGCCGAGCAAGGTCAAGCCGTCGCAGCGTTGAAGACTCAGGTCACGGATGTTGAATCCACTTCCGCGAATGTGGCGCTCAGCCTGCAGGAAACCCAGAAGACGGTCCGCGAACAATTCGAGAGTCCCATCGCTATTCACTACAAAGGTATAACCATCACGCCGGGCGGCTTTCTGGCGGCGGAATCGGTGTATCGCAATCGCGCGCTGGGAGCCGATATCAATACTCCATTCAACAGCGTGAACATGCCCGGCGCCGGGCAGAATGCGGTTTCGGAGTTCTTCGGCTCTGGCCGCCAGTCTCGCATCTCCATGCTCGCTGAAGGCAAAATGAAAGACCTGAAAATGAGCGGATATTACGAAGCAGACTTCCTCTCCTCAGGCATCACCTCGAACAACAACCAGAGCAACAGCTACACGCTCCGGCAGCGGCAGGTTTGGGGTCAGGTAGCTTCGAACGAGTGGAGCCTGACCGGCGGCCAGATGTGGAGCCTGATTACTGAAACCAGACATGGATTGGATAATCGCTCCGAAGCTCTTCCCATGACGATCGATCCGCAGTATACAGTTGGTTTCAGTTGGGCGCGTCAGTACGGCATACGCGTGGTGCGAAACCTTAACAATCACTTTTGGCTAGGCGCATCGCTAGAGAATCCTCAGACCACCTTCGCGGCCCGCGGCAATGCCCAGAACTTCGCCCTGGGCAGCGCCGGCAATGGCGGCGGTACTTACAACAACGGTATCACTGCCTGCAGCACCAGCACGATCTCCGCTAACGGCACCGTTTCAAGCGTCACCACGACTTGTACCAACGCAGCTAACTATTCGTTCAACGCCATGCCGGACTTCATCTTCAAGGCGGCGGCGGAGCCCGGTTTCGGCCACTACGAAGTGTTTGGCATACTGAGCCGTTTCCGCGACCGTATTTATCCGTGCGCGGAGCCGGGCGGTTCAACCAACTGCAATGGCACGATTTCGGCCCTTGGCGCCTATAACGACTCTGTAACTACGGGCGGTGTAGGAGCGAATGCCCGTTTGAGCTTCTTCAACAAGCAACTGGACTTCGGCCTACATGCCATCATGGGAGAAGGCGTGGGCCGCTATGGCACTGGCGGTCTCCCAGATTCGACCGTCAAGGCCGATGGAACGCTGGCGCCCCTGCGCAGCTATCAAGGACTGGCTACTCTGGAGTGGCATACAAAGCGGCTTGACCTCTATATGAACGGCGGCGAGGAGTACGTCGCGAGGCGTTGGCAGTTCGACCCCAACAACCCTACTAACCCGCTGACGCCGGTTGGGTATGGCTCGCAGCTATTTAACGTTTCGGGCTGCTACAGCGAGACGGCGCCCGCTACGGGCAGCGGCTTCGCCTTCGGATCGTTGTCGAAGTGCAGTGCCGATACGCAGTATCTGCTCGAGGGGACGGTGGGATTCTGGATCAAAGCTCATAATGGCCCCCATGGCAGACTGCAGTTCGGACCGCAGTACTCCTATGTGACCCGGCAAGCATGGTCGGGGACCAACGGGACGGCATTCTCTTCGCCCCATGGTATCGACAACATGTTTTTCACGTCTTTCCGGTACTACTTGCCGTAGCCTTGATTGGACCCTCGTCCCCGGAGCGTTTGTCGGACCGGGGGCGAGGGACTTCTTCGGGAGGGTTCTGATTTCCGCGCAGAAGGATTCCTAGGCAATGCCTTGAGCAGAACTCGCTATCCTCATGCCCAGAGGCAGAACAAAATCACAATCGAAAAAGGCTGCCTCGAAAGCATTCTGCGCCGGGTTCAGCGGACGTGGGCTGCTATCCATCTGCTTACTAGCTGCGGCAATTGCAATTACCTACGTTCCCTTATTCTCGAATTCGTTTATCGATTACGACGATACAGACTACATCACACGCAATCTACATATTCACTCAGGTCTTACCCTTCAGAGCTGGGCCTGGGCTTGGACCAGCACCTCATCCGCCAACTGGCACCCATTAACGTGGATTTCGCACGCGCTAGACGTGAATCTGTTTGGCTTCGATCCTGCCGGCCATCACTTCATGAGCCTGCTGATTCATGTACTCAACGCTGTGTTGATCTACCTTCTGCTCTCGTGCATCGCCCGCTACAAAGGCCGGTGCCTGGCAGCCGCGGCGCTTTTTGGATTGCACCCCTTGGCGGTGGAATCCGTAAGTTGGGCGGCGGAGCGCAAGAACGTGCTTTGCACCCTTTTCTTTCTGCTCGCAGTTGCAGCGTACGGATGGTATGCGCGCCGTCCGTGTGTGACCCGATATCTTTGCGTGGTGATCGCGTTTGCTATGGGTCTTAGCTCCAAGCCTATGGTGATCACGCTCCCGTTCGCGCTGATGCTGCTCGACTATTGGCCGCTGGGAAGAATTGAAGGGTTCGCTCTTCCCAACTCGGTTTTTCCCGTACCGCAGCTGCACGTACAGAAACTGGTGCTCGAAAAACTGCCGCTCTTGATTCTTTGTGCGGGCAGCGCGGTTATTACGCTGATCGCGCAATCATCCGCGGGCGCAGTAGCCTCTACCGACGCCCTTCCCCTGACTGCACGAATGGCGAATGCAGTCTATAGTTACTTCGATTACATATTGAAAGCTTTTTGGCCGTCAGGCCTCGCGCCTTTTTACCCCGAGGCTCCGTTGGGCGCACTTCGGATTGTTGTGGCCGTGCTGTTCGTTAGCGCCGTGACCGCCGCAGTCTGGTGGCAGCGAACGAGCCGGCCTTACCTTATTGTCAGTTGGCTTTTTTATCTGGGCACGCTCGCGCCGGTCATTGGCCTGGTTCAAGTGGGTTCGCAAGCCATGGCCGACCGATACACATACATTCCCATGATCGGCGTATTCGTCGCAGTTGTTTGGCTGGCGGATGATTTTGCTGCCGCCCGCAAGTTGCAATCTGCGTGGCGAGTGCTGGTTCCCGCTGCAATCCTGATCATCTTAGCGGCGTTCACCTGGCGGCAGGTGCGTTTATGGCATGACGACGTTAGGCTTTGGTCTCACAACCTCGAGGTGACCAAGAATAACTATGTCGCCGAGGACAATCTCGGCATTGCGCTTCTGAAAGAAGGTAGGACCGAGGAATCGCTCCCGCATTTCTACGAAGCAAATCGAATTGCCCCGAGCGACCCGATCAGCGCAGCCAATGTGGCCACCGACCTTCTCGCCCATGGGCGAACCCGCGAGGCGATCGCGAAGTATGAGGTGGCACTGGCCAAGGGCGCCTTCATCCCGATGTTACTGCCAAACATCCACAGCAATCTCGGATCTGCGTATCTCGCCCTCGGGGATGTTGATCAGGCGCGCGATCATTACTCCCTTGCGCTTGGCCTGAATCCCGATGATCAGGTGGCTCGCTCCGGATTACGGAAGATCGAACAGCAGACCGGACAACATTCACGCGTGAATAACTGGTAGATAGCCGAAGTGTTCCCGGTGTAATCCTTCCGCTCTAGTGGGTGTCGGAACTCGGGCGCTTTACGAATACCACCGCCTGCGAATCCTCATAGATGACGCTGAATCGCGAATCTGACCCCAGCAAAACAGCCAGCGGTTTCTGCTTCGGGAGCAGGATGAGCTGAGCTTCTTTCAAATACGGATCGTCCACGTACGAAGCATCGCCGTTCTCGGTCAGGTAGAAGCGGGTGTCGATTTCATCTCCATATAGATCGGTACGTCCGTCGATTGCCACCGGGTAGTCCGGCATGTACCAAGCAATAAAGCCGCCCCAGTCGAAGCTGTTATAAAGCGGCCCCGGTTGAGGATGATCATGCAGGAAGTTGATTGCTCGTACTGGAAAAACGGTAGCGACGGCGATGCGGAGGTTGTCGCTGTCAAAATCTGTAAGGCGCGCGTACAAAAGGATCAGGAGAGCCAGCGCAACGGCGAGACCCGCTCTCTCGCCGATGGATTCGGGCCGCTTCGATCCGCCCAACACTCCGGCAAGACATGCGGCAGCGGGAATGCACACGAACCACGAATCCCGCGCAGTACGGAAACCTACGACGCTGGCCACGCAGAGCAGCGCCAGCAGGAAAAGATCAAGTTTTTTCTGGCGTCCCAGAACGAAAAATGCAAAACCCATCAACAGCAACTGCACGAAGTCTGTGTAGCCGCGGAAATTCAAAGCTTGGAATTCACGGATATAGGTGTAAGGAAACTTCGACGTCGCGTAATCGAAGACCACAAAGTATAAGTGGTAAGAGTAAGGCCCGATGCAGGTTGCCAGCACGCAAGCTCCCAGGATGACAACCAGCGTCCGGGCGGGTAACGAAGCCGGCAGCAAGTAGTCCGGAACGAATCTGAAACGAGCCGCCGATTCTTGCAGTACGCTGACCGCCGTAAACAGCGCAACCACGAATACGCCATAGACGAACTGAATATGCGCGTTCGCCCAAACAAGAAACAGAGGCGGTAGCCAATAGAGCAACTGTGGCCGGCCGCTCCGCCGCGCTTCCAGCAACAATGTAAGCGTCACCGTAAACAGCACCATCGAGAAAAATACGGGCCGTGGGAAAACGTTAAAGAGAAATGCGGCACAGCACGCGGTGGCCAGCAGGCAAGCCCTCCAGAAGGAACCGGAAAGTCGCTGCGTCATCCAGAAGATGCTGTCAGCAACGGCGAGAGTGAGCAACAAACCGTACACGCTGATGCCGACTAATCCCCACCTCGAATGGAAAAGCGAGAGAAATACTTCATAGATCCAGCTGTAGGCCATCCACGGCCGATCGGCGGCGGTACGGGAGAGAATCCCAGTGTGGGGAAAGCTGGAGTGTTCGACGATCCAGTCGCCAACCTTCAGGTGCCACCAGATGTCGTTATCGACCACACTGAACTTCGGCAGCAGAGAGGGGCCAGCGATGATGGTCAGCAGCAGGGCGATCGCCAACAAACGCAGAGGCCGCCGGTCGAAAAGTTTACCCATCTTTCCGAACACGGTCATGCTGCCGGCGTTCCTCCAACGCGTGAGGATAGCATACGATCCGCCGCATTCCATTCGAAAGCCCAGAAGGCCGACTCGATGCCCGGTGACAAAGATGGAAAATACCTTGTTTAGGGGATGCAGCTGACTCTGATCTTGCCGATGATAGGCACCATGCAGGCGCTCCGTTTTAGAATCGCGCTCGCATTGAGGTGATGCGTGAATGTAATCACAGCTCCTTGGCCAGCCGCATCGGAAGCTCTTCCCCACACGGAGCGATACCCGCGCATTCACGAGTCCTCGGACGAAACCAACCTGGAGATTAGCCGGGAGGCGGGAGTTGTTTGCATTCGTCGCGGCCAGCCGTTTCAGCCATACGAAATAACTCTTCGGCCAAGGAATCGCGGGCTGTATGTCCCGCGCGTGAGTTGCCAGACGACGTTCTCCCTCGATTCCATCTTCGCTCTAATGGATCGGACTGACTTTGCGTGGATTTGCGACAACATCGCGCGCTACGAAGACTCGAACTCAGTGCGCGGTGTGTTGGAGGCACAGCTTTTCGCCTATGTCTCCCCCGGTGAGTTCGTGGGCAAGCGTCTGTTGGATTTCGGATGCGGCTCCGGAGCTTCTACCATGGCCATGGCCCGCTTGCTTCCGGATACCGAGATCGTCGGTGTAGAACTCGACCCGGTCAGAGTTGAGTTCGCCAACCACCTCAAGGCATCTCAGGGGGTCGACAATGTCAGCTTCCTCTGCTCACCCTCAGGCACGGAACTCGCTCCCGGAATTGGTCTCTTCGATTTTGTAATGCTGAGCGCAGTGTATGAACATCTGCTGCCGAACGAACGTAAGACCGCCATGCCCCTGCTTTGGTCAGCAATGAAACCAGGAGGGAAGATCTTCATTAACCAGACTCCCTATCGCTACTCGCCGCTGGAAGCCCACAGCACCGGTCTCCCGCTTGTGAATTACATGCCTGATCGACTCGCCCACCTCTTTGTGCGATGCTTTGCCGGCAGAAACCAGGAAATCAACGCCTCGAAAGATTGGAATGTGCACCTGCGCGGAGGCCTCAGAGGAGGCACGGAAAGGGAGATCGTTAACAATCTTACGTCGGGTAATCGTCGCTCTGCCAAGGCTATGCAACCCCACCGGAATGGTGTTCACGACCGAGCCAGTTTATGGTTGAGCCGCACCAGCTCTCGTCGATTTCGGCGAGTAAAGAAGCTACTAGCGACGGGCTTTCGGCTGACCGACCGATGCTTGGGCACTATCCCCGCATTGAATCTCGAGCTGGTCGTCGAGAAGGTTCGGTGAAACGTTGGTGTCCAGCCTCACTTTGAGGACCAATTGCGTTTCGCAGATGGGATACTCCTCCAGTGCTTGCGAGGAGTTATTTTAATCTGGCTCGGCCTTGCACTCCACACCCGGATACTTAGTCGAAAATCACCATTTCACTCATAACCCAGTCAGGGAGTGTAATCTCTCGTTATCGACAGTGTGCCAAAAATAGGGAAGCCTATGCCGCCGAAACTGGCAAATCAACGAAAGCCGTGAAGCTGGGGATTACTCAAAAGGGTTGTTTGTGTAATATCGCAACGCGTCCGGAATTACCTGCTCCTCATTTTTCACACGGCTGTAACTACGGTTGGATACACTGTGTCGACTGTTTCTTGAGCTTAACCTCCCCGGTCCTGCGCGCGAACCGTCGAATGCCGGCAACTGCGACAAAACCGAAAGTTACCAGTTCCAAGGAGCCCACCCTCCCGTCGGAGCAACAACTGCATCCCGCGACACGCGGGATGCAACCGGTTCTCTATGGCATTACGATCTTGCTGAGCGCTTTTCTGCTGTTTCAGGTCGAGCTCATCATGGGAAAGTTCCTGTTGCCGCGCTTCGGCGGGGCCCTTCTGTATGGAGCACTTCGCTTCTGGTGTTTCAGATCCTTCTGCGGAAGCTTGTGCTAGTGGGCCGGAGCAGAGGTAGGGGATTGAGTCTTAGGCGCCGAAAGTACTCCAACCGCCAAGCCTCCCACGGCACCCGCGAGGATACCCATCAAGAGCAGAGCCAGCGCATTCTCTACCACTGTAGTTTTGCCGCGATTTCTCTTACGACGCCACATAAACTCCTCCTCGGCTGGCTTAACGGGGCGGGATACGATCTAACCTATATTCGCGAGCCTTACTTCAATTCGACACCATTATACCCTTATTTCCCCGCTCTCTAATGCAGTGCAGGAGTCACCATTCAGGTCTTCGAGACATCCGGCCAGCCTATTTCGATCCTGCTGCGATTGAACTTCGCGCTGGGTCGAGTATGCAATCGTTATGACCCGCGTTGATTTCCACAGAAAGCAAACGTTTCCACGCAGAATTAATGTCAGCTTAATCTTTCTGTCATATTGGCGAAACAAGATTCGGCGACACTTTCGGCGCGAAGACTTCACAGGGCAAAATCCCAAGATAACGGTTGCTACAAGCTATCCAATCGTCCCGAATGCGTGAGATTACCGGATCGGACACAACACAGAGCTAACAAGGGTGTAGGCACAGAATATGGGTCTCGAAGCAGCAATCGATATCGAATCCTTCGCCAGACTCTATGACCTCACTCGGACAGAGGTAGGGTTAGCGATCCGACTGACGCATGGCGAATCGATCGACGGTGCTGCGGCAGCTCTCCACCTCAGCCCGCACGCCGCCAGAATGCATCTCAAACGCTTCTTCAGGAAGACCGAAGCTCGCGGCCATGCCGAACTCGCGAGCACTCTATCCGCTGCCTCGTAGCGCATTTATCTCACGATCCCTCCGCATTTTTTAATCCTTCCGGCTAGCCCGCTAACCACAGCCAGTTATGCGGGCAGGCCGACCTCACCCGAGTCGAAACATACCGCGACAAATACCTCATTTGGGGGATTACACAGATTGCTCCACGCCTCAAAGTACGCTACTAGGAGGAACATTTTATGTTAGGAAAAAGTCACACCCGGGCTCTAGTTGTGCGGTACATCCTTACGGCTGCGGTGCTGGCTTTGTTCGCCCCCGTGCTTGCCCACGCCGACACGATCATTGAGAACACGGGCGGGAAGGCAGGAACACCAAGTGTCGGCAGCAATGGACCGTTCAGCTTGAAGGGTTCTACCGTCTTCAGTATCGGCGGCGTTGGCGTTACCGGAGCAACCTTGGCGTTCACTACAGGAGCATACATAAGCGGAAGCCTCGCGACCGGTGGTGCGATGTGGTCCTCAACTGGAAGCACTTTCACGGTTCAGCAGGGCGCGACGACCATATTCACGGGAAGCTTCACAGGAAACGTTACTTGGACGCTTGATGGTACGTGTACAACCGGTAGCGCCTGCACATACACCCTCAGCGGCAATATAAGCGGGTCGTACTTGGGAGGACCCACGGTTAGTGGCACCACGGCTCAGATTAATATAACGACCACTGATGGCCCGTATCAGGGCGGGACCGGTACCAAATATATTAAGAACCTGACTGGCACGACCGCTATCGTCGGGGCAGGATCGCAAGTTCCGGAGCCTGGGACATTGGCTTTGATGGGCACGGGGCTATTGTCGCTAGCGGGTGCGATCAAGCGGAAGATGAGACTGGGCTAAGTCAAAAGCCTAATTGAGAAGCTCCACAAGATGGCTCCATTTGGTTCGGTGAAGGGATTGGAGCGATGCGGCCCGTCAACGGGAAAGCGTTTATTGGAATTGAGACAACAATCAACAGGTGGGAACTGCGATGGTGGCTGTGAACTAACGCCCAGGAGGGGTGTCATGCAGACTTGGGTTCTTCAGGAAGGCGGCTTTCAAGGGAAGGTCAAGCTGGGTACGCGACTCCGCCGCCGCTTTTACCGTTACTCTCTGTGGCGTGCGCGAACCGGCGAGCACCTCTTTGACGGCGCAGCAGGTGACTTGGCCGAGGCGCTGGAGACTATGCACGCTCACATCCGTTACCTTTCAGCAGGGACAGCACTGGCCTCAGGCGATTAGTTACGTCCCGGCGATCCAGGCGCATCATGGACAACATTGAAAGTTCGGAACGGTGCTTCGGCACGGAGAGCGCCCTGCCCGATCCTCTCATCGGTTCACTTGGCGAGTTGCAACCTCGGAGGCGCGGAGATGCGGTCGTGCCTCGTGACGTACTGGCCGCGCTGACCTACGGGTTGGAACTTCTTCGACACGGGGCGGTGCTGACTGCACACGATGGACACCCGCGAGCAGCAAATCGGGCAGCCTTGGCGATTCTGCAGAAAAGGGATGGACTTTGGCTGGAGAGAACCGGCCTTGTAGCCGACACGACGACTGACACCAGTTTGCTGCGACAACTCCTGCACAATGTTATCAAGGCTTCGGCGGCGAGCCGCGCAACAGATTCAACAATGATCCTGCCGCGCAAAGCGGCGCATAGCCCGCTCATCGTGCGAGTCGTCCCGGGTCCCGCATTGGATAGTTCTCCGGGAACGGACAACCGCACCGCCCTGATGAAGATCTACGACCCGGACCTGGGTCTGGAAACCGATACGCGAGCCTTAGTTCGGCTTTACGGACTCACTCGAGGGGAGGCGACGCTGGCAGCACACCTTGCGAAGGGTAAGTCGATCGAAGGTGCGGCCGCAGACCTCTGCATCAGCCCTCATACCGCGAGAAGTCAACTCAAACGTATATTCATGAAGACTGATACCCACCGCCAGACCGAACTCGTGGTGCGAATGCTCCCGGCGGTCTTGTAGAGAATGTCTCCCTCGGGCACGTCAGCCCAGGTCGCCAACCGAAAGTCTCCTAGTTTCTGAGTCTTCAAAGAATCCCGCGCTCATAGATGTTATCCTTGCTGGATTATGGGTCGACTGACCCGAGTTTAGATCAACCGTCCGCTCCGTGCCACGCTTGGCGCGATGGGACGACGCCGGCCGTTTGATGGTAAGGAGATTCGCCATGAAACCCATTCGCTTGGCGGTAATGATCGCATCGGTGGCGATAAGTCTGGCGGTCGAAGCGCAGATCCAACACGTAGTGGTCATCGTGAAAGAGAATCACTCCTTCGATAACTATTTCGGTCAATTTCCCGGAGCGAACGGCGCCACCACAGGCAACAGCAAGACTCAATCAGACATTCCGCTGGCGGCGATGACAGACACTCCGGTGAACTGCGCACATACCTGGGACATTGCTCGCGATGACATAGACGACGGTAAGATGGATGGCTTCTATGACGTCTGTGGAAATGACGCTTATGTTCAGGCAGCACCGTCTCTGATTCCGAGTTATTGGGCCTACGCGCGGACCTACGGTCTGGCTGACAACTTCTTCGCGCAGCTCAACGGCCCCACTTTTCCTAATCGCATGTACGGGTTCAGTGAGAGCTCGGGAAACGCAATCGCTGTTCCGTTTGTTCCGTATACAGAGGTGTTGCTCCTCGGCCACGGCTGCGATGCGGCAGCGCACGGAGCCACCGTCAAATCGATAAACCCCGCAACTCGAAAAGTCTATTACCAACCTACCTGTTTCACTATGACGACAATGGGTGACCGGCTCGATGCGGCCGGGGTTACATGGCGGATTTATTCTCCACAACCGGGAAAAGATGGCTATGTCTGGAACTTCGGCAGCTACTATGAAAACTTGTGGAGCGGAAAACAGCGCAACAACGATGTGGCGAACAGCCAGTTTTGTAGCGACGCGGCAAGTGGTCAGCTGCCCAATGTCAGTTGGATCACGCCGCCATCAAAATTCAGCGAGCATCCAAACTCCTCCATTGCCAATGGGGAACGGTGGACTGTGGAACAGATCAACTGCATCATGAGCAGCCCTTACTGGTCTTCCAGTTTGATTCTGTTGACCTGGGACGACTGGGGCGGGTTTTACGATCACGTCGCGCCGCCGGATGTCGACTTCTTTGGGTACGGTATTCGGGTTCCTTTGCTTGTTATTTCCCCGTTCGCCAAACCGGGTTACGTTGGTCATCAACTTTATAGCTTCGACTCGATGAACAAGGAAATCGAAACCATTTTCAAATTGCCCTGTCTATTGACTGATTGCAGCGCCTCAGTGAAGGATCTCAGCGATATGCTCACCACCACTCCGGTCGGGCCAGTTCTGATGCAGACGCCAAGGCCGTATGTGAAGCAAAAAGAACCGGTAGTGATCGATGGCGCCGTTGCGAGAGATGACGACGACTAGGGAGGGGCATCACTCTTTGGGTCCTCCAACAAGGCATAGAGATCCTAATCTCTACATGCCTTAAGAAGGCCCAGACTCATGAGCTAAGATTTCGCTCTTTCTGAGAATAAGTTCAGTTTTAGCCTGTTGGCCTATCGGCCAGGGCCTGACTGTACTGGCGGAATCTTTTAACCACCCGCATATGCCTCCAAACTGGATGGCATGCGACTCCCCCAGTCCGACATCCACTCTCTCGATCGCATCGTCAAGTTCGTAACCATCGGCGTGGCTGTTCTTCTGCTCGGCACAGTGCCTGGGAATGCCGACGCAAGCACGCTCCAACTGGCATCTGCACCCTCGGGCCTTCGCTTTGGCCACGTGGTTGTCGGCCAGACCGAGACCTTACTTGCCACGGTGACCAATACCGGACAAGACAGCGCAACGATCTCAGATATCAGCGTGAGCAACCCTTCGTTCAGCGCATCCGGATTGAATCTGCCACTCGTCTTAGCTCCCGGACAAAGTGTCGAAGTGAATGTAACGTTCGCCCCCACGTCGGTGGGATGGGTCGGAGGAAATATCAAATTCCTGAGCAGCGGGTCAGGCACTGCCATGGTGTTTCAGTTTGAGGGTACAGGTGTGAGCAGCGAGGCAATAACCGCCAGCCCCTCAATTGTGTCATTTGGACAGGTGCCGACGGGAACCAGTTCAACCCTGCCAGTCGTGCTTACGAACGATCGTCCATGGGGGCTGAGCATCTCGGCGCTGCAGATGAGCGGCGGCGCATTCTCGCTCACGGGTCCCACGCTGCCCTTCGTGCTGGCCTCCGGGCAAAGCGTCACCTTGAACGTCACCTTCACCCCACAATCGACAGGCCCGGTTGGAGGCGGCTTGTTTATTCCTAATTCCGGGTTGACCATACCGCTCTCGGGTACCGGAACAACCGCCACTGCAGGTCAACTGTCGATGGCACCAACGCCGCTTAGCTTTGGCAACGTGACGGTTGGAAGCAGCGCGACCCAGCCCATGACTCTGAGCGCAACCGGTGGAAGTGTGACGATTTCTTCTGCGGCCAGCAGCAGCCCTCAATTTGCTCTACAAGGAATTTCGTTTCCGCTGACGATCACGGCGGGCGGGAGCAGATCGTTCAACGTGACATTCTCGCCTCTGGCAAGCGGTTCGTCCTCTGGTGCGTTATCGATTGTGAGCAACGCCTCGAACTCCCAAGCGACGGAGTCGTTGTCCGGCACAGGAACGGTGCCTGTAGGTCAGTTGTCGATTGCGCCGGCGCCGCTTAGCTTCGGCAGCGTGACGGTTGGAAGCAGCGCGACTCAGCCCATGACGCTGAGCGCAACCGGTGGAAGTGTGACGATTTCTTCCGCGGCCAGCAGCAGCCCTCAATTTGCTCTA
>Ga0302326_10000861_pt1 | contig 79691 bp, 68 predicted proteins | sample Palsa_T0_3_FD_202264 | JGI IMG/M metagenome (GOLD analysis project Ga0302326, IMG submission 202264) | Peat permafrost microbial communities from Stordalen Mire near Abisko, Sweden - Palsa_T0_3 | ecosystem: Environmental > Terrestrial > Soil > Palsa > Peat permafrost | place: Sweden: Abisko...
GCGCTTCTTTTTCGGCGCTCGTGAGAGGGTTCTATTAGTTTGCTCGCCAAGACTGAGCCAGATCCTCTGTACGTTCTAGTACCCGACTTGCTGACCGGAACTACGGTAGGTGCGCGTGGAGCTATAGGCTTGGTGGCAGCGAGGGTTGTGCCTCAGACGTTCCACAGCCGCGCTATTCGGCATCTCGAACGATGGGCACCCGAATAAGTTGCCCGCTCGCCAGCGTGGATGATATAAGATCAAAACCGCGCGCCTTCGGCGTGGATGATATTGCTTGTCTCACTTTCCGGTTCGAAGCCGGTGCTGTCACCACTCTGGACCGGTGGCACGTGGCGCTACGCAGTCGTGTGGAAGAGCGAGCTTGGCTGCCCTACTGGTCCGCTTCCGGCGTCCGCTTGCGCTCGTAGGGCTTCTTCACGTACTTGCCAGCTTCTTCCTGCGCCCCTTGCGTGTTGTCCTTGGTGCGCACCGCCAGGTTATATTCGTTCACTGCGCGCTCGCGCTGGCCGGTGATATCGAAGATGTTGCCCAGGTGGATGTGCGCCCACACCTCGGTCCACTTGGGCTCCAGGTCGCCGTTCAGCACTTCGCGGAACTCGTTGGCCGCCGACTGATAGTTATTCTGCAGGAAGAAGACCTCGCCAATGCGATAGTGCGCCATGGAGCTTTGACGATTGGTTTCGAGAGCCTTCTGATATTCCTTAAGCGCATCGCCGAATTCACTTACCTCGGCGTACTGTTCGCCGCGGCGTATGGCTACCGCGGTGCGCACTTTGGCATTGAAGCGCAGCACGCGGCCGTCCGGATCGATGATGACGTTCTTGGGCTTGCCGAAGGTGTCCACGCTGAATTCCGAAGAAGTCCCCACCACTTCGACGCGCTTCTCTTCGGGATTGCCTTCGGTCTCGATCTTCAAGTCCACGGGCATACGGAAGGTATCCAGGTCCTGCGAGACTTTACCCATCACGCGGAAGCCTTTCTGCGTGCGGAAGATGGTGTATTCGAGCTTGAATTCGGGAGCGCCGCTGGACTCGATCCATTGGATGAAAAAGTAGCCCAGGTCCTGCTTGGAAACGTCTTGGGCCACCGCCTTGAAATCATCGGTCGAGGCCGATTTCCAGGCGTACCGCGCGGCAAATTCCTTCAGGGTCGCGAAGAAGGCCTGATCGCCGATGACGTAGCGCAGCATGTGCAGTACGGCCGCGCCCTTGCTGGCGGTCAGCGCCCACAGCTCCGGAGAATAATCTTCCATGCGGGCGGACTGTATGACCGGCACATTATCGGCGGTAAGCGATTCCACGGTGTCGTCGCGGAACTGCGATTCGGCGGCGCTCGGCCCGGCGGCGTGCTCGGTCCATAGAATCTCCGAATACGCCGCGAGGCCGTTGGTAATCCAAAGGTGATTGCGGGTGGTGGGCGAAACCAGATCCTCCCACCATTGGCGGGAGATCTCGTTCGCCAGCAGTTTAGCGCCGACCTGCTTGCCGATGGCGTGCGGATTCAGAAAGATCAACCCGGGAGAAGCATAGCCGTTGGGCGCTCCGCTTTCCGTCTCGACGACGGAGAGATTGGCGTATGGCGGCAGACCGAACGTGCCCGTGAAGTAGCTCATCATCTGGCCCATTTGCTCGCCATACTGATGCGCCATTTCCTTTTCGGCATCGCGGAAGTACAGCGTGGTAGTCACGCCCTCGGCGGAGATCGGCTCTCCCGCATCGCGCACCACGGCGATGCTTCCTGGAAAGGAAGGGTGCTCGAAATGGAAGCTGTAGACGAGCTTATCGCCGGACGGTTGATGCGTGTCGATCCCGCTGCCCAACACCTTGTAGCCGGATGGAACGGTGATGCGCAGGTCGGCGGAGAAGCGATCGGTGGTGTAGCCGTTCACCGGAAACCAGCGGGCGGGATAGAGCAGGAATGCGTAATCGGGATGAATGGCGGCGAACTTGATGCCATAGACCGGGGAATCCTCGGTGCCGCTCAGATGCCCATCGTAGCTGAAGGTGAGCTTGGCCGGCTGTCCCTTCGGCAGAGGCTCGTCGAAGTTGAGCCGCACGGTGAAATCCTGCTGGTTGCGGGTGTTGTTGATTTGCCGCCCTTTCTGGTCCACCACGCGGGAGACGCTCAGGGCGTTGTTGAGCTCGAAGGAAGCCGAGCCGGCCTGGTCGAGCGGGGTAAAGCTCACCTCGGCTGTCGCGGTGAGCGACTGCGTGGCGGGCTGCACCTCGGCGGTGATGGTGTAATGCTCGACGTGGATGCGCGCGCGGCGTTCCTGGGCCGGGGCCGCGGCGCTCAAGGCTAGCAGCGCCAAGCCGATCGGTAGACTACGAAACATGAGCGAATTGTCCTTCCATCAGATCCTGGATTATGGAGGAGGCGCGGGCCATGGGCTGGCCGAAACCGGAGAGCTTCGCGCGCACCTCGGCGAAATCGGCGCGCATGCGGGCGCGCGCCGCATCGTCGCGCAGCAGCCCCAAAGCTTCGGCGGCCAGGCGTTCGCCGGTCATCTGCGATTGCATCAGCTCCGGGACGATGGCGCGCTCCGCGATTAAGTTGACCATGGAATAGAACGGTACCCGGACCAGCATGCGCCCCATGAGCCAGCTTAGGGCGGTGACTTTGTAAAACGTAATCATCGGCGTACCGAGCAGGGCAGCTTCGACGGTGACGGTGCCGCTGGCCGCCAGGGCGAGATCGGCGTGTGCAATGGCATCCCAGTTTTCACCCTCGATGACCTGTACGGGAGCCGCGCCGATCCGTTCCCGAAAAAATCCCGCGCCGGTAGTGGCCGAAGCCGGCAGGATGAAACTGGCCGCCTGCTGCCCATAAAGTCGCTCCACCGCATCCAGCAAGGCCGGCAAATGCCGGGAAGCTTCTCCCCGGCGACTTCCAGGCAATACCGTAATCAGTGGACGTCCCGGCGCCAGTCTGTGTTTCCGAAAAAATTCGGCGCGCGAGAGGCTGGGCTTGGCTAGGCCCGCCAGCGGATGGCCGATGTAGGTCGCCTGGAGGCCATGGCTCCGGAAGAAGCGCTCTTCAAACGGAAAGATGCAAAGAATGTGACGGAGGGTGCGACGCATGCCGGCGAGGCGGCCTTTGCGCCAGGCCCACACCTGTGGCGCCACCAGATAAATCACCGGGATATTCTGGCGCCGGAGCTGGCTGGCGAGGCGCAGGTGGAAGTCGGGGGAATCCGTCAGGATGGCGAAATCGGGGCGCTCGCGCCGGGCGGCTGAAAGCAGCTTGCGATATTCGCCGTAGATCCGCGGGATGTGCGATAGCACTTCGACCAGGCCGACTACCGCCAGGCTGGCGGCATCGACCACGGTTTCGACGCCGGCGCGGCGCATGTGGGGGCCGGTACAGCCGAAAAAACGGGCATCCGGCCAAAGGCGGCGCAACTCTTCCACTAACAGGGAGGCGTACAGATCGCCCGACGGTTCGCCGGCCGATACCAGGATGTTACGAGGCACCTATGGGCCAGTCTAGCAGCCTCGCGCGGAGGGGCGAGGGGGCGAGGGGGTGAGCGGGCGAGGGGGCGAGCGGGGGATGCTGTTCGTCGTTTTGTTCAAGATTTGGAGGGCTCGACGCGATCGAAGGGCCCGGCGCTGGGTAATTCCTCCTGGCCAGCCTCGGCCCGGGGATTGGATATCCTTGTATTTGGTTCATTCTGCTCGGGTTGCGGGTCAGAATGGCTCTGTTCACTCAATTTTGATTCTGGCTCGGGCTGCTCGGTCTCTACGGGCGGATCGGGCGGTTCGGACTGGGGCGGACGGGGCTTCTGGAGGGCCTGGAGGTCGCGCAGCGCTTTGAAGTAGGCGCGCTCCCAACGGGTTTGTTGTTTCAAAACGTATTCGAGCGTGCGCATTCTGGATTCAGTGAGGGCGCCCTGATTGTAGATGTTGTACTCCATGTTGCAGGCGCGGGCGGCCTTCCACTGGGCGACCGCCATTTGCTCGAGCAAGTACTGTTCGGTGCGGCCCTGGGGCTGCCATTCGGTTTCGAGGTCGGCGCAAAGCTGCTGGAACTCTTCGGCGTTTTCGTTGGGCAGTACGGCGGTGCGAGCGCACAGGCCATGGCGGAGGGCGTTGAGGCGCACGGCGGCCTTGCCCTCGGGAGTTCTGGGTCCGGTGGACTTTTGCGCGTTGCGACGATTGGCTTCAGTCTGTTTGGTGGAAGTCATATGGTTGTCCCATGCCAAGGGTATGCGCGCGGGGGTGGCGGATTGGGGGGCTACGGTCTTGGTTTTGGGTGTAAGAGGTTTGTTTCGATGGCGGAAATAAAGTTGGCCGGCGCGTGACTGGAAATGGCGGCGCTGCGGGAAGACGGAGTTTTCTGAACCTCTCGCCGGGGAGGGCGAGAACTTGACGAAATTTACGGGCCGTGCCATGTTGGGCGCAGGAGGTGCGACGATGCGCGACCCTGTCTTCACCCGGACGATGCAGATCGGGATCGTGGTGCGCGACCTGGACGCGACGATGCGGAAATACGTCGACGAGTACGGGATCGGTCCGTGGAAGATTTTCGAATTTAACCCCGGCAACGCGAAGGATCTGCGCGAATACGGCCAGCCGGTCAAGCGCTCCTGGCGCGTAGCAGTCGCTATGGTCGGCCAACTGCAGTGGGAACTGATCGAGCCGCTCGACGACGAGAGCATCTACGCGCGTTTCCTTGCTGAGAAAGGCGGGGGCGTGCACCACATCGCCGTCGCTGCTCAGAGCTTCGACGAGATGTTGGCAACGGAGGCCAAACGAGGCGTTGATGTGGTCCTCAGCGGCGAGTTCGAAGGTGTCAGGGTTGCATACCTCGGCACGGACCGCGATCTCGGGGTGATCCTAGAGATTTTCAGCGGCATGCCCAACCTCGAACAGAAGCTTAGATTTTGAGAGTAAGCCCGTCGAATGCAACTTCATACCCGTGTTTATTTGCAAAAGCGGTCAAGTCGGGGTGTGCCGGATTACCTTCGTGGGCGATATGTGTCGCAAAGACGCGGGAATCAGCGCCCAGCACGCCCTCGGCGCGCATTCGGTTGGCGTGCTCAATGAATTGATGGGCGCTAAGATGGTCACTGCCATGCTGATCCGGGCCATAGGTGTGATCCAGGATCACAACATCGAATCGCATCTGGCGCCGACGGAAAGCCTGCCAGGTCTGTTCGAACAGCGTCGCTGTATCCGTACCGTAGAAGACAGAGCGGCCTTCGGCTTCAATCGCATACAGCATCGCCCCCATCCCAGGCGCATGGTTCGCGGGAAAGGCCATCACGGAATACGGACCAACGATGAAAGATTCCAAGGGCTGGATCTGGTGGATCTTGAGGTTGAGAAGCGTCTCGGCTTCAGGAGACAAGAGCCTGTAATCCGCGAGGTCTCGCTCAAACGTCTCCGCGGCCCGTTCCGAGGTTTCGCGAGACGCATAGAAATTCAAGACAGGTGCGCCGACCACACCATAGTCCGTACTGCGAGAGAGAAGATGCGAGAGGTCCAAATGATCGGCATGCGGATGGGTTTGGAGGCAATATTGGACATTGTCCAAGGAACAACCGTGCATGAGCGACGCCGCCATAATGTCGGGGCCGAGATCAATGAGCAAATCATCGTTGATCAACGCAGCGGACCGTTTTCGCAAACTCGGCCCACCTAGGATGCGCGCCTGGGCGCAGTTTCGACACTTGCAGAATGCCTCTGGAAAAGCATTCGCAGCGGCGGTTCCAAGGAAGGTGACGATCATCTGGCAAGCGAGTTAAAACCGGCCGAACTTCTGGTACGCTGCGAGCGGCTGCATGCCTTCGAGGATGGCTTTGCGGAGGTGATTCTCGGTGTGTATGACTTCCTCGGCTTTGCCTATGACCTCGTCGGCAACCTGCGCCGGAATGATGAGGACACCGTCGCGATCGCCCAGGACGTAGTCGCCCGGCTGCACGCGGGTACGGCCGATGGTTACCGGCACGTTCACATCCAGCAGACGCCAGCGGCCCACTATATCGCGCGGGGTCGTATAGCGGGCGAAAGCCGGGAACCCCAACTTGACGATGTAATCGATATCGCGCACGCCGCCATCCACCACGATGCCCGCGCCGCCGCGGAATTTGGCTGTCTCGGCGGAGAGCTCGCCGAAGTGGGACACTGTGGAATCGTTCGGCTGGCTCACCACCACGTCGCCCGGCGCGATCGATCCGAGCATCTTCAGATACGGGAGGTAGTAATCGTCGCGGGCCATGCCAGGCGCACGCTCGCCCAGCACGGTGAGGGCGCGCCCGGCCACGATGCGGGCCGCGTCGAGAGCTTGTATTTCATGCGGCAGCACCTGATCGGTCAGACCCATTTCATCGAGAATGTCGCTGATGGCGCCGGTGTAGGGGATGGCGGCCAGCCGCTCAATCAGGCTCGGCATAGATCAGGCTCACTGCGGAGGTTTTGCCTTTTGCTTCCGGGTATCGAGGGCCCTTTGCACCCATTCGTCCGCCCTGGCGATGTCCTGCTGGTACTCTTGGGGCGTGTTTTCAAGGTCCGCCTCCTGGCGATAGAGCAGGTTCAGATAAGCCATGGCATCGTCGTAGTCCGCTTCGATCTCGATGGCCCTGTTCAAGTGGTCGATGCCCTCCTGCAAGACCGGAAGATACGTGGCGCGCAACGTCTGGCGCACAGCCGCGTCCTTGAGCGGGCCGAGATCGTCCGGCTTCATTCCCATTTTCGTCCGCGCTTCCGCAACGGCCTGAAAGCTTCGCGTCCAGGCGATCACGCCCAGCGTATAGAATGCCACCTTGTTGTCCGAATTGACGACTGTTAGTTTTTCATACCAGACCTGGGCGTCATCCAGCTTCTTTCGATTGAAATAGAGCGAGGCGATGGACTCGATGGCCTGCTGATTTTCGGGTTGCTGATCGAGCACCTTTTGGTACTGTTCCCGCGCCTTTTCCGCGAAGGCCTGATTCTCCGGCGATTCGGCGCCAGGGACGTATTGCTGCATGTAGGCGTTCCCGAGATAGAGCCAGGCGTTGGCGCAGCTCGGGTCCACCTGCGTGGCTGCTTCCAGGTGCTCGGCTGCCTTGGCATACTGCGCGGCCTTATAAGCGTTGACGCCCAGGGTCACCTCGGAGGCAGCCGGGCTGCCGGGGCACAGCGGGAGTTGCGCGCGGAGGGGCACCCAGAGAAGCAGGCAGGCATAACATAGGCGGCTGAGCGTGCTAGGCATCTTGGGCATGGCGAGACCCTTCTGCGATGATTGCAGGCGCAAAGGGAAGATGCAAGCGCAGCAGCAGGTTGGGTACCAGGCTCGGTACTGGATACCGCTCCTTAGCGGCCGATGATTACGCCTACCGCCGATGGCTGCACGTCCAGGCGCTCGATGCGGTGGCCCAGATCGAAAGGCTGTCCGACCTTGGCTTCGGGATAGGCCGCCATGAGGTAGTTGCGAATCAGGAAATCGAGCATGGGGCCTTCGATGGTGACGCCGGAGATCTCCACGCTCTGCACGTCCACGGTAGCTGTCCTATCGGCCGACCGGATTCGGGCGATGATGGTGACCGGCCGCTCGCCGTCCAGCAAGTGCGACATGATCCATCCGGGCGACTTTCCCTCGGCCCTGCGCAGCTTTCCGAAATCGATCAGCGCGGAGGCGGTGGCCGTTCCCGAGCCTAGAGTGAGTCGGGTGTTCCGCACTGCGCCGGGAGCGGCCTCGGCGATTTCCTCCTGGGCGTAGGCGTTCAGCTCTTGAGGCGTCAGCGTTACGCGCGAGCCCGGTTTCAGGCGATCCTGCTCGATCAGCGAGAACTTGCGGACCACGGACAGGTATTCGGGCGAGGCGCCGGAAAACAAAGCCGCCGCAGTCAGTAACATCGCCGGCACGCTGCGCTTACTCATCCCTTCCGCATCCATTCCAGGGTCAGCTTGATCCCATCGTCGTAGCTGGTCTTATGCACCTGCCCCAGCTTGTGGCGCAGCTTTTCGTCATCCAGCAGCACGGGCGTTTCCTGCAAGTAAAGCATTTCGGGTAACTCCCGCATCAAAGGATTGAACCATCCCAGTATGCGCAGCAGGGTCCGGCCGGCGCTGCGGAGTTTTGGCTCGCGCCCCACCGCCTGGTAGATCTTTTGGGCAAATCCCTGCGTGGTGATCTCACCAACTCCGGCGAAGTTCCAGGCTTCGCCGTAACACTCATCGCGGGAGGCGAGCTCCACAATCACGGGGCCCGCATCGGGCACAAAGACGAACTCGTGCGGCGTGCTGACCGGTCCCAGCCAGTTGGCGGTCTTGCCCGCCAGGGCGGCGCGAAAGATGGGATTCGCCAGGCTCAAGTCGGCATTCGGCCCGTAGAAATCCGGCAACCGCACCACCATACTCTTCAGCGCTGCAGCCATGGCGATATCTTCCTGCTCCTTGCGGAGCTGGCCCTTTTTGGAAACCGGAAGGCGACGATGGGTCTCCGCTACCTTCTGGGTCTGCGGGATGCCGTAGCTGTAGACGCTGGAAATCACGACCAAGCGCTCGACTCCGGCGGCCACCGCGGCATCGACCGTCGTGCGCATCAGCTTGGGGTACAGGTCAAACGCCGTGTACGGCACACCCAGGGCATAGATTACGGTATCGACGCCGCGGGCCGCTTCGGTGGCTGCCTGCGTATCCGCCAAATCCGCGGCCACAATTTCAGCTTGCTGCAGCTTGCCGAAAGCCTCCACCAGCCTGGGCTTGGTCCGTCCGACCGCCCGGAACGGGATTCCGCGGCGCTCCAGCTCCCCACCGATGGTCCTGCCGATGGCGCCGGCCGCGCCAAAGATCGCAACCTTCCGCATGATTGATACGATAGCGCAGCGGCGTTCACTCGTGGCGCAATGCCATGACTGGCTGGATGCGCAGGGCGCGATGCGCCGGGGCCCAGGACGAAAGAAGACCGAGAAGGAGAATCGCGGCCAGAACCGCGGCCAACGCCAGGGGATCGCGCGGCGAAGCCTGGTAAACGACGCTCGCGAGCACATGGCCCGCCGCCATCGCCAGCACCAGTCCCAAGGCGGATCCGGCGGCCAGCAGCAGCATCACGCGGCCCAGGACCAGCCGCAGCACTTGGAGCGGACGCGCGCCGACCGCCATGCGAATCCCGATCTCCCGTACTCGCCGCGCCACTGCATAGGACACCAGGCCGTGTATGCCCGTTACCGCCAGCATGATGGCGAGCAGACCAAATGCGCTCAGCACCAGCGCGGCGGCGCGGCTCGGGAAGAAGGCGAAGCCCAACATTTGATCGAGGCTTCCGGCCCCGTAGAGCGGCAGGTTCGGATCGAGCCTGGCGATGGCCTGCCGCATCTGCCGGACCATACGGGCTTCGGGAAGCGACGACCTCACCACTAATGTGGTGGTGGTGTTGTAAGACTGCAGGATCGGCTTGAACATCAGCGGCAGGCGCGACTCCGTCAAGCTCTCGTACTTGCCGTCCTGGACCATGCCGATCACTTCCGTCAGAGCGCCCTTGGGGCCATTGCGAAAGTGTTTGCCCAGCGGACGGTCCGTGTGCAGCACGTGTTTCGCAAACGCCAGGTTCACAACGGCAACTGGCGGAGAGCTGCGATCGTCATGCCAGCCGAAGTCCCGGCCGGCCAGCAGGTCGATTCCCATGGTTTTCAGAAACCCAGGCGAAACCTGGTAGAAGATGGCGCTAGTGGCGTCGGCGGGCCGAGGGTTGGGCTGGTCTTCGGGATAGATGGCAGTGCGTGACTGATCGATGCTGAGCGGAACGGAATTGGACCAGGCGGCGGATTGGACTCCGGGGAGTTGCTCGACAGCCTGCCAAGCGCGGCGCTGAAAGCTGCGACCCTGTTCCTCGTTGTATCCCGCGAGGCCGAGTTCGAAGCCTGCCACTGCTACTCCTCGCGGCCGGAAGCCGAGATCCATGGCGAGCGCCTGCTGGAGTCCGCGGAGCGAGACCAGGCATCCGGATACCAGCACAAAGCAAAGCATTACCTGCAGCACCACGAGCACATCGCGAAAGGCCAGGCGGGTGCGGCCCCCGCCGGTTTGCGCACCCTTCAATATGGCGTTGGCGTCGGTCCTCGAAGCGCGCCAGGCGGGAGCCGAGCCGAATATCGCGCCTGCCAGGATTGAGGCTGCCAGGCCGAAGCCGAGTACCCGCCAATCCGCGCTGACGTTAAACTGCACGGGAAAATCAAAGGGTGCGTGCCACTGGCTGAGGAGCCTGGATAAGAGCGCGGCGAGCCAGATTCCCGCGGCTCCGCCAGCGATGGACAGCACCAGAGTTTCGGTCAGCATCTGCCGTACCACGCGGCCCCGGCTGGCGCCGATCGAGAGTCGAATGGCGATCTCGCGCTGCCGGTCCGAGGCGCGCGCCATCAACAGGCTCGCCAGGTTTGCGCAGGCCGCCAGCAGGACCAGCGCCGCGAGCGCCAGCAATCCCAATGTGAATGCCCGCACGGGCCGGCCTCCGGCATCCCCGATCAGTCCCGGCTTCGCCAGGTTGAACCGCAGGCCCTCGTTGGGCCAGGGATACTGGCGCCCCAACTCCGCCGCAATAGCATTCAGATTGGCGGTGGCCCGCGCCGGCGAGACACCTGGCTTGAGGCGTCCGGCGATCCAGACATCGGCGGTCGCACGGTTATCCAGCCAGGGATTGCCTGCTTCGATTTGGGCCTGCATCATCATGGGTACTCAGACATCGGGCCAAAAGAAAAGCTCGGCGCCGTGGAAGGCGGGCGGCGCCACTCCGAGCACGGTATAGGGCAGCCGGTTGATGCGAATGACTTTTCCGACGATAGCGGGGTCCGCGCCAAATCGCATCTGCCAGCCGGTGTAACTGAGCACCGCATACGGACTGGCGCCGGGACGCAAGTCCTCCTCCTGGTGAAAGAAGCGGCCCATGGCGGGCGAGACACCGAGCACGTCAAAATAGTTGCCGGTGGCCAGATAACCCCAGATACGGGAGGCGCCCGCGCCGGAGTCGAGCTCCATCGGCGACATCCTGTATCCGATCAGCCCGGCGAACGCCTGGTTACGATCGCGAAGGTCTTTATAATTCGGAAAGGATTGGGAGGCGCCGCCCAGCGGTGCTACAAAGACCACGCGATCGGGGTCGGCAACCGGCAAGGGCCGCAAGACCAGCGCGTTGACCACGCTGAAAACGAGTGCGTTCGCGCCGATGCCCAGAGCGAGCGAGAGCACGGCGACGAGGGTGAATCCGGGGTTACGGAACAACACCCGCACGGCATAGAGCACATCGCGCTTCGCCTGATCCCACCACAACCAGCGGCGGCTTTCGTAAAACCGCTCTCGGGTGGCGACGACATTCCCGAATCGACGCCGCGCGGCTGCCTCCGCTTCGGCTGGGCTGAGCCCTTCGGCGCGCAGGCGGTCCATTTCGAGTTCCAGATGGGCGCCGAGCTCTTGGGCAAAATCGGTTTCGTTGCGTTTGCGCCGCCACTGCATACTGCATCAGTATATGCGCGCTTGGGTTAGATGTCAACCTGAGCAATGCTGGTTAGATTGAATACTGTTCACTTAGGTGGGACGGGCCTCCGGCCTGTCCTTCTTTTTATTGAGGCTCGCACAATACGGTGACAGTCCTGGTCAAAGCCTTTCAGTCGCAGGCCCAAGCCACCGGCTTTTAGCCGGCGGTCGTTTAGTATAAATGCGTCGTGAGCTACTGAGGGTGCGGGGTGGTGGGCAGAGGAGAAGACATAGGAAGATAGGCCGGAGGCCTGTCTCACGTCTAAGTGAACAGTATTGCAGTTAGATTTGCTTAGATTTGGCAGTCTGATTTATTGGAACAACATCGGCCCGAACTCGGCCAGGTAGTTACGCCAGTTAATCCAGGTATGCCCGCCCGGGCTCTGCTTGAGAACCGGCGCGAAGCCGTGCTTTTTCAACATGTCCACCGTAGCTTTCGTCGTGGGCATGAGGAAATCGTCGACGCCCGTGCCGAACCAGAGCACCTTCAGGCCGGGCTTCAGGCTGGCGTCGTCCAGCATGGCGGCGCGCTGCTGCTCCCACTCGGGCGAAGGCATCGGCACCGGTCGCGCATCACCGGCCGCCGCCGCGGGACGCCGCGGGCCGAACGAGAACACACCCGCGCTGAAGACGCCGACATAGGCGAACTCGTCCAGGTGCGACATGGAGATATTCAGCGTCTGGCCGCCGCCCATCGACAATCCCGCGATGGCCCGATGCGCACGGTCAGTCAGCACGCGGTAGTGGTTTTCGACGTAGGGCATGATGTCGCTGGTGAAGTCGTCGGCGAACTCATCGCGTGGCGGAGTTGCACCAGCTACGGGCATGGCGAAACTGGCGGACGTATGGCCCGCCGGCATCACGATCACCATAGGCTTCACCTTGTTAGAGGCGATGAGATTGTCGATGATGAACCCGGCACGGCCCACCGATGTCCACGAGTCATCGCAGTCGCCGGCGCCGTGCAGCAGATAGAACACCGGATATCTGGCGCTTCCGTTCTCATAACCAGGCGGCGTGTAGATGTGCATGCGCCGCTGCCTTCCCAGAGCGGTGGAGTAATAGTAGACCGATGCCACGGCGCCGTGCGGCACATTCTTCGCGTCGATGAAATCGGAACCGGGGACCACCACCAGGCTCCAGGCGTTAGTATTCGATTCGCTCACGGCCGGGTTACGAGGATCCATCACAGCAACTCCGTCTACCGTGAATGTGTACCGGTATGCGCCGGGATCCACCGGGCCGGCGATGGCCTCCCACACGCCGTTCTCGCCCTTGGTGAAGGCCGGGCCCTCGCGCGCCATGCCGGGTATGTCGCTGGCACGCAGCCCGACGGTGGTGGCCCGCGGCGCCAGAATGCGAAAGGCAATGCGCCGGTCCGCCATCACTTCGGGCGAGACCACCACAGGCGGCTGCGGACGTACTTCCTGAGCCACGCCGATGGCGGCTGCCATGGCCCCAGCGAAGATGATGGCTAGTTTTCTCGCATTCCGCATTATGCGGATCAGCGTATCACGCTTGGCGTAACCTTGCAGGTATGCAATTCCGAGAGCCAAGCCGTAGTGTTCGACTACAGCGATCCTACTTTGAGCCGGACGAACTCCGCGCCATACTGATGGGCCTCGGGTTCCGCGCGGTCGAAGGGGCTGGTGGTCAGGCGCCTACGCGGCAGACTCGTGGGCTTTGTGGTAAGCCGCCCAACGCTTCTTCGTAGCTTCTCTTATAGCTCTCAGACCGGCCGCCGACATTTTCCGTTTCTTGGCCTTGACCGGTTGCGCCTGTTGCTGTTTCTGTGCCGCCCATCTCGCTCTCTGTGCGGCGGCGATCCTGGCACGGCCGGCTTTGCTTATCGTGCGGCGCTTCTTTGGACCCACGTGATCCGTGCCGGTTGCAGTCGCCTTTGGCCGGCCCGGCCCGCGCTTACCGAGTTGCGCTTTGATGTCGGCTATTTTCGCCGAGAGCTTTTCGAGTTCGTTCTGATAACCAACGATGGCCATCTCCAGGATGGTGCTATCTACTGTTGGCCGTGTCTGTCTTGGCATTTTTGGTTCTCTCCCTCGAACACTGAACAGGGACTGTGTTTTGATCAGTCTCCTTGCGATCTGATTCTAACACTTATGCTTTCGAGTCACCGGCTTTTATTGAAACCCGGAATAGTCATCGCGCGATCGGCCGAAAGCCGGTCCCATCTCCAGTCCGCGCCGGCAAAATAAATCCGCCTCCTTCTTTTCAACCACTTCCAGCAGTTATCTCCAAATCCATGCGCGCCCCCCGTTCACCATCAAATCGGAGAAACGTAATGGCAACGCAATTACAAATCGATGCAAATCGCAGAAATGCGCAGAAATCCACCGGGCCGAAAACCCCGGTCGAAGCGGCTATCTTCAATCTCGGCCTGGCCGTCGATAAAGCCCCGGAACCCCTCTTATGAAACAAGAACCTGCTTCCGATCGCCCAGTGCTCTACGCCGAACTGGACCGGCTCAGCTGCCTCGCCATGGCCGCCAGCAAGGACTTCAACGATGAGCTCACCCTCATTCTGAATCGCGCGGCTATTTCCCTGGATCTGATTGGCGCGGATCATCCGGCCACTTTCGATCTGGTGGAGCTGCAAGGCTCCGTGGTCCGCTGCGCCGAGATCACCCGCTGCCTGATGCTGCTAACCCTGCGCGCACGCGATTCGATGCACTACGCTACGCTACACTAAGTACGCCGCCGCCGATGCGTATCCTGGGAATCGAGACATCTTGCGATGAAACCGCCGCCGCGGTGGTGGCTGAAGGCGCCATCCTTTCGTCGGTGGTCGCTTCGCAACTGGATACGCACGGGCGCTATGGCGGCGTAGTTCCGGAGCTTGCCTCGCGCGAGCATCTGCGCGCCATCGTGCCCGTCACGCGAGAGGCCTTGGCGCGCTCCCAAACCTCGCTGGCGGACCTCTCCGCCATCGCGGTAACCGCCGGACCTGGCCTGGTCGGGTCGCTGCTGGTCGGCATCACGTACGCCAAGGCTCTCTCGTTCGCCAGCGGCCTTCCGCTCATCGGCGTCAACCATATCGAGGGTCACATTCACGCGGTGGTGCTCGAATCGGCGCGCGATGGACATCCCGTCGAGTTTCCCGCCCTGGCGCTGGTCGTCAGCGGCGGCCACACACACCTGTTCGAAGTGCTCGAGGGATTCTCCTATCGCCTGCTCGGAAAAACGCGCGACGATGCCGCCGGAGAGGCTTTCGACAAGGTGGCCAAGCTGCTCGGCTTCGGCTACCCGGGCGGACCGGTGATCGACGCGCTGGCGCCCCACGGCAATCCGCGCGCAGTGCGCTTCACGCTGGCCCGCATGAAGGGCAACGCGCTCGATTTCAGCTTCAGCGGCCTGAAGACGGCGGTGCTGCGTTGGGTGGAAGGCCACGATCTGACGGCGGAGATCCAGGCGCGTCGCGACCTGCAGCGCGCCACGCCTCACCCGGCGATCGACCAATGGCGAGCCGTTACGCCGCCCCAGACGCTCGACTTGTTAGCCTCTTTCCAGCGAACCGTGATCGAGGAACTCCTGCGGCGCGCGGCAGCTTCGGCGGAAAGCATCGAAGCGAAAACCATGATTGTCTCGGGAGGCGTGGCGTGCAATGCCGGCCTGCGCGCGGCGGCACGCGACGCCCGACTGCCTTATCCTGTCCTGTTCCCCTCGCCGGGGCTGGCGACCGACAACGCCGCCATGATCGCCGCGGCTGCGTTTCCGCGCCTGGCGCGCCGCGACTTCGACGATCTCACGCTGGCTGCCCGCGCCAATCTGGCCCTGGCGTGAACGTTAAGGTGCCATCCTTACCGAGCCGCGACCATCAGGGAGCGTTAAGATCCACCCATATGCGGTGACCTTCATGGATGAGTTCCTTCACCGAGACGTTACCAAGAGTCGCACGATTAGTCTCCACGAACCTGAGCATCTCATGCACTGCTTCCTGCTGCTGGTCCGATCCGTGTTCGTCGGTGTTCATCTATGGTCATTATCCTTTTAACTTAACCTCGGGCGGCAGGTTTGCTTCCATATAAGTCCGCAGCACGGCGTTGATTCGTGTTTGGTACCCCTTTTGTGTTCGTAGCCATTCGAGCACATCTGCATCCAGGCGGATGGTGATGGTTTGCTTTGCGGTCGGAATGACCACGTGCGCCTTTTTCCAGAACTCCGCGTCAGTCGGTCGAGCATCCGGATCGCTCTCGACGGCTCGTCGAATTTGGCGATCGCTCAGAGAGCGGAGCCGTTTCCAATCGCTCAGCTCCTTATGCGAGGCTATCCCAGTACGCTTCTCTTTCATGTCGCTCCGCCTTCCAGGCCGAAATAATTCGACGCTCAGCCCGAGACACTTCGGTGTAGATCACCGTGATCTCAACGCCATTCACAATGCCAATGGCATACACGCGAACCTCGCCATATTCGTATTCGATCGTCGACCCGCTCAAGTGTGGGGCCTTCGAAGATCCTGACGGCGTCCTCGAACGCAACGCCATGAAGCGTGATGTTGCGCCGATTTTTCGTCGGGTCCCAAATGTAGGTCACGGCGCCATATTTACATTATGTATTTACGCCACAGGATCCTGCAAGGGCACCCGTCGAGCCTGCTCAGGTCCTTCAGGCATTCCTGGCAGGGGTCAATTTCGAAGATGCTTGACATGCCAACGTTGACGTTTAGACCAAGCTCATGAAGCCTGAATACTGCGAGGTGAATATGACCCGTTATTCACGTCGTCAATGAGAGAAGCGCACAGCGCTCTCATTTGGCCGTACTCCTCCGAACTCATCAGGCGCACCGCGCAGGTCTTCGCCATGTGCTTCCAGATGCCATCCTGACCGCGGTACTGAAGGGGCATGCAGCTAGCCTGAAAGAAACATCCCGCTCATCGATATTTTACGCACCTAACTGCACCCGCTGGTCCCCCCGCAGTTCCCGCACTTATAGCAGCTCCCATTCCGCGTCATGATCGATCCACACTCCGCGCACAGCGGCGCATCCGCGGTCATTGGCGCAAACGGCAGTTCCTGCTGCGGGCTCGCCTCCGTGGGCCGCAGCGTCGACGTTTCCCCAGCCTCCGTCACCGCATACTCCGGCCCCAGGAACCTCGCCCCCAGCCAGCGGAAAATGTAATCCATGATCGACTTGGCATACGGAATCTGCTGATTTCCCGTCCACCCGCTGGGCTCGAAACGCACGTGCGCGAATTTGTCCACCAGGAACTTCAGCGGCACGCCATATTGCAGATTAAAGCTGATCGCCGTAGCAAACGAATCCATCAGGCCTGAAATCGTCGAGCCTTCCTTCGCCATGGTGATGAAGATCTCACCCGGCGTTCCGTCGTCATACATGCCCGCTGTGATATAGCCTTCATGCCCGCCAATCGAGAATTTGTGCGTGACGGCGCGCCGCTCGTCCGGCAGCTTGCGCCGCACCGGCCGGTAAACCACCTTCTCCACCGTCTGCGGCGCGGCCACCACCGCCGCTGCCTTCTCCGATTTGCCCGCGCCCGTCCCCGAGCTCAACGGCTGCACCCGCTTGGAATTGTCCCTGTAGATCGCCACCGACTTCAGGCCCAGCTTCCAGCTTTCGATGTACGCGTTCATCACCTCGTCCACGGTGGATTCTTCCGGCATGTTGATGGTCTTCGAAATCGCCCCGGAAATGAACGGCTGCACCGCCGCCATCATCTTCAAATGCCCCATGTAGTGGATCGAGCGCGCCCCGTTGGCCGGCCGGAAGCTGCAATCGAAAACGGCCAGGTGCTCGGGCTTCAGGTGCGGCGCCGCCTCGATGGTGCCCGTCGCATCGATGTGGCTCACAATCTGCTCCACCTGCGCCGGCGTGTAGCCCAGCTTGATCAGCGCCTGCGGCACCGTATTGTTGACGATCTTGATCACCCCGCCGCCCACCAGCTTCTTGTATTTCACCAGCGCCAGGTCGGGCTCGATACCGGTGGTATCGCAGTCCATCATAAAGCCGATAGTGCCCGTCGGCGCGATGACCGTCACCTGCGCGTTGCGATACCCAGTGCGCCGCCCCATCTCCAGCGCTTGATCCCAGCAGGCTCCCGCAGCCTCGAAAAGGTCCACCGGGATATGCCGATGGTTCAGACGGCGCGTTGCCTCGCGATGCATCCGGATCACTTCCAGGAACGGTTCCTCGTTCTTCGCATAGCCCGGGAATGGGCCGGCGCTCTCCGCGATCCGCGCGCTGGTCAGGTACGCCTGCCCGCACATCACCGCCGTAATCGCGCCGGCGTAGTCGCGCCCCTGTTCGCTGTCGTATGGAATGCCGAACGACATCAGCAGCGCGCCCAGGTTGGCGAACCCCAGCCCCAGCGGACGGTAGTTGTGCGAATTCTCGGCGATCTTCTCGGTGGGATAGCTGGCGCTATCGACGATGATTTCCTGCGCCATGATCAGCGTGTCCACCGCGTGCCGGAACGCCTCTACGTCGAACTGCCCGCCTGGCCCGACGAACTTCATCAGGTTCAGCGACGACAGGTTGCACGCCGAATCGTCCAGGAACATGTATTCCGAGCACGGATTCGAAGCGTTGATGCGCGCCGTATTCTTGCACGGATGCCAGCGGTTGACCGTGGTATCGAACTGCATGCCGGGGTCGCCGCACTGGTGCGTCGCTTCGGCGATGTTGCGCATCAGGTCACGCGCCTTATAGCGCTTCACCGGTTGGCCGGTAGCCACGGCTTTCGTCCACCAGTCGTGGTCTTCCGTCACCGCCTCCATGAACTCCTCGGTCACCCGCACGGAGTTGTTGGCGTTCTGGAAAAAGATGGAGCTGTAAGCCTCGCCGTCGAGCGACGAGTCGTAGCCCGCCTCCACCAGCGTGTGCGCCTTCTTCTCCTCCTTGGCTTTGCACCAGATGAAGCTCTCTATGTCGGGGTGATCGCTGTTCAGGATCACCATCTTGGCGGCGCGCCGGGTCTTGCCGCCGGACTTGATCACGCCCGCAAACGCGTCGAAGCCCTTCATGAACGACAGCGGCCCCGAAGCGCGTCCGCCGCCCGAGAGTATAGCGTTCTCTTCGCGCAGCGACGACAGATTCGTTCCCGTCCCCGAGCCCCACTTGAACAGCATGCCCTCGGTTTTGGCCAGGTCCAGAATGGATTCGAGCGAATCCTTCACCGACACGATGAAGCATGCCGAGCACTGCGGCCGCGGCGCGCCCGATTCGAGTTTCGCTACGGCGCCCCTGGCCTCGTCGTAGATCCAGCCATAGCCGCGCGCTTCTTTCACCCCCACGTTGAACCACACCGGCGAGTTGAAACAGGCCTTCTGGTGGAGCATCAGGTGCGCCAGTTCGTCACGGAAGTTCTCGCCATCCTGCGGCGAGGCGAAGTAGCCGCGCTTGTGCCCCCATCCAGCGATGGTGTCGACCACGCGCTGCACCAGTTGGGCCACGCTGGTTTCGCGGTCCGGCGACCCCAGCTTGCCATGAAAGTACTTGCTGGCCACGATGTTGGTGGCCGTCTGGGACCAGTCTACCGGCACCTCGATGTCCCGCTGCTCGAAAATCACGGAGCCCTTATCGTTGCCGATCGAGGCGGTTCGGGTTTCCCACTGCACCTCGTCGTAAGGGCTTTTCCCCGGCTCCAGGCGGGCCGTGAAGTAGCGGGGGAAGGCAACCCCCGTTAAGCTGGCTCTTTGCTCTTTTGTTTTCAACAATTCCATTTTTGCACTCAGATCAACGGTAAGCTGTCCCATAGGGGGTCCCTCCCTTTATTGTCGCACCTTCGTAATCTTGCCCCAACATATAGTGCTTCGTCAAGTATTTTATCTATATGCTGTGCTATGGGTTACAGATTTCAATTTCGGACCTCGGCATCAGTAAGGACATCCACTCCCTGAGCGACTTCAAACGGAACAGCGCAGAATTCCTCAAGCAGATGCGCGACAGTGGCCATCCGGTGGTTCTCACGATCAACGGCAAAGCGGAAATCGTGGTCCAGGACGCCGTGTCATACCAGGATCTGCTCAACCACGTCGAGCAGCTGGAGGCTCTCGAAGAAGTCCAGCGTAGGCTGGCTGACGTGGAAGCGGGGAGAGTAACGCCCCTGGAGGAGTTCGAAAAAGACTTCCGGAAGAAGCAAGCCCTACCGCATCGTTCTCGCTGACTCGGCCTGGGCCGACACGCAGAGCATCCATCGCTGGGTCACGGAACAGGCTCCGCTTCGAGGATCTGAATGGTTCGAAAAACTGTTGGATTGTCTCTACTCGCTCGCCGAGAACCCCCGCAGGTGTCCAGTGGCTCCGGAAGCGCAGAAGGCCGGCCGCGATATTCGCAACCTTCTTTACGGAAGACGAAAGCACGCCTACCGCATTCTCTTTGAGATTGATGAAGGGCGGCAAACGGTTTGGATACTGCACATCCGCCATGGGGCGCGAACGTACCTGCAACCCGGGGAACTGGCGAGTCCTGAGATGGAGTACGGGGAGGAGTGGGCCAGCCTCAAACCATGAACCCGATCTTGCTCAAGAACGCCGCCAAGTCCAAGAGCTGCTGGACATGTTGCCGGCCGAGCAACTCAACGCCGTGCGGAGTCTGCTCGAAGCGATGGTTGAACCGCTGGCACGCTCGCTCGTCTTAGCTCCCGTGGAGGAGGAAGAGATTACGCCCGAGACGGCTGAGGCACTAAACCGCTCCCGCGCATCGCTCACGCGTGGAGAAGGCATTCCACACGAAGAGATCCTGCGCGAGTTCGGACTCGGGACATGAGCGAGGAACCCGCCGAGCGCATCGTGGTCGAGATCATCTTTCCCTTGACAATCTATGGGAAGTCCGCCATACTATCCCTAGATCGTCATAGGGAACATGGGAAAATCCGCTGAACCAACTCTTCTCCAGGGCACTCTCGACCTGCTCGTTCTGCACGCCCTTCAGCGCGGCGCCATGCACGGCTACGCCATCGCCCAGACCATCCATCTGCTTTCCGATAATGTGCTGACCGTCGAGGAAGGCTCGCTCTACCCCGCGCTTTACCGCCTCGAGCTCGATGGCGCCATCTCGGCGAAATGGGGATTGTCCGAGAACAACCGCAAAGCCAAGTATTACGAAATCACCAAGCGCGGCCGCAAGCTGGTCGCGCAACAGCAAGCCACCTGGACCCGCCTTTCGGGCGCCGTCCGGCGCGTGCTTGCCAGATAGACAGGTATAAATCATGCGCCGTCTTTTTCTAAAGCTTTTTCGCCGCCGCCGACTCGATCGCGACCTCCAGACCGAGCTTGCCTTTCACCGCGAGATGTCCGCCGCCCATCACAACCCCATCCCGCTCGGCAATGCCGCCGCCATACGCGAACAAGCCTTCGATCTGTGGCGCTTCAGCTTCATCGAAAACCTTTGGCGCGACCTGGTCTACGCCGCGCGCGGTCTCCGCCGCAGCCCCGCGCTGGTCCTCACCGCGCTGCTATCGCTCGGCCTGGGTATCGGCGTAAACACGGCCATGTTCTCGCTCGGCGTCGAATTTCTTTTCAGCCAGCCTTCCGTGCGCGATGCCGGATCGCTCGCCGCGGTGCGCGTCGGCGGCAACAGCAATTCCCCTGAGAAGGTCATCGACTTCATCCGCTCGAGCGGCCTGTTTCAGGACGTGGCCGGCGAGAACGAAGAGACCTTCGCCAATTTCAACGACGGCGTCGAAACGCATCGCATCTTCGCGGTCTACACCACCAGGAATTACTTCACCGCGCTGGGCGTCCCCATGCTGTACGGCCGCGGCATCATCCCATCCGATCCCGATGAAGTGGCCGTCCTCCATTATCGGTTCTGGCGCCAATACTTCAATGGCGATGCTTCGGTCATCGGCCGAACCATCAACCTCGATGGCCGGATTTGCACCATCGTTGGAATCCTTCCGGAGCATCACCGCACGTTGATCGGCTTCGGCTACTCTCCAGACATTTACGCGCCGAGCTATCTGGAGGACACTACCCTCGCGATCTACGCGCGCCTCAAGCCTGGCATGTCCATCGCCGCGGCCCGGGCGGGTCTTGTCACAGTCGCGAAGCGCATGGACGCCGCCATACCGATCGCGTGGAAATACGAGGACAATCTCAGCGTGCTGCCCATCGCCGGATATGCGCGCTTTCGTTCCGAGGGCGAGTTCCAGGCCATCGGCGTGTTCTTCGCGCTGCTGCTCGCCATCGTCGGTCTGGTGCTGCTGATCGCTTGCGTGAATGTAGCCAGCCTTCTGCTGGCCCGCGCTTCGGCCCGCCGCCGCGAAATCGCCATACGGCTCGCCTTAGGCGCAGGCCGCGGACGCCTGCTCCAACAGCTCCTCGCCGACAGCCTTCTGCTCTGCGTTCTCGGCGCAGGCTTCGGCCTGGCGCTTTCGCAGATCACCGCCACGCTGCTGGCCCGCATACAGCTTCCCCTGCCAATTCCCTTAAGGCTCCAGATTGAGCCCGACTGGCGCGTGGCCGCCTATGCCGCGCTGCTCACCAGTTTCGCCGTGCTCGCCTGCGGACTGCTACCGGCCTGGCAATCGGTCACCGAATCCATCGCGCCCGATCTCCATCGCGAGCGAAAGCTGCGCCTTCGCCGCACTCTCGTAGCGGCGCAGATCGCCACCTCGGTCATCGTCCTCGCGACGGGATTTCTTTTCCTGCGAAACCTCATCGATTCGAGCGCCATCAGTCCCGGCTTCGACGTGCGCCACACCGTGCGGGCGGACGTCAACCTGCCCCCAGCAAGTTATTCGGATGTAAAAAAGAAGACCGCTTACATTAATCAAGTAGTGCGCGAACTCGCCGCCCTTCCAGGTATCGAAACCGTCGCCGCCGCTCGCCTCATTCCGTTCACTGACAACAACTCTTTCGGCAGCAGCCTCACCTTCCCTGACAACAACCAGCAGGTGCATGTGGAGTTCCGCTATAACGCGGTCACACCCGAGTTCTTCCAGGCTATGGATATCCCGATTCGTCAGGGTAGAACCTTCTCGCCTGCCGATCACGCAGACAAAGTTGTCATCGTCAACCGGACCTTCGTGGAGCGTTCTCTCGGCGGCAGACAGCCCATCGGAACCGTATTTCTGTGGGGACCCGACGACAAGAAACTGTCATACCGCATCGTTGGCGTCGTGGACGGAACCAAAACCATCACCATCGGCGAAGAACAACAGGCTCAATTGTATGAGCCGCTCGACCAGATCGTGAACGACCGCCTGCGCATCCAATTCGTGTTGCGGTCTGCCATTCCGCCGGCGCTGCAACTGGACGCGGTCCGCCGCACGCTGCATAGCCTCGAGCCCATGGCCGGAGCGCAGGTCGAAACCATGTATTCAAGTATCGGTCTGGCGTTCCTGCCGAGCCAGGTGGGCGCCGTGCTGCTCGGCTCGATCGGCGTCCTCGGCCTGGTCCTCGCCATGATCGGGCTTTACGGAGTCATGGTTTATTCGGTAGTGCGGCGCACGCGCGAGATCGCCGTTCGCATCGCCATAGGCGCCACGCGCGGCAACATAGTCCGCATGGTGCTGGGCGATTCGGCGCGGCTAACATTGGCTGGATCTCTGATTGGATTGTTCGTCGCGATATTCGTGACCAAGCCGCTGGCCATGTTTCTGGCGCCGGGCCTGAAACCCGCCGATCCGCTGAATTTCGGCGTGGTGCTACTCATCATGCTGCTGACGGGGCTGGCCGCGGCCTGGGGACCGGTCCGCCGCGCGATTAACGTCGATCCGAATTCGGCCCTGCGAGAAGAATAAGTGGGGGACGCCCTGCTTGCCGCCCATCCCAGCGCAGTCGTGATCGATCAGGTCCAGACCGACGCTTACATTTCCGACCTGATTACTAACTAATGTCGTGAGGAAAATCGTTCAGCATGGCTAGCGCCCCGCCTGCGCCCGCCTCTAAAGACAAGTAACCGCATCGTCCTTTATCGGGCGCTCGCCGGGTAGCGCAAGAGTCAGACGACGGTTTTGGGTGTGGGCTTCGCTTTTTGCCATGCGATAATGCAGAGTGTTCTATCGGTAGTGCCCACTCGTTGAAGCGCTCCACGGGCCTGGCAGGCTGGCACTGCCGATAGAACCCGTTGAACTGAACCCATTTAGGATTTGGCAGGACAATTGCTTTATGGGTTTTGAATCGCCTTCCGGCACCTTCGTTGTCCCAATACAGGTGACAGTGATCGAAGAGGGCAAAAGCTGAGAGACGGCATAGCAGTTGTCCTGCCAAATCGTACCATGGCTCCCCTACCCGCGAAGCGGGTTTAGTTCAACATAACTTTATCGCCTAGTAAAGCGAGGATGAATCGCCAGCCCGCTATTTTATGGGCGCCAGTGTCTCTTGGCGTGCCTCCACCGCGCATCGCCGGGATTCTCCTCGACGACACCCGACCATTTACCGTCGGTAAGGTACCACTTGGCACCCACACGAACCACCTGCCCAGCGACAGCATAGTAGTGCATGCCCGTGGCTCTAGACTCGCCGTTTATCCATACGCTAACATGACAGTGCAACAATGCTTCATAGTCTGCCTTCGCATCGCCGATGTATGTCAGCAGAGACCTGTCGACGTAGGCAACTACCTTGCCCAATGGGATGTTGTCCCTCAGGACACCCGCTTTCGTATTGGCCTTTGCGGCCTTCCAAATTTGAAGAGTTGCGGCGTCCCAATGGCAGCGCAACTGACGGCACGTAGCCAAGGGTCCCTCGGCGCTTTCGAAGTCGAGTCTTGCGTGACCCGTTAAGCAAACGATTGCCCTTAGGCTGTCAACCTCGCCATCGCCAAGAGCGCTGTTATAGAACCTCTGCAACGTTTTCCTGGGCGTACGGCCAGCCTTCGGCGCACCCATGCCAAGCAGCCTCGCGCCAGCAGCGGCCGCCATTGATAAGCCCGCGACGGGGGCGCCTATTGCCAGCATCAAGAGAACCACGAGACCAAAACCGGTCTGAGCAGCATCGGCGGCCCTACCCAATCGTCCTCCGGGCGATCCGTCTTGAACTCTCGGGGATCTTTCTAAAACTCTTCTGTCAGCTGCGGCGCTGGCCGAATGGACTGCGTACCACAGCGGCGGAGTGATGGCCAGGGCGAGCAGCCCCACAGTCAGTAGCGCCTTATTGTGCCGGCGCCAAAGTGTTGCAAGCTCAAGAGGCAGTTCCTCCAGGGATTGTGGAGTGTCTCGGACTTCCACTTGGCCCTCCTGTCAGTTTTCGACGAATCCACTATTTTATGACCGTTCAGTCCTTCCCAAACCTTAGGATTGGTCCGACGCTAAAGCGAACCCAGCCCATCAGACGCGGCGATTATATTTGCGCAAGCCGTCCCGAGAAGGGAGCACCAGGCTCTTGCAATTTCCGACCCTTGTTTAAGACGTGCGTCTGGCAGCGCGTTTTTGGGCTGGAACGTTAGGCTAATCCGGAGGATACCAGCTTCCCATAATCCGGTGTTACGTTTACTTCGCCCCTATCCCCCGCCGAACAACAGGGCCTCCTCCGTTCTGGCGACTTTCGCACCTTCGCGTCCCGCTCCCATACTACCCGCACTCGACCGCGCGCGCCACTTTGACAGCCGGGTTTTCCCGCAGCTGCATCAGCACCCGCTCGGGAACCAGCGTATCCGTCGAAACGATCGCCAAAGCTTCCAGCGCCTCCTCGGGCGCGCCCGGCTCCTCGCGGCGCCCCAGCGAAAAGTTCGCGATATTAATATGGTTGCGGCCGAGCACCGTGCCCACGTGCCCTATGACGCCCGGCACATCGTGGTTCTTCATGAAGATCAGGTGGCCGGAGAGCGGCGCTTCGCAGTAGATCCCATCCACCTGGATCAGCCGCGGCTTCCCTAAAAGCACGGCGCCCTCGACGACCGTAACGCCCGAATCAGTTTCCAGTTCCAGAAGAATGGAATCGGTATGACCGGAGCGCGCCTCATGGCGCTCGACCAGATTCCAGCCGCGCTGTCCCGCGATCTGCATGGCGTTGATCAGATTGGCGCGCTCGGAAACGGACCGCTTCAAAAGTCCGGCCAGACCCGCGTTTCGCAGCACGTTGGTATTGTTCTCGGCGATTCGCCCAAAGTAGCCCAGCCGCACCGTACGAGGGTGCCCGGCGGCGATGTGCGTGGCAAAATTGCCCAGCCGCTCCGCCATGTTGATATAGGGCCCCTGCGCGCGGTATTGCTCCGGCGAAAGCGCCGGCATGTTCACCGCGTTCAGGGCGATGCCGTTCTTCAGGTATTCGACGATCTGCTCGGCGATGCGCACGCCTACGATCTCCTGGGCCTCTTCGGTCGATCCGCCGATGTGCGGCGTGGCGATTACTTTGTTCCCCGCGAACAGCGCATATCCGGCCGGCGGCGGTTCCACCCGAAACACGTCGAGCGCGGCGGAAGCCACTTTGCCGGAGTCGAGCGCCTGCCGTAGCGCTTCTTCATCGACCAGCTCCCCGCGCGCGCAATTCACGATGCGCACGCCCGGCTTCATCTGCGCGAAGGCATCGTGCGAGAGCATCCCCTCCGTCTCGGGTGTCAGCGCCACGTGCAGCGTGATGTAGTCGCTGCCCGCATAGAGCGCCGCCAGATCCATCAACGTGACGCCCAGATCCTTGGCAATGTTCGAGGTGACGTAAGGATCGTGGGCCACCACTTGCATCTCGAAGGCGCGCGCGCGCTTCACCACTTCGCGTCCGATGCTGCCGAGGCCCACGATGCCCAGCGACTTGCCGCGCAGCTCGCTGCCCAGGAATTTCTTCTTCTCCCACTTGCCGCCGGTGGTCGAAAGCGAGGCTTCCGGAATATGTCGCGCCATCGCCAGCATCAGCGCCAGCGCATGCTCGGCCACCGAAATGGCATTGCCGCCGGGGGTGTTCATCACCAGCACGCCGGCCGCGGTCGCCGCCGCCAGGTCCACATTGTCGACGCCCACGCCGGCGCGGCCGATCACGCGCAGCTTGGGCGCCCGGTCAAGCACGGCTTGATTCACCTGCACGGCGCTGCGCACGATCAGCGCATCCGCTTCGCCCAAGTGTTTGGCATATTCCTTGGGGTTCGAAACAACGATGTTCCAACCGGGCTGAGATTGCAGATGAGCTACCGCTGCCTCGGCCAATGGCTCCGCGACCAGAACGGTCATGCCCATCATACAGTGGCCGTCTGCGTGGCGACGGCAGCCTCGGCGTAGACACTTTGCACGGCGGCGACCCCAGTTCCGAATTCCACCGGATAGCCGTTGGCGTGTAGGATGATCTCCAGCTCGGCGACTACCGCGAACAGATCCGCGAAATCGAAGTAGCCCAGGTGCGCGATACGGAACATCTGTCCCTTCATGGAGCCCTGCCCGTTGGCGATCACCGATCCGAAGCGGCTGCGAAACTCTTTCACGATCACGCTGGAATCGATACCCCGCGGCGCTTTCACGGCGGTCACGGAGGATCCTGGAGAATCCGGCGCGAACAATTCCAGGCCCAGCTTCCCGGCCGCGGCGCGCGTCGCCCGTGCCAGCATCTCGGCGTTCTCGATCAGCTTCGCCATGCCGATCTGCTTCACGTATTTCAGTGCTTCGGCCAGCGCCAGAATCAATGCCGTGGACGGCGTCCAGCTCGATTCGCCCGCGTCGCCGCTCTTCTTCTCCTTCTTCAGGTTGAAGTAGAAGTGGGGCAGCCCAGCGCTGTCGGCGAAGGTCCAGGCCTTCGGGCTGACGGACATGAACGCCAGTCCGGGCGGGATCATGAAAGCTTTCTGCGATCCGCCGATCAGCACGTCCAGGCCCCAGCCCTCGATATCGAGCGGCATCGTGCCGAGGCCCGTGATTGCATCGACCACGAAAATCGCGCCGGTCTTCGCAATGGCGCGTCCCATGGCGCGAACGTCGTGCGCTGCGCCCGTAGACGTTTCCGAAGCCTGCACGAACACCCCCCGCGTGCCGGGCTCAGCCGCCAGCGCGGCATCCACCTGTGCGGGCGTGACTACGTCCCCGTAAGGCTTGGAAAGGACGGTCGCCTCGAGGCCGAAAGCCTTGGCGATCTCCACCCAGCGTTCACCGAACTTGCCAGCCGAGCAGACGATCACCTTGTCGCCGCGCGAGAACAGGTTCGTCACGGCGGCCTCCATGGCCCCCGTGCCCGAAGAGGCAAACATCAGGACATCGTGCGACGTGCCCATCACCTCTTTGAGGTCCGCCACCACGGCGCGGTAGACTTTGCGGAAGTCCTCCGTGCGGTGGTGCATATCCGACGCCATCATGGCGTGCAATGCCGGCGGATAGAGAGGCGTGGGGCCGGGTGTTAATAATCTTTGTTTTCGAATGTGCATGGCGGGACTTTAGTACTTTAGAATAGCAGACATCATGCCCTTACTCGATCGAGTGCAGAAAGACCTGGTGGACGCCATGAAGGCCCGCGACGAAGCCCGCCTCAGCTCGCTTCGCATGATGAAGACGGCCCTAAAGAAACACGAGGTGGACGCCATGAAGCCGCTGGACCAGGCGGCCGAAATGCAGATCTTGAAGTCGCTGGTGAAACAGCGCACCGAAGCTGCCGATATGTTCCGCGGCGCCGGGCGCGAAGAACTGGCCGCCAAGGAAGAGGCCGAGCGAAAGCTGATAGAATCCTACCTGCCGGCGGGCGCCTCCGAAGCCGAGATCGAGGCCGCCATCCAAGCCGCCCTGGCTGAGACCGGCGTGACTTCCGTTAAACAAATGGGTATGGTGATGAAAGCCACGCAGGCTAAGCTGGCAGGCAAAACCGTGGATGGAAAAGCTCTGAGCGAAAAAGTGAGGTCGCGACTGCAATGACGCCCCCCCAAACCGAAAAGAAATTCCGGTCCTACGTCCCGGATAAGACCGACATGCGCGAGTTCACCTTCCGCGCGGTGCTGCTGGGCCTGGTGTTGACCGCCATCCTGGGCGCAGCCAATGCGTATCTGGGCCTGAAGGCGGGCATGACCATTGCCGCCACCTATCCGGCCGCGGTCATCGGCATGGCGCTGCTGAAGCTGATGGGCGGCTCGCTGCTTGAGGAGAATATCACGCGAACCATCGGGTCGATCGGCGAATCGGTGGCTGCGGGCGCCGTTTTCACTATCCCCGCCTTCGTGATCGCCGGGCTCTGGCCGGGCGGGCTCACGCCGGACAAGTACTGGAATTCCGTGGTGCTGATGATGATCGGCGGCATGCTGGGAATTTTGTTTGTGACCCTGCTGCGGCGCGTGATGGTGGAGGATTACGATCTCCCCTTCCCCGAGTCGGTAGCTGCATCGCAGATCCACAAGGCGGGGCAACAAGGGTCGAGAGCCGCCAAAATCCTGTTTGCCAATATGGGTTTCGGTGGGCTGCTGTACCTGCTGGGCGCGGTGAACATCTTCAATCCGAACAATACATTTCTGGTCGACATCAGCGCGGTCGGCAAGAGGCTGCTGCTGAGAACCAGCACCAACCCTAGCGTGGCGACCACCGTGACTGGAGGTGCGACAATCTTCACCGCGCCGGACGTGAGCCCTGCATACCTCGGCGTCGGCTACATTATCGGTCCACGACTGGCTGCCCTGAACTTTGCCGGCGGCGTTCTCGCATGGGGGCTGCTGGTGCCGCTGCTGACGTTCGTGCTAGGGCCGTCCATCCAGGCGGGTCTGCCCGCGGGGCAGCCAGTCTCGTGGACGCTATTGGCTCAAGCGGTTTATTTCTCGGTGGTGCGGCCTATCGCCGTGGGTGGGATGCTGGTGGGGGCTTCGTTCACTCTGTTCCGCATGCGCAAGCAGCTGGGCGCCGGAATGACTCGCGCGGTGTCTGACTTGAAGAAGTCCGCCGCGGCTCATGCCGCCACCAACCGCACGGAGCGGGATCTCAGTGCCCGAGTGGTTTTCGCGGGCGTTGCCGTGGTGCTGGTGGCCATGATCGGTCTATATTACTTTTTCATCAGCCACGCGGGAAGTCTTTCCACTTCGACCGTGATCGCCGGCGCGGTAGCCGCGGCACTGGTGATGGTGGTGCTTGGCTTCTTCTTCGCTGCCGTCTCAGGCAATTTGGTGGGAATGATCGGGTCGTCTAACAATCCGGTTTCCGGACTGACGCTTTGCACGCTGGTTATAGCGGCGCTGCTCATGGTGGCACTGGGGGTCTCGGGCACCGGTGGCGTGGCCGCCGTTTTGGGCGTGGCAGCGGTGGTTTGTGTCTCATCGGCGGTGGCGGGCGAGATGCTGCAGGATCTCAAGGTTGGCCATATACTCGGCGGAACGCCGGTGAAGATGCAGATCGGTGACATGCTCGGCATCATAGTCGCGTCTCTGGTGCTGTTCTTTCCGCTGGCCATTCTGGACAAGGCTTATCATTTTGGCAGTTCGTCGCTACCCGCTCCGCAGGCCGGCTTGATGGCCATGCTGGCCAAGGGTATTGTCGGCGGCGATATGGCCTGGCCGCTGGTGGTCGTTGGTATCCTGATGGGCTTCGCGCTCATTCTGGTGGAAGTGAAGAGTCCCATGCTGTTCTCCGTCGGAATGTATTTGCCGCTGGGCACGACATTCGCCATCTTCGTGGGTGGATTGGTTCGCTGGGTTACTGACAAATTGCGCGATCGCGCCGGTTTCAACGAGGCGCAAAAAGCGAGAGTGGAAAACGCCGGCGTACTGACAGCTTCAGGTCTGATCGCCGGGGAGGCGCTGTGCGGATTGGTGATCGCGGCGCTGGTAGGAACCGGGCATGATGTGACACTGCTTAAGTGGACGGCGCCGCTCGTGGCTGCAATGGTTGCGCTGTTGTTGCTGATGGTGGTGATGGTACAAGTGCCGCTGCGGAATGCAGGCAGTCCGGATGAGCCCGCGCCGCCCACGGCGATTATGTAGCGGTGGATCGGCTGGACACTGTCGCCCGCCGCGGGTGTGAGCCCTTCGATCCTGATGCCTAGTCACTGAAAGTGCTCGGCCAACCGATCACGCCTCGGGTGGAACAACCCCACCATATCACCGCCCAGGGGATCTATTCCCGTGAGGTTGGTGCCCTTCCGAAGGTTGCAGCGGTGGCAGGCCAGCGCGAGGTTGTCCAGGTGGTCATGCCCGCCATGCTGCTTCGCCACGATGTGCTCGACGTGGTGCGCCAATCCACTGTGCCCTTGGCGCAACAAGCAATATCGGCAACTGCTGTTACTTCGGCTGCAGTTGCCCCCGGACCTTAAGCTTGAATATGGATATGAAGTCGGCCGCGTTGATGAAGGCCTCATACTCTGTCCGCTCATCGTCGCTGAGCGTTCCGTCGTTGGCCTTTTCGGCAAGGACGCCGAGCCGGGCCTGCACCGCGGGATCGATACGGAATTCAACCACACGCTTGGCTGACTCCGCGTCAAGGCAGCGGCTTAATGGTTCGAGCAGACCGTCCAGAGCTGTGGGTACCGTTAGATCGCCCATCACCCCCACGCTATCATGAAAGCATTCTGCGAACGCGAAATTGAATCATGGACCATCGGCTGGCCGGACGCTACTGGGAAAGCAATGCGCTCGCGTGGACCATCCTTTCACGCCAGGGCTGGGATGTCTATCGCGACGCGGTCAATACGCCGGCCTTCCTCGATATGCTTCCGGACGTGACCGGAAAGAAGGGCCTTGATGTAGGTTGTGGAGAGGGTCATAACACGCGTCTGTTTGCTCAACGGGGCGCGCAAATGTTCGCAATCGATGTCGCCCCGACGTTCGTCCGCCTCGCGGCCGAAATGGAACGGCGAGACAACCAAGCCATCCGATATGCGGCCGCGAGCGCTTTGGAGTTGCCATTTGCGCCACGGCAGTTCGACTTTGCTACCGCCGTGATGAGTCTCATGGACCTCCCGGATCATGGCCGGGCCTTGAAAGAGATTCATCGCGTGCTTCGCGCCGGAGGCTTCCTGCAGTTTTCGATATCCCACCCGTGCTTCAATCCGCCTTACCGCCGGCTTCTGCGCACAGCACAAGGAGAGGCTTATGCAGTGGAGGTGGGCCGGTATTTTGAACGAGTCGACGGCAAGATCGACCGCTGGTTATTTTCGGCTGCCCCGCATGAGGCCAAAGCAGGTCTGAAGCCTTTCGAGGTGCCGGTCTTCCATCGAACACTGGCTGAGTGGCTCAACGGAGTGATGCAGGCCGGATTCGTATTGGAACAAATTGCGGAGCCGAGCGCGGATGAGGATACCGCGCGCCGGGTTCCCGCCGTCGAGGACACGCGAGTGGTGGCCTATTTTCTGCACGTGCGATGTCGCAAACCAAATGATTAATGCCTCACTGGCGGTCCGGACGCGCGGCAGAATCTTTCGCAGGATACTACCTTTCATCTTCTTTCTCTATATCCTGGCTTACATCGATCGGGCCAATGTTGCGTTCGCCAACCGGCCCATGAGTGCCGACCTGGGTTTTTCCGACGCGGTCTTCGGCTTCGGCGCCGGCGTGTTCTTTCTCGGATACTTCCTGCTACAAATTCCCGGCGCGCTCATCGTTGAGCGATGGAGCGCACGGCGCCTGATCGCCGCCATTCTGATCACTTGGGGCATGTTGACCATGCTGATCGGATTCGTCCGTACACCAGGCCAGTTCTACCTAAGCCGGTTTCTTTTGGGCGCAGCTGAGGCAGGCTTTTTCCCCGGTGTCCTGGTGTATCTGACGCACTGGTTTCGATCGGGTGACCGGGCCCGTGCGACCGCCCGCTTCGCCCTCGCCGCGCCTGTAGCCCTGGTCATTGGCGCTCCGCTCTCGTCCGTGATCCTGAAATTGAACTGGTTCGGCCTGCCCGGCTGGCGCTGGATCTTCATTCTGCAAGGGCTCCCCGCCATGGTTTTCGGCGTAGTCACTTTGTTCTATCTCACCGATCGCCCGCGCGACGCGAAATGGCTGGCTGATGACGAGCGCGGCTGGATCGAGGGCGAACTGCGCCGCGAACGGGAGGTCAAGCGCGCCGAACACGGCCGGAATTGGTGGCAAGCGCTAGTACACCGCAATGTCCTGCTGCTTACCGGCGCGGCGTTCTGCGCCAATCTCGGCGGCTATGGCTTTATCCTCTGGCTCCCGAACACTCTGAACCGCGGCATGGGCCTGTCACTGATGCTTTCGACCGCGCTGTCCGCGTTGCCATTCATTGCCGCGATCGCCGCAAGTTTGATGGTGGGACGGTCGTCGGATCGATCGGGCGAGCGCAAATGGCATGCTTGCGCCGCGTTCCTGGCGGCGGGTCTCTTCCTGGCGCTGGGGTCCGTGCCGGGGCAGCCGGTGGCTCTGTCGCTCGTTTGGATAACGCTGACGGGAGCCGCTGTTTACTCCTGGCTTCCGCCGTTCTGGGTGCTTCCTGGCTTGATGTTGGACGAATCCGCGGCGGCGGCGTCCATCGGCCTGATCAACTCGATCGGCAATCTGGGCGGATTTGCGGGTCCATGGATAGCGGGATATTTGTTGAGCCGCGGTGCGCGCTACGGTACGGCTCTGCTGGTGCTGGCTGCGTCCTATTGCACGAGCGCTGTATTTACTTCGCTGGTACGGCTCCCGCGTCCGCATGGTGTAGAATCGCCTTAAAGGCTTGGAGCAATTGGATGCGAAGGTGTCTTGCGTGTCTCGGTGCGTTAGCCTCGATTGCTCTCGCGGCTACACCACCCGCGACAGTCGAGTTCAATCGCGATATCCGGCCGATTCTTTCGGACCGGTGCTACGCTTGCCACGGCCCCGATCAGGCCAGCCGGAAAAGTAAGTTGCGCCTGGACATCGAGGCAGGCGCCAAGGCCGATCTTGGCGGACACTTCGGCATAGTTCCTGGAGACCCGTCCAAGAGCGAAGTAGTCAAGCGCATTACCGCCGACGAAACCCGGCGCATGCCCCCGGCTTGGGCCGGAGCGGCCCGGCTGAGCGACCGGCAAATCGACCTGCTGACGCGCTGGATCGCTCTAGGCGCGGTTTGGCAGAAGCACTGGTCGTTCATACCTCCGGTCCGGCCCACGCTTCCCCAAGTCAGCGACTCGCATTGGGCAAAGAATGCGATCGATTCCTTCGTGTTGGCGCGCCTCGACCGCGAGGGGCTTAAGCCGTTGCCCGAGGCGGACCGGTTTACGCTGATCCGGCGAGTCACGCTCGATCTCACTGGTTTGCCGCCGACGCCCGCGGAGGTTCGGGCATTCGTCGATGACTCGTCGGCCGACGCTTATGAAAAAGTAGTAGACCGGTTACTCGCATCGCCGCGCTATGGAGAGCGCATGGCCATGCGGTGGCTCGATGCGGCCCGCTACGCCGATACCAACGGCTATCAAACCGACGGAGAGCGGTCCATGTGGCGCTGGCGCGACTGGGTCATCGATGCCTTCAACCATAACATGCCGTTTGATCATTTCACCGTGGAACAGATCGCGGGAGACATGCTGCCGGGCGCCACACTCCAGCAAGTCCTGGCGACCGGGTTCAACCGAAATCACCGTGGCAATGGCGAAGGCGGAATTATTCCCGCGGAGTACGCGGTCGAGTATGTGGTCGATCGGGTGGAAACAACGTCCGCCGTGTGGCTCGGTGTGACGCTGGGCTGTGCCCGCTGTCACGATCACAAATACGATCCCTTCAAACAGAAGGAGTTCTATCAGGTTTTTGCGTACTTCAACAACATTCCGGAGCGTGGTAAGGCGTTCAAGTACGGCAATTCGCCGCCGCTGATTCATGCGCCTACGGCCGGGCAGGAAAACCGTTTGAAGGAACTGGATCTGAAGCTGGCGGCCGGCGAGCGGCATATGGCTGAGATCGAGCCTGGAATCGCAAAGGCTCAGCGGGCCTGGGAGAAGTCACTCGTCAAGACACCTGATCCGGCTTTGACCCCGGCTTTGGCTAATGATTGGGCAAGCGCGCGGGCGATCGCCGTTTACCTGCCGCTCAATGGCGATCTTCGCGGCGAGATTCATCGCGATCCGCCGCGCTCGGATAAGTACACTTACTTGATGGAGAACGGGCCGGTAGTTGTCCAGAAGCCACCGCCCGAAGTGTTCGAGCCTCTCTGGAAAGATGGCGCCGGGCAATACGGCGAAGGTCACATCGGTCAGGCGGGCGCATTCGATGGGAAGCGGTTCGTGGACGTGGGCAATGTAGCGAATTTCGGCTTCTATGACTCGTTCACGCTGGCTGCATGGATCTATCCGACGCTTCCCACCGGCGCTATTGTAAGTCGCGCGGAAGATGAAAACGAAGGTCAGGGCTTTGGGCTTTACCTCAAAGACGGGCATCTGCAGGCGAACCTGGTGCAGCGCTGGTTAGATGATGGCGCGCGCGTCGAGAGCAAAGGTACGATCGAGCTGAATCGCTGGTCGCACGTGACCGTGACCTACGACGGATCTCGCGTGGCGAGCGGCATACGGATCTATCTCAACGGCGATCCGCTGGAGCTGGATACCCACCTGGACGACCTGAACCAGTCATTTGATGCGAAACAACCCTTGCGGATTGGCGCGGGTCTGGGCCCTCGGAACCGCTTCCATGGTTGGATCGATGAGGTGCGGATTTACCGCATGGCGCTGACGCCGGAGGAGAGCGCGGTGCTGGCCGTTCCCGCTTCGGTGAATCAGCTTGCACGGCTCGCGCCTGCGAAGCGAACGCCGCCGCAAGCCGCTAAGCTGCGGTGGTGCTTCCTGGACCGGTACGCGCCGGCGGCCCTGCGCGACGGCTGGCAACAACTGCTCGATCTGCGCGGCGATCGCGTCGGACTGGTGGAGAGCTTCCCCACCGTCATGGTGATGCAGGAGAATCCCATCGCGCGGGAAACGCACGTCCTGCTTCGCGGCGCTTACGATCGTCCGGGTGACACGGTCTTGCCATCTGTACCGGCCATCCTGCCGCCGCTACCGGAGGGAGCGCCGAATAACAGGCTGGGATTCGCGAAATGGCTGGTGGACCCGGCCAATCCGCTGCCCGCGCGTGTCACTATGAATCGCTTCTGGCAGATGTACTTCGGAACCGGGCTGGTCAAGACCGTTGAGGATTTTGGCTCACAAGGCGAGTGGCCGGCCAATCCCGACTTACTCGACTGGCTGGCTACCGAGTTTATTCGCACTGGGTGGAACGTAAAGGCGATGCAGAAAACGATGGTCATGAGCGCCACTTACCGGCAATCGTCGAAAGTCACTCCCGAGTTACTGCAGAGGGATCCCGAGAACCGGCTGCTGGCTCGGGGCCCGCGATTTCGGCTCTCGGCGGGGGAGTTGCGCGATCAGGCGCTGGCGGTTTCCGGACTGCTTGTGGAGAAAATCGGCGGTCCCTCGGTAAAGCCTTATCAGCCCCCGGGCCTCTGGAAAGAATTGACAGGGGGCGAGGATTACATTCCGGACCAGGGCGAAGGACTGCATCGCCGCAGCTTGTACACTTTTTGGAAAAGAACCGCGCCGCCGCCGATGATGATGAACTTCGATGCAGCTGGACGCGAAACCTGCGTGGTCCGGGAGTTGCGAACGAATACGCCGCTGCAAGCTCTCGACCTGATGAACGATGTGACATTCCTCGAAGCGGCGCGCGCTCTGGCGGTGCGGATGATTCGGGAGGGTGGGACGACCGAGGCGGAGCGAATCGCTTATGGTTTTTCACTGGCCACCGCGCGCCCGCCAAAATCGCGAGAGAGTAACATCCTGCTGTCGAGCCTTCACTATTACCGGGATACGTCGCAGACCGATCCGGAGTTAGCCGCTTACACGACCGTGGCCAGCTTGATCCTGAACCTGGACGTCACTGTCACAAAGGAGTGAGGATGCAGCGAACCGATGAACAGCTCTTACTTACCCGGCGGTACTTCTTTGGCAAGGCCAGCGCCGGGCTGGGTATAGCTGCACTGGCTGGCTTGTTGAAGCAGGACCTGCATGCCGAATCCGCCCTGCCGGGATTGCCTCACTTTGCGCCAAGGGCCAAACGCATCATCTATCTGTTTCAATCGGGCGGGCCTTCGCAGATGGAACTGTTCGATTACAAGCCCAAGCTCAAAGACCTCGAAAAGACGGAGCTTCCGGACTCTGTACGCATGGGCCAGCGGCTGACTGGAATGACATCGACGCAGACCAGCTTTCCGGTCGCGCCTTCGCTTTTTCAATTCAAGCAGTACGGGAGATCCGGCACATGGGTCAGTGAGCTGATGCCCAATCTGGCTAACGTCGCCGACGAGCTTTGCTTCGTCAAGTCCATGTACACGGAAGCTATCAATCACGATCCGGCAGTCACATTTTTTCAGACCGGATTTCAGCTCGCCGGTCGACCCTCCATTGGCGCATGGCTCAGTTATGGACTGGGTAGCGAGAACCAGGAACTGCCGGCTTTTGTGGTGATGATTTCGCAGGGGAGCGGCAATCCTAACGATCAACCGCTGGCCGACCGGCAGTGGGGCAGCGGTTTTCTGCCGACGAAGTATCAGGGTGTGAAGTTCCGCTCTTTGGGCGATCCGGTGCTTTACCTCTCCGATCCCGCGGGCTTCGATCGCGCTCAAAGGCGTCGGTTCATCGACGACCTCTCGAAGATGAATCAGCTCGAGCTGGACGAGTTCGGCGACCCGGAGATAGCGACAAGGATCGCGCAGTATGAGATGGCTTATAAGATGCAAACATCGGTTCCGGAGTTGACTGACCTGTCCGGCGAGCCGCCGCGGACGTTTGAGCTCTACGGCCCGGACGCGCGTAAGCCCGGCACGTTTGCGGCAAATTGTCTGCTGGCGCGGCGGCTTGCCGAGCGCGGGGTTCGCTTCGTCCAGCTTTTTCACAGAGGCTGGGATCAGCACACTAATCTACCCAAGCAGATAGCCGGGCAAGCGAAGGACACCGATCAGGCCTGCGCCGGGCTCATACAGGATCTGAAAGAGCGGGGCTTGCTCAACGACACAATGGTAGTCTGGGGAGGTGAGTTCGGGCGAACGGTTTATTGCCAGGGCAAGCTGACCGCCGATAACTATGGCCGCGATCACCATCCCCGGTGTTTTACGATGTGGCTGGCCGGCGGCGGCGTCAAATCGGGACTCACTTATGGTGAGACCGACGATTATTGCTATAACATTGTAAAAGACCCGGTACACGTTCATGACCTGCACGCCACCATCCTGCACTGTCTGGGCATCGATCATACCAAACTCACTTACAAATTCCAGGGCAGGGCTTTCCGCCTTACGGACGTTAATGGGAATGTGGTGCGGGATTTGCTGGCTTAGTATACTTGGGATTTGCCAATGCCCTCCAATCCTATTCGAGTCGTCACTAAGTTTGCGTTTGAACCCGATGAAATCGGTCACTTGGAATCAGCCGTGGCAGGGCGAACCGTCGAGGTGGCCCTTTGCCGCACCGAGGAAGAGTTCCGCGAGCGCCTGGGCACTGCCGAAGTCATATTCGGAGTGTGCCGCGGAAGCGACCTTGCTCTCGCCCCGGGTCTGAAGTGGATCCAGTTGTCTATTGCCGGCGTGGATACTCTCGATCCCGAGCTGCGCGAGAGCCCGATCTTGCTTACCAACTACGCCGGCGCATTCGCCCCCGGCATTGCGGAAACCAGCTTTGGCCTGCTGCTCTGTTTGACCCGCGGCCTCAGCCGGTATTACGTGCCACAGTTCCTTCGGCACGAATGGAAACCGGTGGGCACGGCGAAGTCCACCGATCACGTCGAAATCGCGGGCCGCACCATGGGCATCGTGGGCATGGGAGGAATCGGAAGGGCCATCGCGCGAACCGCTCACAACGGATTCGGCATGCGAGTGATCGCGACGGATGTGCGGACGGGCGATTGTCCGGACTATATCGCCGAGCTGCACCCGCCCTCCTGGTTTGAAGACATGGTCCCTCAGGCTGACGTTCTGGTGGCGGCTGCGCCGCTCACGCCGGAGACCAGAGGGTTGTTCAATGAGAACGTGTTCCGGCGGATGAAGCGCACCGCTTATTTTCTGGCTGTCTCGCGCGGACCGCTCTTCGACGATCTCGCCCTGGTAAAGGCGCTTCGGGAGAATTGGATCGCAGGCGCCGGTCTGGACGTATTTCCGCAGGAGCCTCCGCCGCCGGATCACCCCATTTTCGATTGTCCGAACGTGGTGATGTCCATGCACACCTCCGGCTGGGGACCGGACCGGCAGGTACGGCTGATCGAGTTGTTTTGCGAGAACTTGCGGCGCTACGCGAGCGGGCAGGAGCTCTTGAACGTGGTGAACAAGAAGCTCGGGTTCTGATTGATTGCGCAGGTGATTCCTCAATACAGAACGAAGTTGTGTGATACAGTATTGCTCCATGAGACGTGTCAGCCGTACTGAATTTCTGAAAACCGCCGCGGCGGGATTGGCCGGCATCATGCTCAATCCGGAGGGACGGGCGCTGGCCAACCCTCTCGGATTGCCTATTGGAATCCAAACCTACAGCGTGCGAAACGATCTGAAGGAGGATTTCGCGGGCACGCTGCGCAAGGTCGGCGCGATGGGCTATCGCGAAATGGAGGTGAACGGCGACTACTATGGCCGGCCTCCGGCGGAGCTGCGGAAGATGCTGGAGGACGCCGGCTTGCGCGCGCCGAGCGCCCACTACGCCTCTCCCAAGGACAATGATGAGTGGGCCAGAACTATGGAGGGAGCTCACACGCTGGGCCTCCAATATATGCTGACTACGTCGCATTCCGAGTGGACTAAGTCGCTCGATGGATGGAAGCGCACGGCGGAGTTCTTCAACGGATTGGGAAAACAATGCCGCGATGCCGGATTCCAGTTCGCGTATCACAATCACAATTTCGAGTTCCGGGTTTATGACGGCGTAGTGGCTTACGATGAGCTGCTGCGTTCGGCCGACAAGGACCTGGTGAAGATGGAGATGGACTGCTTCTGGACGACCTTCGGCGGCAAAGATCCGGTCGAGTACTTTCACCGGTATCCGGGGAGATTCGAGCTGCTGCATATCAAGGATCTCAAGCCCGGCTACAAGCCCACCACGGGTAGCTTTGAGGGCAACCCATTCGCCGAAGTCGGCAACGGCACCATCGATTGGAAGCGTATCTTCGCGGCGGCCCGCGAGGGTGGGCTGAAGCATCTCTACGTGGAACAGGACATGTGGGACCGGCCGCCGCTCGAGTGCGCTCAGATCAGCATCACATATTTGAAAAAGCTAGACGCTTGACCACATGAAAACCCCTGCTCTTCGAGGAGTGACGAACTGGTGACCAAGGCCAAGTATCCCGTCAAATCTCTGGCCAAGGCATTGCGACTACTCGACACGCTTGGAAACTACGAAAATGGCACGAGTATTGCCGTTCTGAGCAAGGAGCTGAAGATGGGGAAGAGCACGGTGCATCGCCTGCTGGCCACGCTCCGCGAATTCGATCTGGTCTGGTTTGACGCGAGCACGTCCAATTATGCGCTGGGCGCCCGGGTCTTACGTTGGAGCGATCTGCTCGTCCGGCAGAACCTGCTGATCCGGCACGCCCTGCCCATACTCCGCGACCTGGTGCAGGTTTGCCACGAAACTGCCTACGTAGCCGTGCTGGAAGGAACGGAAGTGATCTATGTTGCGCAGCACGAGACCATGGAGCGGCTGCGCATGAACGAGGCCGTCGGCAACCGCGTTCCCGCGCACTGTACCGCGCTGGGCAAAGCCTGGCTCGCCACGCTGTCGGAGGAAGAGTTCCACGAGCTCTATCGGAGTGTGGATACGTTGAAGCCCGCGACGCCGAACTCCATTACGGACAAACACCGCCTTTGGGAACACCTGCGAAAGGTGCGCCAGGATGGCGTCGCCTACGATTTCGAGGAGAACGTAATCGGCGGCGTATGTTTGGGCACGGTGGTCCGGAACTACACCGGAAAGCCCATCGCGGCGATGAGTATCTCGACGCCCACGCAGCGGCTCCGCGGAGAAAAACTGATGACGTTCAAGGAGCATCTTCTGGAAGCTGCCCGCAGGCTTTCCGCGGAGCTTGGTTACCAGCCCGGCCCATCGCCGCGCGTCCCCCAGGAAGCTACGATGCATTCCGCAAGCTGAGATCGATCCATGGCGTCAACAGGCGCCGGAGGATTCGATAGACTGGAAGCCGATGGCTGACGAAAACAGCGGACGGCTCCGAAGCGAGAGGTGGTTTAACGATAGGGCGGAACCCGGAGAGACCGCCGTTTATATCGAACGCTACGGCAACTACGGCATCACGCGAAAGGAACTCCAATCCGGCCGGCCGGTAATCGGCATCGCTCAGTCGGGCAGCGATCTCACGCCCTGCAATCGCATCCACGTGGAGCTCGCTGCTCGCGTCAAGGACGGCATTCGCGACGCAGGCGGAATTCCGCTCGAATTCCCGACGCATCCGATCCAGGAGAGCTGCCGCCGCCCAACCGCGGCACTCGATCGCAATCTCGCCTATCTGGGCCTGGTCGAAATACTTTGCGGCTACCCATTCGACGGTGTGGTGCTGATGACCGGATGCGACAAGACCACGCCGGCGTGCCTGATGGCGGCCGCGACAGTCAACCTGCCCGCCATAGTTCTGTCCGGCGGCCCGATGATCGACAGCTATGTCGACGGGAAGCTGGCCGGCTCCGGCGTGGCGCTTTGGGAGGCGCGCAGACTTTTGGCCGCGGGTTTCATCACTGCAGAGGAATTGCTTGAACGTGTGTCAGTCGCGGCGTCGAGCGCCGGCCATTGCAATTCGATGGGCACCGCGCTCTCCATGAATTGCCTAGCTGAAGCCATGGGGATGTCGCTGCCGGGTTGCGCGGCCATTCCGGCTCCCTACGCGGAGCGAGCGAAAATGGCCTATGAAACGGGACGGCGCATCGTCGGGATGGTGATCGAGGACCTTACTCCCAGCCGGCTCCTGACGCGCGCCGCCTTCGAGAATGCCATTGTAGTAGCGTCCGCCCTAGGCGCCTCCACGAACTGTCCACCGCACATCATCGCCATCGCGCGCCACATGGGAGTTCGATTGGATGTGAATGACTGGGAGACCATCGGCCACGATGTCCCGCTGCTCGCCAATATTCAGCCCGCCGGCGAGTTTCTCGGTGAAGACTTTCATCGCGCCGGCGGCGTGCCCGCTATTCTCGGGGAGCTGATACGGGCCGGCCGGATTGCCGCGGACGCGTTCACCGTCAACGGGAAAAGCATCCTGGAGAACTATGGCGGGGCGCGTATTCAGGATGCCCGCGTGATTCGGCCCTACGATGCGCCGCTCAAGGAGAAGGCCGGCTTTCTGGTGGTATCCGGCAATTTATTCGAATCCGCGCTAGTGAAGACTTCCGTCATCAGCGAGGACTTCAAGCGGCGCTTTCTTTCAACGCCCGGCTCGGAGGATTGTTTTGTCTCGCGTGTAGTTGTCTTCGAGGGGCCGGAAGACTACCGCCGACGTATCGAAGATCCCGCCCTGGAAATCGACGAGACCTGCATGCTGGTAGTGAGGGGAACCGGCCCCGTGGCCTACCCGGGCTCCGCCGAGGTCGTGAACATGACGCCGCCAGGCCATTTAGTGAGTCGCAACGTCAGGATGCTGCCGTGCATGGGCGACGGACGCCAAAGCGGCACGTCCGATAGCCCTTCGATTCTGCACGCCTCGCCGGAGGCCGCGGTGGGGGGAAACCTGGCGATCCTGCGGACCGGCGACCGGGTCAGGGTGGATCTTGGGAATCGGCGCGTGGATGTGCTCTTGCGCGACCAGGAAATCGAGACGCGCCGCGAGGCTCTGGAACCCATGCCCCTCAGCCACGATTCTCCCTGGCAGGAGTTGTACAGACAGCACGTGGGCCAGCTCGAATCGGGAGCTTGCCTGGAGTTTGCTATACCGTATGGCGATTTGCGGAAGGTTGTTCCCAGACATTCCCATTGACCGGGTCGATTGACCGGGCAGATCGTTCCATATTGCAGAACGTTGTTCCAAAATTTTCATTGACCTGCTAGTTGATTCATGCTACCTTTTCAACTCACTGTTGAGTCAAAGGAAATGACCATGAGGAATTTTAGGATTCTCCGCGGTATAGGTCTATTGGTCTTGGCAAGTGTATCGGCCTATGCGCAAGGTGGGCGCGCTACTATCAACGGGACCGTAACCGATCCCACGGGGGCCGTGATCTCGGGCGCGCAAATATCGGCCAAGAACATTGAAACCGGCCAGGTTACCAACGTGAACACCGGCTCGGAGGGCACCTATTCATTGCCGTTTGTGGCGATCGGGCGCTACGAGATAACAGCCTCGCATCCGGGTTTCGCCACGGAAACTCAGACCGGCATCACGCTCTCGGCGGATCAGGCCGCATCGGTGAACTTCGAGCTCAAGACCGGTCAGGTATCGACATCGGTGGAAGTGAAAGCGGAGGCCGTCGAGCTTGAGACCACCAGCGGCGCGATCAGTCAGGTGGTCGACCAGAAGAGCATCATTGAGTTGCCTCTGGACGGCAGGAATCCAGCCGAGTTAGTTTACATAGCGCCCGGGGCTGTGAACGGAGCCACTTCTACCAACGCCATCGGGCTGCCTGGATCGGGCAGCGGATTCCCGAATCAAGGCCAGGAGACTGCGGCTTCGGTTAACGGCAGCCGCATGGGCGGCGTTTACTACATGCTGGATGGCGTTACGCACATGGACAACTATTTCCAGAACGCCAACCCGTTTCCGAATCCCGATGCCACTCAGGAATTTCGCGTCATTACCAACAACTTCGATGCGCAGTACGGCTACACATCCGGAGCGGTGGTCAGCATTGCCACCAGGTCGGGAACGAATCAATGGCATGGCGTGGGTTTTGAGTTCTTGCGCAACAGCGATCTGAACGCCACCGATTTTTTCACTCACATTGCCGACCCGCTCAAACGAAATCAGTTCGGCGGTTCCATTGGCGGACCGATCAAGCACGACAAGCTGTTCATCTTCGGAAATTTTCAACAGACCATCGAGCACATAGCCATCGCTTCGAGCTCGGACTTCGTGCCCAATAACAACATGCTGAACGGAGACTTCAGTCAGATTCCCGTGCAGTTGCACAATCCCCAGGGCGTGCCGTATCCGAACAACCAGATTCCGGTGTCCACGTTCAGCCCCATCAGCCTCAAGCTCGAGGCAGGACTGCCCAAGACAGATGATCCTACCGGCAACGTCGTTCTGACCGGACGCCTGCAGGTCAACGACGGGCAGGAGTTTACCATTCGGCCCGATTACTACATCACGGAGAAGCAGCGCATCAGCTTCCGATATTATTGGGATAACTTCGACCGTCCGGCGTTCAGCGGGGACGGTGACTATTTGAATTCAGACCGTTCCGCACTGGCTCGCTCGAACAACGCTAGCTTCGACTACACGTGGACCATCCGGCCGAACCTGGTCAATGACTTTCGCCTTGGTTACAACCGCATCAACAGCACCACCACGCCTGGACTGGTTCAGTCGGATGGCAAACCCCTGAGCCCCGAAGCTCTGGGCGCCGATATCCCGCAGCCCGATCAGACCATCAGTCTGCTCGCCATTGGCGGAACCTGGATCAGTCAGACTCCGGTCGTGCAGCAACGGCACAACTGGATTATCAGTGATACTCTGTCGATGACCAAGGGCCGTAACTCGATCGTAGCGGGAGTCAACGTTACCACTCAATACTCGCTTGAGGACGCCAGTTGGGGCGCCGATCCGCAAATGTTTTTTTCAGGTGACGTGACTGGCAACGCGTTTGCCGACTTTCTATTGGGCGATATGAACAACTTCACGCAATCGGGCGGTGAATATAACCGGTTGCACGGTATCGAATTCGCCGGGTTCGTTCAGGACAGTATTAAGTTGAAACCCAACCTGACTGTGAATCTGGGCGTACGTTGGGAGCCTCAGGACGCCCCGAAGTATGCTGGCAACAAGCTGCCCTTCTTCTCCCCCGGTCAACAAAGCACGCGTTTCCCGAACGCACCCGAGGACCTGGTATATGCCGGAGACGCCGGCGTGCCCGAAGGCGGATGGAATACCGATTGGAAAGCAATCGAGCCGCGCGTGAGCGTCGCCTGGCAGCCGCCCGGTCTGCCAAACACCAGTATCCGCGCTGCATTTGGCATCATGAGCCTGCCGTACGATTTCTCCATGTACAACCATATGGGAACGACGGCGCCGTTCAGTCCGCAATTCAGCATCAATTACAACCAGGTGGGCAGTTGCGTACTCAACATTGCCAACCCATATGCCTGCTACGCGCCCACCGGATTCGTCCCACCGTTCCCGCCGTTCTCGGGACCAAGTTTCACTCCGGCCTCGAACGTTTCATTCGTGATCCCGGTCAGCATCGGCGCGGCGTTCACGCCGGGGTTTAAGATGCCCCGCGACCAGACCTGGAACTTGAGCATCGAGCACAGCATCAACGATTATCTTTTCCGCATTGCCTACATCGGGTATGAAATGTACCACCTGCCGGTTCAAGAGCAGCTCAGCCCGGGGCTATTCGCTACCCAAGGCGCCACAACTCTCCTGCCGAACTTCAGTAACGTCCAAGGTTACGTTTCGTGGAACACGCAGTCCTACAATGCCCTGCAGATCTCGGCGGAGAAGCATTTCAGCCGCGGGTTCCAGTTCATATCCAATTTCTCCTGGTCGAAGAATCTGGATTCCAGTTCCGTGGCAACGGCGGCAAATGTGGGTCCTGTTGGAAACCCATACAGCCTGGCGTGGAACCGGGGAGTTTCGGATTTGAGCGTGCCTCTGATCTGGAACAATACGCTGATCTACCAGAGTCCGGCGTTAAAGGGCCTCGGCAGCGTAGGCAGCTTTTTGCTGGGGAACTGGCAGGTTTCCGCGATCTGGGTGATGCATTCCGGCTTGCCATTTAGCGTTTTCGGACCGAACGGCGCCAACAATTCCGATTCTGATATCGGCGACGACCGGGCCGATATCGTTGCCGGAGCGCCGCTCGATCAGCACCAGGGATCCAAGAACCAATGGCTGAACGAATACTTCAATACCGCGGCTTTCACGGCGAACGCGCCAGGAACGTTCGGCGACTCAGCGAGGAACCTGCTTACAGGACCTGGATTCAATAATCTGGATCTGGGCTTCTCAAAGAATTTCCCATTCCGGGAGCGCTATCGGCTGCAGTTCCGCTGGGAGATGTTCAACGCCCTGAACCGGACCTGGTTCAGCACGCCGGATAGCAACGTCGGTGACGCGGCGTTCGGACAGATTACCAGCGACAACAATTCTCCGCGGCTCATGCAAGCCGCCCTGAAACTGTATTTCTGAACGCCTGCCTTTGTCGAGGCCGCCTTCGTTGGTTGTGAAATATCGTTCCTCGAAGTAGAATGCTTCTGAGGAAGCTCGCTTCCTGAAACCGAAATGAAGCTTCTTCCCTCGTTCGCGTTTTCGTTTCTTTTCGCCAGCGGAAGTCTCGGTACGGCGTTTCTATTTCGCGAAGTTCCTCCCGGCGAAAGCGGCATTACCTGGGTACACGAAAACGCCCGCTCCGCGAACCGTTATCTGCCGGAGACTGCCGGCCCTGGCGTGGCTATTTTCGATTACAACAATGACGGCAGGATGGATATCCTGTTGGTAAACTCGGGACCATCCAGTTTCTACACTCCGAAAACCAAACTCCATCACGCTCTGTACCGGAACAACGGCGACGGCACCTTCACCGACGTGACTCAGCAGGCCGGCATTACCACGGACCTGTTTGGCATGGGCGCGGCCATCGGCGATTACGATGGAGACGGGTGGCAGGACATTTTCCTGACTGGCTATGGGAAGGCAGTGCTGTATCACAACAACGGCAACGGCACGTTCTCCGATGTCACCGCGCAGAGTGGCATCGCGCAGCCACAGTGGGGCACCAGCGCCGTGTGGTTTGACTATGACAATGATGGCAAGCTGGATTTATTCGTGGGACAGTTCGCCGACTATTCGGAGAAGAGAATCTGCCAGATAGCTGATTCCTACGGGGGCGGCGGCGCGGACGTTCCCAAGGCGCAGGCCTACTATTGCAACCCTCAATACTTTGGAGCGCTGCCCAGCCGTCTCTACCGCAATCTCGGAAACGGGCGCTTTGAGGACGTGAGTGAGCGGACGGGTATCCTCTCGAAGCCCGGCAAAGCCTGGGGTGTCGTAGCCGCGGATATCGACGGCGACGGCTACACGGATCTGTTCGTCTCCAACGATACGATGGCCAATTTCTTATGGATGAACCGGCATGGGGAGAAATTCGAGGAGGTCGGCCTGGAATCGGGTGTCGGATATAGCGCGGACGGAACGCCCCGCTCGGGTATGGGAGTGGACGCCGGCGACTTCGATGGCGACGGACGCGTAGATCTCATGGTCGACAACATGGACCAGCAGACAACTTCTCTGTATCGTAACGCCGGCGAGGAGATGTTTGAGGATCTGAATGCGAAAACAGGTCTGGCTCTCGCGACACGCCTGCTCAGCGGCTGGGGTCTGGGCTTCTTCGACTACGACAATGATGGCCGGCTGGACCTGATCCTGTCTCACGGGTATCCGGATGATATGGTGGATGAACGCCATCGGGGAGTCACTTATCGTGAGCCGATCTTGCTGATGCGAAATGTGGATGGCCGCAAGCTGGAGAGCATTGGCGAGGCTGCCGGGCCGGCCTTCGGGAAGATGTATGCCGCGCGCGGTCTGGCAATTGGCGATCTGAATAACGATGGCTATCCGGACGTCGTTTTTACGGAGAATGGCGGCCCGCCGCATCTGTTGATGAACAACGCCACGGCCAAAAATCATTGGCTGGGTTTGAAGCTGCAGGCGAAGACCGCCAATCCGGCAGCGATAGGGGCCGTGATCCAGTGGAGTATCGCAGGCAGAGTGTTCTCTCGCGTGAAGAGCGCCGGAGGAAGCTTCCTCTCCTCTCGCGATCCACGTGAGCTGATTGGATCGGGGAAGCAACAGATCGATTGGGTGGAAGTGAAATGGCCGGCGCCCAGTAACTGTGTCGATCGCATTTCCGCTCCCCGGATGGATCAATACCTGACAGTCGGGGAAGGACAGAATCCGGGGCCGAAGTAGCTGGAGTCTGGTATGGTTGCGGTACAGTTGTTGGTTCTCTTCGCCGCCGCTCAACAGTCCAGCACGGCAACTCTCTGGGAGGAAGCCAAGGCTGCTCTCGATCGCGGACAGTTCGCCGAAGCGCGACGGCTTCTTACTCAGGCGGTGCAGATCAGCCCAAAGGATCCAGCTCTGTGGTTCCATTTGGGCGTCAGTTACAGCGAACTGAATCAGGTGGATGAGGCCATCGACGCGCTCGAAAAGGCGCGCAGACTCGCTCCGGATAAGGCCGAACCGGACTTCAATTTGGGGTTACTGTACTGGAAGCGAGGCGATGTTGGCAAGGCCAAAGAAGCCTATCGCGCGGGGCTGGCTCTCGATCCCAAACAGACCGGCGCGCTACAAAACTACTCCGTGTTACTGATGAAGACAGGAGAGAGCGAGAAGGCCATCGAGCCGCTGCTCACTCTCAAGAACATTCCCGAGTTATCACTGGCATCACGGGTCTCGCTGATCGAGTGTTATTTGAAAACGAAAGACCGGCAGGGAGTCGAGCGCGAAACCGATGAGCTGCTTCAATCGGGTCTTGCTCCTCCGAAGGACCAAACCGCGATTGCTGCAATTCTGATTCAGGAGAATGATCCTGAGGTCGCCGAAAAGGTGCTGCGGAACAGCTTGAAGCTGGATCCCGATCAGGCTAAGGCGCACGCCGCGTTGGGCGTCATCTTAATGAACAGAAAGAGCTATGAGGAAGCGGCGAGGTCGCTCGAAACAGCGGTCCGCCTGCAGCCGGATTCCGCGGAGTTCGCCATGGCGTTCTCGGAAAGCCTGCTACTCTGGAACCGGCCAACCACTCTGCTCGTGTTCTTGAAAAGCGTCGAGCCGAGGTTTCAGGCTTTACCGGAGTTTCAATATAAATTGGCGCTGGCTTACTACGGCGTTCAGGAATTCTCGAACGCGGTGGATACTCTGGAGAACCTTCTTCGGACAAATCCGCGCCGAAAGGATCAGGTCTATTACATTCTGGGTAACTCCTATTTCACCATGGGTAAGTTCGATCGATCGGAGGCTGCTTTTCGCAAAGCGATTGAGTTGAATCCCAAGGAGCCGGATTACTATGAGAACCTCGCCACGCTGCTTCGCAAGGAAGGTCCCGAGCGTTTGGACGATGCGATCCTGCAGCTCGGGCGAGCTTCGGAGTTCGCGCCCTCAGACGCGCGCGTGGCCCTGGAGCTGGGTCTCTGCTATGAATCAAAAGGCGAATTGAAGGATGCGGCCGCGTTCCTCGAAAGCGCGGTCGAGAAGCAGCCGGGACTGGTACCAGCTCACGTAGCTTTGGCGCGGATATATTTCCGCATGGGCCGGAAGTCCGACGGCCGGAAAGAGAAGACTACGATTGCCGCGCTGGAGCAGAAAAAGCAGCAGCAGAGGCTGGACCCGAAGCACGCCGGCAAAGAGGCTATTGTTGACGATCAGATTCAGTAGCTTGCTGCTCGCTCTGTCGATCGTTGCATGGTCCCCACTCAGCAGTGCCCAGAGCGCGCATTACGTGGGCACGCAGGCGTGCGCGACCTGCCACGCGGAGATCTTCGCGAAATATTCGAACACCGCCATGGGTCGTTCCATTGTGCGCGGAGACGACCCGTCTCTTCTCGATCGTTTGCCGGTTCCTTTCACTGTGTTCGATAGCGATGCCGGAGAATACTTTGAGGTCTTACGAAAGGACGGAGCCATCTATCAGAGCCAGTATGCTGTCGATCGCGACGGCAAGGAGATTTTCCGGCAGACCTGGAAGCTGTCTTTCGTCGTGGGCTCTGGCGAGAACGGATTCGGTTTCCTGCTTGAGCGCGATGGATACCTGTTTGAGGCGCCGCTCACTTACTACACTAAGTCGCATGCCTGGAACTTTTCTCCCGGCTACCAACTGCGCAATCTCGCCTTCACGCGGCCCGTAATCGCGGAGTGCGTGGGCTGTCACAGCGGCCGCCCGCAACCTGTTTATGGCAGGACCGCGCTTTACAGGGAGCCGCCATTCGCGGAGCTGGCGGTCGGTTGCGAGAACTGTCACGGTCCGGGCGAGCTACACGTCGCGGAGCGGCGCGCCGGCCGTGCATTAGTCGGGAAGACAGATACCAGCATTGTGAACCCCACTCATCTCTCTGGTTGGCTTTCCGACAACATCTGTATGAAGTGCCACCAGGGAGGCGACGTGCGCGTGGAGCAGCCTGGCAAGCACGGGCAGGATTTCCGGCCGGGCATGCGCCTGGACGATGTGGTGGCTATCTTCAAAGCGCCGTTGAGCCCCGCAGCTTATTCGCAATCCGTGCTTTTGGAGCACTACTTCAGTATGACTCTCAGTAGATGTTACCGCGCGAGCGCCGGGGCCTTGAGATGTACTTCGTGCCATGACCCGCACACTCAGCCGCCGCGCGCCGAAGCCGGCGCATTCTACCGCGCCAGGTGTGTCTCGTGCCATCAGCCGGCCAGTTGCAAATTGCCGATTGACGCTCGCCAAAAGACCAACCCTGCCGATGACTGTGCTTCGTGTCACATGCCGAAGCGAACCGTCACCACCATCACGCACGCGGCGCTTACGGAGCATCGCATCGTCGCCCGGCCCGATGAGCCATATCCGCCGGAAGCTTTCGAGCCAGGGGCGAGCTCGGCGCCGGGACTCTTGCATCTGACAGCCGGCCCTCAAAGCCATACCGGCAATACCCCGGCGATTACGCTGTTCCAGGCTTACGCGGGCCTGGTTCACGATGGCCATAGCGAATTCAAAACGAAGGCGAACGAAATGCTCGACCGAGTTGCGCGCGAGTCTTCCGGCAATCCAGTGGTTCTCTCGGCACTCGCGCGCAGGGCTATGGGGACAGGGACGCCGGAAGCGTTGGAAGAGGCCATTCGAGACTTCACCAGCGCGACTCAGGCGGGAGCCGCGGCGGAAGATTACCTGCTGCTCGCGGGGTTGTATGGCAAGAAGAAACAAAATACCGAGGCCATCGCCGTTCTCCAGAAAGGCATGCGGGCCAACCCGTATGTGCGTGAGTTCTCCGAATCGCTCGCGGTCGAATACATGGCCCTCGGGCAATACCGGGACGCTTCGGATGTGATCCGCAAGGGTCTGGATCTGTTCCCGGACGACGTAACGCTGCGGGTCTTGCAGAAAAAAGTGCAGTCTGCGACACTCGATGGCTCGATGACGCCGTAGCGCTCCGGCTAGATTTCGTGTGCATCTCACGCCGGACCACTGGCATCCTAATATAATCCGATTGGCCGCCGACGGAGCTAGACTGTATCGAAAGGGAATTCTATTGACACGAATTCATGCAAATCTCCTGAATCGGCGTTATCGGGTCGCCCTTGGCCTCGGCCTTCTGTTCGCATCCGCGCTGGCCGGCCAGCAGAGCCAGTTCCAGGGCAGCGTTCCCACCGGAACCGCCTCGTCCACACCGCTGGACTTAACCCTCCGCGATGCGATCAATCGCGGCCTGAAGTCCAACCTCGGGCTGCTGGTCAGCGGCTCCGCCAGCGAGATCGCCCGCGGTCAGCGGCTGCGCGCCTTGAGCGCTCTCATGCCACAGGTGGGCGGGCAGGTGAGTGAGACCGTTGAGCAACTCAATCTGAAGACCATCGGCTTCGTCTTCAGCATTCCCGGCGTTCCCACCATTGTCGGTCCGTTTCAGTACACCGATCTCCGCGCCTCAGCCTCCGTCACCATCTTCGATTACAACAAATGGAAGAATTATCGGTCGTCGCAGGAGAGTCAGCGTGCCGCTCAACTCTCCTATCAAGACGCCCGTGACCTGGTCGTCCTGGCCGTGGCGAATGCCTATCTTCAAGTGACCGCCGATGCTTCCCGCGCGGAGGCCATTCGCGCACAGGTCGCGACTGACCAGGCGCTTTATGATCGAACCGCGGATCAGAAGAAAGCCGGAACCTCCCCGGGCATCGATGTGCTTCGTTCGCAAGTCGAGTTGAAGACGCAGCAACAGCGCCTGCTTGCCCAGGAAAACCAACTGGCCAAAGACAAGCTTTTGCTAGGCAACGTGATCGGGTTGCCGATCGGTCAGGATTTCAATATCGCCGAAGCGACGCCCTACTCGCCGCTTGCCTCAATCACGCAGGAGCAGGCCCTGCGCACGGCTCTTGAGCAGCGCCCGGATTACCAGAGCGCCAAAGCCCAGGTGCGCGCGGCTGAGGAGGCGGTGCGAGCAACTCGCGCGGAGCGTTATCCAACCGTCGAAGCCACCGGCAACTATGGGGATATCGGGCCGACCATTGGCAACTCACACGGCACCTTCACTTTCATGGCTTCGCTGAAATTCAATATCTTCGACGGCGGCCGCATCGGCTCGGATGAAATTCAAGCGAAGGCTACTTTGAAACAGCGCCAGGACGAGCTGGCCGATCTTGGCGGACAGATCGATTACCAGGTCCGTGCCGCCTTTCTCGACATACAGTCGGCGGCCGATCAAGTGGCCGTGGCGAAGAGCAATATCGAGCTCGCCAACCAGACCCTCGAACAGGCACGAGACAGGTTCACCGCGGGAGTGACAGATAACATCGAGGTGGTGCAGGCTCAGCAGTCGGTCGCCAGCGCGAATGACAATCTGATCTACGCGCTCTATTCCCACAACCTGGCGAAGGTAGCTTTGGCGCGGGCGCTGGGCTCGGCCGAACAGGGGATACAGAAGTTCATGGAGGTGAAGTAGAGATGCCGGACATCGCGGCTGAAGGCAATAAGACAACATCCGTGTCGTCAACGCGTCCGCTGCCGCGCAAGAGCCGGCGCAGCGCTGCTCGTATCATCGTGCCCATCGTGATCGTGGTTCTCCTGGGGGGCGGCTACTTCTTGTGGAAGCACTTCGACGCCTATGAGTCGACCGACGACGCTGAGATCGACGGTCACATTAATGCCATTAGTGCACGTATCAGCGGCAACGTGATTCAGGTGCTGACGGATGACGAGAAGCACGTGAAGGCTGGCGACGTGTTAGTCCGCATCGATCCCCAGGACTACCAGGTTGCGATAGCCAAGGCGGAAGCCGATCTGGCCGACGCCGAAGCGGCACTGCAAGGCTCCCGCGTCGATATACCGATCACTTCCACCAACACGGCCAGCCAATTGACGACAGCCCATTCGGCTCGCGCGGACGCGGACGCGGGTTTGCTCGGCGCTCAGCGTCAATTAGATGCGGCCCAGGCACGCCGCGAGACGGCCCAAGCCCAGGTACGCGAGGCCGCCGCGAACTACAAGAAGGCCGGCGACGACGTGACGCGCTACAAGCTGTTAGTCGCCAAAGACGAGATTTCCCAGCAACAGTACGACACTGCCGTTTCGACGGCCGACGCCGCCAAAGCGACGCTCGACGCGCGTACCGCGGCGGTCGCCGAGGCCGAACAGAACATCCGCGCCGCCGAAAGCGCGGCGGAGCAGGCGCACACAAGAATTCCTCAGGCGGATGCATCCATTCAGGCTGCCATGACCGCGCCGCAGCAGGTCAGGGTCAGCGAGACTCGCGCCAAATCCGCGCAAGCTCAGGTGGCCCAGAGGCGGGCGCTGCTCGATCAGGCCAAGCTCAATCTCGGCTATTGTGTCATCGTCGCTCCAGTGAGCGGGGTGGTCGGCAAGAAAACCGTGGAGGTGGGGCAGAATATTTCGCCTGGTGAGCAGTTGATGGCCATAGTTCCGCTGGAAGACATCTGGGTAACGGCCAACTTCAAAGAGACCCAGCTTCGCCGCATGAAGCCGGGCCAGGTGGTCAAGTTCAGCGTGGACGCCTACAGCCGCGAATACAGTGGAAAAGTGGAAGGCGTCGGAGGCGCCAGCGGTTCCAGGTTCAGCCTGTTGCCACCCGAGAACGCGACCGGAAACTACGTCAAGGTCGTGCAGCGCATTCCGGTGCGCATCGATCTCGACCCCGGCCAGAACGACGATCACCGTCTGCGGCCAGGCATGTCGGTGGATCCCAAAGTCTACGTGGAGTAACCGCTCAAGGCGTATATGGCCGAAACAACCGAGAGCGCGCCGCCCGTCCCCGCCAAGGCAGAGGGTCCGTGGAAACCGAAATTCAATCCCTGGCTAATCGCCGTTGTGGTGGCCCTGGCCGCGTTCATGGAAGTCCTCGACACGAGCATCGCCAACGTTGCGCTGCCGCATATAGCGGGGAACCTGGGCGCCAGTAACGACGAGAGCACGTGGGTACTCACTTCGTACCTGGTATCCAATGCCATTGTTCTTCCCATCAGCGGATGGCTTGCGGGCCTGTTCGGGCGCAAGCGTTTTTTTCTGGTGTGCATTTTACTGTTCACCCTCAGCTCGCTGGCTTGTGGCGCCGCGCCAACGCTGGGTTTGCTGATCGTTTTCCGTGTTATCCAAGGCGTAGGCGGCGGCGGGCTGCAGCCCACGGCCCAAGCCATTCTCGCCGACACGTTCCCGCCACAGCAGCGCGGCATGGCCTTTGCGCTCTATGGAGTCACTACCATCATGGCGCCCACCATCGGCCCTACGCTCGGTGGCTGGATCACGGACAACTATTCCTGGCGCTGGATCTTCTACATCAATCTCCCCATCGGAATCCTGACTCTGTTCCTGGTGCTCCGCATGGTAGAGGATCCGCCGTATCTGGCTCGCCTGAAGGGCGCCGGATTGCGCGTGGATTACATTGGCATTGCGCTGCTGGCATTGGGTGTCGGCGCTCTCCAGATCCTGCTCGACAAAGGCCAGGAAGACGATTGGTTCGGTTCCCACTTCATCACTACACTGGCGCTGGTCTCGGCTACCTGCCTTATTGCGCTGGTCTTCTGGGAATGGCGTCGCGACCAACCCGTAATCGATGTCCGCCTGTTCAAGAGCTTCAACTTCGCCACGGCAAACCTGATGATGTTCACCCTGGGCATCATTCTCTTCAGCAGCCTGGTGATGATGCCTCAGTTCCTGCAGACGCTCATGGGATATACCGCGCAATCGGCCGGAATGGTCCTCTCGGCCAGCGGCTTCGTGGTGTTGCTGATGATGCCCGTCGTGGGCCAGCTCACCACGAAATTTCCGGCAAAATACATCATTGCGTTTGGCTGGCTGGCGCTCGCCTGTGCCATGTATTATTCCACCGTGCGAGTGGATCTGTTGATCAGCTTTAAGGCGGCAGCGTGGCTGCGCGTGGCACAGTCGTTCGGCATTGGCTTTCTGTTTGTGCCGATCACTCTGGCCGGCTACATCGGGATTCCTCCGGAAAAAAGCAATAGCGTTTCGGGCCTGGTGAATTTCATGCGCAATATGGGCAGCAGCGTGGGAACGTCCATGGTGACTACCATGCTCGCGCGCCGGGCGCAATTCCACCAATCGGTTTTGTCGTATCACACTAATAACTTCGATCCGGTTTTTCGGAATCAGGTGAGCGGCCTTGGCCAGCAACTCTTCCACTCCGGAGTCAGCGCGGCCGATGCGAAGACGCACGCCTATGGACTCATTTACCAATCCATGCAGGCGCAGGCGCAGACGCTTGCCTATATCGATACCTATAAGGTGCTGGCCGTTGGCGCGAGCATCATGTTCCTGCTTGCGTTCATCGTTCGCAAGAACGACCCGCACGCGGGCGGAGGAGAGGTTGCCGTGGGCTAGCGAGGCCATAGGAGGCATGATCCATGATCAGAGTGGTTACCATTGAGCGCGAATACGGAAGCGGCGGCGCAGATATTGCCAGGAAACTGTCCGAGCGGCTGGGCTGGAAGCTGTGGGACCAGTTGCTGACCAACGAAATCGCCCGCCAGATGGATTGCCCAAGCCGGACCGTGGAGGAGCATGAGGAGCGCCGGGACTCGCTGCACTACCGGCTGTTCAAGGCTTTCATGCGAGGCAGCTTCGAAGGGAGTCTGAACGCACCGCGGATGAAGATCGTGGACGCCGAGTGTATCCGGGAGGTCACCGAGCGAGTGGTCACGGCGGCCGCAAAGGAGGGTAACTCCGTGATCGTGGGACGCGGGTCGGCATATTACCTCCGCGACCGTCCCGACGCCTTTCACGTATTTGTCTATGCTCGCTTCGAAGAAAAGGTAACCCGGTTGCGGGCCTTGGGCAAGAGCGAGGAGGAAGCCATGCAGCTAGCGGAGACCGTGGACCGCGACCGCGCGGCCTTCATCAAACAGTACTTCGACATAGAGTGGCCGGCCCGTCATTTCTTCCATCTCATGATCAACTCCACGATTGGGGACGAGGCGGTGGTTCAGACAATCCTCAACACCGCGGCGCTTGATACTTGATAAAAAGATAAGAGCTGGAGTCAACCGGCGGTGCGCTCCCCAATCGCGCGAGCCAGCTCGTCGGCGCGCTGCGAACCTACCAGCACACGCTCGCCGCTTGCCAGCACCATCCGAACGCCACGCTTCCCGCGCGCGTTGTAGACGATACCGCGCGCCGTCGCCCAACGCACACCCCACCCCCCGAAATCCTTGATGGGCCGGTATGTAAGCGCTTCCACGCCGCGGATCTCGCTCCACGCGATGGTGCGCTCCGGCCACAGCAGGACAAAGTGAATCCACAGACCCTCGGTGCGCACTTCGGTGATCAGCTTCGACTGGTTCAACCAGACGGCCACGACCGTGGTTACCACCAGAGCCGGCCATAGCAGGATAGCCGATACCGCTTGCCGGTACAGCCCGTAACCGACGATGATCACCGGAATCAGCCACACCACCGTCCAGAACCATTCAAACCGCTGCTCTTCGCGAAAAGAAACCATGCCCATTATGCTACCTTGCGGTGGATGGCCAAAATCGATAGGGTCCTGATCAGCGTAACCGATAAGACCGGCATCGCGGACTTCGCCCGCCGTCTGCGCGAGCTCGGCGCGGAGCTGATCTCGACAGGCGGAACCGCCCGGCTGCTGCGCGAGTCCGGTATTGCGGTGACTGACGTTTCCGAAGTCACCGGCTTTCCCGAAATGCTGGACGGGCGCGTGAAAACCATGCACCCCAATATTACCGGCGCGATCCTCGCCATGCGCGATAAGCCCGCGCACATGCAAGCGCTGGCAGCGCATGGCATCCAGCCCATCGACATGGTCGTGGTGAACCTGTATGCATTCGAAGAAGTGGCCGCCAGAGCGGACGCCGGCCTCGCCGAGTTGATCGAGAATATCGATATCGGCGGACCCACTATGATCCGCTCGGCAGCCAAGAACTACCAGGATGTGGCGGTGGTCGTGTCTCCGGAAGATTACGCCAGTGTCCTCGCGGAGATCGAGGCCGAGGGCGGCCTCTCCATAGAAACCAGGTGGCGGCTGGCGCGCAAGGCTTTTCACACCACCGCCGACTACGATCGCGCCATCAGCGCTCGCCTCGGCCACGACGCCCCTGTGCAAGACGACGCCGGAGGTTTGCCAGGCGCGCTCGATTTGCGGGCCACCAAGATCATGGACCTGCGCTACGGCGAAAATCCGCACCAGTCCGCGGCGCTCTACGGCACGCCCGGCGCCGGTGTCGCGGGAGCCGCGCAGCTTCAGGGGAAAGAGCTTTCCTACAACAATCTGGTGGATCTCGACGCTGCCTGGCAACTGGTGAAGGAATTCAATTCGCCGGCTGCCGCCATCATCAAGCACACCAATCCGTGCGGGTGCGCCGCGCAAAGCACGCTGGCCGCGAGCTACCGTAAGGCGCTCGAATGCGATCCCGTGTCGGCGTTCGGCGGAGTGGTGGGCTTCAACCGCGCGGTGGATGAAGAGACCGCGCGGGAATGCGCCAAGACCTTTCTCGAAGCCATCGCCGCGCCGGATTACTCGCCCGAAGCCCTCGCCGCGCTAGGGGTGAAGAAGAACCTGCGCGTTATGAAAGTGGCGGCGGGCGGCGATTGGCTGTTGGTGAAAACGATCTCGGGCGGATTCCTGGCGCAGACACCGGACACGGCGCTATTCGATCGCGCCTCAACCCTGGTTAAGACCGTCCGCGCTCCCGGCGATGCGGAGTGGGCCGCGCTCGAGTTCGCCTGGAAAGTGGCCAAGCACGTGAAATCGAACGCCATCGTGTTTGCGCGCGCCGGACAAACCGTGGGCGTCGGCGCGGGCCAGATGAGCCGCGTGGACTCTGTCCGGATTGCGGCGATGAAAGCCGTGCTGCCGCTGACAGGCACGGTGGTGGGCTCGGACGCTTATTTCCCGTTTCCCGACGGCGTCGAGGAAGCCGCCCGCCACGGCGCCACGGCGGTGATTCAGCCCGGCGGATCGATTCGCGACGGGGACGTGATCGCAGCCGCCGACCGGCTGGGTCTCGCCATGGTATTCACTGGAGTGCGGCACTTCCGGCATTGACTTCGCCGTGGAACCGCGGTAGATTTGCCACTAGCGCGAAGGGCGCATCCAGTCCGCGGAAAGGGCCGTGCCCACCTTGAACAAATCGAAAGCTACGAACCTTCTTTCAGCCTGATTCGAGCGGACTCCAGGCAAATACAGAAAGGAGTTTCGTATGGAAGTCAAGGAACTACCGCCTCGTCCCAGCCTGGAACAGTATAAGAAGCAGGCCAAGGACCTGGTTAAGAGCAAGCGCGGCTTAGGTGTCAAGCTTACCCTTGCCAACGCCCAATTTGTCATCGCTCGCGAGCATGGTTTTGAGAGCTGGCCGAAGTTTGCGAAACACATTGAAGCGCTGACTCGCGAGAGTTCCACTGCGTCTCTGTGGGAATCGGCGAAGAACGCCCTGATCGCCGGCGACGTGTCTACGCTCGATCGGCTGCTGCGCGAGAATGAGCAAGTGTTTCGCGAGCAGCGGCCGCCGTCTTACGGATCCGGCGGTCTGGCTCCCGATTATTCCGGTGGCGACGCTCGATCGGTCATCGTGCGCAACCATCATTTCGAGAGCTGGGCCGGCTTCGCGGAATATAGGAAAGCGCTGCGGCGCGGGAATTCGCCCGTCGCGCGGTTCGAGGCGGCGGTGGACGCTATTGTCGCTGGCGATGTCGCCACACTCGAGCGGTTGCTTCGCGAGAATCCGGAACTGATTCGAGCGCGTTCGACGCGCGCTCACCATGCCACCCTCTTGCACTACGTAGGCTCCAATGGCGTCGAGGATTTTCGACAAAAAACTCCGAATAACGTAGTGAGGATCGCGGAGATACTGCTCAAGGCCGGCGCCGAAGTGGACGCGGCGGCGGATATGTACGGCGGCGGATCCACGACTCTGGGTCTGGTCGCGACGAGCATTCATCCGTTTACCGCCGGAGTGCTCGAACCGCTGATTGCACTTCTGCTGGAACACGGCGCAGCTGTCGACGGTCCTGGAGGACGCTCCATTGTGAATGCCTGTCTGACCAACGGGCGTCCGAAGGGCGCCGAACTCATGGCAGGGCATGGCGCGCGGCTCGACCTCGAGGGGGCGGCCGGCGTCGGACGGCTTGACCTGGTCAGGAGCTTTTTCAACGAAGACGGCTCTGCGAAAACAAACGCGATACGCGCACAGATGAATAACGCCTTTGCGTGGGCTTGTCAGTATGGCAGAACCGGCGTGGTCGATTTCCTGCTGCAAAGAGGGATGCAGATAGATGCAAAGGTCCCGCATCACGGGCAAACCGGCCTGCACTGGGCCGCTAGTAATGCGCACGTGGATGCGGTCAAGCTGCTGTTGGAACGGCAGGCGCCCGTCGACGCCAAAGACGAAGCTTGGGGAAGCACGCCCCTGGGGTGGGCCCTGTATGGCTGGGGCCACCAGCGATCCGGAGATGCACGCGAGCGATACTACGAAGTGGTTGCGCTGCTGGTTGCTGCTCGTGCGGTGGTGAAGGCGGAGTGGCTTGCCGACGAAGAGGTCCGTGCCGACCCTCGTATGCTGACGGCACTCGGGGCTGACTAAGTGGTGCGATTCAGAAGTTCCATTGACGTAGTAACGTTCGACCTAATTCGCTTGCGGCCGAAAGGAGATGTCTCGGTGAGCTAATAGGATTAGACCGGGATCGGCCGCATCCTGCGCTTTGTTGAATGCCTGTGATAACGGCACGCTCATGGATAGGTTCCGATAAAACGTTTTCGCCCAGCTTATCGCGGCACCAGGCGCGATGGCCTGATGTCCAGCGATCACGTTGGTAAAACGGGCCAAATGTCCGCCAAATTTAAGGGAATCGCAGGTGATAATCACAACGAGAGCGGCACGGCAGTCCTTAAGCATCCCCTCGACTGCCTCAATGCCTAGGGATTCTCTATTACCAGCCTGGCGCGCGCGCCCGAACAGCATTCGTTGGTTTTCCTTGTCCACAAAGAGTCCGAGGTGAACAACATCCCAGAGCTTCCCTGGAGCAAAGTAGTCCCCGAAGCGATCTGCGGTTACACCTTGCTCGCTCGTGACGCTTTGCGGAAAGAAATTATGAATGTACTCAATGTCTTTCTCGAATCGCTGTTGAGAATATTCCGATGAGGCGAGGCATAGGGCTCGTCTCATTGGTACCTTATTTTTCAGGTCAGGCTCTTCGAAGACGAGATGGGTAATGCCCTCAAGATCCGTCATGTTATGGGGTGCCTTAGGACCTTGCGGACTTAGCCAGAGCGCACGCCCTCGCCCCATGCGTCCCATCAAGAGACCCAACTCGAAGATGACATTATCGCGAACTGCTGCGGAGATTGATCCGCGAATCATCATGCTGTCGTCAGAACCAAAAACCAGTAGAGCAAAGTCGTATCCGTCTGCGACCTTCATCAACCCATCAAGAGTAGCTTCGCCCAACGCAAACTCGGGGGCTTCATCCCATACGGTGACTTCGCCGCAATCCGTGAGGATGTCCTTGAGGGCGCGCGCTACGGGTAGCCGCTCCGTTGACGAGCCGACGAAGAATCTTGGCTTTTGCACCTGATCAGTTTATCAAACATCGCAGTAGCTATAACCGCTTGACAGACACGCCTGATGGACTTCGGCCGCGGCTTAACGGAGGCGCCAAGCCGGGGCGCACCATAATGGAATCCAGATCGATCGGGTCGATCTGCCGTTATACGGCAGAGTAGATACAGTTGTGCCGCCTTTGTTTCGACTCGCGCAGCAGTTCGGCGGCGAGTACGACGGACGGGGGTTACTAGAGACTAGCGGAGCTAAAATGAGCGAAAAGTCGTCCCGGACAAGTGGCGTCGATTCCCACGTAGAGCAGGCCTCTAAAAGCGTTTTACTAAACCACCCTATCCATCTCCACAAACTCTTGTATATTCGGGTCGTCGGATTTCGCCAGGTCCGCCGGCGGGCCGTGGTAGATCACTTTGCCCTCGAACAGAAACACCACCCGGTCGGCTACTTTGTACATCAGGTCCAGGTCGTGCGTCACCACCACCGAGGTCAGTTTAAGCTGTTTCTTCAGGCGCAGCATCAGGTCGCTCAGATGATCGGACATGATGGGGTCCACCATCGTGGTCGGCTCGTCGTAGAGCACACATTGCGGTTGTGCCGCCAGCGCGCGCGCAATCGCCACGGCGCGCTTATAGCCGGTGGAGAGGTCGGCGGGAAAAGCGTCTTTAGCTTCCAGGATGTCGACCATCCCCAATAGCCCGTTCACCACGTCTTCCTTGTTCTGCTCGTTATAGTCTTCACGCAGCTCGAGCGAGAACAACACGTTATCCGCCACTGTCAGCGAGTCGAAAAGCGCGCCGGACTGGAACACCATCGTCACCTTCCTGCGAACGCGGCGCAGCTCCGCCTCGCTGAAATTGGTGATGTCTTCGTGCGCGACGATTACCTGGCCGCTGTCAGGCTTCAGGAACCCCATGATATTGGAAAGCGTTACGGACTTGCCGACGCCGCTGCGGCCGATGATGGCCACCGTCTCGCCGGCGTTTACGTAGAAGTTCGAATCGACTAAAACGGGCTTGTCGAACGTCTTATAAACGTGCCGGAACTCGATGTAGTGCGGGAATTGTTCAGTGGGTGTCATAACCGACCCATTCCTCGGGGGTATTGAGATTCGCAAAGCACGCAGAATCGATCACGGGCCAGGGAGCTGCGTCGAGGCCGGCGAGCGCCTCGGTGACCTTCCGCACGCCGCGATCGAGCGCGCGACGGAGGGCCGCGGCGGCTCGCCTGTGGTACACCGCGCAGAGCGGTTCCAGGCGCCCGGAGGGGCCCGCCGGCACCAGGGCATCGGCGCCGCAGCGTTCGCCCGCGTCCAGCAGCTCGCGCAGAAAATCGGCCGAGACGGCGGGCATATCGCACGCCAGCACCAGGTTCCAATCCGCGGCCGTGCAGCTCAAAGCGGTTTCGATGCCGCCGAGAGGGCCTGCGCCGGGAGTGCGGTCCGGTATTGCCGGATAGCCCAAATGCCCGTATTTTTGCGGATCTCCAATCAGCACGGCGGATCCGGCCGCCGCGGCCACCGTGGCGGCCACATATGCGGCCAGGGCGCCTCCGCGAAAGGGCAGCAACGCCTTGTCCCTGCCCATGCGCGAGCTTTGGCCGCCCGCCAGCACGAACCCCGCCCTGCTCACAGGAAAATGATAACATTGACAGGAGCGGCGACTGGCTTGCCCTGCGCGGGTCCGATACCAGGAAAGGATTAAAACAACACCGTGCGGACTTGTTTTATAATCGGCTGTATGTGCGGAGCGGCTCTGGCGAATTTGCCGAATTCACTGGCCGCCGGCCTTCCGGAGCGGCCCACCGCGGTGGCCTCGGTGGTGCGGGCGGATCCGCGCACGGGGCGCCTGGTTCGGAACTTCGTCGCGCGCGTGGTTCCAGGCAGGCCGCAGCCGCGGAGCGCGTCCGCCGTGAGCGGCCAGTTTGCCCAGACCGTAGAACGTATCGCCCGGCAAAATCAGCTTCCGCCCAAGCTCATCCATTCGGTGATCCGCGTCGAGAGCAACTACGACCCCTACGCCGTTTCGCCAAAAGGCGCGCTGGGATTGATGCAGTTGATCCCCTCCACGGCACGGCGGTTCGGCGTGTCCGACGTTTTCGATCCCGCCGACAACATCCAGGGTGGCGCGCGGTATCTCAAGTATTTGCTGGAGTTATATAAGGGCGATAACGCCCTGGCGCTGGCCGCGTACAACGCCGGTGAAGGCGCGGTCTCGCGTTATGGAGGAGTACCGCCATTCCCGGAAACCCGGAACTACGTTACCCAGGTTCGCAAGCGGCTGGAGGAAACCGCGGCGCCGAACGAAACCTCGGAGCCCGTGTCCGCCGTCCAACGAAGCGAAGCTAAACCGGCGGAAACCAGCCCAGCCGACATCTATAACCCGATTCGGGAAGTGACGGAAGCGGACGGCAGGGTCCACTATGTTTCGCACTGACGGTCGATGAAACGCCGCTCGATGAAAGCGCCGATTCCGATGCTCGCGCTGCTGGCTGCTTCGGCAGCGCAGGCCGCCGGGGCGGAGATCCTGCAAGTGTCGGCGGTGCGCTTCTGGTCGCTGAGCGAAGCCACTCGCGTGGTGATCGCGGTGAGCGGCGAATTCGAATACCACTCTGAGCGCGCCCACGATCCAGAGCGTGTATTTTTCGATATCCTCGGGTCCCGGCCTCGCATCGAGGGCCGCCGCGTATACTCCGCGGATGTGAGTGACAAGCTGGTGAAGCGGGTGCGCGTGGCCGAGACTCTGCCGGGTGTGACGCGCGTCGTTTTGGATCTGGGGAACGCCGCGGATTTTACGGCGACTCAACTTTCCAATCCGGACCGGCTCGTCATCGAATTGCGCACGGCTGGTCCGGCGGCTCCGCCTGCTCCAGTTGTGCTGTTGCAACCGCCTTCCGTGACGCCGCCCTGGTCGCCTTCCCCGCCGTCCGTGGCGGCCACTCCCCTTCCACCCCCGCCGGTCCTGCCGAGCAATTCCGGCCGCGCGGCCAAACTCGCCAGCGACGGCGCAAGTTCGCTGACCCGCGCGCTGGGGCTGAAGATCCGGCGTGTTGTGTTGGATCCCGGTCACGGCGGTCATGACCAGGGCACCGTGGGTCCGCACGGGCTGATGGAAAAGGATCTAGTGCTGGACGTCGCCCTCCGCCTGGGCAAGCTCATCGAATCCCGCATGGGCAGCGAGGTGATCTTCACTCGCTCCGACGACACTTTTGTCCCACTCGAGGGTCGCACCGCGCTGGCCAATGAAAAGAAGGCGGACCTGTTTCTGTCCATTCATGCGAATTCCTCGTCGTATCCGCGGATTGGCGGCGTGGAAAGCTACTTCCTCAACTTCACCGATTCGAAGGATTCTCTGGCCGTCGCCGCCCGCGAAAACGCCGCCTCCGATAAGTCGGTTTTCGAGTTGCGCGACCTGATTCAGCAAATCACTTTGCAGGATAAAGCCGAAGAATCGAAGGAGTTCGCCAGCAGTGTGCAGACCTCCCTGTTCGGCTTGGCGGCGCGTTACAACCCGGGTATCAAAAACCGTGGCGTGAAGAAGGCGCCTTTCGTGGTTCTGATCGGCGCGTCGATGCCTTCGGTGCTGGCCGAGATCGGTTTCTTGAGCAACCCCAGGGAGGAAGCTTTGCTGAAGAAACCCGAGCATCGGCAACGGCTCGCCGAAGCACTGTATCGCGGCGTGAATCGATACGCCCAGAGCCTGAGCCATTTCCAGTTGGCGCGATCGAGCGACCAGGTGAAGAACTGACCCCGTGCAGGTCGTCGTATTCCGGCATAGCGCTTTGGAGGGAATCGGATCGATTGCCGGCGCGCTCGAGCGCCACCATATCGCCAGGCTCGGGCTGGACTTGTACGCGCGCACCGGCGCGGCCCCGGACCTGGCGGACGCCGCTGGATTGATCTTGCTGGGCGGTCCCATGTCCGTCAACGACAATCTCTCCTGGCTTGGCGACGAGATGCGCGCGATCCGCGACGCCATCCATCGCGGCAGACCGGTCCTGGGCATTTGCCTCGGCGCACAGTTGATCGCCAAGGCGCTGGGGGCCAGGGTCTACTGCAGTCCGGTGAAGGAAATCGGTTGGGCGCCTGTGTATTGGACCGAACAAGCCGCGGCAGACCCACTGTTTCGCGGTTTCTCTGGTCCCGAGACCCTCTTCCATTGGCATGGCGAGACCTTCGACCTGCCGGATGGCGCCGAGCGTCTGGCGTATTCCGAAGCCTGCGCCAACCAGGCCTTTCGCATCGCCGGCAACGTTTACGGCTTGCAATTCCACGCCGAAGTCACTCCAGCAATCATTGAGGACTGGTGCAGAAGCGACGAAAATTGCGGCAGCGCCCGCGAGATGACGGCGCCCATCGATCCACATGCCAACTCCTCGCGCCTGGCGGAGATGGCGGAGATAATTTTCGATCGATGGTGCGGCCTATTGGGCTGAACTGGCGCTGGCTCAGCGGGGTCTGGCATACTGGGTACGGGATGGAAGAAGGCGACAAGAATCCGCGGTGTCCGAACTGCGGCTGGACGGACGTGCGCCGCTCCATGCCGCACAGCTTTTTCGATCGGCTGGTGCGTCTTATCGGGCTGGTACCCTATCGCTGCCGGAGTTGCGGAGCGCGGTTTTATCGTACTGACCGGACACAAGGCGAGCCGGTCCAATGAACGCCCCTCCCTGAAGGTCACGGAGAACGTGTAGTAATGGTGGTCGACGATGAGCTTGCCCGACCACCAGCGCCAGCCGCGCGGCGTTGGAATAATACCATCACTGCCACACCGGTCCACCTACGCAAGGCTTGGCTTGTTGCCGAAGCCCTCAAGAACGACGGGTTCGCCACGGAGTATACTGAAGACAAGCATGACCATCCCCGCGAAATACGAGAATGGCGTCTTCAGACCCCTCCATGAAGTACCCATCAAAGAGGGCACGGTTGTTGAAATATACGTTCCCGTAGAAACGCCCTCAGGGGGCCTGCGCTCCATTAGCGATTCGCCCTTCGCCGGCATGTGGAAAGATCGTGAAGACATGGCCGACAGTGTCGAATACATAAATCGCCTTCGCCGCGAACTCCACGGCTGATTTCCAGCCGCGCATCAAAATGATCATATGCCGTTCTTGATCGACCGCAATATCCTGATCGACGTTTCACGAGGCAACGCGGCCGCGATCAAGTACGTTGATCGTCTTGCGGAGCCGTGGGCGCTTTCACAAGTCACCGCCATGGAACTCATCGTCGGCGCTCGAGACAAACGTGACCTTGCGACCATTGACGGTTTCTTATCGCTGTACCCAGTCGTACCGCTCAGCGACAGCATCGGAACGGGAGCCTACCGGCTCCTGAAGACTTACGCAAAGTCGCATGGCCTTCATGTGTTCGATTCGCTTGTCGCGGCGACGGCTATAGAGAAGACGCTCATCCTGGTCACCCTCAATCGAAAGCATTATCAGATGATCGAGGGCCTCCAACTTGAAGTGCCCGATTACTAACTACATCGTTTCAGAAGTTTGCTAACGTATCAGAAACCGCTTGCTGACGCGCACGGCCCAGATGTGAGCCGCGACCGTCAGCATTTGCGACCGGACAAAGACGCCGATGTTGCGGACAAAGGTTGCGCCTCCGGCTTTCCGGATTCCCGCGTTTTTGGGATGGTTACACGCCCCACGGAAAGCGACCCGCTACCTATGGTCCGGCCGGCTGATTCGTCAGTACGACTTTTGCCCCCGCTCGCCGCCACCACATTAAAGTCGCACTATCCACCAGCTTTTCCAGGCGCGGCAGCGCGAAATCGCTGGCCACCTGGTAGCAACGCCGGCACATATTCTTCCAAGTGGTCGACGATCCGCTTACCCGCGGGAGCCGCTCCAGCGCTTCCGCCAGCGGCCGACGGTAGGTAGGGGTCGAAGACCATTAGCGCGAGCCGCGCGGCGTGGAAAAGCGATACCATCGCTGCCACAACGATCCTCTGACGGAAGGATCGCTTGCTTTACAGCCTCTTCGTCCTAATACTGCTGTCTGGCCTTGGTCGACTTGCATCACCTGGTAAGCGTCGCGGACGATAGCCAGCAGAGGACAGAGCAAGTCACCGCGACATTTCTTCAATTGTCCGGCCAAACGCATTCATTGTGCTGGCCGACTCCGGAATCCACTGATTGCACAGCCAACTGGCGCCATGATAGCTCACTTGGTTGGCCTTTGCGGAATTCTGTTCTGCCCATTGAAGGCCTCCACTCTACTGTTCTCTAAGTCATCTTCTCGCGAAGCTGTCTGAATTCATCTTCAACATCGGAGAACACACGCACGACGTCAGGGTCGAAATGCTGCCCACTACCTTGCACGATTATATCCAAGGCTTCCTTATGTGAAAACGCTTCCTTGTAGCAGCGCTTCGATCGCATCGCGTCGTAGCAATCCGCAACCGCCATGATGCGGGCGCAAACTGGAATGACCGCGCCGGCCAGGCCGTTGGGGTAGCCGCTACCGTTCCATTTCTCGTGGTGTGATCGCGCGATTTCGATTCCCATGGTGATAAACGCGTTGCCCGGATGTTTTTCTCGCACTAATTCCAGTGTCTGTGCTCCGAGTGTCGTATGAGTCTGCATCGCTGCAAACTCCTCTGTCGTCAGCTTTCCTGGCTTGAGAAGAATGGTATCTGAAATCGCTACCTTGCCGATGTCGTGCAAGGGACTGGCGTGAAAGATATTACGAACATAATCATCGTTGACCAGGTCCGCGTATTTCGAGCCTGCGCCCAATCCCTTTGCCAGCAGCTTGCACAACATCTGCACCCGTTCAAGGTGCTTGCCCGTGTCGTTGTCCCGAGACTCAGCGAGTTTCGCCAAGGCGAAGATGGTCGCCATCTGCGACTCAGCGATTTCCCTGACCTGCAGGTCTACGAGAGCTCCTAGCTCGCCATTCTGTTTTTCCAGCCTGGCCCGAAGCGCATGCAAGCTGAGCTGGGTGGCGATTCTTACTTGCACCTCCTCGAACTGGAATGGCTTGGTAATGAAGTCCACGCTGCCGGCGCGAAAGCCTTTCACCTTATCCTCGGTTTCGTTTAGGGCGCTGAGGAAAATGACGGGGATTGCGGCGAGCTGCTTGTCCGCCTTCAGTCTTTTGCAAACTTCGAAGCCGTCCATTTCCGGCATGTTGATATCCAGCAGAATCAGGTCCGGAGGCTGGTGGGCGGCTGCCGCGAGCGCCAGCCGGCCGCGTGGAAACGAACGAACTCCATAACCTTCCTGTCTCAACATGTCTTCCATCAGCTTCAGATTGGCGGGCTGATCGTCCACGACTATGATGTTGCCTTGCGGCTCGTTGTCCATCATCCATTTCTCCTTCCGACGGAGGCTTCCTCCAGCAACCGAGTCAAGGCATCGTACTCGTAGCCGTCCGCTAGCGCTTTTAGGACTCGTGCGAGACACGGGTCTCGTTCTCCGATAATCGCCATGAGCTCATCGATACGGCTTTTCTCACCATTTCGAATGGCATCGTCCAAGTGCGCGATCAATTCCTCCGGAAGCTCGTTCAGGGTCGCCGAAGGCGGAACCGCCGCGCCTGCGCTCGCATCGATGTTCTGGGATAACTCCTCATCGGCGTAGCGGTAGCTTAGGCCCAGATGCTCCTGGATCTTCTTCCATAACTCGTCTTCCGGACACGGCTTGGAAAGGAAGTCGTTCGCGCCGCTGTCCGTAGCCATACCCCGGTCCTCTTCCAGCGCGCTCGCAGTCAGCGCGATGATAACGGTCTCGTGACCATCCGGACTTGCCCTGATTCTACGGGTGGCCTCAAACCCATCCATGACGGGCATCCGCATATCCATCAGAATCAGGCTCGGTTTCCAGTGTTGCCAAACCCGAATCGCCGCGGCGCCATGCTCTGCCTCTCGTACCTCAAAACCTACTATCTTGAGGAGCCCCGTCAGCCAACCCCGGTTATGGGGTTCATCGTCGACGACGAGCACACGGGGGACTTCCCGTCCGGGTTGCAACCCCATCACCGAGCGGTGTGCCATTTGTTCCGGAGCCGGGGAGATTCCGCTCGGCCGGACTGGAATCTCAAAGCGAAAGCTAGATCCTTTCCCAACCTCGCTAGTCATGCTTATCTCGCCGCCCATGAGCCGGACGAACTCCCGACTGATGGCCAGCCCCAAGCCGGTGCCCTCTTGCAGATCCCGGCCACTTTGACTTTGCGCGAACGGCTGAAACAAATTTTTCTGTTCTTCGGCCGCAATGCCGGCTCCAGTATCCTCCACTTCGGCTAAAAGCTGGCGTTTCCCTTTCTCCTGCCGGCCCATTGATACGCGCAGGGTAATGGAGCCTCTTTCCGTGAACTTGATGGCATTCCCTAGAAGATTGACCAGCACTTGCCGTATCTTGCCTTTGTCCGATTCGATATAGCGTTCGCAATGGGGATCGACAACTACCTCGAATTTGAGACCCTTGGTCTCGGTGCGCAGCCGGAACATGACTTCCAAGTCCTTCAGTAGGTCGGAAAGATCGAACGCAACCGAATTGAGCGCTACATGGCCGGCCTCGATCTTCGACATATCGAGGATGTCGTTGATAAGTGCCAGTAAGTGTCCTCCGCTGCGGTTAATGATATTCAGATTCTCTTTCGCGCCGGCGCCCAGGGCGGGATCGCGCAACATCAGTTGCGAATAGCCCAGGACAGCGTTCATTGGCGTGCGGATCTCATGCGACATGTTTGCCAGGAATGCACTCTTCGCCCGGTTGGCCGCGTCAGCCGCTTCCTTCGCCCGCAGCAGCTCTCGTTCCGTCCGCTTGCGCTCGCGCAGATCTTGCGCCATGCAAATGACGGTGTCGTCGCGCCCGCGCATGGCCGCCAGCGAAGCCAACACCGGAATCCGCTCTCCGTCGCGAGTAATGTATTCCGTCTCGATTCCGCTCGCCGATTCTCCTGGACTGAGTTTCAACGTATCAAGCAGCCGCAGCCCCGACGCGATTCGCTCGATGGGTTCACCGAGTAATTTGCCATTCTCGTAACCCAGCAACGAGTACGTGGCGGGGTTTGCCGTCTGAATCTTGCGTTGGCTATCAACCACCAACAGCGAGTCGGCCATTGAGTGAAGAATATCGTCGACGTAAGTCTTCGACCCATGCAGCTCCTGGACCATGCTGCGGAAACTGCGCGCCAACATACCCACTTCATCCCGGCCATGCACATCGATCTGGGCGTTCCAGTCCCCCCGTTCGACGCGTGAAACAGCTTCCGCCAGGTGCGTAACCGGGTACGCAATGGACCGCGCCAGGTAGGCGCCGCTGATCAGAGTGACCAGCATGATGAGGACGGCGGAGCTGAGCGCGATCGCCCAAAGCCGGCTGGCGTCCCGCTCGGTACGCTCTTCAGAAATGCCCAGTTGCAGGCATCCCCAGGTCTCGCCGCCGTCCGTAATCGGTGTGGTGACCTGGATAAAGCGCCCGCGATCCACAACTTGCAGTCCTCCATTTACTTCGCACGGAGCGGAGGGTATATCGCCTAGCGAAGCTATTGGCGCGCCGCTCTTGGCAGTAACCTTGGCATAGGCAAAGTCGGAGTTTGTCCGCAATAACTCCAAAGCCTTCTTCATTTCATCCCGGCTATCGAAGGCGATCAGGGGGGCCACCACGAATGCCGTTTGTTTCGCAATGTTGATCGCATTCGAGCGCAATTGTTGTGCGAACCGTTGATGTTCCTCCGCAGCCAAAAAGAGACTCACAGACCCCGACAGCAGCACCGCGGCCAGCCCGACCGTCAGAAACTTGGTCCGAATGGATCGAAAGGGAGATCGAACGCTCATGGGTCCACCCGAATCGCTTTCACTGTGCCATCGAGCTCGGATGCGATAATATAAGCAATGGCCCCCGGTCTTCCCGCTACCAAAGACTTGGCTGCCATAGCGCCCGGAACCTGAATCGGCGGTCTCACACCACGGGTTGCTCTCTGATCAATCCAGTATTCAGCAAGCTTCTCCTCGGTGGTTCGGAGCACCTGTTCCGTAAACTGGAGGCGGGCTGACGGGTTCGCTGCGACATCGATCGGAAATACCTCCGCACCCCAGGGCCACCGTGATACCTTGCGCAGAAACAGAAAACTCAATTTGGAACGGCTGAGCGCATCGAATCGGTTGGATGGGTGAACAATCACAACGAACGGTTCCTCGTGCTTTCCCCGAGCAATGGCCGGTGCAAGGGCAATGCCAGCAGTGAGACTGAGGTATTGGCGTCGCGTCATGGCAGGTGGAAGAAATAGACAACGCTGGTTGTGACGCCGTAGTAAGACGGCAGCCGGCCCGCTTGCGGTTCATAGCGGTCGCCCTCAAGTTTCAGCGAGGCCGAGGGAATTGGCCGGTACGTCAGGCCCGCCGACTGCCGGGCCAGGCTACTCTCGGTTGGATAAAGGCTATCGAGGTCGAGCCGGTCGTACCGAAAGACGCCGAACAACTTTCGGGTGATTCGGTATGATGGCTGCACATAATATCCCTGACGGATAGAGAGGCGGACGCCATTGACAATGTCCAGCGAAGCGTGCGCAAACTCCGCCAGCAGCTCCACCCGGTTCTTCTGCAAGAACAGCTCGCCGCCATATATCTCGTCGGGCTTGGCATCGTCGGGGGCCCGGTACAACCGGTGATAAGAGATGTCGAATGTATTGAAGAACTGCCGGCTCGGCAAATGGAGTGTCAGTTTGCCGCCGACGGCGCGGGCGCGTTCAATCCAGGTGCTCAGCACATTCTGTTGGAATTGAGTTTGTTGATCGACTCCTCCATAAACGAAATAACTGAAGCCGCCCTCTCCAAAATACCTGTCGCCATGGACCATGCCTCCTTTGAACGCCGTCGAAAAGACGGTCTGGTCGATCAGCGGTTCGTCCACGGTCAGCGTCGTGGACTGATATCTGTGCGTTCGCCAGTACGTCGGGACGAATAGGAACCCGCCCTGAAACTGTAACCAGTCGCGCGCATTGTAGTTAACGAACCCGCTGTCGAGCTTCACGCTCAAATCGGCGCGCCGGGGGAAGAGATGGATGCCTTCACTGTCGAACTCTGTAACGTTACTAGCGTTGAATTCGGCGTGGAAGCGCCATCGACCGATGGTCTTGCTCAGAAACAGACTGCCGGAATACTCGGAGTAGAAGTGATGTTCGTTCAGGGCGTCGTCATTGAGATATCGGAAATTCAGGTAGCCGGCCACGTCCACGGGAAACTCGCTGGCGGAAGTGCCCGTTGTGTCTTGGGGTGGCGCCGGCTCTGTCTGATCGTCCGCGGTCGACTTCGCTTCCTGTGCCCGTCCCGGCACGGACATCGTGAGGCACAAAGCAAATACGCACGATGCGAAACGTTTCATAGCGATCGGCCGCTCCCCCATTAGGACTGGGAGGCTCTATGGTTCTTTTTCGTACTTGATTACGGCCGATGCGTCGTCTTGGCTACTCGGTCGATTCACCCGGTCGACCGCCGCGGCACTGGGTGGCGAAACGCCGCCCCGCCCAGGCAGATGGGCACACGCTCATCTTCAGATCGGTTCCTGAATGTCGGGGACTCGAACATGCCACGCCCACATATGCAGTGTGTCCCAGTAGAATAATTTCTCCCACTTGCAACCTAAATTCGTGCAGGAGCCTTAGATCGCGTTTCTCCGGCGGAAGCCGATGGACCCCTCGCGAAACCAGCCCATCAACGTATTGTTCAGCACGTACGCACTGCCAGAAACGGCTGTAAGACCTACGATTGCAACACCTCTTACAGAAACCGACCAACTACCTCCAGTCCGGCTGATTCGTCAGAACAACTTTGCCCCCACTCGCCGCAACCCCATACAGGCGCGCCTTATCCACCAGTTTTTCCAGGCGCGGTAGCGCGAAATCGGTGGCCACCAGGTAGCAGCGCTCCGGTCCAAGCCACATAGTCTTCCATTGCGCGTCATCGATGAACACATTGGGCGCGCCCGGCGCGTAGGAACCGTACACCAGATTGTTGAAGCGGCCATTCAGCAGCAAGGCGGAACGGTTGGTATAGAAGAAGATGGAAGAGAACGTGTAGTAGTGATGGTCGACGATCAACTTGCCCGCGGGAGCCCGCATCAGCGCTTCCGCCAGCGGCCGCGACGATAGGTAGGGGTCGAAGACCACCAGCGCCAGGCGCGCGGCGTGGAAGAACAATACCATCATCAAAGCCGCCGCCAGGAAGGCGCGCCGGCCGGTCGACCGAAAAGTCCCCAGCGCGCCAACCAGAAAGGCGGCGGCAGCCACGGCGAGCGGTGCGCGCAGATACGCAAATGCCGGGATAGTGAGATCTCCCATGTGGCCGAGCGAGAGCGTATAAGTACCGGGGCGCTGGTTGAGCGCGATGGAGATATCGCCCGGGGTGGGAACGTGGCGCACCAGGATCAACAGGGCTATCGCGGCCACGGCAGCGCAGGCGGCGACGGCGGAAATCACCCGAGTCCCGAGCCGCACGCTATTGCCGCCGAGCGCCATGGCCGAGCCTAGCAGCAGCGCCAGGGCCGGATAACACGGCATCGAATAGTATTCCTGCGTGGTGGAAAAGGTGAAGAAGACCAGCACGAAGCCCGTCCAGCAGAGAGCCAGCAAACGGGTCCGCCCCGCGCGATCGGCGGGCTTGAAAGAAAGCCTGGCAACGGCCGGGAAATAGACGCTCCAGGGAAATAACCACAGCAAATGGAATAGCCAGAAGTAGAGGCGCGGAACTGTGTTGTAATCGCGCGGCGAACGCAGGTTCAGAAAACGGAGAACCTGCTCGTTCATGAAAAAGAACCAAAGAAATCCGTGGTATTCGCCGGGGACGCTGCGAAAGGTAAGATCGAAGTAAGGCGGGTTTCGCAGCGCGGCGAGAATGTGCCAGGGCGCCGCGATCGATATCGCAATCGCCAAGCCGCTGAAGGGACGCAGACGCCGCCACGTCTTGGCGGAGAACAGCTGGCCCGTGAGGAAAAGATAGATGGCGCCGGCCGCCACAGGAAAAAGGACGCCGACCAGGCTCTTCAACAACAGGCCCACGCCCAGACAGGCGGCCAGCACGAAGGCCCAGCGGCGCGGATGCGGCTCCTGCTCGTCGAGGGCGCGCAGGAAGGCCCACAGCGCCAGGGCGACGGCCAGCGTCAGCATCACGTCGGGAATCTGGACCCGCGTGAAGAGGAACAGGCCCACGCCGGTAGACATGCATAGGCCGGCGTAAAATCCGGCCCGTCCGCCAAAAGCCCAGACACCGAAGGCGGCAGTCAGCCAGCAGAGCGCCACGGCGGAGAGCGCCACGGGGAGTCGCGCAACCCAATCGTGCACGCCGAGGATCTTGTAGGAGACGGCGATGGCCCAGTAGATCAGCGGCGCTTTCTCCAGATACGGGACGCCATCCAGGCGCGCCGTGACCCAATCGCCGGAGGTGAGCATGTTACGCGCGATCTGCGCCTGCACGGCATCCACGTCGTCCATCAGGGACGGGGGCGAAACGATGCAGCCGAGATACACGGCGCCCGCCGTTAGAAGGACGGCTAGATAGAGGTAGAAATGCTTTCCGCTCGCCGGGCCAGGGCCGGAACCGGCGTCGTTTGAATGCGCCATCGCTTCATCCACAGGAACAGGACCAGCAACCCCCACAGGTGATATCCGAGATTGGCGCGCCGCTCGAGGTGCCGGCGGGCAACGTCCTCGATCGCTCCGGGCCGGAACAAGCCGGGGTGCTCGGCGGCGCCGCTCGTGAGGGTGTCCATCAGCAACGGTCGCAGCGGCCCGCGCAGCCACTGGTGGGCGGGAAAATCGAACCCGACTTTCTTGCGCCGCAGGATGGATGGCGGCAGCTTACCATGCATGAGCTCCTTCAGAATAATCTTCTGACGCGAGCCCTGGATTTTGAGCCGTCGGGGCAGACAAGCGGCGAATTCCACAATGCGGTGATCGAGAAAAGGCGGCCGCACTTCAACGGCGTGCGCCATACTCATGCGGTCGACTTTCATCAGGATGTCGTCGGGAAGGTAGTATTTTTGATCGAACCAAAGGTATGCCGGCAGGTCGTCTCCCGCCATGGCCAGCTCGTCGAGAACGTCATCGAGGGCGCCGGGACTTGGGGAGACCAGCAAGGCCCGCTTTTCCGCGTCGGAAAATGTCCCATTCCAGTAGACATGCCCGCGCGAGGGCGCCATTTGCGAACCTTCCAGAAAGCGCTTCAACATGTATTCGAAGCTGATTTTTTCGTCGGAAACCGGCCAGCAGCGCAAGCCTTGGAGCGCCAGCCGCAAGACGCCCGCGGGCAAGCGCCGCAACCTGCTCGCAAGCCGATTTGCCCGGTAGGTAAGATAGCCGCAGAACAGCTCGTCGGCGCCTTCTCCGCTGAGCGCGACGGTCACTTTTCTCTTAGTCAGCTTGGAAAGGAACCAGACCGGCAACGCGCCCCCATCCGCATTCGGTTCATCGAAGTAATACGCGAATTCCTCGATGGCTTCGGGCAGGCCGGCTTCCGGATTCAGATCGAACTCCTGGTGATCGGCGCCGTACTTTGCCGCCACTTCACGGATGTAAGCGGTTTCATCGAAACTGCGCCCCAGGAAGGAAATCGAAAAAGTCTTGAGCCGGGAGCTCGACTCGTTCGCGGCGTAGTGCAGCACCGTGGACGAATCGATGCCGCCGCTCAACCAGATTCCCAGGGGCACGTCGGAGAGCAGATGTTCGCGCACGGACTGCCGCAGCAGTCGATCGAGCTCCTGTCGCGCCGAATCGAGGCTACAGGGCCGCGGGCCGCATGGCAGACTCCAATAGGCCTCGGAGCGGATTTTGCCGTGGCGCCATTCGAGCCAACGGCCCGGCTGCAGCTTCTCGATGCCCTCGACTAGCGTCCAGGGGCTCGGCACGTAGTTGAGAGACAAGTAGCAATCGAGTCCGGCCAGACTCAGACGCCGGTCGATCTCCGGGTGTACGAAGATGGTTTTCAGCTCGGAGCCGAACAACAGGTCGTCTCCGCGGCGCGCGATATAGAGCGGCTTGATGCCCATGCGGTCGCGGGCCAGCACCAGGCGCTTATGCGATTCGCTCCATAGCGCCACCGCGAACATGCCGCGCAGGCGGGAAAAGCAATCCGTGTCCCATTCGAGGAAGGCGGCGAGGACGGTTTCCGTATCGCTATGGGAGCGGAATCGATGGCCGCGCCGTTCGAGCTCGGCACGCAATTCCAGGTGGTTGTAAATCTCGCCGTTGAAGACGATGACCGCGTCGCCGTCTTCGGACAGGATGGGCTGGTCGCCGCCTTCGAGGTCGATGATCTTCAGCCGGGCGGCGCCGAGCGAGACCAGGTTCGATTCGAAAACACCTTGCTGGTCGGGTCCGCGGTGTATGAGCGTGTGGATGGCGCTCTGTATGCGGCCGGCGCCGGGTGCAAACTTGAGCTTAGTAAATCCGGCGACTCCACACAAAATCCACGTTCCCCCTAAGCGGCGGCGCGAACCGCATCGAACATTTCAACTGTATCATGTTGGCATGACCGTGACGTCTGTTTTCCTGGGAGTGGCGGGCATCCCATTCGTTTACTATTTGATTGTCTTGTACAGCTCCTGGCAGTTCTTCCGGCGCGCGGCGAGGACGAAAACGCCGGACCGCGGCTTCACGCCGCCGGTGAGCAACGTGAAGCCCATACGCGGCCTGGATCCGGACGCCTACGAGAATTTCGCCAGCTTTTGCCGGCAGGACTACCCGGATTACGAGCTGCTCTTCTGCGTGGGAGACCATGCCGACCCGGTGCTTCCGGTGATCGAAAAGCTGGCGCGGGATTTTCCGGAGCGCCAGATTCGCGTGCTATTCGGGTCGGGGCGCACGGCGGCCAACGACAAAGTCGCGAAGCTGGCCCGCCTGGTGAGCGAGGCGCAACACGAAGTGGTAGTGGTGAGCGACAGCGACGTGCGCGTGCGCCCCGATTATTTGCGGAGCGTGGTGGCCCCTCTGGCGGATCCGAAGGTAGGAGCGGTCACCTGTTTTTACGTGCCCGCGGACGAGAAGACATTCGCGGAGAACCTGCAGTCGATGGGCATGTTCTCCGATTTCTATGCCGGCATCCTGGTAGCCTGGCAGTTGGACGGAGTGAAGTTTGCGCTGGGACCGACTATCGCCAGCACGCGCACCCGCCTGGCTGGATTCGGCGGCTACCAGGCGCTGGAGAACCGCCCGGCCGACGACCTGCTCGTGGGCCGGCTGATTGCCGACCAAGGCTACCGGGTCGAGCTGCTTCCGTATACCGTGCTGGCGGTGGCCGACTACCATTCGATAAGCGATCTGATCCACAAGCGCATGCGATGGATTGTGGTCATGCGGCACATGCGTCCGTGGGGGCATGTTGGCCTGCTCCTCACACAGGGGCTGCCCTGGTCGCTGGCCGCCATCGCGATGCATCCGTCGGCGGGCGTGGCGCTCGGCTATCTGGGCGTCTATATGAGTCTGCGGCTGGCGATCACCTGGCTGATCGGCGTCTGGGGCTTGAAGCAGCGCGGACTCTGGAAAAAGATGCCGTTGATCGCGGTGTGGGATGCGCTAGCATTCTGCATCTGGTTGGCCAGCTTTGCGCGCCGCAGCGTGCGATGGCGCGGGAGCGATTATCGCATTCGCGACGGCATGCTGGTTCCGGCAGCCCCGGTTTCCAATACCGAGCCGTGACCGTCAGGGGTCTTGACTCGCCTTTATATCGTGATATAACATGTTGTCATGCGACATGTCGCGGGACAGCTTACCGAACCGGTCCTGCTGATCCTGCTTGGCCTGGCTGACAATCCCAGTCACGGCTATGCCCTGATGAAGGAAATCGAGTCTCTCAGCCACGGCCGGGTGCGGTTAAGCACTGGCACGCTATACGGGGCGCTGCGCAGGCTGTTGCAGGACGGATGGATTGCCCGGTTCGAGCAAGCGGACACTTCCCGGGACAAGCAAGCCTACCGGCTCACTTCCGCGGGGCGCAGCCAGTTACGTCATGAGTTGGAGCGTATGAAGCAATTGACGGCGGCGGCCAGTGCGCGCCTCCGAACGCGCAAGGCGTAAGCGGTATGCTGCGGGGTTATCGAACTTTGCTGAAACTTTACCCGGCGGACTACACGGCCTCGTTTGCTACCGGGATGCTGGACGCTTTCGAGAAAGCCGCGGAGGATGGCCGCCGCCACGGACGGGCAGCCGCAGTGCGCCTGGCTCTCGCGGAACTGGGTGGCCTGCTGAGGGGCGCCGCGGCCGAGTGGATCGCGAAGCTTACCACAGACAGATGCGTGAGAGGCCGCTGCCTGCCGGATTTGCGCATGATGCGGCCGGTGGGCGTCTCTCGCGAATCGTGGTTCCACGGAGCCTGACGACATGCTCGTAGGACACGTAGCGGTGGGCCTGGTGGCCAAGCGTATCGAACCGAGGATCTCGCTCGGCACCGGGATACTGGCGGCGTTATTCGCCGATCTGGCCTGGTGTGTTTTTCTGATTGCCGGTATCGAACACGTGCGCATCCGGCCTGGGATGGGGGCGGCGCATTACTTCGATGCCGTTGACATCGCCTGGAGTCACAGCCTGTTGATGGACGTGGTCTGGGCGGCCCTGTTCGCGGCAGCGTACTTCGCGCGGCGGCGGTATGCGCGCGGCGCGGCGGTGCTGTTCGCGGCCGTCCTGAGTCACTGGCTGCTCGATTTCGTGAGTCATGGACCCGACATGCCCCTGGCTCCCGGCGTGAACCGATACTTTGGATGGGGACTTTGGAATTCCATCCCCGCAACCGTCGTCGTGGAGGGCGGTTTCTGGCTGCTCGCCATCATTCTTTACGCGCGAGCTACGCATCCGAAAGGGCGCGCGGGCTTTTGGGCTTTTTGGATCGTCATCGCTTTTCTCACACTCACCTGGTATAACAATGTCGCCGGACAGCCGCCCAACCCTCGCACCATGGCGACGGGCAGTCTGATTTTCTTTTCGGGGATAGTAGCGTGGGGCTATTGGATGGACCGGCAGAGGGTTCCGGGTGATGGGTGATGAGTTATGGCAAACTCGTCGAGCGATCCTGCGTTTCGATACGGAACAAGGGACCTTTAGGCTCGCCGCTTATCATGTTTTGGAAATATGCGCCCAGCGTCGTTGCATTCCCGTCCAGATCGAACAATCCGAAGTCACTCTGAGGATTCTGATCGTAGAGATTCCATTGGATGATGTAGGTGACGCCCCAAGCCTGCGCCGCCGAGATGACTGCATCGGTTCGCGGGACGACTTGGGCGCCCCAAGCCGATCGGGAAAAGCCGCTCTCGCCAATGATGATAGCGCTTGAGCCGACCACGTCCTGGATGGTTTTCAGGTCAGTGGTAAGAGTAGCGGCCGGGTCAGCGGCGTTTATGCTTTCGTAGGCGGAATATGAGATATAGTCGACGGTCAGTGCCGGCAAGACGTCGTATAGAACGCTTGGAAATCCTGCGTCATGAAGGGCGTGCATGCTGCAGAACTCGGGCGCGAAATCGACCCGCATTTCCCCGATGCCCTCGGCCGCGGCGCGATTGCGACCGTCAGCTATGCCCTGCTGACGCGCCTGGTGCCAGAGCTTCAGACCTTGCATCGATTCGGCGGCAGAGGCGTTCCCGTAGAACGCAGTGTAGTTGGCGTCACAATAGGATCGGAATTTCGGCTCCGTGGCGTAGGCGTATGCTGCCTGACAATAGACAGTATTATCGCCTTCCCAATCGGAGACGATGAAGCGCTTGTGCGTGTGTCGATACGTTCGATACAGGTACAGCGTGAAATCACTGTATTCCTGGGATAGAGCAGCGGTATTGTCAGGTGTGTAGAAAGACGGATTCAGGAAGCGCGCGTGCTCGCAGTCGCCGAAGGTCGCCCCGTCATAGGCGGTTAGCATAAGAACCTCCATGGATTCGTTATCCAAGGCACGCTTCACGTCGGCTTCGCGCGCGATTGCGCTCAACGAGTAGCCTGGATAACAATTCGTGCCGATATTGTAATCTTGGTAATAGGTGGGAGCGAGCACGACGCGGGCCACATGGCCGCCGAGTTGCGCGATGCGCTCGACTCCTTGGCTCATGGAGGTTGTATACTGTCCTCCCCAGTGGTAAAAGCCTACGTTATTTGCTAACGGACCAGGGAAAGCTACACCGGTCGAAAACATTACCCAGATCGGCAGTGCTCGCTTCATTTCTCCTCCTCCCAGCGGGAATCGCGACTTATTTCGAATTCCGCTGTTACACCCTGCTGAAGCGCTATAATTCGTGGACAGACACAACCACCGGAGAAAATAATTGGAGCCGAATGGATCCGAGCCAGTAACGGAATTACTACTCCGCTGGAGGGCCGGAGACGAGGAGTGCCTGAACCGATTGCTCCCGATGGTGGAAGGCGAACTGCGGCGCATCGCCCGCCGCTACATGCGGATGGAGCGGCGTGGGCACACCCTACAGACCACCGCCCTGGTGAACGAAGCCTACCTCAAGCTGGTGGACCAGGCGCAGGTGGACTGGCAGAACCGGGCGCAGTTCCTGGGCGTGGCCGCCCGGCTGATGCGGCACATCCTGGTGGATCACGCACGCGCATTGTGCCGGGGGAAGCGAGGCGGCGGCGCGCACGTGCTCCCGCTGAACGAGGGC